>ENA-OZKD01000677-OZKD01000677.1-human-gut-metagenome-genome-assembly--contig:-NODE-677-length-10613-cov-7.455010_pt1 | contig 10613 bp, 8 predicted proteins | sample MGYA00244819_ERZ653749 | MGnify/ENA primary metagenome ERZ653749 (study PRJEB26926, sample SAMN06165329) | human gut metagenome | biome: ENVO:00009003; feature: ENVO:2100002; material: ENVO:00002003... | reverse complement strand
TGAGATGTCTCGTGGGCTCGGAGATGTGTATAAGAGACAGGCTATGAGGCCTATAAGGATAATGATGTATTAGTTTTTAATTAGTAGTGATTAGTTAGTAATGATTAATTAGTAGTGATTAGTGATAAATTGGGCTAACGCCCTTGAAACAGGATATTTGATATGAATCATATTATTAACGCATTCAAAAATCTGCCTCGAAGAGGCCAGCACAATTTCGTGAAGATCTTGTGTCTCTCGCTCGGATTGGCAATCAGTTCGGTAATTATTGCCGAGATTTATTTCGAGCAGACTTACGATACGTACTTTCCAGGATGGGAAAGGACGTATCTGATTTCGGAAGTGGGTACTAACCATGGCGAAACCATGGAGTTTACCAATACTTCAGGAGCCACCGCCCAAGGTGTAAAGCAATATGCGCCTATGGTGGAAGCTGCTACCAGTACTCTCTATTTTTATGATGATGCCCAATGCAAGATGGAAGACCAGAACATCATTTCTGCCAATATCAGGATGGCAGACAGTTGTTTCTTTGATGTCTTTCCACAGAAGATATTGATAGGCAAGGCTAAACAGATTCTATCCCAACCCTTATCCTGTCTCATCGATTCAGAAACGGCAGCAAAGATTGGCGGTAATGTTGTAGGTAAGCATTTCACGCTTTCTAATTATCCGGGAACCACTTTTACCATCTATGGTGTTTTCGAAACGTTTCCCTGGGGTTCTTCCTTTCATGGTACGCAGGTGATTCTGTCGAGGTGTAGTGTGCCATACGTATATTCCTACGATGGCAGAGGCCAATGGGTGGGAAATGATTCCTATAGGTCCTACATCCGGTTGGCAAAGGGGCATGAGGCAAAAGAACTCAAGCCTTACGTGAATAAGATGCGAGAGGATCATTTCCCTTTGAAGGAGATGAAGAATATGGGAATAGAACTGAACTATGATTTCACGGTATTGAGCGATGTTTACACCCAAAATCCTTATATCAAGAAGATGGGATGGATTATGGGAATTATCGCTTTTGTCCTCCTCTTCACTTCTGTGATGAACTATCTGCTTATCATCGTGGGAAATCTCGTGGGTCGTTCTCGCGAAATGGCTGTCCGTAAGTGCTATGGTGCCGAATCGAAGAACATTCATGCCATCATTTTCTCTGAGGCTTTGGTGCATGTGGGGCTGTCGGTTGTTCTTGCGGCTGTTCTTGTATTCCTTTGCAAGGGAACCATCGAAAACTTCCTTTCAGCTCCGGTAAGCACGTTGGTGCTTAATCGTGGCAGTTGGATATTGGTGGCTATTTGTATTCTGGTACTGCTGGTTGGCGGCTTGCTGCCTGGTTGGCTTTACAACAGGATTCCTGTAGCCATCGCTTTCCGTGGTTATAATGAGAATCGCAACCAATGGAAACTTGGTTTGCTGGGCATCCAGTTCGTTATCTCTGGTTTGCTGTTCAGTTTGCTTTACATCGTGAATGGTCAATACCAGCTGATGTTGGGACTCAATCCTGGGTATGATTACGATCATGTAGCGATTGTTTCGATAGATGCCAGCAATAGAGACCAGCGCAACCAATGTCTGGCAGAAATCAGACGGATGCCGAATGTCAAGGATTGCAGTTCGACTTTTAATGTTCCGCTCGATGGGTATGATCGTAGTGGAAATATGGTTGGAGTACCTAGCGACGAGAAGAATACCTTTAATATCATGGAGATGTCGGGAGTGGACGACAATTTCTTCAAGATGATGAATATTCCTATCGTTCAGGGTTCTTTCTTTACGGAAAGAAATGACAGTTGCCGACAGGTTATTATTGATGAACGAGGTGCTGAGAAACTCATCAAAACGTGGCATTGGAAGGATGGCGTAGTTGGCAAGCAAATTACCTGTACGGGACATGATGATGGGAAAGGACATAATAGTATCTTTACCATTTGTGGCGTGAGCAAGAATATCCGTTGGGGTGCTGTGGAAACCGGGGGTGATGGAATGAATGAATTTCCTGACTTGTATTTCTATTCAGCCAAGACGGCTTATTATATGTTGGTTAAGCTTAAAGAACTAAGGGATGAATCGTTGTCAGAGTTGCAATCGAAGGTGCAGGCGATGTATCCGAACAATAAGGTCATCGTGAAGAGTTATGTTTCTGAATTGGCTAACCAGTATGCTTCCCAGCTCAATTTCCGCAACGGAATCCTGGTAGCCGGCATCGTAACGATGATTATCGCCCTCTTCGGATTGGTGGGTTATACGAGTGATGAGGTGAACCGCCGCCGCAAGGAGATTGCGATCAGAAAGGTGAACGGGGCGAAGGTGAAGGATATTCTTCGCATCTTCCTGAAGGACATCATGAAGATTGCCTTGCCTTGCATCATCGTGGGCGACTTGGGGGCTTGGCTGATAGCCAGACAATGGCTGATGTCGTTTAGCGAGAAGATTACGATGACGCCTTTGCTGTTTATCGGCGTTACCATCATCTTGCTCGTCATCATCGGGCTTTCAGTCATCATCAACTGCTACAAGGTGGCTAACAGTAATCCTGTGAAATATCTCAAGGATGAATAAAATTAAAAGTAAAAAGGTAAAAAAGTAAAAAGATAAGAAAATGCTTAAAATAGAGAATCTTTGCAAGTCTTTCCGCACAGAAGATGTGGAGACGATTGCTTTAAATAACGTATCTTTCACAGTAGAAGACGGCGAGTTTGTCGCCATTATGGGACCATCCGGTTGCGGCAAATCCACCTTGCTCAACATTCTCGGTTTACTCGACAACCCAACTTCTGGAAAATATTTCCTGGGTAATCACGAGGTGGCAAACCTGAGGGAAAAGGAGCGCACGGATGTGAGAAAGGGAGAAATCGGTTTTGTGTTCCAGAGCTTCAATCTGATAGATGAATTGAATGTAGAGGAGAACATCGAGCTTCCTCTTACTTACCTCAACATTCCGAAGGCGGAGCGTAAGGCAAAGGTGCAGGCGATTATGAAGCGAATGGCCATCAGTCATCGTGCCAAGCATTTCCCTCACCAGCTTTCTGGTGGTCAGCAGCAGCGAGTAGCCATCGCCCGTGCTGTGGTCTTCGGTCCCAAGCTCATCCTAGCCGATGAGCCTACGGGTAACCTCGATTCCAAGAATGGTGCCGAGGTGATGCATCTGCTTACTGAGCTGAACCACGAGGGCACCACCATCGTCATGGTAACGCATAATGAGCATGATGCCAAGATAGCCCATCGCACCATCCGTCTGTTTGATGGACAGATTGTGGAGGCGGAGGGCAATCAGCTTTAGTGCTTCTGTCACTTCTGAGGGGCATCCGATGCTTTGTTAGAAGAGAAAAGTCATAAATCGCTTGGTGTTAGCCTCTTTCTGCTTCAGCTCTTCTTCCATTCTCTGTATTGCCATCTTGAAGAAGAAGCGGATGAGGTGCTCGTCGGTTGCTTCCGTACGAATCATACGGAGGACAGAAATGTATTCCTGTCGGGCTTCGGATGGGATGATGAGGAGAGGATGATTCAATCTTAAGAGAATGTAGTTGCTGATGAGTCGTCCTGTTCTTCCATTCCCATCACGGAACGGATGGAGATATTCGTAGAAGCCATGGAAGCGGGCGGCAAGAATCATGGGATGAACGGCTGCTGAAACGATGGCTTTTTCGGTAGATTCCAACAGTTTGGGAATTCTGGCGATGAGTTCTTCGTGGTCGCCAAATACCGTGTCGCCTGCAGCCATGTCCGTGGTGGTGTATTCGCCCGGAATAGCTTCTGGAGAACGATAGGAAAGCGTATGGCTGGTAACTCGTCTGTTGATTTCTTTCAGAAGATTCTCGTCGAGTGGATGCTGCGTGTTTTGCATCATGTACTCGAAGGCTTCGAAGTGGTCAAGCATTTCGAAAGCCTCGAAAAGAGTCTTTCCGGCAGGAATCATCCCTAATCCTTTCTCCTTCAGTTCCCGGGTATCATCTACGGAGAATGAGTTGCCTTCAATGGCGCACGAATGGGTAGAGAAGAGTACTTCGTTATATTTGATGTACTCTTCTCTATCCATTTTATTGATGATAAGGGTTTGATATTTTCCTCTCAAATCCTCGTATTCCTTGATTTCCTTTTCGAATGCCATAATCTTCTGTATTTGTGGGGACAAAGATACGATTTTTATGGATAAACACCAAACTTTTCTTTCAAAAAATGTGCTTATGTTATGGGATGATGATGCGGAAGGTGGTGATTCCCTGTGCCTTGTCCTGATGGAGCGAGAGGCTGCCGCCGCTTACTCGCATGATCTGGCGGGAGAGGGAGAGACCGATTCCGCTTCCTTCCGGCTTCGTGGTGAAGAACGGGATGAAAATGTGGGAGGCTACATCTTCGGGGATGAGACCGGCGTTGTTGCTCACGTCGATGATGATGGATTCCTGGACGTTGGCGTAGGCTTGGAGACGGATAAATGCCTTCTTGCTTGCCGCGGATTGCAAATCCGCGGAGCGGCATTCCTGCTTGTCTTCTCTTTCCTTTTCCCTGAAAGCTTCTACGGCATTCTTCAGAAGATTCGTTACCACGTGAGAGAGGAGGTTCTCATCGGCGTAAACCAGCAAATCCTTGGGAGAAACTTCTATCTCTACTTCGTGGTTGCAGAGCAACGCCATTCTTTCCAGGAATGGTTCCACATAGAAGAGGGCAGGCTGAGGCTGGGGAACATGGGTAAAACGGCGATAGTTGTTGACGAAAGCCAACAGTTCGGTTCCTGTTTTGTGGATGGTTTCCAAGCCTTGCTTCAGGTCTTTATCCTCTGTAACCCGGGTAAGCAGAGTTTCGCTCAACGAAGTAACCGGCGTGATGGTATTCATGATTTCATGGGTCAGCACACGAATCAGCTTGATCCAAGAATCCACCTCCTGGTTGCTCAACTCGTGGCTCACGTCGCTCAGGGCGATGATGCGCACGTGCTTGTCTTTCAGCATGGCTTGCGTCTCATGCTTTGCCAGGTGTTCATCCTTCAGCTTTCCTTTTACCTGGTTCATGTGGGTAAGCACATCCGTATTGAGCAACCGGAGGGCAGCCTGATTGTGCTGCAGGATGTTGTCGTGGCCATCCACCACCAGGATGCCCGTATCCACCGCATTCAGAATCTGCTCGTAATATTTCTCCCGCTCCATCTGCTCCTCTCTCGTATGCTGCAGGAAAAGCTTGATGCGGTTGAGGGACTGGTGTAGAATATTATCTTCCTTAAACCTCTTCTCCGTAGGAAAGTTGAAGGAGAAATCCCCATTATCTATCGCATCAAAAAGGAAGGTTACCTTCTTGATGTTCCGGCGATAGTGGCGGTAGAGCCAGATGTTGACTGCTATTAAAACCGCCAAAATCACCAATAAAACGATGATTGCTAACTGACTATTCATCTGATAACTAAAAATCCGTGTAATCCGTGCCTAAATTTATAACCCGTATCGCTTAATTTTATTGTAAAGTGTCTGGCGGGAAATGCCCAGTCTTGCGGCTACCACCGACAGATTTCCTTCACATTCCCTGATGGTTTTCTCTATCATTCGGCTTTCCATCTCGTCGAGCGTCTGAACCTCTTCCAGGGGCTTCTCTTTTCTCTGCTGGTTTCCGCCGTCAATATCTTCGGCAGAAATCATTCCGCCATCAGATAGAATCACGGCTTTCTCGATGGCGTGCTGAAGTTCACGGATGTTTCCGTACCAAGGCAAACTGGTAAGTTTTTTCTCAGCCTCTTCCGAAAAACGGAGATTCAACTTATTATATAAATCGCCATATTGATGGAGGAATCTTTCTGCCAGCGGAACGATGTCTGATTTTCTCTGTCTCAGGGCAGGCAATTCCAGATGGATTGTGTTGATGCGGTAGAGCAAATCCTCTCTGAATTCGCCATCGTTTACCATCTGCTGCAGATTGCGGTTGGTGGCGCAAACCAGTCGTACGTTGATGGGAATCTGCTTACTTCCGCCCACTCTTACGATGCTTCTGCGTTGCAGGGCGGTAAGGAGTTTTGCCTGAAGGCCGTAGGATAGGTTTCCTATCTCATCCAGGAAGATGGTGCTGCCGTCGGCAAGCTCAAACTTGCCCGGTTTATCCACCTTGGCATCGGTAAAAGCACCCTTCACATGACCGAAGAGTTCGCTCTCGAAAAGGGTTTCCGTAATGGCTCCCATATCCACAGGCAGCATCTTTTTCCCACATCTTGTGGATAAACGATGTATCTCGTTGGCTAACACCTCTTTACCTGTTCCGTTTTCGCCTGTAATGAGGATGTTTGCATCGGTTGCGGCAACTTTTTCCACAATACTTCTCAAATTGTTCATAACTTCGCTATCTCCCCAATACATAGCGCTTTGCGCATCTTTTCCACCAGGTTTTCCACCTTTCCTGTTGATAACGTTATCCACAGCCCTGTTCTTATCCCTAGCCTCTACCAGCGTACGAATCATCTTCTCGTTTTCAAAAGGCTTCACGATGAAGTCGGCGGCACCTTCCTTGATGCCTGTTACGGCAAGTTGAATGTCGGCGTAGGCGGTAAAGAGTACCACTTCGGTTTTCGGGCTGAGGCTCTTGATTTTCCTGAGCCAGTACAGTCCCTCGTTTCCCGAATTGATTCCGCTGGAAAAGTTCATGTCGAGCAGCACCACGTCGGGGTGCTCCTCTCTCAGCTTGGCTGGGATGGAGTTAGGGTTGGCGATGGTGATGATGCCATCGAATATGGGTTCCAGCAGCATCCTTACCGTAGTAAGAATGTTGCGGTTGTCATCAACAATCAATATCGTTCCTTGTTTCTTAATCATGGTGCAAAGTTACGAAATATCATAGAAAAGTGGTAATGTTTGTCTAATAATTAGACGGAAAAATGCCGATAATGGCGCCAAAAGTTGCTTTTCCGGCAGCTTTTGGCATCTTTATCGGCACTTGTTTATTCAAAATTCTGATTCCTGATGAGGAATTGCTTATCCTAAAAGGGGAATTACAGCTTTATCGGAACCACTATCTTTATGCTGAAGTTGCGGCCCATATTGTAAACGCCTCTTCTGCCTGTAACCTGGTTTACGTCAAGATACTTCAGACGGCTCAGGTGGTTCTGGTAAGCACGGTTGGTAAGGTTCTCGCCCGAAAGATAGAGCGAGAGAAGGCGCTTGCCATGGAGCTTCACGTCGGTACCAGCATACATATTTAATAAGGTGTACGATGGCGTGGCGGTCTCCGTATCGTTGGCTGCGAAATAATGGTTCTGGCGGAGATTGCAATCCATCTGTAGCTTTACGAAGAGATGGTCGAAAGTCTTGCCGTCGCAGACAAACTCATACCTTACATCCGAAACCCAGCGAGGGGCTGGGGTGAATGGCAGATACTTTGATTCGGATGGCTGATGCAACTGAACCGAGTTGACATACGAGAAGGTATTGCAGATATGCAGATGCTTCACAGGGTGGATGTCGATGCTCGCCTCACCACCCAGAATGCGGGCGTCGCCCGAAGTAAACTGATAGGCTGGCGTGTCGTCGATAAGGACAGGCTGATTATTCTCATCTGCCAACTTCTCGCTATAGATGTAATGGTTGATGCGATTGGCAAACAGCGAGAGCTCTGCCGAAATGATAGGCGAAGAATAATCCAGATCAAGGTCGAATTGCCAGCTGTTTTCCGGCTTCAGACTGGTATTTCCCAATTCGTATCGCTGGGTTCCCTCGTGCACACCATTCGATGATAATTCGCTGATGTTTGGAGCACGGAATCCTCTTGCCAGGTTCAGCTTCAGATTGAAATCGGGCAGGATTTCATAAGCCAATCCTATGCTTCCGGTTACTCCTTCAAAGCTGCGCTTAAAGGCTTGAAAACGGAAAGCATCATTCGATTCAGCATCATCCTCTTCTCTCAAAGCCTCGCTGTGCAGATGGCGATGATCGTATCTGATGCCGCCGCTCAGGTTCAGTTTGCCTATCTCCTTGCTCACCGTGGCAAATACGCCATAATCGAAGAGATGATAGGCTGGAATCAGAAATTCAGAATCTTTATTAATCGACTGCTGCCACATGCCGTTGATGCCCGTAGAGAACTTCCATCCATTCATTTCCGGCGAGAGATAATGCAGGTCGTAATTCATGGTATGGAGCATGAAATCGAGTCCGCATTCCTTCGGATTCTCTTCCTCCTCAAACTCCTGACGGCGGTTCTGCTGATAACCCAGGAGGAACTTCAGATTGCCGTCGCCCAGGAACCAGGAATTATCAAGTACAGCCTTGTAATGATGAATCTGCTGATAAGGCATCGGCTTGCCGTAACTCTTGGCATCGTAGCCTTCCGGAATTTCCAGTTCGCCCGTTTTCTCATCTCTTTCTCCCTCTACGATGCCCGGAGTGAGATGATAATAATCGAGTGTGAGATGCGAATGCCCCTGGCGGTAGTTCCAACCTAGAAGCTGCGAGAATGCCTGCTCTCTGAGTGATGAACCGAATACATAGCCATCGTATTTATTCTTATAGGCATGCGCCATCTTTCCGCTGTAGCGGGTGTTCCAGACAAATCCGCCCTGGTTGCCGGCAAAGTTGAGCGAATAATCAAAAAGTCCGTTGTTGGTTTGATAACCCGTTGAGAAATTTGCTCTCATGTCGCCCTTGGCAAGGGTAGGAGCGGAGTGGAAGATGAGGACGCCTGCCATCGCATCCGATCCATACATGAGACTTGCCGGACCTTTCAGAATCTCTACGGAATGAACCGAAGCGGGGTCGATTTCTATTCCGTGTTCATCGCCCCATTGCTGTCCTTCTTGTCTGATTCCATCGTTTACCACTACCACGCGGTTATAGCCCAGGCCACGGATTACGGGCTTTGAAATTCCGCTTCCCGTGGTAATCTGCGAAACGCCTGGCTGGTGGGCGATGGCGTCGATGATGTTGGTAGAAGGTTGCATTTCGAGCTGGCGGGCAGAAACGAAGGAGATGGGTGCGGGCGATTGCTTCAGTTTCTGGCTGCCCGTCAAGCCTGTTACCACCACTTCGTTCAGTTTCACGCTCGATTCCGTCAGCGGCTGGTGTCTGGTAGAATCGCTTGCTTCCTCTTCATGAATGTTTCCGTCCTTCTTATCATGATTTGCTCTGTTTATAGCCATAGCAGGGGCTGTTGCCGATGAGCACAGACTCATCAGCAATATTGATTTCAATATTGTTCTCATTATGTTATTTGTTGCCTTATTCTGTTAATATTCAGTTATTTATAAAAACAGAGAATAAGGTGGAGCACGGGTAGATTTTACCCCCTTCGCCCTGCACAGACAAGGAGAGCAGAAGGCACGGCGAGGGGAGAGATGGAGCACGGCGATGGCAACCCAAACCACGAGGGATGGAGCCAGATAAGGAGTGCTTTGCAATTGGCAAAGCACACAGTCGTGCATGGTATTCTGCAGGGCTGTCAGATGGCCGTCGTGATGAACATGATGGGCACAATCGGCGCAATAGAAATCAGCATGAGTTCCCTGCGCTTCACCATGATGGTGAAACGTAATGGCAAGCAGCATCGGCAAGTAAACCAATAGCAGCAGCCAGGAAATTCTGATTCTCTTATGCGTTATCCTCTGCATTTATCTACAGTCTATGATGATATTTCTAATAATTTGCTAGTCTATACAGAAATATTTTAAAGTGGGCTCAGTTGTTAATATGTAGATACCTACACTCGGTTGCAAAGATACAAACTTTCCTTCTAAAAAGGAAAGAAATCGGCAATTATTTCCTTTTAAAAAGGAAATTTATCTGTTTTATCTAATCCTTGTGGTTTCAGTTACATGCATAATCGAAGAGAGTATTTAAGTGGAAAAGCAAATGGATTGGGCTTGCCTTCTAGAGAAAAGGGGATTTTCCTGGAACTGGAACGCTTCCTCTTTTTCTAAAATGCTTACTATCAGATAGTTAATAAAATTCTAGCGTTCCAGTTAACCTGCTGAATCTTCCAGATTCCAGTTCTTCCAATTAATTTTAAGAGGGTATGCATCTTTAGTTTGTCCTTCTTCTTTACTTCTTTGTGTTGTATAACTTATTGATTATTAGTTAATTATATATATTATATATATAAATATATATAAAAATAGAGGTAGGAGGGATATGCAGAAAAAACAATTGGAAGATTTGGAATCTGGAAGATTTTCTAATCTGCTTTCTTTTAAAAGGCTTATTATCAAGCGGTTAACGCAATCATCAATCTTCCGTATAACTTGAAAAAGGAATGTATCTTCCAAAAAAGGAGCGTTTTTGAGGGCTATATCTGTTTCATTTTTCTGACTTTTGTGCTTTCTTTTGGGGTAGCCATGCTCTCTTGTATGTCTGGGAATGAATCTGAAGCAATAAAGAAATCCAGAATTCGGGGTGAAACAAAACTGTTTCTTGGGGAAAATGGAAGTTATCAGGAACGGAATCCCCATTTTTTTGTGGATTTTTTCCCCACTCATTCCCCCTTTTCCCCACTCTCTGTTTTTGATACGAAAATGATAAGTGGCTGATAATCAGGAGAAGTAGTTGCTTTGCTCATTTTCTGGCACGCATCTTGTGATAATGAATAGCGGGTTCGATAATGAATCCACAACGAAAGTAAATAACAATATTAGTAATAACAGTTTAAAAGAT
>ENA-OZKD01000674-OZKD01000674.1-human-gut-metagenome-genome-assembly--contig:-NODE-674-length-10675-cov-6.857815_pt1 | contig 10675 bp, 7 predicted proteins | sample MGYA00244819_ERZ653749 | MGnify/ENA primary metagenome ERZ653749 (study PRJEB26926, sample SAMN06165329) | human gut metagenome | biome: ENVO:00009003; feature: ENVO:2100002; material: ENVO:00002003... | reverse complement strand
TTTTCGCCTATCGAATTTCTTAATAATAGTGTCCAATATGATTGACAAACCTACATTCACCTAAATTTCACATTAGTACCCCATTTTTCTTGTATATTTTCACGCAAAAAAACAGCGACATTTCTGCCGCTGCTTTAAATCATATATTTGTCGCTTTATGTCCAAACTGTGTTCTTACTTTTTCATAAGCAAACTTCACAGCAGGCAGGAATATCATGAGCAAAATCAGATCCACAGGGAGCTGGATAAGATTTTTCGCTATTCTCGGTGTGCAGTATGTAAGAAAACCGCTCATTCCTTCTTTGGTGAGGTTTGTGATGCCAAAAGTCTTGTTTACATAAAGTGTATACAGGAAATAAGAATTAAGTCCTATATTACAGAAAAGTATAACACTTCCTCTTGCAATTGCGATCCTTATGTAGCTTTGAAGCTTTTTGTTGTTAAAATCGCACTTATACAACAGACAGCCGTAAATGATACCTGAAATAATAACTACCATTGCAAGCTGTGGGCTGTAGGCTCTCGGAGATTTGTTCTGCACTATATATCCTAGAAAGTCAAGCACAAATGTAGACATTCCGCATACCACAGGTCCGTAAAGCATACCTATAGTACAGGTTGCAAGAAAAGTGAAACCGATCCTCAAGTCAGGCGTTACCTCAATGGAAAATGATCTGATAGCAAACGCCAACGCTATCAGTATTCCTGCTGTTGTCAATGTTCTAAGATCTTTCAGTGACTTGAAAGAGTCATAGAACATTCTTCCGAAGCTCTTCATAAATTTACCTCCTTATTCTGCGAGCTTGTCGCTTTGTGCATAACGGAGCATAAAAAACAGCTCTGCACACTACCCATGCGGGATGTGCAGAGCCGCTATAAAAAGCTTCAATTACACATTCAGCGGGATGCGAAAACCGAACCGCAAAGGTTCTACCTTTTTCGTTCCGACGGCAACTCCCCGTCCGACGGACACTTAACGCTCAGTTTTCTACTCTGTAATATGTCAAAGTCTTAAAGACTCAGACCTCATGAAAAATTAGAATGCAGTTTCATTGAGGATCTTGTAAAGCTCGTCCTCGAAAGGCTTCTTCATTGAAAGAGCCTCCTGAATATCTACATCATATATCTTGCTGTCCTTCATACCAACAACTCTGTTGCCAATGCCCTGCTCGAGCAGTTCAACAGCGTGATAACCCATTTCAGTTGCGACAACTCTATCTCTTACTGTAGGAGAGCCGCCTCTCTGAACATGGCCGAGAATAGTAGCTCTTGATTCGATACCAGTAATATCCTGAAGAGTTCTTGTGATATACTCTGTCTTACCAACACCCTCAGCAACTACAATGATAAAATGTGTCTTGCCTGACTTCTTTGTCTGCTCCATCTTCTGAGCAATAGCATTAAGGTCATAAGGCTTCTCAGGTGTGATAACAGCCTCAGCGCCTACAGCAGCAGCAACGTTGATAGCAATGTAACCAGCGTTTCTGCCCATTACCTCAACTACTGAACATCTGTCATGTGACTGTGCTGTATCTCTGATCTTATCGATCATTTCCATAGCTGTGTTCATAGCTGTGTCATAACCGATAGTATATTCTGTGCATGAAATATCGTTGTCTATAGTACCAGGCAGACCGATACATGGGATACCCTGTGCTGAAAGGTCAGCCGCACCTCTGAATGAACCGTCACCACCGATAACTACGATACCGTCAAGACCCATTTCAAGACACTTATCTCTGCCCTTTTTTACGCCCTCGATATCTCTGAATTCAGGACATCTTGCAGTGTAAAGACAAGTACCGCCTCTCTGGATTATGCCTGAAACAGTTCTTGCATTCATCTCAATAACTTCACCGTTAAGAAGGCCGTTATATCCTCTGAGGATACCTACGACTTCCATACCCTTTGCAAGACCAGCTCTGCATACTGCTCTGACAGCAGCGTTCATTCCCGGAGCATCTCCTCCGCTGGTAAGTACACCAATTTTCTTAGCCATGTAAAATACCTCCAAACCAGGAAACAATTTATCCTGTTACTTTCCTAATAATCTATAATGAGCATAGCACAAAGCCCCTGAATTGTCAAGGGCTTTGTTTATTTTTTAACATTTTATTAAACGTTTTCGTTATTCAGCAGGCACAACAGCCGGAACTGGCGTTGTTTCAGAAGAACTGCCTGTGTTCGTATCAGGCTTAGGCTCTGTTGCCTTTGTTGTAGTGGTCGTAGTAGTCACAAGACCTGCGGAAACTGTAACTGTAAGCACATCACCATTTTTAACATTCACAGTGTTTCCAACATTAACGCTTGTCGCCATAACATATCCTGCAGAAACAGAGCTTGAGAAATCGGTAACGACCTTATACTTGATATTATAAGAATCAAGTAGCTCAAGGTAAGCCTTCTTTGACAGGCCAGAGAAATCAGGAACAGGAACATTTTCAGGGCCTGCACATACTTTAAGAACAAGCTCATTTTTCAAAGACGGATCAAAATCAGTACCCTCTGGTATGCTCTGCTCTTTAACAACGTCCTTATCGTCAACATCAGAATAATAATATTCAGCCTTGATAGTAAAATCCTCACCAAGCTGTTTTACAACAGTATTATATTCCAGACCCACAACGTTAGGCATTATAGCGCCATAGCCATATTCTGACTGACTTTCAGCATCAGTCACCTTAGGCGTAGCAACTGTGGTGCTGTAAACGAACACCTCGCTGTCAACTCCATCTGCATCATCAGAAGAAATGACCTTACCCTCAGACGAATCATTATTGCTGTCCGACGGACCTGAAAACAACTCATATAGCAGAAAAACTGAAAGCAAAAGCACTATAACAAGCACCGTCCAACCTATTATTGTAGCCGTTTTATTCTTAGGCTTTTCTTCCTCACGAGTCTGCTGTGGCATTTGCCTTGACTGCGTTCTTTGTCTTGGAACATGCTGTATAGGAATAGTCTGAGTTGAACCCTTAGGGTGTTCCATATGCGTTGTATGCTGCTCAAAAAGTGCAGTAACAAGCTCTGAAACTGTCTGTATTCTTTCTTCGCCACGAACTCTCATAGCTCTTGAAAGAACTCGTGAGATATGCTGTGGTATTCTAGGATTGACTCTGCAAGCTTCGACCATAGTATCATTCTTTGTACGGGTATAAGCGTCAAGGGGCATACAGCCTGTTAGTATTCTATAAAGAACTGCAGCAAGTGCATAAACGTCAGTCCATGTACCCTGCCATTCTAACGAAGAATATTGCTCAGGGGCGGTATATCCTGAATAGAACTCAGGAGAAAGCCCTGTATTAGATGTTCTTATAGAACTTATGCAAAAGCCTGTAAGTTTAAGCTCACAATCAGTTGTAACAATAATATTTTCAGGAGATATTCCCCTGTGTATGATACCTGCATTATGTATAATGCTCAATGTTGTAAACAATGGCACAAAAAGCTTTTTGACCTGTTCCCATGTGAGAAAGCCTGTATTCGACTGTAAAAATTTCTTTAGCGTCACGCCCTCCACATATTCGAGTATGACATAGGTCGTATTATTCTCGCAAAACATATCCTTTGCCGTGGCGATATGCTGAAGATTTCTCATGCGTGAAAGAACTTTGTTCACGTCTGCAAACTCAGACATAAATGTCTTATACTTAGCCAGACAATCTGGATTCACCACAAGTCGCTGACTTTCGCTATCTCTTTCGCAAAGAGTGTCAGGCATATACTCTCTTGCCACACACTTGCATTTGCCAACCATATCGTAGCAAATGTAAGACGCACCCTCACCATTATATGAAAGCATTTTTCCGACTATATATCTGTTGTCAAGCACTGTTCTCGGTGCAAGATAAGCCTGTAAATGTGGGATATCGTCGGTATAGCTACAATAATGACAGCGACCGTCAGAACCAAGTTCGTTCATACAGCCCATACATAATTTAGTACTAGGATCCATACCGAACCTCCTTTTTACGTTATTCATCAATTTATATTAGCAACAAACCGAGCATAAGTCAAGTTTTTTTGTGCAATTGTAGAATTTACGCAACAATTTGTATTTCTTTTGTAACATTATGACCCTTTTACAGATACTCAGGATAAATAAGCGTAGAAGAATAATACAGATACTTATTATCCGTATCGAACGTTACATTAAGCACCACTGGCTGATCATCACCTGCGTCGTTTTCATACCAATAACGGTATATATAATTTTTAGTGTCTTTTGACCATACGATGCCGTAATATTCAAGGTCTATGGCATCTGACAAGCCACTCCACTTTGCACCTTGTTCAAACTTATCAAGGTTGATAGCTTTACTCTTTTTTTCACCATTTGCATTGTTTTTAAGCACCTTGAAATTTGAATATTTTACGGTTTGTATACGTTCTTCATCATCAACAGTAACAAACGCCGCCCATTCAGGATAATTTATGCCATCAACATTAACACTGTCATCAGACTCAATGATATAATCAAAATTCAGTGCATTGTTCACTCCCTGAAAAGCCGATTCGTCCTTAAAGTGCATATCAAGCTTTTTCTGAGCCTTTGCAACATCTACGCCGATATATTCAGAAATGCTCTCAGCGGTGTTTTCACCCTTTCCGCTTATAATATTCACAACGATAAGGACGACAAGCACCACAAGGAGCACTACCGCCACTGTTATAAGAATAAGCTTGAGCTTGCTTTCAGACAATTTATGTTTTTTCTCGCCCACTATTTCCACATTTAGCGGTTTATTCTGCTTTTTGAAACGCTTCATGATAGATGTATTTTTGTCTGGTCTTAATCTTGTGTCACAGTTAGGACAGAAAATGTCATCATCGTCAACTGACTTGTGGCATTTAGGACACTCCATAAAAACAACTCCCTTTTGCAACATCCGTGCATTTGCACACTTTTTCAAAACAAGTATACCATAATCTCTGTAAAAAGTCAACAAACGCAAAACAGCGGACAGAAGTCTATCCGCTGTAAAAAACATATATCAGAAGTGCATCTGGTCAGGGTCTTCGATATCCTTTGCAAAACAGCCTGCAACAGGTATCGTTTTGCTGCGATATTTTGAAAGGCCTGCTGCTGTCTCATCGTCAACGATAAACGCCTTATCAACAACTGCATTCTTCGCTTTAAGTGTCATGACCTGAACGCCTATAGTATCTCTCGTGGACTTAGGCATAAGAAGCGCTGTATCAAATATCATTGCTCTGCCGTTAGTTGTGCGAAGCATTATCTCAGCGTTATCCTGCACAAAGAACATTCCCACAAGCTTAGCCTTTGCAGAATAAGCGTTGGCAAGCTTCTTTCTGTTGGTCTTTGTTTCATAGGCATTGAGCGGCACTTTTGCCACCTTTCCGTTTTCAAAACAGAATATCATATAGCCCGAATAATCTACAGTATTCACCATGGACACAACGCCCTCACCGTCATCAAAACCAAGCTTTGCAGGAATATAGTCACCAAGAGAGCTTGCCTTTGTGTCGGCAAACTGCGATACCTTGGTCTTATACACAGCCGCCTTGTCTGAGAAGAACAGAAGCTCCGTTTTGTTGGTGCTTTCCATTTCCTGAAGCGGACCGTCGCCCTCTTTATACTTCTGCTCGCTTGCCATTCTCAGTGATTGCGGAGTACATTTCTTGAAATAACCGCTTTGAGATAGGAAAAGCTTGCAGGCGTAGTCAAGAATATCGTCCTCTATGTCTATCTCCTCGATATCAGTCTTATAATAGAACTGAGTTTTTCTTGGCTGACCATACTTCTTTGAAACTTCCTTTAATTCGGAAATGATGATATTCTTTATTTTTCTGTCGCTTCCAAGAATATCTTCAAGCTCTGCAATAGCTTTTTCAAGATCTTCAGTTTCGGCAGTTCTTTTGAGGATATACTCACGGTTAAGGTGTCTGAGCTTTATTTCAGCAACATAATCTGCCTGTATCTCGTCAATGCCGAATCCAACCATAAGGTTAGGAACGACCTCTGTTTCTTCTTCCGTTTCTCTGATTATCTTTATAGCCTTGTCGATATCGAGAAGTATTTTTCCAAGACCTTTCAGCAGATGCAGCTTGTCTTTCTTTTTAGCAAGGTCAAAGCTTGTCCTACGGCGAACGCAGTCCATTCTGAACGCTACCCATTCTTTAATTATATCATAAACGCCCATTATTCTTGGATAGCCGTGAACAAGTATATAGAAATTGCATGAATATGAGTCCTGAAGCGGCGTCAGCTTATAAAGCTTTTGCATAAGCTTATCAGGGTCTACGCCCTTTTTGATATCTATACCTATTTTCAGACCGTTAATGTCCGTTTCATCACGGATATATGATACCTCTCTTATCTTGCCTGCCTTAACGAGAGCAATTATCTTCTCGATTATTGCTTCAACTGTGGTAGTGGCAGGTATCTCAACGATTTCAAGACACCTTGACTCCTTGTCATACTGATATTTTGCTCTCAGCTTAACAGAGCCTTTTCCTGTTCGGTATATCTTATCAAGCTCCTCCTCATCATATAGAAGTGAAGCACCGCCCGGAAAGTCAGGTCCTTTCAGCGTTTCAAGAGCATTGAAATCAGGATTTTTCATAAGTCCGATAGTTGTCTCGCAAACCTCGCTGAGATTGAACGGACAAACTGATGAAGCCATAGAAACGCCTATACCAACGTTTGCATTAACAAGTATTGACGGGTAAGTAGCAGGAAGCAAGGTCGGCTCTGTGGTGGTGTTATCATAGTTAGGAACAAAATCCACAGTGTCCTTGTCTATATCTCCGAAAAGCTCCTGACAGATAGGCATGAGCTTTGCCTCAGTGTATCGAGAGGCAGCATACGCCATATCTCTTGAATATGCCTTACCGAAGTTACCCTTACTCATTACATATGGGTGCAAAAGCGCTTCATTGCCCTGTGAAAGTCTTACCATGGTTTCATATATAGCGCCGTCTCCGTGAGGATTGAGCCTCATGGTCGCACCAACGATATTGGCAGACTTTGTGAGCTTGCCGTTTAAAAGTCCCATTTTATACATGGTATAAAGCAGTTTTCTGTGTGAGGGCTTAAAGCCGTCTATCTCCGGGAACGCTCTTGATACCAAAACGCTCATGGCATATGGCATATAGTTCTTTTCAAGAGACATTGTTATCTTTTCGTCTGCAACAAGTCCTGCACCCTCGATATATGCGTTGTTATTTGGTTTAGCAGTCTTTTTAGGCTCTGCCTTTTTTCTTGCCATAAAATCTATCCTTTCATAAAGTTCGTAAGGTCGGTGCTCTTTTTGCCTGTATACTGCATAGCGATCCTGCTTTCGGGATCGGCGTCAAACATATACAGCACCGCAATAAAAATAAATTCAAGTGGTTTCATAAGGATATAGACCACATCAGCACGCAATTTCGTCGATATATGCTGTGAAATGGGATATCCGTGTTTATCGTAAAAGCTTCTCACACATTTGTGAAAACGTGGAAGCTTATCCTGTATAAGCTCTTCAAATGCGTTTGCAACACAAAGCTGTCTGTTCACAACTATCTTATCCCCACGCCGCAGACCCATTCGCTGCGGTTTGACGAGCTTAGCGTGTCCCCCTGCCGCAACTGTGCAAAGATAATGCCCTTGTGAGTAATCAGGCGGCGGAGGTATCTGCTGAGAAAACGTCCAATCGGCTGTTTCCGTGAAAGCCTTTACTATGCTGTCAGGGCGCTGTCCAAATAAAACAAGTATCAAAAGCATCACCGCAAGGAGCGGTATCATTGCCACAAAGCTGATAAGATACCAACCAAGGCTTTTTGTGAGAAGCTTATTAAGCCAGCCCATAAAGCCGCTTTTCTCCGCCGAATTGCTGAGATATCCCGTCTGCGCCTTTATTTCACGGCGAATGAGCCTTACGGACATAAGCATATAATTCATTGGAAAAACCAACATCATCACCGTGAAAAAGTTATCCATATTCTTCAAAAGCTGTATCACCAGCAGTATATCAAGCACATTGCCCATATACACCCCTGCAATGAGCATAGCCGCAAACAACGGCGGTTTTCTCTTTGTTATAACACTCAACAGTACAATGCACACCATAGCTATAAAAAACAGGAAGAAAAAACTAAACCTATACTCCCCTGCTATGGGTGTATGAAATTCCCCATGAACAGTTAGAGGAACATCATATTCAACGCCAAGACCTAACCAGTCAAGGTCAAAAACAGACAGCAGCGAACCAATTACCACCGTCAGCACATCAAACAGCGGTCTGTCCAATTCTTTAGGTGCATTCTCAAAAAGCCTTATAACATTTATTACTGTGAAAAACAATGGAAGTCCAACACATATCACAAGCGCAGACGACCATATAAAAATTGCGTCCATAATGCTCTCCCCTCAAACAGCTTATGAAATATCCGCCATATCCAGATAATCAACACCATTATTGGTGATGAAATCTTTTCTTCCCTGCAGATCGTCACCCAAGAGCATATCGAACATCCACTGTGTCTGCTCAATATCGTCAGGCTCTATCTTTATAAGACGTCTTGTGGCAGGGTCCATTGTCGTAAGGCTCATCATCTCCGCCTCGTTCTCGCCAAGACCTTTTGAACGCTGGATATCAAACTTTTTATTGCCTATCATTTTGAGTATCTTTGTCTTTTCGTTCTCGTCATATGCAAAGTAAGTCTTGTCGGAAGTCGTTATCTCAAAGAGCGGTGACTCCGCAATATAAACATATCCTTTTTCAATAAGGGTCGGCACAAGTCTGTAAAGCATTGTGAGTATAAGCGTTCTGATATGGAAGCCGTCAACATCGGCATCAGTACAGATAACTATCTTGTTCCAGCGTAGGTTTTCAAGATTGAACATGGATATCTCCTTGTTCTTGCCCGTCTTGACCTCAACGCCGCAGCCTATGACCTTTATAAGATCTGTGATTATCTCGTTCTTGAAAATCTTATCATAGTCAGCTTTCAAACAGTTGAGTATCTTTCCTCTTACAGGGATAACAGCCTGAAACTCTGCATTTCTTGCCATTTTTACAGAACCGAGCGCCGAGTCGCCCTCCACGATATAAAGCTCACGCTGAGAAAGGTCTTTTGAACGGCAGTCAACGAATTTCTGCACCTGATTTGAAAGATCGATAGAACCTGCAAGCTTTTTCTTCAGGTCTATTCTTGACTTCTCAGCCTTTTCACGGCTTCTCTTGTTTACAAGAACCTGCTCTGCTATCTTCACCGCTTCGTCAGGATTTTCAATAAAGTATATCTCGAGATTGTGCTTCAAGAACTCTGTCATGCACTCCTTGATAAACTTGTTTGTGATAGCTTTCTTTGTCTGATTGGCATATGAAGTCTGTGTAGAAAATGAACTTGAAACAAGCACCAAGCAATCCTCGATATCCTGAAAAGTAATAGGCTTTTCGTTTTTCAGATACTTATTGTTGCTTTTGAGATAAGCATTTATCTGAGATGTGAAAGCACTCTTTACAGCGTCCTCCGGTGAGCCACCATGTTCCAGAAAGCTTGAATTGTGATAATATTCAAGACATTTTACCTGATTAGAGAAAGTGAATGCCACAGAAAGCTTTACCTTATAATCGTCCTTGTCCTCACGGTCACGACCCTTGCGGTCGCCTGTGAAAAACTGCACTGAGGTCAGAGGCTTTTCACCTGCTATCTCTGCAACATAATCAGCGATACCATTCTCATAATAGAACGTCTTTTCTTCAAAAGAATTGTTCTCACGCTGTATACGCAGGATAAATGTGATATTAGGGTTTACTACAGCCTGCTTTTTCAGAACGTCCTCAAAATATTCGTTCTCAATTTTTATATCAGTGAAAACTTCAAGGTCAGGTCGCCAATGTGTCTTTGTACCTGTCTTTTTCTGCTTTGTTTCTTCCTTTTTAAGACCGCCAACGTTTCTTCCCTTTTCAAAGTGCAGGTCATACTTATATCCGTCACGGAAAACCTCGACGTCCATAAACTCAGATGAATACTGCGTCGCACAAGCACCTAGTCCGTTAAGACCCAAAGAATATTCATAGTTATCTCCGCCGTTATTATTATACTTGCCACCTGCATAAAGCTCGCAGTAAACAAGCTCCCAGTTATATTTTTTCTCACGCTGGTTATAGTCAACAGGACAACCACGTCCGAAGTCTTCCACCTCGATAGAATCGTCATTATACTTTGTAACGATTATCTTATCGCCATGACCGTCACGAGCCTCGTCTATAGAGTTTGAAAGAATTTCAAAAACAGAATGTTTACAGCCCTCAAGTCCGTCAGAGCCGAATATTACCGCAGGACGCTTTCTTACTCTGTCCGCACCCTTTAGACTTGTTATGCTGTCATTTCCGTATTCCTGTTTCTTTTTCGGCATAAACTAACCGTCCTTTCGTGTATTTTCGCTTTCAGCTATAAAAATACTATTATATCTTATTAATTATACTACTATATAGGTTGTTTTGTCAAACGCCGTAAGGCAACATTTAGATTAAATGAATGTTACACACTTCTTTATTATTTGTTCAACATTGATAAAACAACCAAATGATTACAGAGAAAATGATACATTGCGTAAAAAAATTATTTTCCTATTGTTTTACGACATTTTTTATGCTAAAATTATACTGTATATACCTGTCTCTTATACACATCTCCGAGCCCACGAGACATCTCAGGATCT
>ENA-OZKD01000658-OZKD01000658.1-human-gut-metagenome-genome-assembly--contig:-NODE-658-length-10798-cov-4.599646_pt1 | contig 10798 bp, 10 predicted proteins | sample MGYA00244819_ERZ653749 | MGnify/ENA primary metagenome ERZ653749 (study PRJEB26926, sample SAMN06165329) | human gut metagenome | biome: ENVO:00009003; feature: ENVO:2100002; material: ENVO:00002003... | reverse complement strand
AGATCCTGAGATGTCTCGTGGGCTCGGAGATGTGTATAAGAGACAGGTATCGGATCGTACCATTAAAAGAAGTATATGCAAAAGACATCTGCGGTTGGAAATATGAAGGAGAATATTCCCTGTACAGTTATTCTTCCTGGGAAATGGCGGTCAGAAATCACTGGGAAATCGCGGATGCGAAAGTACGCGGGCAGGAGTACCGCGGAGTGCTAAATAAAGCAGGAGAGCTGATCGGCTATTTTAAGATGCATCAGGATGAAAACAGCGAGGTTGAGATAGGACTTGGAATGCGGCCGGAAGAGTGCGGTCAGGGCAAAGGGGCAGACTTTGTAAAAACCATTACGGATTATGTAAAAAAACAGTATCCGGAAAGCCTTGTCTATCTGGAAGTTCGCCTATTTAATCAAAGAGCCGTGAAGTGTTATGAAAAAGCAGGCTATCAGGTGGTCTGTGAACATGACAGCATCAAACCATGGGGAACTTTCCGGTATAAAAGAATGGAGTTAAAAAAGGAGGATTAAAGTTCCTTTAAAATGCTTCGGATGATATCCTGTCTGGTTACAATGCCGATGAAAAAGTTACGGTCATCCACGACGGGGATAAAGTTCTGGTTCATGGAGCGTTCTAATAACTCATCCATGGAAACATCGATTTTAACGGCAGGGTTAAAGTCCTTGCGCAGAATGTCGCTGACCTGATAATTTTCCTGTACCCGTAAGTCGTTGTTGCGGTATTCTAAGATATGCCAGAGAAAATCGCCTTCGCTGACACTTCCGACATAGGTGCCATCCTTAGAAAGCACCGGAATGGCAGAATAACCGTGGGCATGCATTTTTTCAATACCCTGACGGAGTGTGTTGGTGTCATAGACAAAAGCGACTTCGGATTTATTTTTTAATAACATTAATACGTTCATTGATTGTTCCCCCATAAAATACATATTGACGTTCCTAGTGTATGGCATTTTCTGACATTTTTCAACTGCCTTGCAGCAGTTATAAGAAACTTTTAAGGAAGTTTAGAGTTGGTTTAGAATTACGAAAAGAATTGACAAGGAGTTCAGAATCCATTAGAATAGGAAAACGGATATGTTAAGCGGGCATGGCGGAATTGGCAGACGCGCTAGATTTAGGTTCTAGTGGGAGACCGTGCAGGTTCAAGTCCTGTTGCCCGTATTCAATGATGACAAAAGAGGGTTTCCTGAAGTATTTCAGGAAGCCCTCTTTGTGTATAAAAAACCAAAAATCATGCATGAATATGAATTTTATGGAATATGCCCAAATTTATTGACAAACTGGCGGTCAAAATGATAAAATACAACAAAGCTATGAGTTAAAAAATAGATTATATTTTGGGGTGCGATGAAGCGGGAAAAATCTCGCCCTTTTTTTATTTCAGGATAACACTTTGCCATAGTAAAATGGAAAAGTACATACCTGTCAGGAAATAAAAATCCTGTCGTACAAAAGTGAGAGGAAATGCTCATATAAAATATAATCTGGAAACAAGGAGTGAAACCAATGAAAGAATATATTGTCAAACGAGTGTTTCTTGCCGTCGTGACGATATTCGTAATCAGTGCGATTACGTTTTTTGCGATGAACCTGATACCGGGTGGACCGTTCAATACGGAAAAAGCATTAAGCCCGGCAGTTCAAAAAACTTTAGAAGAACGTTACAATCTGGACAAACCGGTATATGTTCAGTTCGGTATGTATCTGAAAAATCTGATGCATGGTGACTGGGGCGTGAGCTTAAAGAGCGGACGTGACATCTGGACAGATATGTGGTCCAAATTCCAGATATCAGCAAAATTAGGAGGAATGGCAGCGATTGTTGCGATTATCGTGGGAATTGTTCTAGGAAGTATCGCAGCGCTGAACCGAAATAAGTGGCCCGACCGTGTCATTATTTTCTTTACGACACTGGCAACGGCAATGCCGTCTTTCGTATTGGCAACCCTGCTGCTGTTAGTATTCTGTTTACAGTTGGAATGGGTTCCGGTCTGGTCATCGAGTGATCCGAATTATGTACTGCCTGTCATTGCTTTGAGCCTTTATCCAATGGCATATATCACAAGACTGACAAAAACAAGTATGTTAGACGCATTGAATCAGGATTATGTGCGTACAGCAAGAGCGAAGGGTGTAAGTACCAGAAGAGTTATTTTTAAACATGCACTTCGTAATGCATTGATCCCGGTCGTTACATATGTAGGACCAATGGTAGCCTATATTCTGGTAGGTTCCATGGTAGTAGAGAATATCTTTACCATCGGTGGTCTTGGAACAGCGTTTGTAACAAGTATTACAAACCGTGACTATACGATGATCATGGCAACGACAATTTTCTTAGCGGTTCTCATGGTAATTGCAAACCTGCTTACGGATATTGCTTATAAGATTATCGACCCGCGTATCACATTTGAATAAGAGAGGATAGAGATTTATGCAGAACGAAAATGGAAGTCCGAAAAAGAGTCTGTTGTCCGCTCAGGTCGATTTATCAAAATTTGACAGTTCCTATTTCAGAGCGGCTACGGAAGAGGAAAAAAAGCAACAGGATGTTATGAGTGAATCCACAACATTCTTTAAAGATGGTATCAGACGTTTAAAAAAGAACCCGTTGGCAATGGGAAGTCTGGTAGTGCTGATCTTAATATTGTTAATTATTATCATAGCACCACACATTGTGCCTTACAGCTATGATCAGATTATAACGGTAAACGGTGTCCGTGATAAGAGTGCGAAGAATCTTGGTATGATGGAATACTCCCCAAGAGAACTCCAGTATATGGAAGAAACCGGTGAAAAATTATTCCCGCATATCTTTGGTACAGACAGTCTGTGCCGTGATTACTTTATCCGTGTTATTTACGGAACAAGAGTCAGCCTTGCAGTAGGTCTGGTAGCATCGATCATGGTATTGATCATCGGACTGCTATATGGTGCGATCGCAGGATACTGTGGTGGAAAAGTCGATATGGTAATGATGCGTATCGTCGATGTCATCTATTCCCTGCCGGATATGTTGATGATCATCTTACTTTCCGTTGTATTGAACGTAACGCTGGCACCGGCAATTGAAGGTACGGCACTTTCAAAACTGGGAACGAATATGATCTCCATATTTATCGTATTCGGACTGCTCTACTGGGTAGGTATGGCACGTCTTGTCAGAGGACAGGTGCTTTCCATAAAAAGCAGTGAGTATGTATTAGCAGCAAGATGTATCGGAACAAAAGGAAGTAAAATCTTAAGCAGACATATCATTCCGAACTGTCTGTCTGTTATCATTATTACAACGGCACTTCAGATCCCATCTGCAATCTTTACAGAGAGTTATCTGAGTTTCTTAGGACTGGGTGTTGCAGCTCCGCTGACATCGTTAGGAAGTCTTGCAAATACAGCCAGAGCAGGAATGCAGTCCTATCCGTCCAAACTGGTTATCCCGGCAGTGACAATCTGTCTGATCGTACTGGCATTTAACCTTTTAGGTGATGGATTAAGAGATGCGTTTGATTCAAAATTAAAGTAAGGAGATGCAGAGATGAGCGAAGAAGTAAAGAATACAGATTATGTGCTGGAAGTCGAAAATCTCCATACATGTTTCCATACAGAGTCAGGAGATGTCAATGCCGTAAACGGATTGTCCATGACCTTAGAAGCAGGAAAGACGTTAGGAATCGTTGGAGAGTCCGGTTCAGGAAAATCCGTAACCGCATATTCTATCATGCAGATTTTAGCAGAGACAGGAGAGATTACGGAAGGTTCCGTGAAATATAAGGGTGAGGATATTACAAAGTGGAGTGAAAGAGAACTGCATAATTTCCGCGGTTCTAAGTGTTCTATTATTTTCCAGGACCCGATGACCAGTCTGAACCCTGTATTTACTGTAGGAAATCAGTTGTGTGAGGCAATTCTGCTTCATACGGATAAAAATAAAAAAGAAGCAAAAGAAAGGGCGATCGAAATGCTCACACTCGTAGGAGTGAATGAGCCGGAAAGCCGTATGAAACAATATCCGCATGAGTTATCCGGTGGTATGCGTCAGCGTGTGATGATCGCAATGGCATTAGCCTGTGAGCCGGATATTCTGATCGCAGATGAACCGACCACAGCACTTGACGTAACCATTCAGGCACAGATATTAGAACTGATGCAGGATTTACAGAAAAAACTTGGAATGGCGATCATCATGGTAACACATGACCTCGGTGTCATCGCAAGTATGTGTGATGAGATCATCGTTATGTATGGTGGTCGTGTCTGTGAACGTGGAACGGCAGATGATATTTTCTATCGTCCATGTCATGAGTACACCAAGGGACTGTTACGTTCCATTCCGAGAAAAGACAACATGAATGAACGATTGGTTCCGATTGGCGGTACGCCGATCAACCTTTTAAATATGCCGAAAGGCTGTGCATTCTGCCCGCGTTGTGAGGCAGCAATGAAGATCTGTTTAGATGAAGTACCACAGGAGATTCGCATGAGTGACACACATTTGGCGAGCTGCTGGATGAATGTAAAGAAAATGTATGAAGCACAGGAGGAAAATAAGAATGAGTGAGGAAAAGAATCTGCTGGAAGTCAGCCACTTAAAACAGTATTTTCCGGTGCGTAAAGGATTTCACACCATTCCGTTAAAGGCAGTGGATGATATTTCATTTGCCATCAAGCCGGGAGAGACTCTTGGATTAGTCGGTGAGTCAGGATGTGGAAAAACCACAGTAGGACGTACACTGCTCCGTCTGTATCAGCCGACAGCAGGACGTATCGTTTTTGATGGAGATGTTCTGTTCGACAGCGGAGAGCAGTACGATGAAGAAGGAAAGATCATTGTTGATGCAAATGGAAATCCGGTAAAAAAGAAGAGCATTGATGTAGATATGCTTCCATACCGAAAGAAAATGCAGATGGTATTTCAGGACCCATATTCTTCCCTGAATCCGCGAATGACCGTAGAGGACATTATCGGAGAACCGCTGGATGTACATAAACTGTATAGCAGCCGTGCAGAGCGAAGAGACAGAATTTTGGAATTGATGGGATATGTAGGATTGAATGCAGAACATGCAACACGTTATGCACATGAGTTTTCCGGTGGACAGAGGCAGCGTATCGGAATCGCAAGAGCATTAGCAGTAAGACCGAAATTTATCGTCTGTGATGAGCCGGTATCTGCATTGGATGTATCCATTCAGGCACAGGTTGTCAACATGTTTGAAGATTTACAGAAAAAATTTGGCATGGCATACCTGTTTATTGCACATGACTTGTTGATTGTTCAGCATATTTCTGATAGAATTGCAGTAATGTATCTTGGAAAAATGATGGAGATCGCTCCTTCCGATGAGCTGAATAACCATCCGATCCATCCGTATACACTGAGCCTGCTTTCCGCAGTTCCGATTCCGGATCCGGAAACTGCAAGAAAAAGCCATCGTATCGTATTAGAGGGTGACGTTCCAAGTCCGTTGAATATGCCAAGCGGATGTCCGTTCCGTACCAGATGTGCGTATGCAACAGAGCAGTGTGCAAAGGAGATGCCACCGTTAACAGACCGAGGCGGAGAGCATTTTGTAGCATGCTGGAATAAATAATCTGAGCAGGGTTTCTATCTCCACAGTGGAGTGAAACATAAAAAGAAAACAGGAGGGAAAAATTAGAAATGAAGAAAAGACTTATTTCTACCTTATTGGTGGCAGCCATGGCAGTCAGCCTCGTAGCATGTGGCGGCGGCGACAAAAAGGATGCAGCCAAGAAATCTGATTCAGAGTCTAAAAAGAGCACAAACACAGATGTGTTAAACATCAACTTAGCTTCTGAACCAGCGTACCTTGACCCGGCATTAAACAGTTCTGTAGATGGCGGATGTTTAGCAGTGAACTCTTTCGTAGGTCTTTATACCTATGACAAAGACGGAAAATTAGTACCGGCATTATCTGACGGTGAGCCGGAGATTTCCGAAGACAAGACAACTTATACATTTAAGCTGATCGAGTCTAAATGGAGTGACGGAAGCGAGCTGACAGCAAAAGATTTCGCATATAGCTGGAATCGTGCAGCAGCAGAAGCAACAGCATCAGATTATTCTTATCTGTTCGATGTAATTGACAAAAATGATGATGGTACATTAAAGGTTACAGCTGATGACGATTATACATTAACCGTACAGCTTGCAAGTCCATGTGCATACTTCTTGGATTTATGTGCATTCCCTACATTCATGCCGGTACCACAGGCATCTGTAGAGGCTGCTGACAAAGATGGTTCTAATCCTGGAGCTTGGGCTCAGGAAGCAGGATTTGTCTGCAACGGTGCATACACCTTAGACAAATGGAGCCACAACGAGAGCATGGTATATGTTAAAAATGATAACTACTACGATGCAAAGAATGTAACCATGAAAGAGCTTCACTTCATGTTAAGTGATGATATGACAGCAGTATATGCTGCATACAACAGCGGTGACTTAGATTTCATCGATGAAGTTCCTACTGATGAGATCGCAAAAGCAAAAGAGAGCGATGAGTTCCATGTAATCGATACTCTTGGAACATACTATGTAGCATTCAACGTAAACAGCGAAATGTTCAAAGACAAGACTCCGGAGCAGGCAGCTAAGATGCGTGAAGCAATGAGCCTTATGATCGATCGTAAATACATCGTTGAGACTGTAGCTCAGACAGATCAGAAACTGGCTAACTCTTTCATCCCGGCACTTGTAGCTGACGGAAACGGCGGAAAATTCAAGAAAGACGGATATTTCGATGCAGAGAAGACAGGCGCAGACAACGCAAAAGAAGCAATCAAGCTTTTAGAGGACTGCGGATATACATTTAAAGACAATGGAGACGGATCTTACAAGATTTCTCCTGCACTTACAGTAAACTACATCCTGAATACAATGGACAGCCATCAGAAGATCGCTGAGGCAATCCAGCAGGATTTAGCAGTAATCGGTATCGACATGAAGATTTCTTCTGAGGACTGGAACGTATTCTTAGAGGATCGTAAACAGGGTAAATATGACGTTGCCCGTGAAGGTTGGTTATTAGACTATGATGATCCGATCAACATGCTTGAGATCTTTACAACAGATTCCGGAAACAATGACCCACAGTTTGGTAAAGATGTAAAATCCTGGGCTCCACAGAACTGGGATAAATATGATGAGCTGATCAAACAGATCCGTGTAGAGACAGATTCTGATAAACGTATTGATCTGATGCATCAGGCAGAGGATATGTTAATGGATACATGGGCAGTTGTACCACTTTATGAATACAACGATATGTACATGGAAAAATCTAACGTATCCGGCGATTATGCAAACCTCTTTGGTATGAAGTACTTCATGTACACAACAAAGAAATAATAGTAGTCGTGTGACGATAAGGAAAAGGACTTTGGGAGAATTCCCGAAGTCCTTTTTGTATGGGATAGGGTGTTGGAAGAGTAGCTGAATCATTGTGGGGAATTGCCCAAATGAATATTTCAGGTTTCCTTGTGCAGGACATTCCGATGAACCTCTGAATGCAGAAATCGTGTTCGCCAGTGGGCTTCACGATTTCTTGAGTTTCATCTCCATTGCACAAAAGGAAATCTTCCATATTCATTTGGGCAATTCATTTACAGTGTGAATGGGGATTAAAATTAGTCAAATATAAAACGGATATAAACATTGGTTATGGGTACCATACCAGGGAGTTATGGACTGTGAAAAAATGCGGAAAATTGCACGAATTTCCTTGAATTTTCGTGAAAAAGTGTATTGACAGAATCGTTTAGATGGCATAAGATTTTTGTTAAGAAATGTCAAGAGAACAAGGAGGAATTTATTATGAAAAAGGCAGTAAGTATCTTTTTGGTACTCGCTATGGCAGTTGGATGTTTTGTCGGATGCGGTTCTAAAGAAGCGAAGAAAGATGCAGACAAATTCTATATCGGAGGTATCGGACCTACTACCGGTGATGCAGCAATTTACGGAACAGCAGTTATGAACGGAGCACAGATCGCTGTTGATGAGATCAATGAAGCAGGCGGCATCAATGGAAAGAAGATTGAGTTCAACTTCCAGGATGACCAGAGTGATGCAGAGAAATCCGTTAATGCATACAATACCTTAAAAGACTGGGGTATGCAGGTACTTATGGGAACCGTTACAACAACACCATGTGTTGCAGTAGCAGATAAGACAGCACAGGATAACATGTTTGAGGTTACACCTTCCGCATCTTCTACAGATGTTATTGCCGGTGATAATGTATTCCAGGTATGCTTTACAGACCCGAACCAGGGAACAAAATCTGCACAGTATATCGGTGAGAACAAACTGGCAAAGAAAGTTGCAGTCATCTACAACAGTTCTGATGTATATTCATCAGGTATTGAAGCAAAATTCATTGAAGAAGCAAAGAATCAGGGACTTGAGGTAGTAGCAGAAGAAGCATTTACAGCAGATTCTAAGACAGACTTCTCCACACAGTTAAAGAAAGCTCAGGACGGAGGAGCAGAATTAGTATTCCTTCCGATCTACTACACAGAAGCATCTATCATTTTAACGCAGGCAGATCAGATGGGTTATCAGCCGAAATTCTTCGGATGTGATGGTTTAGACGGACTGTTAGCAGTTAAGAACTTTGATACAAAACTTGCTGAAGGCGTAATGCTCTTAACACCATTCGCAGCAGATGCAACAGATGATTTAACAAAGAAATTCGTAAAAGAATACAAAGACAAATATGACGAAGTACCAAACCAGTTCGCAGCAGACGCTTACGATGCAATCTATGCGATCAAAGCAGCTATGGAAGAAGCAAAAGTAACACCTGATATGAGCGTAACCGATATGGGAGATGCATTAAAGAGTGCAATGACAAAAGTTACCATCGATGGTTTAACAGGTGATAAGATGTCATGGTCTGACAGCGGTGAAGTAAACAAAGATCCAAAAGCAGTCGTAATTGAGAACGGTGAATATGTAGGAATGTAAATTCCGGATTTCAAAAAAGACCAATGGTGGGGGATGCCGTAAGGCACCCCCTTTGTTGCTTTTTCTGAAAAGACTGTGTTATAATAAGACGTTACCACATAAAAGTAATGATACAAGATAGAACCGTCTGCTTTGTATCATTACTTTTATCAAAGAGTTTGTTATGGAAAACGCAAGAAAAAAATAAGAAAGCAAGAGGTGTCCATATGAGTTTTATATCGTATTTGATTAACGGCATCAGTTTGGGCAGTATTTATGCAATTATCGCACTTGGTTATACGATGGTGTATGGAATTGCAAAAATGTTGAACTTTGCCCATGGTGATGTCATCATGATTGGATGTTATGTAGTATTTACCATGATGAGTGGTATGGGAATGCCGGCATTGCCGAGCGTGATCGCAGCGACAGCAATCTGTACGGTATTAGGTGTCGTGATTGAGAAGATCGCATATAAACCGTTGCGAAAAGCAACACCGTTAGCGGTTCTGATCACAGCAATCGGTGTCAGCTATCTGCTTCAGAATATCGCATTGCTGATATTCGGTGCAGATACAAAATCCTTTACTTCTGTAGTATCACTTCCGGCACTGAAATTAGCCGGTGGAAGTCTGGTAATTTCAGGAGTAACAGTTGTAGCAGTTGCAGCCTGCATCATTATTATGATCGCATTGATGCTTTTTATCAAAAAATCCAAAGCAGGTCAGGCAATGTTAGCTGTATCGGAGGATAAAGATGCAGCACAGTTAATGGGAGTAAATGTCAACGGAACGATTTCTTTAACATTTGCGATCGGTTCCGGTTTGGCAGCCATTGCAGGTGTACTGCTCTGCTCTGCATATCCGACACTGACTCCATATACAGGAGCAATGCCTGGTATTAAAGCATTTACCGCAGCAGTATTCGGAGGAATCGGTTCTATTCCGGGAGCATTTATCGGAGGAATCCTGTTAGGTGTCATTGAAATCCTTGGAAGAGCCTATGTATCTTCCCAGCTTTCCGATGCGATCGTGTTTGCCGTATTGATTATTGTTCTGCTTGTAAAACCTACCGGTATTTTAGGTAAGGCAGTAAATGAGAAAGTGTAGGTGGGCAGGATGAAAAGTAAAATGAATTTTAAGACAATGAAGAAATCTTCAAAGGATGCATTTATTACATATGCAATGGTGGTAATTGTCTATCTGATCATTCAGGCAATGGTCATGAGTGGTTCCATGTCCAGTCTGATGCAGGGAATGTTAGTACCGCTGTGTACCTATTCTATTGTAGCGATCGGATTGAATCTCTGTGTCGGCTACTTAGGAGAATTGAGTCTGGGTCATGCAGGATTTATGTGTGTCGGAGCATTTTCCAGTGCATTTTTCACAAAATGTATGGAGGATTCATCCATGAACCCGACCGTTCGTTTTATCATTGCATTATTGATCGGAATCGTGTTTGCAGCATTTTTCGGATTCCTGATCGGAATTCCGGTATTGCGTCTGCGTGGTGACTATTTAGCAATCGTAACACTGGCGTTTGGTGAAATTATTAAAAACGTTATGAACGTACTTTATGTAGGACGTGATTCAAAAGGATTTCATTTTTCCATTAAGGATGCAACAGCATTAAACATGGATACAGACGGTGAACTGATCGTTAATGGTGCAAAAGGAATTACCGGAACACCACACCAGTCCACATTTACCATCGGTGTGATCTTGATCATTCTCTCTTTGATCGTTGTATACAATCTGGTAAATTCCAGAAGCGGACGTGCGATCATGGCAATCCGTGATAACCGTATTGCAGCAGAATC
>ENA-OZKD01000636-OZKD01000636.1-human-gut-metagenome-genome-assembly--contig:-NODE-636-length-10974-cov-4.781573_pt1 | contig 10974 bp, 8 predicted proteins | sample MGYA00244819_ERZ653749 | MGnify/ENA primary metagenome ERZ653749 (study PRJEB26926, sample SAMN06165329) | human gut metagenome | biome: ENVO:00009003; feature: ENVO:2100002; material: ENVO:00002003... | reverse complement strand
CAAGGAGTATCGTCGGCAGCGTCAGATGTGTATAAGAGACAGATCTTATACTGCTTTGCATTACGCGGAACATCCACTTGTTCCCCTTGTTTTTTACCAAAACCAATTCCTTTAGACATCACAATTATTTCTTCATTTTCTTTTAAAACCAAGATTGTATTATGATTCAAAACCTTTAAAATTTCATACATATCCATTATCCCTTTACCCTTAACATCATATCATGACATTGCATTTTTCCATATTTTTTTTCTATTTCTGCACCATCTTTTATTTTCGTAAATACAATTATAATATTCTCATCTAACGCATTATCTTTGATATACTTTAAATCTGCATTCCACAAAACATCTCCGGCTTTTACTTCTTGGTTTGGTCTAACCAACAATTCAAACCCCTTGCCATTTAATTTCGCCGAATCCGTGCCAAAATGAATTAAGATCTGTGTATTATCATCAATTGTAATACCAATCGCATGCTTTGTTGGATAAATCATTGAAATAACTCCATCACACGGCGCCACAACAACCCCATCATACGGACGAATCATAATGCCATCACCCATCAATTTATGTGCAAACATAGAATCCGTTGCATCTTCTATCGGCATTACTTCCCCATTTACTAAACATTCAAGTTCCAACTGTGTTTTTGTTTCTAAAACAACTTCTTTATCCTCAAAATCATAACTTTCCGGCACATTCAACATATACTCATCCAGTTTTGTCTTTATATTCGAAGCCTGAGGACCATAAATAATTTGAATTGCATTTGGCTGACACATAATAGCTGCAGCCCCCGATTTTTTTAACAACCCTTCATTGATTAAAGTATCATCTTTGATTGTCGCTCTTAATCTTGTGATGCAACAATCTAAATCCGTAAAGTTACTTCGTCCACCTAAGCCTTGAACAATCATCTGACTTCTAGGATCGATCAACGATTTATCAAAACTAAAATCATACTTCTTCTTATCAAACACCTTAATGCTTTCGTCTCTTCCAGGCGTTTTTAAATCGTACTTTACAATCAAAAACTTAAATACCCCATAATACACAAAGAAATATACCAAGCCAATCAAAACTACAATCATCCAATTTGTCTTCGCATTTCCCTGCAAAATCCCAAACAATGTAAAATCAAGCAACCCAGCTGAAAAAGTAAATCCAATCGCAACCTGTAAAGCTTGTGCAACCACAAAACATGTGGCGGCTAATAACACATGAACAACATATAATAATGGCGCCACAAACAAGAAAGAGAATTCAATCGGCTCTGTAATTCCTGTTAATGCACTTGTTAAAGCGGCCGAAAGCAATAAACTCGCCGTCTTTTTTTTAGCTTCTGGATTTGCACACTTATACATGGCTAAAGCTACGCCAGGCAAGCCAAAAATCATAAAAATAAATTCCCCAGAGAAAAATTTAGTTGCATTCACACTAAAATGAGTCACACTTGGATCGGATAATTGCGCAAAGAATATATTCTGTGCGCCCGATATAATTGAACCATTTACCATCTTTACACCGCCTAGAGCACTCTGATAAAATGGCATGTACCAAACATGATGCAAGCCAAAAGGAACTAAACTACGCTTAATAACTCCATAAATAAATGTCCCAAAATAGCCGGAGTCAGATATAAATCGTCCTAAATTATAAACGCCCTGCTGTAATGGTGGCCAAACAAAATACAAAAGCACTCCAACTAATACATATGTAATAGCACAAATAATTGGAATAAAGCGTTCTCCTCCATAAAAAGAAATCACATTTGGCAGTTGAATCTGGTAAAAACGATTATGCAAATAACTAACACCAAGTCCAACTATAATTCCGCCAAACACACCCATTTCAAGCGACAAAATTCCACATACCGAAGTAATAGATCCATCTAGAATATAATTTGAAGCCACACCATTCACTATACTTCCATCTAAACAAAGTAACGCATTAATTGTGGCATGCATCACAAAAAAGGCAATAATAGCTGCAAGAGCAGCGACTTCTTTTCTTCGCTTAGACATTCCTAAAGCTATAGAAACCGCAAAAATTAATGGTAGATTATCAAATAAAATTTTGCCCACTTTTTTCAATAAAATTAAAACACAATATAAAAAGGTTCCTTGCCCTAATACTGATTCTAAATGCAATGCCATTATGGTTGTTTCATTGGTCAAAGAACTTCCTACACCCAAAAAAATACCTGCAACAGGAAGCACTGCGATAGGTAACATAAAGGATTTTCCCATCCTTTGTAAAAAACTAAACACATGATGTTGTTTCATTGATTAATACCTCTACTGTATTTATGATGATAAATGACCTCTGTCAAAAAGTCCATAAAAAAAAAGGTAATGCAGAATCATTATCTTGAAATCTTCATTACCCAATAGCCTTTATCACGAGCCATTTTTTCTACTTCATAGCCTTTTTCTTGTAAATAATGAATCGCACTTTGTGCACCATGCTGCTTGCGCATTACAATCCAGAAATGACCATCTTCCTTTAAATGTTCTAAGCACTGATCAAACAATGAATAAATCATTGTCTTTCCCGTACGAATCGGTGGGTTCAAAAGAATACAGGCATACTGGCCTTCATTCACACCTGACTGACATAATATCTTTGCCTTACGACGATATTTTTTCATGTTTGAATCTGCGAGCTGACAAGCTCTTTGATTTACATCAATCATTGTCATTGCGGTATGCTTCCAATACTCCATTAAAATCAAGGCAATCGGACCAATTCCACAACCTAGATCTAATGTGCTTTCTGGTTCAGCTTCATTGTCGAGTACCGTTTCTAAAAGAATACGTGTACCTTCATCCAATTTATCTTTACTGAAAACTCCAGCATTCGAATTTAACTTATATGTAAAATCACGAAAATGTATCGTAATTTCTTCTGGTGCATCTTTTACAATATCATTTGTGAAATAGTGTGCCATACTACTTTGTAGCAGCTTCTACAATCGCATCTGCATCAATTTTGTATTTTGCGAATAATTCAGCTGGTTTTCCACTTTCACCAAATACATCCTGAACACCGACACGAACAAGTTTACATGCTGTTCCTGCTTCAGCTAAAACTTCTGCCACAGCACTTCCTAAACCACCAATAATTGAATGTTCTTCACAAGTAACGATAGTATCATGAGTTTTTGCTAGTTCAATGATCAATTCTTTATCAATTGGTTTAATTGTATGGATATTCACTACAGTTGGAGCTGTTTCCATTTTCTTAGCAGCCTCTAATGCTTCTTGAACCATTAATCCAGTCGCAACTAAAGCTACTTTTTCACCTTTTTGAAGGACAACACCTTTTCCTAGTTCAAATTTATAGTCATCGCCATTTACACTTTCAACACCACTACGACCTAAACGAACGTAGCAAGGCCCATCAATTTCAGCTACAGCCTTACATGCTTGTTTAGCTTCATTATAGTCACATGGAACGATAACTTTCATACCTGGAATACCACGCATTAAACTAACATCTTCAATACATTGGTGACTTGCACCATCTTCTCCAACACTAATTCCTGCATGAGATGCACAGATTTTAACGTTTAATTGTGGATATCCGATACTGTTACGAATTTGTTCGAATCCACGTCCAGTCGCAAACATTGCGAAGGTAGAAGCATACGCAATCTTTCCACTAGCCGCAAGACCAGCCGCAACACTCATCATATTTCCTTCGGCAATTCCCATGTCAAAGTGACGAGAAGGGTCTACTTTTTTAGCTTCTCCACTCTTTGTACTACCCGCTAAATCAGCATCTAATACAACGACATTTTTATTTTCAACCATTAATTCTTTTAAAGCATCACCGTAAGCGACACGTGTAGCTACTTTTGCCATTATTCTGCCTCCAATTCTTTCATTGCAGCATGGTATTGTTCTTCATTTGGTGCTACTCCATGCCATCCCTGTTGATCTTCCATAAATGAAACACCTTTTCCTTTAATTGTCTTCGCAACAATTACAGTTGGCATTCCTTTTGTTTCACGAGCTTCTTTTAATGCAGCACGCAATTGATCATAATCATGACCATCTACATTAATTACGTGGCAATTGAAAGCTTCGAATTTTTTATCCAAAGGATACACACTCATAACTTCATCTACATGACCATCAATTTGAAGGTTATTATTGTCAACAATAATACATAAATTATCTAATTTATAGTGAGCCGCCGACATTGTAGCTTCCCATACTTGTCCTTCTTGGCATTCACCATCTCCAAGTACAGTATAGATACGGTAATCGTTTTCATCTAATTTATTGGCTAATGCCATACCTACAGCGCAAGAAATACCTTGTCCTAAAGATCCTGTAGACATATCTACACCTTCTACATAATTCATGTTAGGGTGTCCTTGTAAACGTGAATTGATAGCTCTGAAAGTTGTCAATTCTTCTTCAGGAAGGAATCCCTTTTCAGCAAGTACTGCATATAAAGCTGGACTTGCATGTCCCTTACTTAATACAAAACGATCACGATTCAATGTATTTAAGTTTTCCTCATTAATATCCATTTCTTCAAAGTATAACTCTGTTAAAATGTCAGTTGCACCTAAACTTCCACCCGGGTGTCCACTTTGGGCACTATACACTTCTTTCACAATATTTCTACGAATATTTTTTGCGTGCAATGCAAGTTCCTTGTTTTCCATAATATTTACGCTATCTCCTTTTTGCGCATACATTATAACAAACTTTTTGTCACAATACACCCCCTACAAAAAGTCAATTATTTCACAAATGCTTATATTGCCACACATATGCTGCATCATTGATCAATTCTATGTCATTTTGACTAATCCCAATCAATTCCAACGCTTCAAATATGTCTATCCCTTTTTCAAATAACTTCTCAAAACAATCCATCCTCGCATTTGTCTTTTCTTGTTTGATTACTTTCTCTAACACTTCTTGCACTCGATCCGATTGAGCACGATAAAACATACCATCCATCTTTAAAGCGAGTTTTTCATCCACATCCGAAAATAAAGCTCTTAAAGTCTTTATGTCGCAACCCCGATTCAATAAAAGTAAATAAAAGCTACGAATCTCCAAGTTGTACACTCGCTTACGAAACAGTTCAAATTCTACATCTAATTTTTCCATTTTTTTGTTCTCCTTTTTTCTACACTCTCTTATACGTAAAAAAAAGAAGTTTCATCAAAAAAAGTGAGAAATCAATCTCACTTTTCAACTTCATAAATCATGGCACCAAAACTAGGAACATTTACTTCGATCATATATGGCTGATTATGTCTTGTAAGACGCATTGCCTGCACCTCTTGAGGTGCATGACCTTTTAAGTTTCCGTTGTATTTATCCCACTCTGTATTCAAAATTTCTTTATATTTACCTTTGCAAGGAACACCAAACTGTTGGTGATCATATGGATTTGTTGAAAAATTCATAATAATAACGAAATCTTTCTTTGAACCTCTACGAATAAATGAGAACGTATTTTGTCCTACATTATCTGCGTCAATCCAACAGAAACGACTTGGATCATAATCTTGATCAAAGAATGCATCATTTTCTGTGTAAATCTTACCTAAATCTTCGCATAAATGTTCAAATGCATCGTGCATTGGATAATCCAACAAGAACCAGTCACAGCTCTTTTGTTCATCCCATTCACGCAATTGACCAATTTCATTACCCATGAAATTCAATTTCTTTCCAGGATGCGTAAACATATATACATATAATGCTCTTGCCTGGGCAAACTTATCTTCATAGCTTCCCCACATCTTATCTACAATGGTTGCCTTACCATGCACAACTTCATCATGACTAAATGGTAAGATAAATCTTTCTGAATAGAAATAAGCCATCGAGAAAGTAACGTCATGGTGATGCCACTTACGATAGATTGGATCTCTTTTTAAATAAGATAATGTATCATTCATCCAACCTAGATCCCACTTATAGTCAAATCCTAAACCACCCGCATAACTTGGCTTTGTGACATTAGGGAAATCGCTTGAATCTTCTGCAATCAACATGATTTTTCCTTGATGTGCCTCATTCAACAAGTGATTCATACGTTTCATGAAATCACATGCACCTTCATTCACACCATTATTCTTGTTTCCATGCCAGAAAATCGCATTACTGATCGCATCCATTCTTAAACCATCCACATGATAAACATCTACCCAGAAATTGGCTGCAGACATCAAGAATGAGCGAACTTCTTCTTTCCATAAGTTGAAGTTAGCCGTTCCCCATTCACTATTCGCATCTTCCGGTTTTGAATATTCATATAAAGGCGTACCATCAAACATTCCTAACGCGTAATTATCCTTTACAAAGTGCACAGGTACAAAATCCATGATAACACCAATTCCAGCTTCGTGAAGTGCATTCACAAAGTGCATTAATTCATGATTTGTTCCATAACGAGAAGTACTTGAAAAATATCCCGTACATTGATAACCCCAAGAACCATCAAACGGGTATTCACATAGCGGCATGACTTCAACATGTGTAAAGTGATGTTTTTTACAATGTTCAATCAATTCCTTTTCTATTTCATGATACTGTACAAACTCTTCGCTTTCATCATCTTTTCTCCATGAACCAACATGCATTTCATAAATATTTACAGGAGAATCAAAACCCTTATTTCTTTGATTCAGCCATTCTTTGTCAGTCCATCCATCATAACTTAAATCTGATACAATACTTGCCGTATTTGGTCTTAATTCACTATAAAAAGCATATGGATCCATTTTGTCTACCAATTCACCATTTGCCTGCCACACACGATATTTATACGAATCCTTATCCTTTGCACCTTCTACAAAACATTCCCAAATCCCACGTTTATCTTTTTTCATTTTACTCGCTTGATCATCCCAATTATTAAATGTACCAATAACTGAAATATTCTTTGCGTTTGGAGCATACACTCTAAAGCGAACCCCATTAGCTTCTAGGTGTGCACCAAAAATATTATAAGCATGTATGTCACGCCCTTCAAAAAAGGCTTTTGTCTTTCTTTGATCCATATCGATATAACCTCCGTATATATATTTTATACCGGAACACAAGAAACTTAAAGTATATTCTTCACACTTTGAAAACGCTTACCAATTATCAAAAAAAGATGCAACTAACGCTGCACCACCATAAATTGACGTAATATATTTTCTAAATCTTCTAATGTGTTCATTTGTGACATCTCGTTTTTAAAGATCCTTGAACTAGGAAGTCCCTTTAAATACCAGCTAGCCAAACCTCGCATTTCACGAATAGCTACTTTTTCACCTTTTGTATCCGCTAATCCTTTGGCATGATCCACACAAATTTCAATACGATCTTCCATTGAAAATTCATGTTTCTGTCCTGTAATTGAATCCACACATTCTTGAATCAAGAATGGATTACCTACAATTCCTCGACCTAGCATAACCGCATCACAACCTGTTTCATTCATCATACGGTGAAAATCTTCTACACTGCGGACATCCCCATTCCCGATAACAGGAATAGATACCGCATCTTTTACTTGCTTAATATAAGACCAGTCTGCTTTTCCTTCATACATCTGATTACGCGTACGACCATGCACCGCAACAGCACTAACGCCCACACTTTCCATAGCCTTCGCCATTTCAACACAATTAATATGATACGTATCAAAACCTAAACGCATCTTTACAGTTACTGGCTTATTTACATTTTGTACAATATTCGATACAAGTTCTTTGGCATAATCAATATCCTTCATTAAAAAGCTTCCTGCCTGTGCTTTGATAACCTTGTTTACGGGACACCCCATATTAAAGTCAATAATGTCACAATCTGTTTGCGTATCCAAATATTTAGCTGCATACACAACCGTATCAATGTCATGACCAAACAACTGGAAAGATACAGGATGTTCATTTTCATCGATGGCACACATTTGTTTCGTCTTCAATGAATCATAGTATAAAGCTTTATCACTTACCATTTCATTACAAACTAAACCAGCTCCAAAGCGTTTCGCAATTCTACGAAATGCGATATTACTAATACCTGCCATTGGTGCAATCACAACCGGATTTTCGATTTCTACATTTCCAATCTTAATCATGCATCTTACTCGCAATCGCTCTTAATTCTTCTTCTGTGAAATGATATGTTTCATTACAGAAATTACATGTGATTTCACAACCATGCTCTTTATCAGCCATCTCTAAAACATCTGATTTTTTTATAGTTCCCAAAGCTCTAGCCATACGTACCTTTGAACAAGGACAATCATAAGCCACTGGTTGTGTCGTTAAAATCTTCGCATCTTCAAACATGTCATTTGCCAAATCTTCTAAACTTGAATCATCATATTCTTGAATTAAAGTACTCATTGGTTTCAATCCTTCAAGTACGTGTTCACAAATAGAAATATCTGTTTCTGTTGCATCTGGAAGCATTTGTAGAATCATAGCACCTGCACTGGCAACACGACCATCTGTTCCTATTAAAACTCCACATGATACAGCTGTTGGTGTTTGTTCAGACAAAGTAAAGTAATAGGCGAAATCATCCCCAATTTCACCACTCTGTAACTCAACCGAACCAGAAAAGTTTTCTTCCATACTTAAATCTTTAGTAACTGTTAAAGTTCCATCTGTGCCGACAACAGCTCCTACATTTAATTTTCCTGGGCGAATCAAAACATCCTCTACATGTGGATTTGAAACAAACCCACGAACATTTCCATTCGCATATGCATCTACCACAATAGAACCAATTGGACCGTGTCCATTGATTGTGATTGACAACATTTCTTCTTCTGATTTCAACATAGCACCCATCATACTTGCTACAGATAAAGTTCTTCCTAAAGCTGCACAAGCACATGGATGTAAATCAAAACGATCTTGCACTTCCTGTACTAAGTCAGTTGTGCGCACAATATATAAACGAACATGCTCATTTAAAACAAGAGCTTTTAATAGTTGATCTTTCATAATATCCTCCACAATAAAATTCACTAGCACCATTCTACTGAATTCTTGTATCCATTTCAAGCCAAACTAAAAGCCATCAATCGATGGCTTTAATGTGTAATTAATCTTTTTTCTTAGTTAATTCATTGAACGCATCATCCAAATCCTTTTGATCAACACCAGCTGGAGTCTCCGGAATCTCTGGAACTTGAACTACTTCTTGTTCTACTTTTTCCTCTTCTACATTTGTTTCAATATTTGGATCTGTTAATTGTCCATAATTCATTAAATTGGTGATTTCTTCATTTGTTAATGTTTCATGTTCATACAAATTGTTCGCAATCAAATCCAACAAATCTTTGTTTTCAGTTAAGATCTTACGGCAATTTTCATGGCACTCATCAACAATCGCACGAACTTCTTTATCAATTTCAGCCGCTACACCTGCAGAATAATCACTACCCTTTGTATAATCTCTTCCTAAGAAGACATTTCCTTGAGGATCCGCATATTGGATAGGCCCTAAACTAGACATACCATATACACGAACCATATTTTTGGCAATTTCTGTTAATTTTTCAATATCATTTACAGCACCCGCACTGATTTCACCAAATTGGATCTCTTCAGCTGTACGACCACCAAGTAACCCAGTGATCTGCGCAATAAATTCAGATTTTCTATGGAAGTATTTCTCTTCACGAGGTGTCATCAAGTTATATCCACCCGCATCTCCACGAGGAATAATTGTAACTTTCTGAACCATATCTGCATCTTCAAGTTTTAAACCAATAACGGCATGTCCCGCTTCATGGTAAGCCACAAGAATTTTATCTTTTTCTGTATATTTTTTGCTCTTTTTCGCAGGTCCCATCATAACACGGTCAATAGCTTCATCTAAATCCGTCATTGTAACCTTAGACTCATTTTTACGAACCGCTAAAATGGCACCTTCATTCAATACATTAGCTAAATCTGCACCAGAGAATCCAGGCGTACGTTTTGCCAGGTTTGCAAGTGAAACATCATTCGCCAATTTCTTGTTACGAGCATGTACCTGTAAAATAGCTTCACGGCCCTTAATATCTGGCAAGCTAACCGTAACGCGACGATCGAAACGACCACTACGAAGTAAAGCAGGGTCCAATACGTCTGGACGGTTTGTAGCCGCAATAACAACGATTCCAGCATTATCTGTCATACCATCCATTTCAACCAATAATTGGTTCAATGTTTGTTCACGCTCATCGTTTCCGCCACCCATACCAGCTCCACGCTGACGTCCAACGGCATCGATTTCATCAATAAAAATAATACATGGCGCACTCTTTTGTGCTGTTTTAAACATGTCACGAACACGACTCGCACCTGTTCCGACAAACATTTCAACAAAGTCAGAACCTGAAATCGAGAAGAATGGAACATTGGCTTCTCCAGCTACGGCTTTTGCCAATAAAGTCTTACCAGTTCCTGGAGGACCAACCATCAAGATTCCCTTAGGAATATGTGCTCCCATATCTGTAAATTTCTTTGGCGAACGCAAGTAATCGATAATTTCTTTTACTTCTTCTTTTTCTTCTTCACAACCCGCAACATCTTTAAAACGAACTTTTACATTCGATTCAACACGAGCTTTTGATTTTGCGAATTCAAAGGCTTTATTATTGCCTCCACCACCCATTTTAGAAAACATGAAGTAGAAGAATACCGCAATAATCAAGAATGGAATGATTTGAGAAAGAATAGAAATCCATACACTTCCTTGGTTTGGATCTTCTACTGTTAGCTTTCCACCATTACGTTGCAAATCCTTTTCCAACTTCTCAATATTCTTTTCTGTTCTTGGAACAATAACCTTGTATCCAACTGTCTTTGAGTTCTGTTCATAAGTACCTTCCAACTGAATAACAGTGGAACTAATTGTCATAGAACTCTTCTTAAAGTCAACTTCATCTACAATTTTCTCAAATTGTGTATAATTCATTTGTACAGTACTGCCCTGTGAAC
>ENA-OZKD01000608-OZKD01000608.1-human-gut-metagenome-genome-assembly--contig:-NODE-608-length-11165-cov-4.484968_pt1 | contig 11165 bp, 20 predicted proteins | sample MGYA00244819_ERZ653749 | MGnify/ENA primary metagenome ERZ653749 (study PRJEB26926, sample SAMN06165329) | human gut metagenome | biome: ENVO:00009003; feature: ENVO:2100002; material: ENVO:00002003... | reverse complement strand
AGATCCTGAGATGTCTCGTGGGCTCGGAGATGTGTATAAGAGACAGCCTTAATATTGATTGTATGATGAATTATCATCATTTTGTGAGATAATTTGGGCTGAACACAATACCTTTAGATGTTTAATGGATGACCTAGGTCATCCATTTCTTTTAGGAGGATTTTATGGAAAAGATTTTGATGAAATTTTAAAGACTGAATACTCAAATCGGTTTGATGAGATACGAAAAAAACAAATGATAACGTCTTTTTACAAGTATGGCGCATTAAAAGACAATTATCAGAACTTCAAGTGTATGAAAGCACTTGAAGATGTGCAGCTTCGTATTCAAAAATATAAAGAAACTGGTAATACTGAATTTCTTGCAGACGCTGCAAACTTTCTGATGATTGAGTTTATGTATCCAAGTATTGCAGGTGCAAAATATACACCAACTCATTCCGGGGCATGTGAGATTGCAGGCTTTAGCATTAACGAGATTAGAGAAGGTAAGGCATAGGCAAAGAACTGTGTGATGCAAGTACCTGTATTACTACTAAATGTGATTTAAATTGAAGAGGTAATTTAAATCACATTATATCATGTTTCATTTGGTTTACAAGAGATTGAAAAGCTTTTTATACCTAAAGTGCCTGAATCGTGCGCTGCAATTCTGGGAGAAGATGCAAAAACACCACGTATCTGCTTTTCTTCAAGTATAGCAAGGTGTATTCAGGCTACTGAATGCTTACCAGCAGTTGGAGAACCAATCACTGTTTATAAATTAGAAGTCGAACCAAATGATGACAATTTAATGTTACCAAATGATTTGTATTCTTCTGGCAAGGTCCCGGATGCTTTAGAGAATCAGGAATACTGGTATCTTAAAGAAGTTAGTCTAATTGGCGAACATCGCATTATTACATATCAGGATTATGAATTTTCGTTTGCCTGGACTGTAATTAAAATGCAGGATGTTGTTAAAATTGTACAGAGTATAGTAGATACTAATTTTCTGGATGTTGATCTGAATGTTTTTGTTTCTGAGAAAGATGCAAATGCTATTTACAGAACTTTTTGTCAATGGCTTGACAGGAATGGATTCTACTCTTTAGAAGATGAGTTATATGATATGGTCTCTGAGCTGCCATGGGCACAGTTGAAAGTCCTTAATCGTTTAGATACAGTGAATTACAATGGTGTAAGATTCGGATTTGTTGCAATTGATAAAAAGCCTCATATTGCTTTTTCTAACTCAGTAATGAATGCTGCACAGGCAACAGGAATTGTGTCAAACCAGTTCTTACTTTATGATTATAAGGAACAGGTTTTCTGTAGAAGTCTGGCAGATGGCTTACACTGGTTCAGATGTGGCGATTTAAAAGAGGTTAGTGAATCACAAAAACTTAAGATTTAAGAAATAGCACAGTGTACTTTAACATTAGGCATAAATGGAGTGGTAAAGATGTTTGAAAATGATATAAGAACCTGCCAATGTTGTAATAAGAAAATAGCACGCAGTGATATGCTTTTCACGAAAGACTGCCATGGTATAACTTACCGTTTAGTGTGCTATAACTGCTATAAGAAACTGATGGCTAAGGGGTATGATGGAGAGTATTATGATGCCAGCGATGAAAACTTAAGTGCTGACGATTACTAATCTTTGTACAGCCTTTAATTCTCAGTTTTGAGTTAAAGATAACGGTTTGTATTGTATTTTTATTAGTGTGAGGTTAATTAAAAGTGTTGAAGAGAAAATCTTCAACACTTTTTTGTTTTCTGGGTATTTACTACAATTTTTAGTTTGGGATAACCAGAACTCCAAACAGATAGCTTTACCAATATATTATTATAAGGAGGCATTAAAAGATGGAAAGAAATGAATTTATTGAAGGTTTTGGCAAAATATCTTCAGATTGCAATCGTATGACTGAAAAGCATGACATTCATTATATGATTGATAATACAAGTGCCGCTCCAAATGTTAGAGGTAGAAAAACACTTGTTATTATTATGGAAGAACTTGCAGAGTTGTCAAAAGAGGTTGCAAAAGCTTACAGGGACAAAGTAGACTATTTTAATTTACTTCAAGAGATGGGAGATGTTCTGATATGTTTGGATTCTTTGCAGGATATATTTGGAATATCAGATGAAGATCTACAAAAAGCTAAAAATGTTAAGCTAGCTAGAAATATGCAGAGAGTTAAAGATAACGGAACTTTTGATTAGAGGTAATTATGAAGAAGCAATTAATTTTATTATGTAGTATTGCATTACTTGGTTTGACAGTAATTGGTTGTGATGATGATAATGAAGCTAATTCATCTGAGTCTTGTGCCTCAGTGAGCGATAATGATTTGTTTGTACTTATTACTGAAGATAAATCCAATACTTTAACAGTGAATAGCAATAATTATCACCATTACTATTATTTACGTGATACTGGAATTGTTTACGCTGGTTTAATAGCACCTAATACTGTTAAAAGTGATAGTGAATTTGTTTCTCCGGCTATTTCAGAGCATGGCAATTATTATCGCTATGATGCAGAGAAACTGCGAGTTGTAGAAGTAAATTAGCAATACTTAGAATGTAAAGAGAGAATGAAGAAAACTTCGATAGCTAGCGTATTTACTGGTTGTGATAGAGCAACCTGTTATCATAGGTAAATGAGGGGTTTATACAATGCATGAAGCCATGGAAACTCAGAAATTAAAAACTAAATTCGTAAATAGGGATGTCGCTATTGGTGGCAATAAACAAATTTTAGAGTTTATTGCTGGGGTACGTTTTCAATGTTCCCCAGCTTGCTCCACAGATACAAGTGTAGAAACTATACGTTATTTGTTTGAGGCGGGTTACTGCTATTATTTTGCACGCATGCTGGAAGATGCTTTCCCAGGTGGTGACGTGTGCTTAATGTATCCTTTTGGTCATATAACATATGTTTATGATGGGATTATTTATGATATTGGTGGAGTGAGCGACGCTGAGTATGAGTCACTTATTCCTATCAAGTATCTTGACAACACAATTAGTGTTTTTAAGCACAATGGCAGCTCTGATGTTTCAAGAGAAGATGGTAGACGTATAGCTGATGAGTGTATTAAACAAGGTAAAATTATTGCTGGCAAGGGTTATTTTGAACTGACTCAGCGACCACAAATAAACCACAAAATAAAACAATAGTTTATGAGGATTAAGTTATGAAAGATGAGAATCAACATTTTAAGATTACTAGTGTGCAGTGTACATATTATAAGCCAGGACACTTACGTCCTATTTTAATGCTGAAACCACATTATTCTAGTAAATGTAACTGCGGTTGCCACTTCTTTATGCATGTATTAGTTGTTTCTGATAGTGGAACAGAATTTGTTGGACTGAGCTGTATTAATTGCCACAGATCGGATATATGTTTCAAGGATGAAGCTGATGCTGCTTTAAAGACTGGAGTGTGGGCAGATTATGAAACTTTTATAGATAAAGCTATCTCGTGGGATTCGTACGTTGGTGCTGACGGGAAACCACACTTCATTGAATTTGAGCAGCAGGATGCTTGTACATGTGGCAGTTTAGAGTTTGCATATTATAAGAGAACTACAGACTGTAATGATATGCTTACTTGCTGTAACTGTGGACGTTGTATTCCTATAAGTAATCTACAACTTTCAGCTGTTCAACGTTCAACAGGAAAGGTTTTTGATCCAGAAGAGCGTGATGATTGGTCTGATAATGATCAAAAGATATATGATTCAATTCCGGAAAATGAGAGGTATACATATGGTTTGACTCATCGCAGCGTAGTCGAAACATTTAAGAAGTTGCATTCAAAGAAAAACGAAGAAACTCCAAGTAAAATGGAGTTCTAATATGAATGTGACGAATATTTCAACTAGTAATCTTAATTAGGCACAAGAGAAATGAAATTATAGACAGAAAGAAGGTATATTATGAAAGTAATAGAGAAGAGAGAATATTCTTTTGATAATGAAGATTTAAAGCTTTTAAAAGAAACACTGCCAGACAATCCATGTGAAAAGTGCAGCCCTAGTGAACGTATGGTTTGCTGCGGTTGTCCAGATCGACGTGAATATGACAAGGTCATAGAAGTATATAAAGACCACAATATTTATGAAATAGCATGCGCTATCCATAAAGTTGATGCGCTTGTAGACGAGAAAACTAGACTTAAGACACAGATCCAAGCAGTGAAGCGTGACATTGCTTTAGCAATGTCGTCAATTCCTGATGAGATTTGTGAAGCTCTTAATTACGAAACTCCTTGCCACAGGGACTTACATGCTACTACTAATCATGATGTAAATCTCAATATACCAACTAAATTAAAGTTTTAACAAATGTATTAATTTTGCATTTTGAATAAATTCATAGGAGAATTAAATCATGGGAGACAAAAGGTGGACATTGAAACAATGGAAAGAAGCAGTTGGTGATTCTCCTAATTGGGAGATTTTTGAGATACCGGCTGAAGTTATTGAAAAAAGAGGACTTGAACAGGATTATTCGATTAAGTATGTCGGACCAATTGAGAATGGAACAACTGTAGAAGAAGTACCAAAGGTGCCATTGCTGTACAGAACTTTTGCAGATTTAAAAGATTTAATCGAATTACCATTAGGTTTACGAAAGGGACTCAATTATGATATTGTTGCTGGTTGCAGCAATTTTAATCCTTCGTCCGATGCACTACAGAAATTAACGTTAGGAGAGTTTTGCACTCCGTATACAACTAATTTCTTGAATGATACAGGATCTCCAAATATTATTGATTATAACAAACTTGGTGACAAACCAAGTGAGTTAGTTGCAAAATTGTTATGTCTTGATCCTTCTGATGTACATAAAGTTTTAACAGAGGCTTACGGGGAAGATTTTGATAGGTTCAATAGCTCTAGTTTCCACAGTGCTTTTGAGGTAAATGGTTTTATGCGTTCCAGTAAATTATTAAAATCCTTGAATTGCTTTAAAGTTGCATTTCCACACTTTACTGTTCGAAAGTTTTCTTCTGGCAGCACGCTAACCTTGAAAGAAGCGGGTAAGGCTAGTGATATGAAATGTCCTGTATGCTCAATTTATGATCGCATAGCTATTTGCAGCGATTATTTCCCAGCATATCCATTAAGATTCGATTGCATTATTTATCATCTTTCAGATGATTTTATTTTAGACACTGACGATGAAAAATTGGTGAATGCATTAGGCATCAAGTTTAATAACACTCATCTAAAGCATTCATATAAAGCTGGAAAAGATGCCGTCGTTGAAGTGACTGGTGACAACAGCATAGTTGCTACAGGTTGTCCATTGCAAGCAAGTGGCACGTTAACTATTAAAGGATCTGGAACGCTAACACTTGAGTGCTCTGAAGGAATGCAGGCATGTATTGGTACTGAAACACATACAGGTATGAGCTACTGTCGTTGGGAGTCTGGTAGAGGGCCTTCTTTGAATAAAATAATTGTTGACGGCGTAAAAGTTGATTGTCATTCAAGAGTATTGAATTTCAGTATTGGAAGCTATGGTGAGTCTGAAGTTCCAGAAATTGAGTGTATCAATGGCGGTTCTTTAAACTGTCCAGAAATCAATGGTAAACGCATTATGAATAGATCAGGTGCTGAGGGTCTTTGTGGTAGTACGAAGCGTGAGTATGAAGCAGTGTATTCAATTAAACAGTTTTCCGATGTGGTTAAGGATGACAGGCAGCCACAAAAGATGAAATTTTAGGAGGTAATAAAATGGCAAAATTTTGGTTAGAAAACAATGAAGTAAAAAGCGATATGGGTCTTTCCGTTTTTGATCATGATCAAATGAGAGAGATTTATTTGGGTTTGGAGAGAAACCTAGACGTTTCAGCATATGCAAAGTCAGAGTATGATGATTATCAAATGAAAGAGATTCGCCGGGGTTTGGAGAGAAACCTAGATGTCTCCATTTACGCAAAGCCAGAATACATCTTTGATCAAATGGAAATTATTCGTCTAGGTTTGGAGAACGCAACAGTATAGCCAAAGAAAATAAAATTTTAGGAGGTTTATTGTGACAGGTTTGGAACATGTAGGCACTTCAGTATTTAAAGATGTTATATGGCAGTTGCCTGAATCTGATAACTGTAAAGACTTATTGTTACAAATTCTTAAAGAAATGGTTATCAAGCACAAAAATGATTATTATGAGAGCGCTTATTTGGTGAATACCAAAACTTGTGATTTTGTATATACTGATGCAACTGATCGTCCTGATCACGTTTCAATGACAGATGAAATGCGTGCATTTGCAATGGAAGCTGAGGGCTCTCTCATATCAATCCATAATCATGGAGATTCAGATATTCCAAGCTCTCAGGATCTTAGATTTTCCTATAAATTGTCAAGCAAATATGATTTTGTTATTTCAACACTTGGGGATCTTTGGCAATATAAATCTTATAAGTTGTATACTGTTGAAAGTTTAGATGAATTTTTTCAGAAATGCTCTCGTAGTATAAATAATCTGAATCGTGATTTTCTGAAAAGTAGAGTTGGAATTAATGATTATTATCAGCAGCATGTTGAAATGATGGGTCAAGCATATGCAGTTCTCGGTTTGCAAGGTATTTTACTAAAGGAGTTATATTGGTGTCATCACCCTAGAAAGCGTGATTATGAGCTATTTGAAAAATGGAAGATTTCGCAATTGAAAGAAACTACGGCTGGTCCACAGAGAATGGAGGTTTAGTATGGCGACAGTTATTCATACATGGGAAGAATTTGAGGAATGGGCTACGAAGCATCCTGAAACTGAGGTTGCAACTATTACTGTAAATAGTAAAAGACTGGTAGAGCATGCTTACATCAAAGCTAAGAACAGAGTAACAGGTCCACAGTCAATTTTTATACCAGATGAAACATGTATCGATCATTATTTCACATCACATGTCTTACGACCTGGTTTTCGTTATTTAACAGAGGAAGCCAATCGTATTTTAAATGATTGCAAGTTCGATTGTGTGCTACAACCAATGGAGGTTTAGTATGGCATGGGCAGCTGAATTGAAACGCAGAAATTGGTACTGCATTTGTGGAACTTTTATGCCAGAGATTTTTAGTAGACAATTATATGATGAATGGTATGCATCCTTAAGTGAAGAAGCTAAACAGCGTTTAGCAAAGAAAGTGCAGAAGAAGAGAGAAAAAGAGTATCGTGAGTTACAACAAGGGTTACGTAATATTTCTACACTCGCGACTGCAGCATGTCAATATCGTGATCGTCTTTTTTCACGCTAACCAAAGGAGAGATAATATGGCATGGATGGCAGAATTGAAACGAAGACATTGGTATTGTATTTGCGGACTTTTTATGCCGCAGGCTTTTAGTAAGTATTTATATGACCAATGGTATTCGTCACTAAGTACTGAGGATAAACAGCTACTGGCAGAACACAAAAGAGAAGGAAAAGGATGACATTGAGTTACAAGAGTGCCTGTGTAAGATTTCAATGATCACATCAGTCTGTAGAAGCATTTCAGATGTGCCTTGGACTCATTGATTGCAGATTGAGTAAATAAAATGAGGACTAATATGGATAACAGAAATGCTAGATATTGGAATGATAAAGCTGCACGTTCTGTCAAAGCTAAGAAACATTTAGATTATGTTTCTTCTAAGTATGCAGACAACATCAAGGTGCAGATTGCAAATACAGTTTTATACGATGCAAAGGATTTACATCGGTCAATTGCGGCCGGTACTCCTAGACAGTCTTTCTTGGCGATGGATACAGTAACTGCAATTTTTTATATTTCCAGTATTAGAAGCTCAGATAAAATCGCTGCTTTAAATTTTGCATCATTTAAAAATCCTGGTGGAATGTTTTTAAAAGGTAGTAAGGCTCAGGAAGAGTGTCTTTGTATGGATTCAACTTTATATCCAGTGCTTGATAGTTTTCGTGATATCTACTATGAACCAAATAAGAAATTGCTTAATCGTGCACTGTACACAGACAGGGCTTTATACACGCCAGATGTTATATTCGAAACTGACGAGCATGCTGCTAAAGCAGACATTTTAACATGTGCTGCTCCAAATAAGTATGCTGCACAGAAATATCAGAATGTTAGCGATGCAGAAAATACTGAAGTTCTGAAAAATCGTTTACTTTTTATTCGAGATATTGTTAATGATCAGGATGTTGACACATTAATTCTTGGTGCTTTCGGTTGCGGAGTATTTGGGCAGGACCCAAAGCAGGTAGTAACTTTAATGCATGAAATTTTCAGCACTGCTTGCGTTGCTAATATTGTATATGCAGTTCCAGGTAGGGATATGACTGCAAAAAATATTTGAAACTCAATTCTCTGGTTAAAGAGTTGTCAATGGATAAAACAAACAGTATAAGTGATCTTCTCGCTTTAGAAGTGTGTTTGACAAGTCAGATTCATAATTTTGTGAATGAGTATGAACGTGAAGGGGAGGTCCCATACGATTATCTTGACAAAGCCAAGCGCATGATGATTCGAAAATTGATAATACTTTTGATTCTGTGAAAAGATAGTATTTTCTTAACAGATGTGGAGCCACAATATTTTGTCGTATGAAAATATAATAATATACATTCAAAGCCTATTAGAGTAATATCTAACAGGCTTTTTAAAATAGGAGGAATTGTTTATGAGACAGTTAACTATCAATGACAGAACTTTCAAAACTGGTGATATTGTTAGGCATTTCAAGAGGGAAACTTTGCAAGATCCTGGAACGAAATACATGTATGCTATTTTAGGTTTTGCTAAACATACAGAAACTGGTGAGATACTTGTTTTGTATCAGGCATTGTATGAAGATACTGAAATGCATGTCAATTATGATGTTTTTGCACGCCCGGCTGAGATGTTTTTCTCTGAGGTCGATCGAAACAAATATCCGGATATTAGGCAGAAGTATCGTTTCGAGGAATGGCATTTAGATACATCACCATTATTGGTGTTCCGGAGTGCTTTCAAGGCAAAGAAGCATTTACAGAAAGATTAATTTGAGGTGATTATTATGAAAGATTTTTATATTTCAGCGAAGATCTCTGTTGATGATTCTCAGGATATTCAGGAGTTTAAAAGATTAGAGCATCATGCAGAATTTTTATTTGATCTTGAAAGCTATCCAGAGATAAAGGAAGTGTCTGATTTACATGTTATTACTACAGGAGCATCTGATTTATTAAGTGCAATCAATAAGGTTTGCTTGAACTGTGCTGAAGACACATTACAGCACCCAGAAGTTTGTACTAAGTGTCCTGTGAGAAAATTATGTGACAGTTTAGGAAATGGGAGGAATAAAGACTCATGAAAATTGTACCTTTGATTTTACTTGTAGATGGTTTAATTTTATTGACTCTTTGTATTATCTTGTTTGTGAAGATTGCATTCTATAAGTTAAGGATGAGAAAAAGCGGTCTGCTGATCTGCATTTGTCCCGTGTCTTTGGCCATTGCTGATATTATAACAGGGATTTCAGCACTTGGAGGTTTTAATCATGAATAACGTTGTATTGATAATTATAGCTATTGCCGCATTATTTGTAGTTGATATAGTATTTGATAATGTTCTAAGTCCTACTGCAAAATCTATTGTGACATGATTGACGATATTGTTTTTTGCTTTTATTTATGTTTGTGGGCAGCATGCAGCAAGTTCTGGAGCTGCTAGACTACACAAACTTGGAGAGCAACTAGATACGGAACAGCAGAGTCAGGCAGTAGAGACAGAAAAACAATCTAATCATAAAAAGCAAACAAGAAAAGAGCAGGAAGAGAAATCACATAAACTTGTCGCATCTGGTAAAGCGAAGATTGTAATAGATGGTGAGCCGACAAGTGATGAGTTTGATATTGATGGCATTAAATTAAAAGATTATGATATCAAATTTAAGAACGGAAAAGTTTATTTAATATCAAAATAGGAAGGAAGTCATTGCTATGTTAGTAGAGGCACTATTAAAAAATAATATTTTCATTATTTTTGCATGTGTATTTGCAATATGTCAAACGTATTTACATGTGCGATATAAACCATTTCAACAAAATGCTAATAAAAATATGTCAAGAGATTTACTGCGAATTTTTATATTCTTTTATTGATAATCGTGCTTTCTTTCGCCATCGATTTAGTCAAATGTTTTTATGGCATTTGCAAAGTAATTTAGAGAAATCTTTAAACTGAAGGAACGAATACTGAGCGATTCATTAATTATGATTTTATACATTTGGGTCAGTTTCTTTTTCGCATTTAATAAGAATTACGGAGGTTTTAAATGTTTATTGTTTTGGCTGGCATACTAGCCTGCATTTTGTTTTACTTTGCATACGATTGCATATGTTACAAATGGGAAAATATCATTGGACTTCTATGTATACTCGTAGGCATTGCATGTCTTGTATTTGGCTTTAAAGCTCAACAAGACGTGCATCAGTCTAAAAATACATATCAAGAATTTAATAGATAAATTTGGCTTGTGTATTGCAAATATTGGAAGTGTTGTTGAAAGCAATTCTTCGAACATTAATGATACAAAGGCAGTTATGGAAGCATTTGCAGTATTGAATAAGAGCATTGCAGAAACTTCAGATGATGTTGATCAGATTAATGCATTAATCTGGTAGTATGTTGATAAGATTTCTTCAATTAGTCATCAAATTATTGATATTCAGCATGGAGCTGAGAATTCAGCTCCAGCCAGTGAAGAGGTTACTACATCTATTGAAGAGCTCACTTCATTAATGAACACACTGAACTTAAATTCTGAAAAGTTAATGTCTGAAGCAAGTATGCTTGTATAAAACTTAAGTATTTTAGTGTGTAAGTTTTGGTTATCACCAGTTATTGGAAACAGTGACTGGTGATTTTTGCGTTAGTTAGCGAGAATGCTATTACTGTAAGGATCATGATATTCGCTTGCAAGAAGTGGTATTTGTTGATGACACAATTCCATTTCTTCGTGAAGCGGAGCGAAAAGGAATTACATCATTTCATATCAGCAGTTTTTTAGATTGGAATTTCGAAGGGAGACAGAAATGTTAAACAGTTATATTAAGTTATTGCAACATGCGACAGAGGTAATGACAAATGTTGACAGATCTAATGCCTGTCTCTTATACACATCTGACGCTGCCGACGATACTCCTTGTGTAG
>ENA-OZKD01000596-OZKD01000596.1-human-gut-metagenome-genome-assembly--contig:-NODE-596-length-11263-cov-4.248216_pt1 | contig 11263 bp, 8 predicted proteins | sample MGYA00244819_ERZ653749 | MGnify/ENA primary metagenome ERZ653749 (study PRJEB26926, sample SAMN06165329) | human gut metagenome | biome: ENVO:00009003; feature: ENVO:2100002; material: ENVO:00002003... | reverse complement strand
CGGCAGTGGGAGCCGGCGGCGGAACGGGAGCGCCCGGAGCGGGTGCGGCAGTGCTTACGCGTTCTACCTTCCATGCGCGAATACTGTTGAACCAACGGTCTTGCCATTGGCGTGCGTCTACATCAAAAGATACTGTCAGCTCTTCGCCCATCTGAATATTGAACTGTTCGATTTTGTCCGCTCCAAATACGTCAAAACACATTTTGCGCGGATATTGGCCATGGTCTTCAATCACATATTCTTGTGATTTCCATTCGTTACCTGACTTGGAAACTCCGCCTCTGGGCTGGAGTATAGCGATGATTTTTCCTGTAAATTCCATTGTTTTCTTTTTAAATGATGCGGCGAAGTTACAATTTTTTAGGAATATGAGACGAATATTCGGCTGTTTTTTCTTGCTATTTCTTTGTCGTAGGGAATTCTTTTTTTAACTTTGTCCGTCAGTTTGAAAAAGATAAAAACGGTTTCTAAGACGTTAGCAAAATAAAAAACTTAAATATACAGAAGATATGAAATTTATCGTTTCGAGTACTGCGCTCTCCAGTCATTTGCAGGCTATCAGCCGTGTGATTAATTCGAAGAATGCGTTGCCTATTTTGGATTGTTTCCTCTTTGAACTGCAAGACGGAACCTTGTCTGCAACTGTTTCCGACAGTGAAACGACGATGGTCACTACGGTCGAAGTGAATGAAAGTGATATGGACGGCCGTTTTGCCGTCACAGCCAAAACCCTTTTGGACGCTTTGAAGGAAATTCCCGAACAACCGTTGACTTTTGAAATCAATACGGATTCCCTTGAAATCACGGTACAGTATCAGAACGGTAAATACAGCCTGATGGGGCAGAATGCGGACGAGTTCCCGCAGTCTGCCATGTTGGGTGACAATGCCGTACGTGTGGAAATGGATGCACAAGTGTTGCTGGGTGGTATCAACCGTGCCGTGTTTGCTACGGCTGATGACGAGCTTCGTCCCGTGATGAACGGTATCTATTTCGATATCACAACGGAGGACATCACGATGGTGGCATCAGACGGTCATAAGCTGGTGCGCTGCAAGACACTGGCCGCCAAAGGTAACGAACGTGCCGCCTTTATCCTGCCCAAGAAGCCGGCTTCGCTGATGAAGAATCTGCTGCCGAAAGAGCAAGGCATGGTGACTATCGAGTTCGACGAACGCAACGCTGTGTTCACACTGGAAAGCTACCGCATGGTGTGCCGTCTTATCGAAGGTCGCTATCCCAACTACAACTCTGTGATTCCGCAGAACAACCCTTATAAAGTGACGGTAGACCGCCTGCAACTGCTCGGTGCTTTGCGCCGCGTGTCCATCTTCTCCTCGCAGGCAAGCAGCCTTATCAAGCTCCGTATGCAGGAGAATCTGATTGTCATCTCCGCACAGGACATCGACTTCTCTACATCGGCCGAAGAAACACTGGTTTGCCAATATGCGGGCAATCCGATGAGCATCGGTTTCAAGTCCACTTTCCTGATTGACATTCTGAATAACATTTCTGCCGATGAAATCGTTATCGAACTGGCAGATCCTTCACGTGCAGGTGTCATTATTCCGGTAGAGCAGGAAGAGAACGAAGACTTGCTGATGCTGCTGATGCCGATGATGCTGAATGACTGATGAATATTAGCAATCGGATTATGAGCTACGAGCTACAAGTGGCTGCGCAATTATGCCGCACGGTACTTGTAGCTCGTGGCTTGTAAGTTAAACTTATAATTTATAGCTCATAGCCAGAGCTTATAAAACGAAAAAACAATGAAATTGAATCTGAAAAATCCGATAGTCTTTTTTGATTTGGAGACTACGGGTACCAATATCAACTCAGACCGAATTGTCGAAATTTGTTACCTCAAGGTATATCCCAACGGGAATGAGGAGTCCAAAACCATGCGTATCAACCCCGAAATGCCCATTCCTGCCGAAGCATCTGCCGTTCATGGCATCTACGATGCCGATATAGCCGACTGCCCCACATTCAAGGAAGTGGCGCGCAACATTGCCAATGACATTGAAGGATGCGACTTGGCGGGCTTCAACTCCAACCGTTTTGATATCCCCGTCCTGGCGGAAGAGTTCCTTCGTGCCGGTGTGGACATTGACATGAGCCGCCGCAAGTTTGTGGACGTGCAGGTCATTTTCCACAAGATGGAGCAACGCACGCTGTCTGCTGCCTATAAATTCTATTGCGGCAAGAATCTGGAAGACGCCCATACGGCAGAGGCTGATACACGTGCCACCTACGAAGTGCTGATGTCGCAGTTGGACCGCTATCCGGAGTTGCAGAATGACGTGGCTTTCCTTGCCGACTATTCCAGCTTCAACAAGAATGTGGACTTTGCCGGCCGTATGGTCTACGACGATAAAGGTGTGGAAGTATTCAATTTTGGCAAGTACAAAGGCATGTCGGTATCCGATGTCCTGAAGCGCGATCCCGGCTATTACAGCTGGATTCTGAACAGTGATTTTACCCTGAATACCAAAGCCACGCTGACCAAGATACGTCTGCGTGAAATGACTCAGAAATAAATGGCAAATATACTGAAAGGGAAGAAAATAGTATTGGGCATTACGGGCAGCATTGCCGCCTATAAAGCATGCTATATTATTCGCGGACTGATTAAGCGTGGTGCAGAGGTGCAGGTGGTCATTACGCCTGCCGGAAAAGAATTTATTACCCCTATCACGCTCTCTGCCCTGACCAGCAAACCGGTTATCAGTGAGTTCTTTGCCCAACGCGATGGCACCTGGAACAGCCATGTGGACCTCGGTCTGTGGGCAGATGCCATGCTGATAGCCCCGGCTACGGCTTCCACCATCGGCAAGATGGCGAATGGCGTGGCAGACAATATGCTGATTACCACCTATCTCTCCGCCAAAGCTCCGGTGTTTGTGGCGCCTGCCATGGACCTGGACATGTATGCCCATCCTTCCACCCAAAAGAATCTGGATACACTCCGCTCTTATGGAAACCACATCATAGAACCTGCTACGGGAGAACTCGCCAGCCATCTGGTGGGGAAAGGCCGTATGGAGGAGCCGGAGAATATCATCCGCCACCTGGAAATGTACTTTGCTGCCAAAGAGGGCGACCTGGTGGGCAAGACAGTGATGATAACCGCAGGACCTACTTATGAGAAGATAGACCCGGTGCGCTTCATCGGCAACTATTCTTCCGGCAAGATGGGACTTGCCCTGGCAGATGAATGTACCGCCAGAGGGGCCAAGGTGATACTGATTGCCGGTCCGGTGCAGCAAGGCACTTACTTCCCGATGCACCAGTACCATGCGGTAGAGTCGGCGCAGGAGATGTTCGAGGTTGCATCCGCCGCCTTTGTCCATGCCGATGCCGCCATCTTGACGGCTGCCGTGGCAGACTACACCCCCGAACAAGTGGCGGATGAGAAAATCAAGCGCGAAAAGACCGGGGAGATGAGTTTGAACTTGAAACCTACCCGCGACATAGCCGCTTTCTTAGGCAATCTGAAGAACGATACAGAGCACCAACGGCGCCTCCTCATAGGCTTTGCCCTTGAGACTCATAACGAGCAGATGAATGCGGAAGACAAGCTCAACCGCAAGAATCTGGACTTCATCGTGCTGAACTCCCTGAACGACAAGGGAGCCGGTTTTCGTTGCGATACCAATAAAATCAGTATCATAGACCACCAGGGAAAGACGGACTACCCCTTGAAGTCCAAAGCCGAAGTGGCTGCCGACATCGTAGACCGTCTGGTGAAAGATTTAAATAGTAAATAGTAAATCGTCAAATCGTCAATATCCTTATGTTGCGTTCGCTTTACATACAGAATTATGCGCTTATTGAAAAGCTCGATATCAGCTTCAGCAGCGGTTTCTCGGTGATAACGGGTGAGACCGGTGCTGGAAAATCCATTATTCTGGGTGCCATCGGTCTGCTGCTGGGACAGCGTGCCGATGTGAAAGCCATTCGTGTAGGAGCTTCGAAGTGCATTATTGAGGCCCGTTTTGATATTTCCGCTTACGGTATGCAGCCTTTCTTTGAGGAGAATGAGTTGGAGTACGAGGAAGAATGCCTCCTGCGCCGCGAGGTGTCCGCTTCGGGCAAGAGCCGGGCATTCATCAATGACACGCCTGCTTCATTGGCTCAGATGAAGGAGCTGGGAGAACAGCTGATTGACGTGCATTCCCAGCATCAGAACCTATTGCTGAACAAGGAAGGATTTCAGTTGAATGTACTGGACATCTTGTCGCATAACGAAGAGGCCTTGTCTGCTTACCAGCATATCTTCGGAGCATGGAAGCAGGCACAGCAGGATTTGGAGGCCCTTGTTGCCCGTGCCAATCAGGATAAGTCGGACGAAGACTATATCCGTTTCCAACTGGAACAGTTGGAAGAGGCACACTTGTCTGCCGGTGAGCAGGAGGAGCTGGAGCAAGAGGCAGATACGCTGAGCCATGCGGAAGAGATAAAGGCCGGACTCTATCGGGTAGGGCAGACGCTCTACTCGGACGAAGGAGGCTTGTTGTCCGGGCTGAAGGAATGCCTGAATACGATGCTCGGCCTGCAGAGGGTTTATCCGGTTGCCGGGGAACTTGCCGAACGCATGGAAAGCACTTATATCGAGTTGAAGGATATTTCGCAGGAAGTGTCGGGTAAGGAGGATGAAATAGAGTTCAACCCCGAACGTCTGGATGAAGTGAACGAACGTCTGAACTTGATTTATACGCTCCAACAGAAGCACCGCGTTTCCACTGTCGGTGAACTTCTGGCGCTGACGGATGAATACGCCGCCAAACTCTCCGCCATCACTTCGTCCGACGAGCACATCGAGGAACTGAAAGCGCGTTGCGACGCTTTATATAATAAGGTGAAAAAGCAGGCTGCCGTCCTCACCAAGGCGCGTACTGCCGCTGCCCGTGAAGTGGAGAAGCAGATGGCTGCGCGGCTGGTTCCGTTGGGCATGCCCAATGTCCGTTTCCAGGTAGAGATAGGTGCCCGCAAAGAGCCGGGCATACACGGGGCGGATACTGTGAACTTCTTGTTTTCCGCGAATAAGAACGGGGCATTGCAAAGCGTCTCCTCCGTTGCTTCGGGTGGTGAAATAGCCCGCGTCATGCTCTCCATCAAAGCAATGATAGCCGGTGCCGTCAAGCTTCCTACCATTGTATTCGACGAAATAGATACCGGAGTCTCCGGCGAGATAGCCGACCGCATGGCGGATATCATGCAGGAGATGGGCGAGCAGGACCGCCAGGTAATCAGTATCACCCATCTGCCCCAGATTGCTGCCCGCGGACGCGCCCATTATAAGGTGTACAAGCAGGACAACGAGACGGAAACAAACAGTCACATCCGTCGTCTGACCGACGATGAACGTGTGGAAGAAATAGCCCATATGCTGAGTGGTGTTAAGCTGACCGAAGCCGCACTGAACAATGCCAGAGCATTGCTGGAAGTATCAAATAGTAAATAGTAAATCGTCAAATAGTAAATACCCATATATGGTTGATAACAGTGAAATGATTTTCGGCGTTCGTGCCGTGATAGAAGCCATTCAGGCAGGAAAAGAGATAGACAAGATATTGGTAAAGAAGGACATTCAGAGTGATTTGTCAAAAGAGCTGTTCGCTGTCTTGAAAGGGACTTTGATACCGGTACAGCGCGTTCCGGTGGAACGCATCAACCGCGTGACGCGGAAGAATCACCAGGGAGTGATTGCCTTCATCTCTTCAGTCACTTACCAGAAGACGGAGGACTTGGTACCTTTCCTTTTCGAGCAGGGCAAGAATCCTCTGTTTGTGATGCTTGACGGCATCACGGATGTCCGCAATTTCGGCGCCATTGCCCGTACTTGCGAGTGTGCGGCGGTAGATGCCGTGATTATCCCTGCACGGAACAGTGTATCTGTCAACGCAGATGCCATGAAAACCTCGGCAGGAGCCTTGCACACTTTGCCCGTTTGCCGCGAACACAGCTTGAAAGAGACCCTGCAATTCCTCAAGAATAGTGGTTTCCATATCGTGGCAGCCACGGAGAAAGGCGATTACGACTATACCAAAGCCGACTATACCGGTCCGATGTGCATCATTATGGGTGCCGAAGACAAGGGGGTGTCCTATGACAACCTGGCGTTGTGTGACGAGTGGGTGAAGATTCCCATGTTGGGAACCATCGAGTCCCTCAATGTTTCCGTTGCAGCCGGCATTTTGATTTATGAAGCGGTAAAACAAAGAACCAACTAAGATATGAAAAAGAAATTGCTGTTGATGCTCACTCTCTGTTTATTGGCTCAGTGGAGTGTGGCACAAGCCCCGAAGTGGGTAGACAAAGCCAAACGTGCCGTTTTTTCGGTGGTGACCTACGACCAGAACGATAAGATACTGAATACTGGAAACGGCTTTTTTGTCACTGAAGATGGCGTTGCGCTTTCTGACTACACCTTGTTCAAAGGTGCCCAGCGCGCCGTTGTGATGAGCTCGGACGGGACACAGATGCCGGTGGAGGCCATTATGGGGGCCGATGACATGTACGATGTTGTCAAGTTCCGTGTCGGCATACCCGGAAAGAAAGTCACGGCACTCACTTTGGCTGCTGTGGCTCCGGCTGCCGGTGCGGATGTATATCTGCTGCCTTATTCCACCCAGAAAGACCGTTCCTACACTGCCGGGAAAGTAAAGGAAGCTGATAAGATTTCCGGCAACTATTCCTATTATACGCTCGATATGCGTCTGAAGGACAAGATGGTGAGTTGTCCGCTGATGACTGTGGACGGGCAGGTCTTCGGCCTTGCGCAGAAGTCCTCCGGACAAGACACGGCTACCATCTGCTATGCCATTGATGCCAATTTCGCCATGTCGCAGAATATCTCCGCATTGTCTTATGGAGATATGTCATTGAAGGGCATCGGTATCAAGAAGGCATTGCCCGATACCGAAGAGCAGGCTTTGGTGTTCCTCTACATGGCTTCTTCCCAACTGTCTCCGGAGAAGTATATGGAGACTCTGAACGATTTCATTGCACAATATCCTGCCAGTGCCGACGGTTATCTGCGCCGTGCTTCCCAGCATCTGTTCATGTCCCGTGAAGATGTTTCCATGGATAAGGTTGCCGCAGATATGGATAAGGCTTTGGAGGTTGCTGCAAAGAAAGATGATGTGTATTACAACCGGGCCAAGATAATCTATAATTATGCATTGGGCAAGCCCGAGAAAGTTTATAAGGATTGGTCGCTCGACAAAGCTCTGGGCGAGGTACGGAAAGCGATAGCCATTGACGAGCTTCCGGTTTATGTCCAATTGGAGGGTGACATCCAGTTTGCCAAGCAGGACTATCCGTCGGCATTTACCAGCTATGATAAAGTGAACAAGACCATTCTGGCCTCTCCGGCTACCTTCTTCAGTGCCGCCAAGACCAAGGAATTGATGCAGGCGCCTGCCGAAGAGGTACTGGCTCTGATGGACAGTTGTGTGGCCCGCTTTACCCAGCCCTATACGGAGGAAGCTGCCCCTTACTTGCTGGAGCGTGCCCAAGCCCGCATGAATGCAGACCAGGCGCGTAATGCCATGTTGGATTATGACGCCTATTACAATGCCGTGAACGGTAAAGTGAACGACATGTTCTACTATTACCGTGAGCAGGCTGCCTTGAAGGCCAAGCAGTACCAGCGTGCGCTGGACGATATGGCGAAGGCCATCGAACTGAATCCGGAGGATTTGACCTACCGTGCCGAACTGGCAGTGGTGAATCTTCGCGTGGGACGTTACGAGGAGGCGTTGAATGTGCTGAAGGCTGCTCTGGAGAAAGACCCTAAGTATGCCGAGGCCTACCGTCTGATGGGTATCGCCCAGCTGCAGATGAAGAAGGATAAGGAAGCTTGTGCCAGCTTTGCCAAGGCAAAGGAATTGGGTGACCCCAATGTGGATGCTTTGATTGAGAAGCATTGCAAGTAAAGGGATGGGATAGAATAAAGGCTCTGCTTTCGCAAGCAGAGCCTCTGTTTTGGGGAACTCCCCCGTGTTAAATGAGTTAAGTCTAGGTATAACAGGTTATGAGTGAAATTACGTTGTTTTATTTATAAAATGCGTGGATTTCCGGAATACTGCATATACTTCGGATTTTTTTATTTCAAAAAAGAAAATAGACTCGATTATTAATAAAAACAAACTTTGACAATCATGAAGAAAGTGATTTGCAGCCAGAAGGCACCGGGCGCCATAGGCCCTTATAGCCAGGCTATCGAAGCCGGCGGAATGGTATTTGTATCAGGTCAGTTGCCTATTGACGCAGCTACCGGAGTGATGGCTGAAGGTACGGAAGCGCAAGCCCGCCAGTCCTTGGAGAATATAAAGCATATCCTGGAAGAGGCAGGTCTGAGCATGGCGAATATTGTGAAGACAACCGTTTTCCTGGCAGACATGTCCTTGTTCGCTGATATGAACAAGGTATATGCCACTTATTTTGACGGTGCTTTCCCGGCACGTTCGGCTGTGGCAGTGAAGGCGCTGCCCAAAGATGCCTTAGTAGAGATTGAGTGCATCGCGGTTCGCTAACAAGTCGGCCACAATGAAACTGCTGCCTCCCACGAAGATGAAATCTTCCGGGAGGCTTTTTTCTTGTGCAGCCCGCACGGCGGCAGGTACATCAGGATAGCAATGTCCTTCCAGACCTGCTGCTTCGGCAAGCTCCTGTAGTTCGCTTTCGGGCAATGCTCGCTTCACGCTGGCTTTGGTGAAGTAGTAGGTCGCTTCCCGGGGCAGCAGGGCCAGTACCCCCCGTATATCCTTGTCATTCACCATGCCTATGATGATGTGTAGCTGGCGGTAAGCCTGCTGTTTCAGTTGTTCTGTAATGTAGGTGATGCCTCCCACATTGTGGCCGGTGTCACAAATCAGGGTGGGCGAGTCCTGCAGTTTTTGCCAGCGTCCCATCAAGCCCGTCAGTTCCACCACACGGGCAAAGCCACTGCGCACTGCTTGTCCGTCCAGCCGGTAGCCGGCTTCTTTCAGTAGCGGGAGGGCGGTGAGGATGGTCCGGGCATTTTTCTGCTGGTAGAGTCCTTTCAGTTCGTATTCTATTCCGGGATAGTCTTCACGGTCATTCTCCTCGGCAAAGTAGATGGGAGCACCCGTTGTCTGTGCTTTTTCCAGAAATACCGGTTTCGTTTCGGGAGTGGTCTCGCCGATTACAACGGGGATACCGCTTTTGATGATTCCTGCCTTCTCTCCTGCGATTTTTGCTAAGGTGTCCCCCAGGAATTGGGTATGGTCAAAACTGATGTTGGTGATGATGCATACATCCGGACGGATGATATTGGTACAGTCCAGGCGTCCGCCTAGTCCCACCTCGATTACGGCTACATCCACCTTCTCATCGGCAAAGTAGCGGAAGGCCATGGCAGTGGTCAGCTCAAAGAAAGAGGGATGGAGGGGTTCGAAGAAGCCACGTTCCTGCTCTACAAAACGGATGACGTATTCCTCGGGTATAGGCTGTCCATTAATCCGGATGCGCTCCCGGAAATCCACCAGATGGGGCGAGGTATAGAGCCCGACCCTGTATCCTGCCTCTTGCAGTATGGCGGCAAGCGTATGCGAGCAGGAGCCCTTTCCATTGGTACCGGCCACATGAATGCTGCGGAAACTGCGGTGGGGATGTTCGAAGTGTGCGTCCTGGGTCAGAGTGTTTTCCAATCCTTCCTTGTATGCTGAGCCGCCCACTTGCTGAAACATGGGCACACTGTTATATAAGTAAGTTAAAGTGTCCTGATAATCCATCTTTTATAATATTTAACGGAGAAGCAATCCTTTCTCCCTATTAATTTGTTATCTTTAAAAGCGACAAAGATAATGCAAACCGGACGCAATCAAGCTTGCTTGAAATTGCTTGCAGTGTAGCTTATCTTAAGCTTATGCAAAGGTATTAACAATTTAAATCTAACGTGTATGGGAGCTAAGAAAAATTTTGTGATTGATACGAATGTGATTCTTCACGATTATAATTGTTTGAAGAATTTTCAAGAGAATGACATTTATCTTCCCATCGTAGTCCTTGAAGAACTGGACAAATTCAAGAAAGGTAATGAGCAGATTAATTTCAATGCGCGTGAGTTCGTCCGTGAGCTAGATTTGATTACCGATGACAATCTGTTCACCAAAGGGGCGCCATTGGGAGAGGGCTTGGGCCGTCTGTTTGTGGTGGCAGGCATGGTGGACTCTCCCCGGGTACGTGATTCCTTTCCCGAACGCATCCCCGACCATCAGATTCTGTCGGTAGTGGACTGGCTTTCCACCAAAAAGCCTAAAATGAAAACCATCCTTGTCACGAAAGACGTGAATCTGCGCATGAAGGCGCGTTCCATCGGTCTGCTGTGCGAAGACTACATCAATGATAAGGTAATCAATGTGGATATATTCGAAAAGTCGAATGAAGTGTTCGAGGGTATTGACCCTGCGCTGATAGACCGCATTTATTCTTCCAAAGAAGGACTGGACATCAACGAGTTCGATTTTAAGGACATCATTCGTCCCAACGAATGTTTTGTGCTGAAGAGTGACCGCAGCAGTGTGCTTGCACGTTATAATCCCTTTACCCATTCGATTTGCCGGGTCAACAAGACAAAGAACTATGGCATTGAACCGCGCAATGCTGAGCAGAGCTTTGCTTTTGAGGTGCTGAATGACCCGAACATCAAGCTGGTTGCCCTGACTGGTAAGGCGGGAACCGGCAAGACCCTGCTGGCACTGGCCGCTGCATTGGGAAAACTTACCGACTACAAGCAGATTCTTCTGGCACGTCCCATCGTGGCCTTATCCAATAAAGACCTTGGATTCCTTCCTGGTGATGCCAATGAGAAAGTGGCTCCTTACATGCAGCCTTTGTTCGATAATTTGAATGTAATCAAGCATCAGTTCGCTGCCAATTCCTCTGAAGTGAAACGCTTGGAGGATATGCAAAAAAGTGAACAATTGGTCATCGAGGCATTAGCCTTTATCCGTGGGCGCAGCTTGAGCGAAACCTACTGTATTATCGATGAAGCCCAGAACCTGACCCCACATGAGATTAAGACCATCATCACCCGTGCCGGCGAAGGTACAAAAATGGTGTTTACCGGTGATATTCAGCAGATAGACCAACCCTATCTGGACAGTCAGTCCAACGGGCTTGTCTATATGATAGACCGCATGAGAGACCAGAATTTGTTTGCCCATGTCAATCTGGTGACTGTCTCTTATACACATCTGACGCTGCCGACGATACTCCTTGTGTAGAT
>ENA-OZKD01000589-OZKD01000589.1-human-gut-metagenome-genome-assembly--contig:-NODE-589-length-11331-cov-4.972508_pt1 | contig 11331 bp, 9 predicted proteins | sample MGYA00244819_ERZ653749 | MGnify/ENA primary metagenome ERZ653749 (study PRJEB26926, sample SAMN06165329) | human gut metagenome | biome: ENVO:00009003; feature: ENVO:2100002; material: ENVO:00002003... | reverse complement strand
GATGTCTCGTGGGCTCGGAGATGTGTATAAGAGACAGCTATTTATTTTGCAGTCATAAAAAATTGATAGATGGTAAAATTGGGTATTTGACTGGTGGTGCTTGTCAGAATGAAACTGTTGTAAAGGAGGGATTTTAATGTCAACTGTAGCTGGAAATGGTTCAGTAAAGCTTTCGATACAGGATTCTTTACTTGCGCAGCTTCCACATTATAATATGAAAAAGTGCAAAATCATAATTGATGGTAAATATATGACATGGTCAGGTAAGCAGGTCTTTTGCGAGGTTCAGAAGGATGCGACACGAAAGTTTTTGTCTTTTTATATTGAAAAGACCAAGGAGACAGCAAATGGATCTAATACACAGGTTGTATACAAGGGTGGTGACGCCATGCTAAGTTCTGCAATGAGATCAACATCAATTAATGGTGCTTCTTTGCCAATTGTCGTCGACCCTTATTATTATACCTTAGATCTGTATCCGTCAATGCGTGTAGCTATTATTCAGACTAAAGTTTACCTAATTGCTAGAAATATTGCAGAAAAACAGATTGAGGAATCTAAGCGTGGAAATACATTTGATCTTAATTCTGCCACTTTTGAAACTGTAACACCTGTGTCAGCTCAGGAACTCGGTAAATTCATGGAATCCTTTATGGATTATTCTCGTGTGAGTTATAGAGATCTGGTTTATCGTGGTTTTAATGGTAAGGATTCTTCCTTTGTAATGAGGTTGTATAAAGCATATCCATTCTATCGGTTATTGAACGCTTTTGTGCCTGTCTTTATTGATTGTTCTTTATTTTTCAATCCGCAGCAGGATAATGCAATCACAATGACAAATTTTTACAAAAAAGCACAAGAAACAAATCGATTCGTTTCACTGGCTAAAGATAATTATACAATTACTGCATACTTTATGACTCAGGAAGAAATTTGTAAGGAATTTCATATGGAACATTTTATGAGATTTTCACCACAATTATGGTATGACATTTTCATGGGCTTAATGTATTCTAACAGCGTTTTTCCTTCAATCAGCAGAAAAGTTTACATTGGTCCTAGGACTGTAGTTTCTTATGGTCTAAGTCAGATCATGTCTCCTATTGCAGTCAGAAACATAGTAAACAAGATTCAGGAGTGTAAGCAGTCTGGAAATGATTCTATCGTATTTTCTGGTAGAAATATTCAACTTGATGAGTTTATAAGAGTTGTAGGAACTTACATTGAAAGAGATAGTCTATATCAAGAGGTTGAATCTCAATACAATTCAATTGTACGCTCTGGTGCTCACATTCTTGAACAACAGCGTCCATCAAAAGAAACAATACATTCCATTTTAATGGAAGCAAAATTATGAGAGGTTTAAATGATTAGTTTAACAAATTCTGGAGTACCTTTTATCACAATTGCAGATGATACATTAAAATCTGGATACAAAATAGTTTTGTACACACCAGAGGAACTTACAAAAACTTTTTTGTTATGCACGTATACCTATGGTTTTCAGCATGCTTACAATTGCTTTGGTATTTCGGGGGAAAACGTACCATGCGTAATATCTAAGTTAAATGCACTCTATTTGCAGTTACTCTCAATACCATTAACTTCAGATGTTTTTACATTCTTGTTAAGATGTTATTGCGATAAAGAGTTAATTGAACAGTTAACAGACACATTTAGCAGTATGCTGCAAAAATACCGTGATACCTACAATGTTGATGATGGAATTTTTCATCTCACGGATGCTGAGCTTACAATTTTGTTACAGCATAATTTTGGTATCAAATCTGTTTATCACGTTAAGAATAGCAAGATTATTGTTACAGACACACAGATTTTAATTTCTACCTTTTTACAGAATTTGACTGGTGTCCTTGATAACGAAGTTAAAGCAGAAGTAAGTAAGCTACTGCAATGTAATTGTTATACTTATTCAGATGCTATGCTCACCATTAGGACATTTCCTGCACCGGCAGATTTTTTCATAAGAATATTACAAACTACCTTAATTCGTTTTTTGCACACTTCTGATGATTACATCACAATTCTCTCTAGAGTGCAGTCTTTCTATTCTATTTAATAGGGGGTAATTCATTTATGGATTTAAAAACACTTTTGCAAAATTGGTTTGCAATTCATGGCGATTTTTCAACATTTGATTTTTCATTGTTTACAAATTCCGGTATCCCAAGACAGAATTACATTGATTTTTGTTTTTACACAATTGGCTTTACTGGAGTTCCAGAGACTTCTATTGTACCAAGTAGGCATTTTGAAATTGTATGCAACGCATTAGCAGGTCTTAGTATAGAGTCAGCAGATGACATTACTATAAGGAAATGTCTGTCTGCAGTCGGTTTTAAGTATAGAGATATTGGATGCCTTGCACTCAACACAACATACACATCTGTATCTGCTATGGATATGCAATCACTTTTACTTCAGTATTTGCTTAATCCAAATAATTTACTTATTGCCGCAGTTACGCCATCTGACTCTAAGGTGCTACTGACATTACCTCAGTATTTATTTTACAGTTATAAAAATAAGGAGACTGTGACAGTTGAAGACCTACTTGCATTGAATTTGATCACATTTGAGCATGTGCCTCGGACAAGGCAAGTGTATCTTGTTGGCTCAACGTTCTACAGTTCATTAGCTGATACAGATGCAATGAGTATTCTAAAAACAGTTTATTCCATCGTTTGCAATCTTTTTAATCCGGTTATGCTTAAAGCTGCACCGGATTTTGCATTTTTGGCATTAAATGAGTGTACTGGAAAACAAAAGAAAACGGTAGAAGCCTCCTTCATTAAACAACTTGCTGCTTCGGCCGCTATAAATGTACCTTTGAATCAGTTGATGCATTGCCTCGGATTCAATATTCCTGAAGTTATGTACTCTTTGCAACATTTTGGGACTCTGACTGCCATTGATAATGATGACAAAGCAATCCAGCTGTTTTCTAACGGTATGCTTCAAACTGGTTTGTATATCAATGATTTACGGCCGCTTGACAAAAGCTTAGACATTCATTTTGATAAGGAAGATTTTATGAATACATTTGGAGGAGATAATGAACCAAGAACTATATCCATCAACTAAGATTGTTGTGTACGATACGGAGACTACAGGACTTACAAAGAGCGATGAAGTTATTCAATTTAGTGCTATTGTGATGAATGACACTCTGTATACAGAATCTTTAGTCAACTTTTATTGTAATACGCAGGTGCCAATCAGCACAGGTGCTTTTTCTACACATGGCATTGATAAAGCAAGGTTGTTTCAGTTATCTGAAAAGAAAGTTTTTGAGGATAACTGGCTTGAATTTATCGAGTCTTTGCGAGGAAATAATATTATTTGGGTTTCATGGAGTCAGGGCGGATTTGATGAACGTTTAATAAATCAAACCCTCGCAAATAATGGGTTAGAAGATTATTTTCATTTTAATTATTATAAAGACTTGCAAAAGTGCAGAGAACAGCGTGAGTCTGTTTTTGATTTAATGGGTGCTGTTTGCCGTAAAATTGGTAGAAGTCGAATTAGTCTGCAGGCTGCAGCTACAAAACTTCCATACACTAAGGCTCAGATAAATCATGTTTATGACGGAATTGCTGCGCAAGCACCTAATGTAGATTTCTCACAACGGTATCATAATTCACTTTATGATACGTTTGTAACTTTTCTGATTTTAAATCATTATTTTGGTGTGTAATGCATGAGCGATTACGAAGAATTGAAAAAAGAGATGCACAGATACAATCGTGCAGTTGCAACAAAACATCATGAAATTCAAAAGATAAATGATGAACTAAAATCTATTGAGCAGGAGAAAGAAACAGCAAAAACAAGTTCTGAATCTAATCTGCATGCTGACTACCAGCAAAAGTATAAAGATCATCTCAACAGTATTATTGGTCCTATTGATAATGAGATAGCTGAGATAAAAAAGGAGCTGGAAGAAGAGGACTCTGAATTTCAAAACGATTTTAATGAACTTACTGAGGAAAAATTCTTTGAACAGAGCATAAACACGCAGCAGCTATTACAGCAACTGCAAGAAATGTCATCTGAACTTAGATCTAAATTACAGGAATTAGTTGGTACACGTTTGTATACAAATGTGTCACAGAATCTTAAGGAAAGCAAGATGAATCTCGATGTAAATGATTTAGATCGTGCTATCGCTTACTTTAATGAGTGTGAAGAAAAAACAACTGAAATGCTTGAGCGTCCTGATTTCATTGGAGATTTTCTTATGAAAATCGAGGATAGTTTACAGTCATTTGAGCTTGGTAACTTTAACTCAAAGGGTGCATTCGTTTTTCTGGCAATAGCTTTGCTTGTTTTATTTGCATTACTTTATAAGTTTGTATTTCCTTTTTACATTGTCTTTGTCTGTGTTATTGGATTGTTTCATGTTTTTAGGACTTACAGTGTTTATGAGGTACTGCTTATTCAGAAAGCAATCGTTGACAATATTGAGTCCATTGAAGCAAAGATGCATGAAGATGCGGCTCATGCTGCTGAGGAAGCAAGAGCTACTTTACAGCAGGAACACCAGGCGAAGGTCGATCATCTTAAACAGCAATTAGCACAACTTACTGAAAAGCAAGCCAATGCTTTTAATGCTTCAAAAGAGTCATTTTGTTATGATGGTTCCATTATCCAGACTGCTTTAGATAGTAAGATGGTAAATTTGGAAAAACGGGAAGCAGATGCTATTACAAATAAGATGACACTTCAAAAAGAGCTAACCGAATTATCAGCAACTCTTGATGAAATTAAAAGTAAAATGCAACAGGTTTTCAGTTCCAAGCAATCTGAGTTTCTTAACTTTGAAAAGGCTGGTGATGCCTTTGTTTTAGATACGCAGTTTTTACTTGATATTGATGACGTTACTAAAAAGCTTACAATGTTTACATTTCCAGAGTCTAGTTCTTTGTTTATTTACAAGGATCGAGAAGAAGCTCTCGATTTTATTAAGCTTTTAAATGTACAGATTCGTTCAAGATTGCACCCTGTTGCTTATGAAGTTACTTATTTCGATTCTGTGAATGTTGGACAAGATTGTCTTTTCTTTGTGCCTGAAAGCGTAAAGAAGGGAGATCCTTCGGAACGCTTGTTTAAAATAATTTCTGATGAGGCAACTTTTTCAGAAGTTATGGATAATTACCGGTCTGAAATAATTCAACGTCAAAAGAACTTTAGGCAAGATGGTAACATTGCAGCTTACAATGAACATATGATAAAAATTGAGAGCTTGCCAATTCCGTATTATTTCATGTTTTTACTTAATCCAGATACCAGCATTATTTCAAAATTAAGTTCTGTTACGCATGCTGCTGGGATGTATGGTATTTACATTTGTGCTTTTCTTGACGAAGTTGATTTTTCAGCATTAGGTAGGCAGAGTAAATCCGTTATTGACACATTTGACACATTCTTTGTTATTCAGAATGGCAAAGTTAACTCTCGTGCCAAGGATTTCATGCTAACAACATACAGTGATCAATGAGACCTCGGACTCTCATTTATCAAATATATCATAACAAATAGGAGGGAATTAAAATGCCACAAACACAACAGTTTGATACCGAGTTAATTACTAAAATTACTCAGCTGCAGGATACAATTATGGACGCTTTTAATGGCGTTAAACCAGCATGTGAGGCTTCTATTGAGCTTGCTCGTAAGAATCAGATCCCGAATCTGGAAAGCGAATGCGTAGGTGCTCTTGAGGGTGCTGAAGCTGTTCTTAAGCAGGCAAATGACTTGAACGATTCATTAACTGCTCTTGTAACTTACTACAAGAAGCTTGATGAAGCGTTAGGAAATTAGGAAGGGGGTAGTTTGAATGTCTATGTATACTTTAAATGCGGAAGAGTTCAATGCAACTTACAATGCATTAAATAAAGCAACAAACCAGAATATTATCGCAGCTATGCAGGAACTGGCTGGTATCCTGAAAGCTCACGAAGGAGAATCTGATGTTATTGATCAGGCAATCGCAAATTGTCATACACTGGCTGATAACTACAATCAGGGATTCTGCGAGAGCTTAACAAAGCTTAAGGGTACCTTTGATCAGTTATTTGACCTTTCTGAGTTCATGGCAAAGAAAGCTAGCATCGGTGATGTGTCCAAAGTTGATACAGGTTTCGAGGCTGGTAAGCTTGACGCTTCAGGTGTCATGGTTTAGTCTGATTTTGACTATTCAGAATACATGTGAGTAAAATCGCATGTATTCTTTATTCATAAAATAATGGGTTTGCAATTATGCAAACCCATTTTTATTTCTAGGAGGTTACTATGATTTTATTGGATTCTATGATTACCACTACGAATGACTCTGGGGAGTCTTCTCAGGTAAAAATGTTCCTTGCTTTGTATGACAACTCTGGTGCAGCTGGCACTGACAAAGGTTTATTAACTATTGATCGCCTGATTGCATCTGAGGAGACAAGCAAGGGTTTAATGTATGAGGGATACAACCTTCAGTTTGCAAAATTAAAGGAGTTTCCTAACCCTATGTTTCTTTTAGCTGGGAACTTACCTGCTAACGTCACAGAGATTAATATTGACCCTGTATTTTCAGTTGTACAGCAGCAGCTTAATGGCAGCAAAACGTTATCTGACGGCATAAAGTCACAACTGATTGCTTTGCTTGTTAGGAGAGGGTTGACAGAGCAGATTGCCAATTTAGTAATTTTATGTTGTTATGCAAAAACTGATTTTACTACAATTGATCATAATCTTAATGTTCAGTATGATGTAAATCACATCGCACCTGAGTTCCTTAATATGACTAAGGAATGGATGAATGAATGTATCCGGCGTAATACAATGGCTGCTATTCCGCATAATGAGACAGAGTTCCAGGCTACATGCACAGATGAGTTATTTATTTACCTTCCAATGTATGAAGCAATGATGGATTACCTGGCTCCAAATGATGATTCTGAAGATGCTGATGAGCATGCTTCTCTGAAAGATCTTCATACATTTATGCCACGTAAATCTGAAGTAAGTGATCCTTATGGATCAAAAGCTGCTTCATATGAAGATCCTGCTACAGTTTCCAAAATGATTGAACTTGGCGGTTCTTCTTATGAACTGATTTTAAAAGAAATAATCGGTAGCAGTGATCATAATACTGATGAAATTTTTGATAATGAGAAGCGGTATTATGATGCTCTTAACAAGTGGATGGGTATCATTGCGGAAGAGGAGGAAGGATCCGACAATGGTGATATGTGTGCAACCGCAATGGAATACATGCACACATTAGTTGAAACTTTATATATTTGGTATTGGCAACACAATACAAGGGTTCCATGCTCTATTGAATCCAGTAATGCAACTGATACAGCTGAATCAAAGTACACCTTTAGAACAGATGATCATTCAGGTAATGCACCAGAAGATCTTATTGTTTTTCTGGATAGAGCAGCAGCAGACCTTGGCAGAGAGGTATATGCAAAAGCAGTTATTCAGCTTGCACGTTGGGGAAGTAGAAAGCCTACTTGTATTATTTTCAATGGCTACAAGACCTGCTTTGATTTAAACACTGGTTTTACCATGGATAGCAGACCATCCTTGGCTTCTTATACAAAAGAAAAGATTAATGGGTGTGATTATAAATTTGTTGGATTTATTAATGATACAACTAGAATCGCAGATTCAAATATCGGCTTTAAGGAATGGCCAATGCCTGTTGGTGTAACACTTGAACAGCAATACGCTGATAAAGACAATGAGCAAACAATCGAACTTCAGTCTTACTTTAGTATGATTGATGTCATTAAAGAGATCGTTCTTGGTAATATCACAGTCGATGGTATCACATACATCAATGATACTTGGACTGTCGGTCAAAATGTGAATGATATCACAATTGATGAGGTATTAAGTAATTCGAAGAAAGAAGATCAGCTGCAGTTCCCAATTTTTAGAGGAACTGGCTTGATTCAGATTTATTCAGACCTGCATATTGCAACTCCATCAAACTCAGATTCTCAGTTTAGCATTATGAGTGCTAAACTGATGAGTTCAAAGCTGTGTAATTTCATTGATGATAACAGCTTTGACACTTACGCCGGTTTTGACAATTTAACACGTAATGGAAGACCAGGACGTAAACAGGCAGTTGATTACATGATTGTTCGAGATCTGTTAAAAGTTTATCATGAAGCGGCAATCAATTATTCGCCTGATTTAGATGCAACAGGAATTTTTAAATTATGGCATCAGGCTATTCTTAATGCTGGTTATGTTGATGAAGCTTATTTTTACAAGGGAGTAACAAAACCTTCTGTTCCATTACCAGGTTGCCATACAGAGAATTTCTCAAGATTATGGTGGCATTCTGCTGCATCAAATGTAAATGTAACTCCAACAATTACTGTATCTACAAATAAGTCTATGCAATCCACACCAACAAGTAGTTCACCACAACAAATGAATCTTGCAGGTCATTCAATAGGCCATGAAGTTTCATTCAGTCAGCAGCTTTTAATGCAGCCTGCAGCTGATTGTGGTTATGTGAAATTCGTTGATCATAACAATCATGTTGTTTGTTATTGTGCTAAGAATCCAAGAATTAAGACAAAGAAGAATGGTATGCGCGTTCCGGATCCTGTTTTTATTATCCTTGATTCTGCAACTGTGCAGACACTTGATACTGATAAGATCACACAGGCTTATCCTGTAAAGGAGTTACTTGTTCACATGATGAAAGCTTTTTATACTTTCGTTAAGGAAGTTCCAGCAAAGAGTAATCTTCGCTTTATTAACAGTGAGGCCGTGAAGGAAATGCATGCTTATTTTAAATCAATCGATTGATCATTCTAGGGGGTGATGCTGTGATAAAAGTTTATGATAATGATATCATAGCGCAGACAAGCTGCGTAGGAGATGCTTTAAAGCATAGTAAAATTGGTTTAATTAGTGGGGATGGTTTTCAGAGTAAGGCCTTCCCAATGCTAGAAGCTAAGGTAAATAGGCAGTATCCTTACACAGTTAAAATACCACGTAGTTTGGATGTAATGCTAAGCGGTGATTTTACCCCAGCGAAGGAGATTACTGTAAAGGAGCCGATAAAAGGACCATTTAGTAATATGTGGTTTGGTGATAGCACCAGTGGAATTAAATTACTTTGTGGCTATATCAATGGTGATAGTAGATACATTTTTGACACCGAATTAGGAGATGCAGTTGTACATGGTATCATGGTTGGTGCCACTGGACAAGGAAAATCTGTAACTCTTAATGCCATTATTTATAATGCATGTACTTTGTATGCTCCTTGGGAAATGCATTTGACACTCTCAGATGCAAAGATTGTAGAGTTTAAATCCATAGCCCAAAACAATCCAATGCCTCAGATTGAGACTGTTGCAGCGACTGGTGACGTTTATTATCTACTTTCAGTTCTCGAACAGAAAGTAGCAGAAATGAATAAATTGAATAATGTATTTACCAAGGCTGCTAATGCATTTGGAAAACCTTGTAAAAAGATAGCAGAGTTTAGAGAAATCACTGGTCTAACGTTGCCACAGAACATTATGATTTTTGATGAGTTTCAGACGATGTTTACTAAGGCTGGCAAGCTTAGTAAACGAATTACGGAGGCATTGGATTCATTTGCAAGGCTTGGACGTAATACTGGTTATCATTTGTTCTTGACTTCTCAGGAACTTGGTTCTGATATTCCTAAGGAAACATTGAACAACATAACATTTAGAGGTGCAATGGGCTGCAGCTCTGCAGTTTCTGAACTAATTCTTGGAAATGCTAAAGCTTCACAAAATATGGGTCGTAAAGGAAAGCTCATTGTGAATCTCAATAGCATGAATAAGGATAAAAATGATCCTGATACTTCCAAGAACAATATTAATGTCTCTGTTCCTTATCTTGATCCACAATCATCTGCAATTGCGCAAGCAGCTATTAAAGCTGGGCATGATTTTGGCGTTACTCCTAATTTAAACTTTTATGATGAGTATAATGTTGAGTATATCAATGATTTTAAGGAACATATTAAAAATTTGCCTGATGTTGAAACAAAAATTTATCTTGGAGAACCTGCTTTTATTACTGAGGATTCCACAAGCCGAATCACTTTAGATCTTGATTCAAAAGACGTAAAGCACATCGTTGCTGTTTCTCCAATCCAAACAGATTTAATGCGTTTGTTTGATATGCTCAGAATGAATGCATTGCAGCAAAGAAAAACTTCGAATCTGGTATTGTGCGCTAGCTCTGCATTTATGGAGCATGGTGCTCATGAATTATCACAAAGCTTGTTTTTTGAAGATAAAGATTATGAGCACAGTCAAGCTTTTGCTATAGCTCGCTCTATTATTTATCGTAGACTTGCTTGTCTCAAAGCGGATGAACTTGTATTCACTAAAGACAATAGTGGGATTGACTTTAGTAGTTCTGACAAGGTATTTGATGTTGTGATTGAGAAACATCCAGAACTTGACAATCAGGTTAATCGCAAGCGTCTATTCTTTATGAAAAATCTTTTGATTACTGATCCTAATTTACTTGATGGTTTTGGACAACTGGATGATGATTCACGTATTGATATTTTAAGAGCCTCATTGCTCTTACTGAAAACATACGGTGCAGCTGATTCATGTCTCACACTTGATCGCGTTCCATACTTAAATGTATGGATCTTAGGAGCCGATCGTTTACTTGGACTTGGTATAGATCCAAAAACTAAGTTCATGAATTCATTGAAGAAACTTTTATTTGACGCTACTGGTGTTAATGTGCGATTTACAATTTTCTGTAATTCAATTGCAGAATTTGGAGATATTAAAACGATGATTCGTTGGTATATTCTTGACAAGCCATTGAATCGCGATCTTAGTCAGGCCAATTTACAAGATTCTTTTCCTGAAGATGTAGGACCTGTTCTTGATGTTTATTGTGATAAGCTGCAACCAAAGAAAGGTTGCTTAAAATTTAAGAAAATATTTTATGATGGGGAATACCCCGGAGTTTAGGAGGTACTTATGCTTTATACTGTTGGCGATAATGCTGTAGATTATACAATTTACAGTAAAACAGATTCATACCCTGAGATTCTTGATCTTATCTTTACAGTAGGGTGTGCTGAAAAAGTTATGTATGTTAATGAAGTCTTATTAACTGAGGGTTCTAGCAACAAAGAGGCTGCAGAAGTATTGACAGAGTTCTGTAAGACTTTTAAGAGTAATTGCATTATTTATTCACTGGAGTCAACACAGTCTTCAGTAAATAATGTCTGTCTCTTATACACATCTGACGCTGCCGACGATACTCCTTGTGTAG
>ENA-OZKD01000585-OZKD01000585.1-human-gut-metagenome-genome-assembly--contig:-NODE-585-length-11351-cov-8.277355_pt1 | contig 11351 bp, 7 predicted proteins | sample MGYA00244819_ERZ653749 | MGnify/ENA primary metagenome ERZ653749 (study PRJEB26926, sample SAMN06165329) | human gut metagenome | biome: ENVO:00009003; feature: ENVO:2100002; material: ENVO:00002003... | reverse complement strand
AGATCCTGAGATGTCTCGTGGGCTCGGAGATGTGTATAAGAGACAGCAATTAATAGTTTATAGTTAGACCTACGGCATCAATGCTGTAAACTGTTAACTATCAACTATAAACTATTAACTAGTACTGTACCGTAATCAGTCCCTTTACAAGGCATGCCTGTCTGTATCCCAGGGAGCGAACCTTGGCGAGCATCTTCTGGGCTTCAGCTAAGCTGCGGAAGTTGCCCATTCGGCAAATCCATCTTGGTGAGTAGAAATGAACATAAACCGGCTGTTCAGGGAAATGAACTTTTAGCTGGTTGCCTGTCCGTTCTGCTTTCAGACGGTCGTTACGTGAATTGCCGCCAGCAAAAGCCTGTACTCTATATCCTGTAACCTTATAGCTTTTGCGCATCACTTTCTTGCGCATATCCACTACAGGTGTCTCTTTTTCTTCGTTTTTGTTCTCTGCCTTTTGGGCATTGTTCACGTGGGCATTCTCTCGGGTTGCCTCACGATGCTGTGGCTCAGCCTTTTTCAGGGAATCAGGACCCTGCTTGTGCTGAGTTTCAGGCTCTTTTTCTTTTTTCTGTGGGGTAGTCTTAGTCTTGTCGTCTTGTGGAATCACTTGTTTGCCGTTTACCAGTTCATCAATCGCCTTACTTTGGTTCACGGTTACAACACCCTTTCCCGGTTCCTTCTTTTTGAGATGGTCCAGGTAGTTCTGCGCATTAGCTGTGAATGTTGAGCAGAGGATCATAATCAGTAATGTGACGAATTGTTTCATGACTATTCCTTTTATTTTTTTGTCATCTTGTTTTAAAACAGCACCTTATTTTTGGATCTCTATATATAATAAGGTGTAATGAAGAATGAAGGGATGCGCTTCACGAGAAGGCATCCCTTCGGGAAATGTAATATCCTTATGAGATTACTTCTTCCAAGCGTCGATGATACCCTTGAAGTCAGCAGCCTTCAAAGAAGCACCACCGATCAAACCACCGTCGATGTTTGGCTTAGCGAAGAGCTCAGGAGCGTTGCTAGCCTTGCAGCTACCACCGTAGAGGATTGAAGTCTCCTCAGCAGCCTCGTTGCCATACTTCTCTGCTACGATAGAGCGGATGTATGCCAACATCTCTTCAGCCTGGTCAGAAGTAGCAGTCTTACCTGTACCGATAGCCCAGATTGGCTCGTAAGCAAGGATGATGTTCTTCCAAGCGTCAGCGCTCAAGTGGAATACTGAACCTTCCAACTCAGCCTTTACTACCTCGTTCTGCTTCTCAGCCTCACGCTCCTCGAGAGTCTCACCGCAGCAGAAGATAACCTTCAAACCGTTAGCCAAAGCCAACTCTACCTTCTCCTTCAAGATCTCTGCTGTCTCGCCATAGTACTGACGACGCTCTGAGTGGCCGAGGATAACATACTGAGCACCTGTGCTCTTTACCATCTCTGCTGAAACCTCACCAGTGAAAGCACCCTTAGCCTTGTCTGCGCAGTTCTCTGCACCAAGACCTACAATCTCTGAATCCAAAACCTGAGCTACTGAAGCCAAGTGGATGAATGGAGTACAGATTACTACGTCGCAGTTTGGTTTGTCTGCTACCAATGCCTCGTTGATCTCCTTAGCGAGAGCAACACCGTCCTGCAGGTTCATGTTCATTTTCCAGTTACCTGCTACAATTTTCTTTCTCATTTTTCTTTTCTTTTTAAAAGTTGATAATATTCTGTTCGAATTCTCTTTCTTTCTGATCCAGGCGCCCCAAGCCCAGAGCCGGTCGGCAATGGTGAGGAGTACCAGTGGAATGATGAACCAGGAGATGATGCCGGCTATCTTCTTGGCGGCACTTACTTCCGGCATCTTGCCTATCTCGGTCTTCTCCAGTGGCTTGTCACCAATCTCTGCCATGTCAGGCAAATCGTTGTGGCTCCATTTCTGGATGATGGTTCCGTTCTTCAGCAGAAGAAGACCTGGGTTGCTGCGGATTACCGTTTTCAGCGTAGTCTCGTCTGTGACATAGAAGGGATATTCCGCTCCTGTTATGTCCTGCCAGTGCTTGATGGCTTTCTCCGTACTTGCCGTGAGGCAGAGAAAACGGTAGCCATGGTCGTTGGCATATTCGTAAATCTCATCGATATTGCCGAAGTTGCTGTCATCGGCAAATTCAAGATGTGGCGAAACCAGGAGGAAGGTGTAGCCTTTATCGTGGATCACTTCCTGGGTAATGTCTTCTCCCGTCGTGGCATCAGCTATGCTGAAGTCGTGGATTGGAGGTACGTAACCTTCTTCGGTCTGAACCGTCTTGCTGTCGATGAAGGTCCAGGTAGAGTCGGGATAGTTGTCTATCGTAAACTCCTTCCGCTCTCCGTTCTTCTCCAGGATGAAGGTGGTATCAAACTTGGGTTGCTTGGCTCCTTTCGGTATCTCCATGCCCTTGGCGATGTTGACACCTATATGATAAGGACGGAAGTCGAATTGCGGAAGATACCACAGACTCCAGATACTCATCACGATGGAGAAGAGGAAGGTGTAGTTGATGGCAATCCACTGGGTTGGTTTAGATATCAACTGTGGCATTTCCAGCGGTTTCTTCCATAGCAGGATAGCGATGGCAAGGAGGATGAGGTTCTTGACGAGCGTCTCCATGTTGGTGAGCACGATGGCATCACCGAAGCAACCGCAATCTTTCACCGGGTCTGCGATGACAATCCACAGGGTAATCAGCGTCATCACGCTCATCACGAGCAGCGCAATCTTGCTGACCAGTTTTCTGCGGATGGCAAGAAGCAGGAAGATACCGATGGCAAACTCGCACATAGCCAGCATGATAGACATCAGCAATGTGCTCCATGAAGGGAACATCCAATCAATGTGCAGCGCCTCCAGATAGTCGGTTATCTTGTATTGCGTGCCTAATGGGTCAATTCCCTTCACAAATCCTGAGAAAATGAAGGTTATTGCCATCAGCAGTCGCCCGATATTGACCGCTATCTTTGTTAATATGTGAGTTGCCTTATTCTTCATCATTTTATATTTTTACTTCTCGCTCATTTTGATGGCACCGAAGACGGCATAGTTGATGATGTCCATATAGTTGGCATCAATACCTTCAGAAACGAGGGTAGCGCCTGCGATGTCTTCAATTTCCTTTACGCGCTGAATCTTGGTCAGGATGAAGTCTGTATAACTGCTGACTCTCATCGAGCGCCATGCTTCATCATAGTCATGGTTCTTCCTGAGCATCAGTTCCAGTGCCTCCTTTGCATGGAGGTCGTATAGTTTCATAGCCTCTTCGGGTGTCATATCCACCTCATCCACGAAAGGCTTTTCGAGCTGGATGAGTCCTATGATACCATAATTGATAAGGGCAATGAATTCCGGACGGATACCTTCGCCAACCAAAGATTCTTTCTTGATTTCGAGCGAGCGGATGCGCTTCGCCTTGATATAGAGCTGGTCTGTCAGAGAAGAAGGGCGCAAGATTCTCCAAGAGGCTCCATAATCATGAAGCTTCTTCTCAAATAATGTCCTGCATTCACTCATGACATCCTTAAACTGCTGTTCTGTTTTCAATAAATCTGCCATAATAATTTCGAAATTCGGTGCAAATTTACGCATTTATTATGAAATAGCCAAATAATTATTTTGTTTTTCGCTTAATTTGCTGTAACTTTTGATAAGTTACGCGGCATCTCAACAATTAAAACAAAAAAAATCTTTTTTTATTTTGTATTGTCTTCGATTTGCTGTAACTTTGCACCCCGAAAGTAAAAAGAGTATGAGAAATTTGACCAATGCCGAACTGGCACAGATACTGGATAAGGATATATTTCATAAGATCTCAGAGGCAGCAGATGGGCTGTCTGTGGAGTGTTATGTAGTAGGTGGATATGTGCGTGACCTCTTCCTGGAGCGACCTTCCAATGATATTGATGTCGTTGTGGTTGGTAGCGGTATAGAGGTAGCTTCTGCCTTGAAGAAGATGCTCGGAAGAAAGGCGCATCTCTCTGTGTTCCGTAATTTCGGAACAGCACAAGTGAAATATCAGGATACAGAAGTGGAGTTTGTTGGCGCCCGTAAGGAGAGCTATCATCGCGATTCCAGAAAGCCTATTGTGGAAGATGGAACGCTGGAGGATGACCAGAATCGCCGCGATTTTACCATCAATGCGATGGCTATCTGCCTGAACAAAGACCGTTTTGGAGAACTCGTAGATCCTTTTGATGGTGTCTACGATATGGAAGATGGCATTATTGCCACTCCGCTCGACCCGGATATCACTTTTTCTGATGACCCGCTGCGTATGATGCGTTGCGTGCGTTTTGCTACCCAACTCAATTTCCAGATAGAGGAGGAGACCTATGATGCGCTCTCCCGTAATGCCGAGCGCCTGAAGATTATCAGTGCTGAGCGAATCTGCGACGAGATGAACAAGATTATGCTCTCCAAGCACCCAAGCAGCGGTTTCTATTACCTGAAAGATACAGGTCTGCTCGATCTCATTCTGCCAGAACTGGTTGTGATGGACAAGGTGGAAACCCGTAACGGCAGGGCACATAAGAATAATTACGACCATACGATGGAGGTGCTCGAGAATGTGTGTAAGCATTCAGATAACCTCTGGCTCCGCTGGGCTGCTCTCTTCCACGACATCGGTAAACCGAAGAGCAAGCGCTGGGACAACAATATCGGCTGGACATTTCACAGTCATAATATAATAGGTGCAAAGATGATTCCGAGTATCTTCCGCCGTATGAAACTTCCGATGGATGCGAAGATGAAGTATGTGCAGAAACTGGTAGAACTCCACATGCGTCCGATTGTGATTGCTGATGAGGAGGTTACCGACAGTGCCGTACGCCGCCTGCTGAATGATGCCGGCGATGACATCAATGACCTGATGACGCTCTGCGAGGCTGATATCACCAGCAAGAACCAGGTGCGCAAGCAGCGTTTTCTGGATAATTTCAAGATGGTGCGCGAGAAACTGGTTGATCTGCAGGAACGTGATTATAAGCGACTTCTCCAGCCATGTATTGATGGTAATGAAATTATGGAGATGTTCCATCTTACACCTTGCCGTGAGGTAGGCACCCTGAAGCAGTATCTCAAGGATGCTGTATTGGACAATAAGGTGGCTAATGAGCGTGAACCGTTGATGGAGCTTCTGATGAAGAAGGCTCAGGAGATGGGATTGGTAAATGCAGAAAACTCAAAATAGAGAATAATTTTTGTTAAATAACGGCTCCTTGCGAGCCGTTATTCATTTATTATTAGTACTTTTGCAACGCTTTTAAAACTTAAAGGCGCATGAAAGTTTTCGTTAGAGGACGGAAAGAACTTTTGAATAAGAGAAGATAAAAGATTAAATAATAAATTATAATATAAAAATAGGTATGAAAATTAAAAGCGTTTTGTTTGTTGCAGCAGTTTGTGTTCTTGCTGCGTTGACATCATGTGGTGGAAGTAAGAAGGGCGGTCTGCCTGACTTCAGCGATGATGAGTTCGCTGTGGCTACTATCGGTACTTCCAGCGCCGCATTGCAGACTACCTATCCTGCTACCATCAAGGGTATCCAGGATGTAGAGGTACGTCCTAAGGTTTCTGGTTTTATCACTAAGGTTTTTGTACACGAGGGACAGACTGTATCAGCAGGTCAGGCTTTGTTCTCTATTGATAGCGAGACCTATCAGGCTGCTGTCCGTTCTGCAGCTGCCGCTGTAAACACAGCTAAGGCACAGGCTAATACAGCCAAGTTGACCTATCAGAACAATAAGAAATTGTATGATAACAAGATTATCGGTGAATTTGAACTCTCTACAGCAGCTAACAGCTATGCAACAGCTAAGGCTCAGGTAGCTCAGGCAGAGGCAGCATTGGCTTCAGCCCGCGAGCAGTTGGCTTGGTGTACCGTTACCAGTCCTTCTGCTGGTGTAGTAGGTAGTCTTCCTTTCAAGGTAGGTGCTCTGGTAAGTGCTTCTGGTCAGGCTCTTACTACCGTTTCCAATATCAGCACTATGGAGGTGTTCTTCTCACTCTCTGAGTCTCAGATCTTGAGCATGTCTAAGACCAATGGTAGCATTCAGGCAGCCATCGCAGCGTTCCCAGCTGTTAAGTTGCAGTTGGCAGACGGTTCTATCTATAATCACCCGGGTAAGGTGGTTAAGATGAGTGGTGTCATCGATGCTACTTCCGGTTCTATCTCTCTCATCGCTCACTTCGCTAACCCAGAGAAGTTGCTGAAGAGTGGCGGTGCAGGTTCTATCGTGATTCCTAACGATCATAACAGCGCTATCGTTATCCCTCAGGAGGCTTGCTCTCAGGTTCAGGATAAGATCTTCGTTTACATCGTAACCAAGGATAACAAGGTGAAGTATTCTGAGATCAAGGTCAATCCACAGGATGATGGCAAGAACTATATCGTAACTGCAGGTCTTCATGTAGGCGATCGTATTGTTTTGAAGGGTATTACCAAGTTGACCGATGGTCAGCAAATCAAGCCTATCACTCTGGAGCGCTACAATCAGAAGATTGCTGAGGCTGCCAAGTTGGCTGAGTCTCAGGATAACGCTCATGCCTTCGCTACTGCTATGGGCGGAAAGAAGTAATATATAATAAGGTATAAAGAAAAATAGTAAATTATGTCATTTACAAACTTTATAAAACGCCCGGTACTTTCGACGGTGGTTTCCATCTTCTTCGTCTTGCTGGGTATTATCGGCTTGGTATCGCTGCCTATCGAGCAGTATCCGAATATCGCGCCGCCTACCATCCAGGTATCTACCACCTATCAGGGTGCCGATGCCCAGACGGTGTTGAACTCTGTCATCGCTCCTCTGGAGGAGAGTATCAACGGTGTGGAGAACATGACCTACATGACCTCTTCTGCGTCTAACTCTGGTTATGCCAGCATCACCGTTTACTTCAAGCAGGGTTCCGACCCAGATATGGCTGCGGTCAATGTACAGAACCGTGTATCTCAGGCGCAGTCTCTGTTGCCTGCCGAGGTTACCAGGGTGGGTGTCACTGTAACCAAGCGTCAGAGTTCCAACGTTATCATGTTCGCTCTGACTACAGACGATGGCCGTTACGACGACCAGTTTGTTACCAACTATGCCCTGATTAACGTCATTCCTCAGTTGAAGCGTATCAGTGGTGTGGGTGATGTGCAGAGCCCTTCTACCCGTAACTACTCTATGCGTATCTGGTTGAAGCCAGAGAAGATGAAGGAGTTCGGACTGGTTCCTTCTGATGTTTCTCAGGCTTTGGCAGAGCAGAATATCGAGGCTGCCCCTGGTAGCTTTGGTGAGAGCTCTGATATGCAGTATGAATATACCTTGCGTTACAAGGGTCGTTTGAAGACTCCAATGGAGTATGAGAACATCCTTATCAAGAGCAATACTTCCGGTCAGACGCTCCGTTTGGGCGAAGTTGCCAAGATTGAGTTGGGTGGTTTGCAGTATAATGTAAACCTGCTCAATGATGGTCAGCCTGCCGTGCTGGGTATGGTTCAGCAGATTGCCGGTTCCAACGCTACCCAGATTGCTAGCGACGTAAAGAAATCGCTTGATGAACTGGAGAAGAGTTATCCTCCTGGGTTGAAGAATGTCATCCTGATGGATGTTACCGAATTCTTGTTCGCATCTATCGAGGAGGTTATCTTCACCTTGATCATCACCCTGGTACTGGTGTTCATCGTAGTGTATATCTTCTTGCAGGACTTCCGTTCTACGCTGATTCCTATGATTGCCGTGCCTGTGGCTTTGGTCGGTACGTTCCTCTTCCTCTGGATCTTCGGATTCTCCATCAACCTGCTTACGCTGTCAGCCCTGCTGCTGGCTATTGCGATTGTGGTCGATGATGCCATTGTGGTGGTCGAGGCGGTTCACGCCAAGCTCGACCAGGGTTACAAGAGTGCCCTTACTGCAGCTATCGATGCGATGAACGAAATTTCCAGCGCCATCATCTCTATTACATTGGTGATGTCTGCCGTGTTCGTTCCTGTATCGTTCATCGGTGGTACTTCCGGTTACTTCTACCGTGAGTTCGGTGTAACCATGGCGGTATCTATCGTTATTTCGGCTATCAATGCGTTGACGCTGTCTCCTGCACTCTGTGCCGTGTTGCTGAAGCCACACGAGGAGGGTCACGAGAAGAAGATGTCTTTCGTAGACCGTTTCCACGCTGGATTCAACTATCAGTTTGATAAGATTACCAATAAGTATAAGGGTGGTGTCAAGTGGGTTATCAATCATGGCATCATCGCTGGTAGCCTCGTGGCTGTCTGCATCGTAGGTCTGGTTGCCCTGATGGGTACTACCAAGACGGGTCTGGTGCCTGATGAGGATACCGGTACTATCTTCGCTTGTATCTCTACAGCTCCTGGTACTTCTCAGGAACGCACAGCCGAGGTGGTTAAGCAGGTAGATAAGATGCTGGCTAACAACCCAGCCATCGCAACCCGTAACGCCATCATGGGTTATAGCTTTATCGGTGGTGCCGGTTCTAACCAGGGTACCATCATCGTGAAGCTGAAGCCATTCGAGGAGCGTCCGGGTGGATTCTTCCACCGTATCAAGGAGGCTTGTACGGGTGGCGGTATTGAGGCATTGTTTGTCAACCCTATGGAGTATACTTCTGTATTGGGTATGATCTACAAGCAGACTGCTGCCATCAAGGATGCACAGGTTCTTGCCTTTGCTCCACCTATGATTTCCGGTTTCTCTGTGCAGAATGGTATTACCATGACCATGCAGGATAAGACTGGTGGCGACTTGAACAAGTTCTTTGATAGTGTGAAGAAGTTCCTGGCTGAGTTGAACAAGCGCCCTGAGATTCAGACCGCTCAGACTCAGTATAACCCTAACTATCCTCAGTATATGGTGGATGTAGATGTTGCCAAGACCAAGCAGGCAGGTATCTCTCCATCTTCTGTATTGGCTGTGATGCAGGGTTATCTCGGTGGTCTCTACGCATCTAACTTCAATGCTTATGGTAAGCTCTACCGTGTGATGATTCAGGCTGGTCCTGAGAGTCGTATGCGTCCAGACGATCTGAGCAAGATTTATGTGCGTTGTGCTGATGGCACCATGTCTCCTGTAAGCGAGTTCGTGAACTTGAAGAAGATTTATGGTCCTGCTAACATCACCCGATTCAACCTGTTTACCTCTATGGATGTATCTGTAACTCCTAACAGCGGTTACTCTACCGGTGACGGTATGAAGGCGATTGCTGAGGTTGCCAAGGAGACATTGCCAGAGGGTTACGGCTATGAGTACTCTGGCTTGACCCGTTCTGAGGCTGAGTCCAGCAACTCTACAGGTTTGATCTTTGCACTCTGTATCGTATTCGTTTACCTGATCTTGAGTGCCCAGTACGAGAGTTACATCTTGCCATTGTCTGTAGTGCTGTCTATCCCATTCGGTTTGGCAGGTGCGTTCATCTTCACCAACCTCTTCGGTCACTCTAACGATATCTACATGCAGATTTCGTTGATTATGTTGATTGGTCTGTTGGCTAAGAACGCCATCCTTATCGTACAGTTTGCCCTCGAGCGTCGTCGTACGGGTATGGCTATCAAGTACTCAGCTATCCTGGGTGCCGGTGCCCGTCTCCGTCCTATCCTGATGACCTCTCTGGCGATGGTTATCGGTCTGTTGCCTCTGATGTTCGCATCAGGTGTAGGTAAGAATGGTAACCAGACCTTGGGTGCTGCCGCCGTAGGTGGTATGTTGATCGGTACTATCTGTCAGATCTTCGTGGTTCCTGCTCTCTTTGCAGTCTTCCAGTGGTTGCAGGAGAAGTTGACCCCAATGAAGTTCGAGGACGAGATGAACGAGGAGGTAGCTGCCGAATTGGAGCAGTATGCCAACGCCGCTCACGAAATGAAGGGTATCGAGAAGAAGTAATAACGCAATGTAACTTCAAAGGAAACAATGAAAAAGAATTTAAATATCATCATATTGGGTCTCGCAGCGCTCTCCCTGAGCAGCTGCAAGACACTCTACGGAAAGTATGAGCGTCCGGATGTGAAGACCAGCGGTATCGTTCGTGATGTAGCTTCTGATACAGATACATTGGCTGTAAAGGATACTACTACCTTCGCCAATATCCCTTGGCGCAGTGTCTTTACCGATCCTCAGCTCCAGTCAATTATTGAGAAGGGATTGAACAACAATGTCAACCTCCTCAATGCGGCTTTGAACGTGAAGATAGCAGAAGAGCAGCTGAAGTGTGCCAAGTTGGCATTCGTGCCTTCTCTGGCTTTCACTCCTCAGGGAACCATCGCTTCCTGGGATGGTCAGGCTGCCACCAAGACTTACACGATGCCTGTTACAGCCAGCTGGATGGTAGACCTCTTCGGCAACCTGCTCTCTCAGAAGCGCAGTGCCCAGATGGCGCTGCTCCAGTTGCAGGATTATCAGGTATCTGTCAAGACCAACCTCATCGCCAACATCGCCAACATGTATTATACTCTGTTGATGCTCGACAAGCAGGTGGAGTTGGTTAACAATATGGAAGGATTGACCAAGGATACTTGGGAGACTATGCAGAAGATGCACGATCTCAGATTGGGTTACCGTACACCAGCCATCCAGTCAGCTGAGTCTAACTACTATTCTGTGTTGACCCAGAAGACCGATCTATTGCGCCAGATTCGTGAGACAGAGAACTCTCTGAGTCTGCTCATCGGCGACCAGGCACATAGCATCGCCCGTGGCAAGTTGGATAACCAGAGTCTTCCATCTAATTTTTCAACCGGTGTAGGCATCCAGTTGCTCAACAACCGTGCTGATGTCCACGCAGCCGAGATGAATCTTGCCCAGTGCTTCTATGGTGTAGAGACCGCCCGCAGCAAGTTCTATCCATCTATCACCATTTCCGGTACAGGTGCCTTCACTAATTCAGGTGGTATGGGCATCGTGAACCCAGGTAAGTGGTTGCTCTCAGCTGTAGGTTCTCTTACCCAGCCAATTTTCCAGAACGGCCGTATCATTGCCGGTTTAAAGGTGGCTAAGATGCAGTATGAGCAGGCTTACAACACCTGGCAGAATACCGTGCTGAAGGCTGGTAGCGAGGTGAGCAATGCGCTTGTTCTCTACAATTACTCTGATGAGAAGAGCAAGATAGAGCAGAAGCGAATAGAAGTACTCGAGAAGAATGTAGAATCTACCAAGGAATTGATGGGTATTGCAGGCAGCTCTTACCTTGAAATCATCCAGGCACAGTCTTCACTCCTCAACGTACAGCTTTCTAAGGTAGCTGATGACTTCTACAAGATGCAGGCAGTAGTAAATCTCTACTATGCATTGGGTGGAGGAGCTAAGTAGTTTCTGTCTCTTATACACATCTGACGCTGCCGACGATACTCCTT
>ENA-OZKD01000573-OZKD01000573.1-human-gut-metagenome-genome-assembly--contig:-NODE-573-length-11459-cov-5.470887_pt1 | contig 11459 bp, 9 predicted proteins | sample MGYA00244819_ERZ653749 | MGnify/ENA primary metagenome ERZ653749 (study PRJEB26926, sample SAMN06165329) | human gut metagenome | biome: ENVO:00009003; feature: ENVO:2100002; material: ENVO:00002003... | reverse complement strand
GCTCGGAGATGTGTATAAGAGACAGATGCGGCAGCGAATACCTATCAAAAAATCTTTACATATTTTCACCCGAAGTTCATTCTTGGCCTGACAGCGACCCCGGAACGCAGCGATGGCGAAGATATGCTGGAACTGTTCCAGAACGTTGCCCACAAAATGAATCTCAAAACTGCTGTGGAGCGTGGCGTACTGGTGCCGATTCGCTGTGTCCGACTATGAGATCATTGACCTTTTCAACTGGCAGAACAGCGTCAAGGATATGATCTCGCAGATTGAGTTTGTTCGGATGGTAGATGTGCAATCCGAAACGGTAGATCGTTATATCAAGGATGGAAAAATCAAGCCGGATCTTTCTGTCCCGTTTGGCGACAAGCGGATGTTCCACTATTTCCGCGAAGAAAGTGTCCGAAACATTGCCAAGCAGTACGGCTGGGATCTCATCACGCCGCAAAATATGGCAGATAAGTTCATGAAATTCATTGAAACGATGGATATGAGCTTTTCCTATAAGCCGGTCCTGCTCAAGGCAATTTATGAGTACATGGACAGCAATGGCAGAGTTGCCCTGCCGGATGTGGTGGATTACTTCATTGACTTTTATGAAGACCGCAAGGCGCATGGAATGATTGCTGAGAAATCTACCAGCATTTACCAGAAGGACGGTTATACCCGAAAGGATGTGGAGAAGAACATCCTCTCCAACCCCTTCAAGCACTTTGAGGATATGCGATTCCTGATGCGCTGCAAGGACGTGGAGACCATCGAGGTGAACCCGATCATCTTCCGCAAGCTCACACGGGAAGATTGGCTGCATATTGTGGATGTCTGCGATAAGAGCCTTGAAAAATACTATTTGCGGCTCAAAAAATGATATGAACTTCGATAATTGACTGCGGGTGACGTGCATGATGAAAATAGTGAGAAATATGATCCGGTGTAAAAAGTGCAGGGATGTTATTGAAAGCTGCACTGTACATGATTTCAAATTTTGTTCTTGTGGATCGTGTGCAGTCGATGGCGGGCATGAGTATCTCCGTAGGTGTGGAAACCCGGAAGACTGGGAAGAATTGTCTGAAACGAAGAGTGTAGATGATTGAAAATTAAGCTGAACACGATCTTTGGAGCAGAAGTTCAGCGGCGAGCAAAAGCTCTTGACCTTTAATAAAGAGGCCAAGAGCTTTTTTACATCTTGTTTTGGAACATAAAAGAAGGTACAATAGTAGAAAAGAGAACGTGCATCAGTCAAATAAGGTGGTGGAGGCGATGGGCAAGGCAACAGTCTACTGCATTATGCACACGGAAAGATGTGTGGCACAGGTGAGTACGGCTGGTGAGTGTAAAATTTATTTTGAAGATTTCATGCCCTATGGTCTAGTGCTGAAAGAATCGAATGACTTTGACGCTCGAATCAATAATGTGATTGGCTTCCATTCTTTAAGCAATGCTCTTGTGGATATTGCACTGCGTGGGCATCAGATGGCTGTGACAAATGCCCATCTTTTGGCAAATGATTTGTCCACTGGCGGATGCTATCCTAAAGCATGGGTGCGCAAGGATGATGGCTTCTATCTTTATAAAGATGGTGGACAAGATGCAGTTGAGCGTGAGGTGCTGGCAAGTAAGATCTGTCGATGCTTTGACTGTCATCAGGTTTTGTATGAGCAGGGGATGTTTGAGAATGAGCCGGTTTCCATCAGCAAAATTATGACCTCGCAGCGATATAGCCTTGTGACTTATGCGGCCTACGATGTCTACTGCACAAATCATGATTGGAACACACTGGATAAAATTCTGGAGTTGGATGCTCACGGATACTATATGATGAACATTCTGGATTATCTGGTGGGAAACACTGACCGCCATTGGGAAAACTGGGGCCTGTTGGTGGACAATGAGACGAATAAACCTGTCCGGCTGCATGACTTGATGGACTTTAATCGAGCGTTCCAACAGTATGATACACTGGATGGTGCAAACTGCCTGACTGTTGGAAAGCGGCATTTGAGCCAGAGAGAAGCGGCAGTGGAGGGTGTTAAGAAGACGAGCATAAACCAGATTTGTGAAGTAAGCAAAAATATATTTGATACTAATGATGGGTGGGATAAAATATATAACAAGCGTTGGAAAGTTCTTGTAGAAAGTGACATGAAGTGATAAAGAAAAAATTTTGAACACAGAAATACAATGTATGGGACTTTTCTTATGATACCATTTGAAAAGAAAACCAGAATGGATTGGCTGGATGTTCTAGGAGACTCGATGCGGGTTAAAGATGTCTTTCTTTGTCAAAATATAAAAAACTTAGATATAGAAAGGAACACAGAATGTCTGAGATTCAGAAGAAATCTGTCCGGTTTGATCACTTGGAACCGACATATACTACTTATAGCAATACGACAGGAAGTAAAACTTACGATTTAGAAGAACTCTTAAAAAGAATTGTTAAAGTGGATCCTTTAGAGACGAAAAAGGATATCAATGGAGATAGCTATGTTTTTCATGTGTGTAAGTACCATGAAGAAGATAAGCTATGGGAACTTCGTGTGCTTCGTATTCGAGAAAAGGTTCTTCCTGGAATTTTACACGAAGATGGAAAATATGATCTTATTAAATTAGGCAATAATGAAGTTCCGGCGGAATCGACAACATTGGCTTATTCGCCCGAAACGCATACATTATATATGCAAAGAAATCGATTTGGAATAAGCATTCGCAATATGGAAGTGTATTTGAGCGAACTTTCACCTGAGGGTACAATAGTTATATTAGCTGTCAAGGAGACAGGAACAGGTCTTTTGCGGATGACTTCAGACGTGCGATACAGAAAAGTTATAATGGTCGCTGAAACCAATCCGCTGGAGGAGTTATCTACCCAATCAACGTTAAGAGATATTTTAACGCCAATGAAAAAGGTTGGAGGACAGTATTGCAATGTGGAAATTAAAGTTGGAAGGGGGAAGCATGCAACTTTGGATGCTGAACAAGCAATTGCGTTTGTAAAAGAAGCGTATGATTATTCTGGCATCGACAAGTTGAACGTGGTGATTGAAGATGAAGATGACAAAGAAGTTGAAACCATAGATTTACTGAGCAATGCGGCAAAATACACAGTACCTTTTAGTTATTCGATGGCAAACCCAATTACACATGAAAGGCTGTATTTTGCATTAAAAAGTAAAATTCTGGAAAATTGATAAATGGCGTGAGTGCAGAAAGGGGATGAAATAATGCGGAAAAAGATGGAAATCCTTCCGATTTTAAGAATAGGAATCGAACATTTTTTAGTAGCGTTTCTTCCTCCAATAGTGCTTGGGCTGATTTATCATTGGGGAAATATGAGAATTGAGAGGCTTGAATTTTTATTAGATGCAATGATAACAAGTACGACAACCTGTTCTGGATTTATTTTGACATCGGTATCGATTTTGATTGGATTAAGCAATACACCTCTAATGAAAAAAATAAATTCAACGAGAGCGAGTAAGGAATTACAATATCGCTATAAAGAAAATTTGCTGGTTGGGCTTGCCTTGATTATAGTAAGCGTTTTAATAGGAACTAATACGGAAGATAAAGTGATTCCGGCAATCGTTTTTTACAGCTATGTATGGATTATCGGAGCCTATCTGATAAGCACGGTTACTGCGTGCTGGTATTTACTATCTATCATTGATTTGGCACCAAAATCCGAAAGAACAGAAGAAGAGAAAAAGCCAGGAGCACCAAAAGGGAAATACAGAATAGGAAAAGATGGGATTTCATAAAGGAAAACATACGGTAGAAAACAAAAGTCCAAAACAGGCTTATAGAATTATTTAGCTCTTCATACTTCCGTTTGTAGCGGATCTGTAGCAAATTGCATCAATTTAACGAATCATCGTTCTAAAAACGAAAAGCCATCATGCATCACACGCAGGGGGTCTGGGGTTCGAGTCCCTAATTCTCCACTCAAAAATCCGTTGTCAGATGACAACGGATTTTTTTATTTATCTGCATCTTGCCTCCCGGCAGAAAAGACGGTACAATAAAATAAAGCACAGCAGGGGGCGGGCGAGATGGAGAAACTGGAAGCGAAGCTGAAAGCAGTGGACTGGGCCGTGCGGGATGTACTGGTGGGTACTATGCGCAGCCCGCAGCAGCTGGATATTTGCCGGAAGGACTGCTTTTATTACATCCCCGCAGAGCGCCTACAAGACAGCGATTTTCCTGTCCGCTATGTGGCCCTTTACCAGTCACAGTATGTGTTCGGCGCACAGGCAGGTATCCGGTACTACGGCGAAGTCACGAAATGCAGCGCCGTCCGCCGGAGCGCGATCACAGAGATCAGCCCCCGGAGAGGGACGGAAGGAAACCTTTATTACCGCTTCGACATCCGGGAATGGAGGCAGCTGAACCGGCCCATCGAGGCCAAAGAAACGGGCTTTGTAAGGGATTTTACCAACCTGTTCCTGCTGGAGCACAGTGTCCAGACGCCGGAACTCTGGCTCCGCACGGAAGAGGAATACCGCCTTTGTTCGGCCCTGAAGCGGGCCGTCTGGGGCGACACCATCAACGAACCGGACAACGGTCTTGCATTTGAATTCCGGGGCTTCACCGTAAGCTTTGCGGAGGGGAAAATTTTCGTTTCAGACGAAGGCCGCACTTTTGTGCGGTATGAGATCTCGCATTTTTTGCAGGATCCCGGCGCTGTGGTCCGGGGCATCCGAAGAGAATGCCTCCGGAGGGATTCCATGAGGGAACTCTCGAAGATTTGAAGCGTTCCTTTTATTTACTTCTGCACTCCTGCGGCACACTGCTCGATGAACTGCTTGGCGACGCGGGGGCTGCGGCCTCCGGCACGGATGGCGAAGGCTTCGGCCTTGGTCAGCAGCTCGTCGTGGGGCATCTCGATGCCGTGCTGTTTGGCCAGCTCGGTGAGGATGACCTCGAAGCGGGCTTTCTCGGGCCGCTGGAAGGTGACGGTGAGGCCGAACCGGGCCGAAAGGCTCATCAGCTCCTGACGAGTGTCGGCCTCGTGGATGTCGTCGCCGGTGCGGTCGGAGAGGGTCTCCTTGATGAGGTGGCGGCGGTTGGAGGTGGCGTAAACGGCGATGTTCCGGGCTCTGCCGCCCACGCTGCCCTCGAGGATGGCTTTCAGGGCCGCAAAGTTGTCGTCGTTGGCCGTGAAGCTCAAATCGTCGATGAAGAGGATGAACTTCAGCGGGTTTGCCGCCAGCTTGTCCATCAGATCGGGGATCTGATAGAGCTGGTTCTTCTTGACTTCCACGAGGCGCAGGCCGTCGGCGGCGAACTCGTTGGCGATGGCCTTGACGGTGCTGGACTTGCCCGTGCCGGCGTCGCCGTAGAGCAGAACATTGTTGGCGGGCATCCCGGCCAGCAGGGCGCGGGTGTTGGCGATGACCTTCTCCCGCTCCTGCTCGTAGCCCGGCAGCTCGTCGAGGCGCTGGGGGTCGGGGTAGCGCACCGGCACCAGCTGGCCGTTCTCGACCGTGAAGACGTGGTGCTTAGCGAACATGCCGTAGCCTTTTTTGCCCACCTCGCTCATCCGCTGGGCGTAGGCGGCGTGGAGGTCGATGGCCTTCGTCTCCCACCGGGGCAGGAAAGGCAGCTTGTCGGCGGCACCGGCGGCGTCCAGAAGCTCGTCCAGCGTCAGGCTGCACAGCTGCCGCAGGAAGTCCAGCTCATTGTCCAGCGCTGTCTGCAAGACGGGCGGCACTTCGCTGACAGCTGCCTGCCGGACGCAGACCGTCTCGGCTTCGAGGACGGCAGCGGAAAGGTATTCGCCGAAATTGGTGGTGTGCTCGAAGAGGGCTGCTTCGAAGGAAGCGGCAGCGTCGCACACAGCTCCCGTGCTCTGGGGGGCAGCGGCCATCCGGTCGGTGAGGTCAACCAATTTTGCAATGACGTCATCGTCCAGCAGGGCGCGGAAGATGACCAGCCCGTGGAGCCGGGCGTTCCATTCTGTGAGGTTCATAATCTTGTTCCTTTATACTCTTTTTTGGAAAACCTCTCCGTCACGCCTGACGGCGTGCCACTGCCCGGGTTGCGGCACCCAGCATCCGCAGCGCTTTGCTTGCGTCTTGCTGGCCGCGGCCCCAACAGCGACTCCCTGTTTCCGCTACTGGCGGCGGTCGTCGTTGTTGCTCCTAACGAGGGGAGGCCTTGGCATGGCGGAAAACTTCATCTCTTCGCCAGAGGCTCCCCTACAAGGGGAGCTGGCTGCGAAGCAGACTGAGAGGTTGTACGAAGACGGGCCTGCCCATAAACCGCAGGCGATGACACCTCTCCCAAAGGGAGAGGCTATGCTTTAAGTAAAGTCGGTTACTCAGAATTATACAGCGATGTAAGGCCCTGCGCAAGATGGTGTTTAATTATCTTCATGTTTGCCATGATTCACGTTACAAATCGTCGATTGACAACGGCCCGATTTATAGTATAATTGACCCAACAAATGCACAGATGGGAAAAAGTAACGCAGGATACCCGCTTTTCAGAGAGCTGCCGGACGATGCAAGGCAGCAGGCGGCCCGGCGCGGAATCCTCCCGGAGCAGCCTGCTGAAGGACGATATATGGGACGTCCGCTAAGCAGCGCCGGTGGCGGCCGTTAGAGCGCAGGGCTTTGTTGGAAGCCCGTGAGAGGGCGCGGAAAGCGTCAACGAGAGTGGTACCGCAGAGAGTTTTGGATTGATTCCAGGTCTTTGTCTCTTGGATAAGGAGACAGAGACCTTTTGTTTATCAGGTATCGGGTACTGTCTCTGAGAGTGTTTGGGAAAAAAGTGTATAAAGTGGAAATTGGAAACGGAAACAGGAGAAACTCACCATGCAGTTGAACGGTTCTCAAATCTTTGTGGAGGTGCTCTGTGAGCAGGGGGTGGACACCCTCTTCGGCTACCCCGGCGGCGCAGTGCTGAACCTCTACGACGAGCTGTACAAAAACGCCGACCGCATCACCCATGTGCTGACTGCCCACGAGCAGGGCGCATCCCACGCGGCGGACGGCTACGCCCGTGCAACGGGCCGCACCGGCGTGGTGCTGGCCACCAGCGGCCCGGGCGCAACGAACCTCGTCACCGGCATCGCCACTGCCTATATGGACTCTGTGCCGATGGTGGCCTTCACCGGCAACGTGACCACGGCAGGTCTGGGTAAGGACAGCTTCCAGGAAGCCTACATCGAGGGCATCACGATGCCCATCACCAAGCACAACTTCACGGTGCGCCGGGTCGAAGACCTGGCCGACACCATGCGTGCGGCGTTCCGCATCGCCCAGAGCGGCCGCAAAGGGCCGGTGCTGGTGGACATCCCGAAGGATGTCACCGCTGCGGTGTGTGAGTTCACCCCGAAAAAGCCGGAGCCCATCCGCACCGTGACCACTTTCAACGAAGAGCAGGTCAAGTGGGCGGCAGAGATCATCAACGGCGCACAGCGCCCGCTGGTCTACTTCGGCGGCGGCGTCCGCTCGGCGGCCAGCTGCCAGCCCCTGCGTGACCTTCTGAAAAAGGCTGAGATCCCGGCCACTTATACCCTGATGGCCGCAGGTGTCGTGCCTTACGGCGACCCGATGAACATCGGCATGGTGGGTATGCACGGCTGCTACACCTCGAACCGGGCGGTGGCCGACTGCGATGTCCTTATTGCGGTGGGCGCCCGCTTCTCCGACCGCGTGGCCCTGAACCCCAAGACCTTCGCCAAGAATGCGACCATCATCCAGATCGACATCGACGCCAGCGAGCTGGGCAAGAACGTGGATGTTGACCTTGCCATCGTGGGCGACGCCGCCTATGTGCTGAACGCCATGCTCCCGATGATCGAGGACAAGAAGCATCCCGACTGGATGAAGATGATCCACGAGTGGCAGGCACAGGATTACCACCCGGTGTCCGACGCCTCCCGCCTGATGCCTCATCAGGTCATCGGCGAGGTCTGCAACCAGTGCGGCCCCGAGGCGGTCTACGTCACCGATGTGGGCCAGCACCAGATGTGGGCGGCACAGTACATCCGCCACACCAAGAGCCGCGGCTTCATCACCAGCGGCGGCCTCGGCACCATGGGCTTCGGCTACGGCGCAGCCATCGGCGCACAGATGGCGCTGGGCCGCGACCAGCGGGTGGTCATGTTCACCGGCGACGGCTCCTTCCACATGAACCTCAACGAAGCCTGCACTGCTGTCAGCTACGAGCTGCCCATCATCACGGTCATCTTCAACAATCAGGTGCTTGGCATGGTGCGCCAGTGGCAGACCGCTTTCTATGGCAAGCGCTTCTCCCAGACCGACCCCCACCGCAAGACCAACTTCGTCAAGCTGGCCGAGGGCTTCGGCCTCAAGGGCTACCACTGCGAGAACCTGGCCCAGTTCCAGGAGGCATTCGCCGACGCTCTGAAGCAGAAAGGCCCCACCTGGATCGAGTGCATGATCGACAAGGATGAAAAGGTCCTGCCCATGATCCCCGGCGGCGGCGACATCAACGACATCATCATGAAATAAGGAGGACACAGCGACATGGAATCCAATCAGCGCAGGGTCATCAGCCTGCTGGTGGACAACCAGAGCGGCGTTCTGGCCCGGGTGTCCAACCTGTTCTGCCGCAGAGGCTTCAATATCGACAGCCTGACCGTTTCGGCCACCAACGACCCCACGGTCAGCCGCATCACCGTTTCCGTCTCGGGTACCGAAAAGGAGCTCCAGCAGCTCATCCTCCAGACCGAGCGTCTGGAAGTCACCCGTCAGGTCTTCGTACTCAACGAGTCCACGGCCCTCGAGCGGGAGCTGCTCCTGCTCAAGGTGATGGCAAATGTCGCCAACCGCGCAGAGTTGCGGGAGATCGCCGGCATCTATAAGGCAAAGATCATCGACCTGTCGCCCGACAGCATGGTCTTTGAGCTGACGGGCCGTCCCGAAAAAATCGACGCCTTCTTGAAGCTCATGGCGGACTATCAGATCCTGGAGCAGTGCCGCACCGGCGTCACCGCCCTCGAGCGCGGCGGGATGCATCAGCATATGCAGAAGCCCGCGCAGGAGGTAAGAGAGGCACAGTTCCCGCTGCCCGGCACGAGATGCCACTAAAGCCCTCTCAGTCTGCTCCGCAGACAGCTCCCCCAGAGGGGGAGCCATTGGCAGGCCGGGCCGCTTGAAGCTGGACGCTGAAAGCGCGATATGGCGCAAAAGCGCAGGCCCTGCTACAGAGGCAAATTTGCTTTTCCGCTCCCCGGTGAGCGAAAAATATACGATGCTTATCATTCATTCTTATACTGAAATAAGTAAAAAACAAAAGGAGAACAACTACCATGGCGATCAAGAAATACTACGATTCCGACTGCAACCTCGGCGTGCTGGACGGCAAGACCGTCGCTGTCATCGGCTTCGGCAGCCAGGGCCACGCACATTCCGAGAACCTCGCTGAGAGCGGCGTCAATGTCGTCGTCGGCCTGCGCAAGGGTTCTGCTCACTGGGAAAAGGCTTCTGAGTTCGCTGCAACTCATCCCAACTTCAAGGTCATGGAGGTCGAGGAGGCTGCCAAGGCCGGCGACGTCGTCATGATGCTGGTCCCCGATGAGCTGTGCGCTGACATCTACAACAAGCAGGTCGCTCCCTACATGACCGAGGGCAAGGCTCTGGCTTTCGCACACGGCTTCAACATCCACTTCAAGACCATCACCGCCCCCAAGAATGTTGACGTCATCATGATCGCTCCCAAGGGTCCCGGCCACATCGTCCGCCGCCTGTACACCGAGGGCGAGGGCTGCCCCTCTCTGATCTGTGTCGAGCAGGACTTCACCGGCAAGGCGAAGGACATCGCTCTGGCATACGCTTCCGGCATCGGTGCCGGTCGTGCCGGCATCCTCGAGACCACCTTCAAGGAGGAGACCGAGACCGACCTGTTCGGCGAGCAGGCTGTCCTGTGCGGCGGCGTCTGCGAGCTCATCCACGCTGGCTTCGACACTCTGGTCGAGGCTGGCTACGAGCCCGAGATGGCCTACTTCGAGACCTGCCACGAGATGAAGCTCATCGTTGACCTCATCAACGAGGGCGGCTTCTCCAAGATGCGTTACTCCATCTCCAACACCGCTGAGTACGGCGACTACCGCACCGGCAAGCGCCTCATCACCGCTGAGACCCGCAAGGAGATGAAGAAGGTCCTGACCGAGATCCAGGACGGCACCTTCGCTTCCGAGTTCCTGACCGAGATGAGCCCCAACGGCGGCCGCAAGGTCCACTTCCTCGCTCAGCGCCGCATGGAGGCCGAGCACCCCATCGAGAAGGTGGGCGCAGAGCTGCGCAGCATGATGAGCTGGCTGAAGAAGTAATGAACTCCCCCAGTCGCCTGCGGCGACAGCCCCCTCAAAGAGGGAGCCTTTTGTCTGACCGCAGCGTGAAGCCTCCCTCCGTGAGGGAGGTGGCATCGCGCAAGCGATGACGGAAGGAGTTCAGCCAAAAGCTGCTTTTAAAACTAAGAAAGGCTCCCTCCTTTGGGAGGGGGTCTTTTGTTATAAGGAAAAGAGGAACAAACCATGAGAAGTGACAACGTGACCAAAGGCTCGGAGCGCGCGCCCAACCGAAGCCTGTTTTACGCCCTGGGCTACACCCCGGAAGAGCTGGACCGCCCCCTTATCGGTGTGGTGAGCGCCTACAGCGAGATCGTCCCCGGCCACATGAATCTGGATAAGATCGCCGACGCCGTCAAGGCAGGCGTCCAGATGGCAGGCGGCACCCCCATTCTCATCCCGGCCATCGGCGTCTGCGACGGCATCGCCATGGGCCATGTGGGCATGAAGTACAGCCTGGCCTCCCGCGAGCTCATCTGCGACAGCGTGGAGACCATGCTGATGGCTCATCAGCTGGACGGTCTGGTGCTGGTGCCTAACTGCGATAAGATCGTTCCCGGCATGGTCATGGCCGCTGTCCGCATGGATGTGCCTGCCGTGGTCTGCTCCGGCGGCCCCATGCTGGCCGGTACCTACGGCGGCGAGGAAGTCAGCCTTTCCAAGATGTTCGAGGCTGTGGGCGCTTATAAGGCCGGTATGATCACCGACGAGCAGCTGGAAGACTGCACCTGCAACTGCTGCCCCAGCTGCGGCAGCTGCTCCGGCATGTACACCGCCAACAGCATGAACTGCCTGTGCGAGGCCATCGGCATCGCACTGCCCGGCAACGGCACCATCCCCGCCGTCTACTCCAAGCGCCTGCTGCTGGCAAAGCACGCCGGTATGGCCGTCATGGATATGGTGAAGAAGGGCATCACCGCCCGCCAGATCATCAACGAGCGCTCCATCCGCAATGCGCTGACCTGCGATATGGCGCTGGGCTGCTCCACCAACACCGTTCTCCACCTGCTGGCCATCGCCTACGAGGCCGGTGTGCCCATCGACCTGAAGCTCTTCAATGAGATCAGCGCCAAGACCCCGAACCTCTGCCATCTGGCCCCCGCAGGCCCCTGTCTCTTATACACATCTCCGAGCC
>ENA-OZKD01000568-OZKD01000568.1-human-gut-metagenome-genome-assembly--contig:-NODE-568-length-11486-cov-6.559269_pt1 | contig 11486 bp, 7 predicted proteins | sample MGYA00244819_ERZ653749 | MGnify/ENA primary metagenome ERZ653749 (study PRJEB26926, sample SAMN06165329) | human gut metagenome | biome: ENVO:00009003; feature: ENVO:2100002; material: ENVO:00002003... | reverse complement strand
TCCTGAGATGTCTCGTGGGCTCGGAGATGTGTATAAGAGACAGGCCATACTCTGGTTGGCAAGAGCTTGATTAATATTCTCGGCATTATGGGCACGGAGATAATCGTAAATACCACCGAGATGCTCACGAACCTTGCCGCCGCCAAACTCATAGACCTTATCTACCAGACCATCGAGGAATTCACGGTCATGGCTCACGATGATGGCTGTTCCATCGAAAGCCTTGATGGCTTCTTTCAGCACATCCTTCGACTGCATGTCGAGGTGATTGGTAGGCTCATCGAGAATGAGGAGATTCACCGGTTCGAGCAGGAGCTTGATCATAGCCAGACGGCTGCGTTCGCCTCCACTCAAAACCTTGACAAACTTCTCTGAAGTCTCGCCGCCAAACATGAAGGCGCCCAGGAGATCGTTCACCTTCAGACGCATTTCGCCTGTTGCCACATTGTCGATTGTCTGGAAGATAGTTAGATTCTCATCCAAGAGCTGCGCCTGATTCTGGGCGAAATAACCAATCTGCACATTATGACCAATCTTGAGAGTTCCGGTGAAAGGAATCTCACCCATGATACATTTTACCAGGGTAGATTTACCTTCGCCGTTCTTACCCACGAAAGCCACCTTCTCGCCACGCTTGATGGTAAAGGTAACATGGTCGAAGACGGTGTGTGCGCCGTAATCTTTGCGCATCTCATCGCAGATGATAGGATAATCGCCACTTCTGAGACAAGGAGGGAATTTGAGGTGCATCTGCTTGTTGTCAACCTCATCTACCTCGATAGGCACGATTTTCTCGAGCTGCTTGATTCTGCTCTGCACCTGAACCGCCTTGGTAGGCTTGTAGCGGAACCGCTCGATGAAATCCTTGATGTCGGCAATTTCCTTCTGTTGGTTTTCGTAGGCACGGAGCTGCTGCTCGCAGCGTTCTGCACGCAACACCACATACTCATCGTATTTCACCTTATAGTCTTCTACCCTTCCGCAAGTAATTTCGAGGGTACGGTTAGTTACATTGTTGATGAAAGCACGGTCGTGGCTCACCAGAACCACAGCCTTTGCACTCTGCGCCAGGAACTGCTCCAACCACTGGATACTTTCAATATCAAGGTGGTTGGTAGGCTCATCGAGGAGCAGGACATCAGGCTTCTGCAACAGAATCTTGGCAAGTTCGATACGCATTCGCCAACCGCCGGAAAACTCCTTGGTTGGGCGCTCAAAATCATCGCGCGTAAAGCCAAGACCGCTCAAGGTACGCTCTATCTCAGCCTCATAGTTTTCGCCACCCATCATCATATAGCGTTCATGCTCCTGGGTAAACTTCTCTACGAGCTGAGCATAGCTTTCGCTCTCATAGTCGGTGCGGTCGGCCATTTCCTGCTGCATCTTGTCCAGACGCGCCTTCATCTCGGTATTATGGGCGAAAGCCTTGCGGGTTTCCTCCTTCACGGTCGTATCGTCCTGCAGTTTCATCACCTGTGGCAGATAGCCGATAGTGGTTTCGTTAGGAATAGCCACAACGCCGTCAGTAGGTTTCTGCAAACCGCAGAGAATCTTGAGCATCGTAGATTTTCCGGCACCATTCTTACCCACCAGGGCAATGCGATCGCGGTCGTTGATGACGAAACTTACATCATGAAAGAGAGGCTTAACGCCAAACTCTACTTTCAGTCCTTCTACTGAAATCATCTATTTTTAATTTATAATTTACAATTAATAATTTATAGTTTACCTAACTCCTTTTACGGAATGAGCAGGGATGAATCTCCATAGCTCAGAAAACGGAAATCATGCGAAAGAGCATAATCGTAAACCTTCTTCCAGTCGCCCTTGAGGAAAGCACTCACCAGGAGCAGGAGCGTACTCTGAGGCTGATGGAAATTGGTGACCAGCATCTTCACAATCTTATACTGATAGCCAGGAGCAATGATAATCTGCGTGCTGGAATGGAGAGCCTCCAAGCCGTTGCGGTCCAGATAATCGATGATTGCCTGGATAGCCTGCATCGGAGTGATTCCATCTACCAGATTGCCATCTTCAGAAAGCTCGTAAGGATCCCACTGGTTTACATGCAGATCGTCTTCATTTGCCTCAGGATGCTTCAGCAGATGAACACCCATGTAATAGAGGCTCTCGATGGTACGGACGCTGGTGGTTCCTACGGCAATGACCCGACACTCGTGCTTGATGAGTTTTTCCAGGCTGCGGCGATGAACAACAATGTATTCCGTATGCATCTGATGGCCTTCGATTTCAAGGCTCTTCACCGGTTTGAATGTGCCGGCTCCTACATGCAGGGTTACTTCTTCGCGGTCGATTCCATGCGCATCAAGATCCTTGAGAACCGCATCGGTAAAGTGAAGTCCGGCAGTTGGAGCAGCCACACTTCCCTTGATTTTAGAATAAACCGTCTGATAGGTGGTCTTGTCGCTCTCCTCTGTCTTGCGGTTGAGATATGGAGGAATAGGCAACTCACCTACTGCTTCGAGAATCTCAGCGAAAGACACCTTGTCGTTGTCCCAATCAAAATCAACCCAATAGTTGGTTCCTCCGCCTTTGGCAACCATTTCCTGCGCTTCAGAACCGAGAGCATCTCCGCGTCGCATAGTGGCGCTGAGCGTAAGCTTGTGGCCCTTGATTTCGAAATCACGCTTCAGGCTGCCCTCTTTCCATTTCTTCAGATTACCGATCATGCAGAGCCAGGAACAATGTCCGGTGGTCTGGAACATGAGTTCATAATCAGTAGGTTCTGCAGGCTCCATCAAGAAAACCTCAATAAGCGCACCTGTTTCCTTGCGGAAGTGCAGACGCGCTTGTATCACCTTGGTATTGTTGAATATCATCAAGGCTCCTTGAGGGAGATATGTGGGAAGATGATGGAAAACATCATCGCTTACCTCGCCGTGCTTATAGACCAGCAGTTTGCTGTGGTCGCGCTGGGCGATAGGGAATTTTGCGATGCGCTCATCCGGTAAATCATAGTTATAATCACTAATTTTAATGTGTTTTGTATCCATTATTTATTTTACTTTTGAACTTTTATTTCTGTACTAAAGATAAGCCATCTGGCAGGTGGCATAAAACACAACCATGATAAGGGTAAATATCACTACGGTCATTATTTTATCTACATCATCATAGTCGTAACCCGTACTCGTATACTGGTTGGAAATATACTTAATTTTTGGGGAGATGCGGTAATACATCCTGATGTAGATAAGATAAACGACAACTCCCACCACAGCTCCGATAGCCAGACCGCAAAGAATGTCGACCGGATAATGAACACCCAGATAAAGACGGGTCCAGCAGTTTACGAGCGACCATAATAACAGGGTCCACGTAACCAGTTTGCTGCGGATAAGCAACGAGAAGAAGATGGCTATAGAAAGCGTATTAGCCGCATGAGCCGAACAGAAGCTGAAACTCTTGAGGCGCATATTGTCAACCACCTGAACCGTATACTTGAACATCGGGTCGCTGGAAGGTCTGCATCTTTCAGCCAGCGGTTTGATGATTCCATCCACCAGTCCATCAGCCAGAAAGATACAGAGCAACGCTCCTCCAACCACGAGAGCAATCTGGCCCATCATCTCGTTGTTTCTTATCACAACAACGAAGAGGACGATATAAAGCGGAATCCATGTCCAGCCCGATGTAAGCGCCATCACCATCTGATCGAGCCAGACATTCTCGCTGCCGTTAAACACATGCAACAGCTGCATGTCAAAATCTTGTATTCTACTAAAATCCATTCTCTTTATTTTAATCAGATTTTATCTTAATCAGATTTCCTCTATAGCCTTGGTTTCAATCCAGCCTTCTCTGCCGTCTCCTACCTTGATTTCACGCCAACCTTTCATCGCCTTATCGGTAATATCAACGCGGGTTCCTTCATGCAGCAGGAAGAGGTCAACGCTCGTCTTGGCTGGAGTCTTCTTCACATTGACAGAAGGAGCGATGATGATGGCTCCCGTACGGTTGATGAGCATCTGCCGCTGCTGGTAAGCAAAGAGATTGCTCAGCAGGAAGACTGCCACGAAGAAGATTCCACCGAAGAAACCAATCTTGCGCAAAACGATATGCGAACCGAAGAGATAAACCAAGACCAGAACCAGCGCCATGATGATGGCAATGATGCCTGTCTTAGCCCAACAGTCAACACTCGTAAAGTTAACCAGCGCCTTCCACCAGGTTACGAAGAACATCTCGCTTTCCGGAGTAATCTTATCGATGGTTTTGCTACGTGCAAACTGAAGGTTGAAGCTGATGTCTTCATCGCCTGGCGAGAGCAGATGGGCACGCTCATAATTGAGCACAGCCTTGGTAATATTGTCTGTACGGTAATAAGCATTGCCCAAGTTATAGTAAACTTCGGCAGAAACACCATAATTGTTCAATATTTCCTCATAGTCGCGTATGGCCTGCTGATAGTTACCTTTCTGATATTCCGTATCAGCATTGTTCTTGGTTACAGCGCCTGCAGAAACAGAGCAGCCCAACATCACCATGATCATTATGACGAACGAATATCCGGTTGCACTCTTCTTGCGCTGCTTACGCGTTGCATTGATAGCATTTTCTATATCCATAATAGCAGTCATTGCTGATTCGAATGTACGGTTCATATTGCCGGCAGGGTCGCCCGGCGCATAGCGTTCAAACTCACATTCATCGAGCGCAGTTGTAAACTTCTCGATAGTTCTCTCCTCTACACAATGTTTTTCGAGCATAGCCTGGATGTTTTCACGTGAGAGCTTTTCGGCAGGCATGTTGAGCTTGTAGCTTACATAGCCCCACAAAGCACGGAGCACTTCATCGTAGAATTCTTCCTGCTTGCCACCGAGCATCAGCAGATGAGCCTTCTTCAGGCGCTTGGTTGCTATCTTGTTTGCCTTGTTGGAACGGACCTTTACAAGGTCGGCATTCTCGAGAGCACGGCGGCGGAAGACTATGAGCAGGGCAAAGAAGGCTGCCAATGGAACCAGCAGACTGGTCCAGTAGCCGAAACTTCCGTAGAACATATCGTCAATATCATGGAGCTTAGACTTGCCCAGTTTCAGCGCGTGAATGTCCTTATCCTTGTTGCTGAAATCTGATGTTTCATTGTCTGAAGTTCCATCGCCCTTCTCTACGTTCAGCGTAAACGGCTGGGTCTTGATTGTCTTGTACTTGTTAGCAGAAGTATCATAATAGGTGAATTCTACCGCAGAAATGGTATAATTTCCCTGATTACGAGGTACAGCCAGGAAGTCATAAATCATATTGCCTTCTACGCCATTGGCTGTAAGGCGGGTCTTGTCTGTCACCTTCGCATCGTACTTGTCAAAATCCTTAGGGAAGGTAATGACAGGCTGCTTGAGCAGCTTCAGGTTTCCGATTCCTCCTACCACTACACGAATGGTGATAGGTTCTCCAGCCTTTACTTCCTTCTTGTCGATGGAAGCAGTAATATTAAATTTACCTACACCGCCCGAGAAGTTGGCAGGGCGCTGAGGCAACGGATCAACCTGAATTTTCACACTAGGAGCTATAATATCTTTCTTTACTTCAACATAGCCGGAGCCACCATTGAAGAAAGCTTCCATCGGGTCAACATTTCTGTTCTGCTGAACTACGATTCCCTTGAAGGTAATGGCTGGAATAGTGAGGTTTCCCGTCATCTGCGGATACATAACATACTGGCTCCATGTAACGCATCGGTAAGGTCGGCCGTTTACGGTTTCAGTATGGAAAGTCTTCTGCTGAGGCAGCGGAACTTCCTGGTTGTGGAATCCCTTCAGGTCAGGCATCTTGCCTTCCAACTGGGTAAGGTCTACCTGCGTGTAAACCTTATAAGTAAGGAGCACCGGTTCCTGTTCGTGAACACGTCGCTTGTTGGCTGTAACCTTGATGAAGAGGTCGCGGCCTGATATTCTTGATCCGGCAGTTCGCATACGTGGTTCATTATAATCATTCTGTCCGTGCATGGAAGGTGCACCGTTGTTGCGTGCAGCATGGCCAGAAACCGTAATCTTAACCGGATGGGAAGAGAGTTTTTTACCATTTACGATGGCATGAGAGGCACCAATGCCAAAGGTTCCGTTCTTAGCTGCGTAGAGCGTATAGGTAATGGTTACCGACGATGAAGAGGAAGTATGGCCATTGATCATCTGATAACTGGACTGCGATGAGGTGTAAGGACCTGCGATTACCTCAAGTCCTTCTCCTACTCCGCCCAGACGGAATTCCTCTACATCACGTGTATTGATGGTATAGGCCACACGGAAGTTTTCGCCCGCCGCCACGTGTGTTGGTGCCGACACACTGATACGCTGGGCTTTCAGCTGCAAACTGAAGCCCAGAAGCATTGCCCATATAATAATAAACCAACCTATATGTTTCATGTTCAAATTTATTATGCTCGTTGTATTATTTTACTTTTTACCAGTTTTTCTCATATTGCTTTCTGCGAGGCTGACTCATCGCTTTCTGCATCTTGCGCTTCGTATCCTTCTCCTGCTGGATGGCAGCGTTCAAGAGTTGTTCAGCATTATCTTTGCTCATCTTGTCCTGATTGTTCTGATTCTGCTGATTGTTCTTATTCTGGTTGTTCTTGTTTTTGTCGTTCTTGTTCTTGCCTTTATTCTGATCTTTGTTCTGATTGTCTTTGTTCTTGTCCTTGTTTTTATCCTTTTTGTTCTTATTCTTATCGTTTTGCTTGTTCTGCTTCTGGTTTTTGAGCAGTTTCTTGCAGAGGGCAAGATTATATCGGGTTGCATTGTCCTGCGGATTGCAGCGCAGGGCGTTCTCATAACATCCTATGGCCTGCGCATATTGCTGATGCTGCTGCATGACCACACCCATATTGTGGTAACTTCTGGCGCGTCGCATCTTGTTCGTTTCCAGTTTCGAAGCATTCTCAAACTGTATCATTGCCATCGAATCCTTCTGCTGCATCATCAGGGCGCAACCCAGATTATAGACAGCCTGCACATTCTTCTGGTTCTTGGAGATAGCCTTGCGATATTGCGTTTCGGCTGCAGCCCACTTCTGTTTATGATAGGCGCGGTTTCCCTGGCGGATGAAGTTGCGGTCGTTCTGTGCTCCCACCTTTGCCAAGCCCAGCACCATCAGGGCAAAAACCAATATATATCTTAAATATCTCATTCTTATTATATAATAATGTATAAACGTTTATCAGAAAGGCTTCTTAATGTCTTTCTTAAAAAACTTGATGTTTCGGAGCAGAGGATTCTTTACCTCAAGCAGACAGATTTCGATGATAAGCAACAGGATGACAAGAATACCTACAGCCTGGAACTGTTCATCATAGGCGCTGTAAACCACACTCGTCACATCGCCTTTCTGCAATTTGGCAATATCATCATTCAATGCTCTTTCCGCATCGCTGGTATTATCTACATGAATGTACTGACCCTTGCCTGCCTGGGCAAGTTCCTTGCACATCTGCTCATTCAGGGCGGTCATTACGGTGTTGCCCGCATTGTCCTTCAGATAAGAGCCGTCGCCCATAGGGATTGGCGCTCCCTTGGTGTTTCCTATGCCCAGGATAAAGACATTGATTCCTTTCTTGTTGGCAGCAGCCGCTGCCTCCTGTGCGCCAGGCTCATGGTTTTCGCCATCGGTAATAACGATGATGGCTCTGCCCACATTCTCCTGCTGGGTGAAACTCTTTGAAGCCAAATCGATGGCAGCTCCGATATTGGTTCCCTGTGTCTGGATAAGACCAGGGGTTATGTTCTGGAGAAACATCTTTGCCGAAACATAATCGGTGGTGATTGGCAACTGCACGAAAGCATCGCCTGCAAAGACGATGAGTCCAATCTTGTCGTTGTTAAAGTTGTCGACCAGATTTTCGACAAGCATCTTACTCTTGTCCAAACGGGATGGAACCACATCCTGACAGAGCATGGAATTTGAAATATCGAGGCAGATGATGGTTTCAATACCATGTCGCTTATCGTGAGAAATCTTGCTGCCCATCTGCGGGCGAGCTACCATCACGATAAGAAGCGCCAAGGCTGCGAGCATCAGCACAAACTTCACTGTAGGGCGATATTTAGAGATGTTGGGCATGAGCTGTTTCAGAAGCTCCGGATCGCCGAGTTTCTTCAGTTTAGCCTTTCTTCTTCTCCATCCTATCAGCCTGATCAGAATCAGTACTGGTATAATCCACAACAGCCAGAGAAATATAGGATCTTCAAATCTTAACATTTTCTATTCTAATTATATCTTCTATTCGATTATCCGATAATCAGTAAAATATCTCCGATAACTGGTAAAATATCTCCGAAAGATAGCGGAATATCTCCGATAATCAGCAAAATATTTCAGTTTCCGGATTACGGAATTCTTCTGAACCAGGTGATGCGGAGCAGGATTTCTACCAGCAATACCAGGAGAGCTGCCAAGGCGAATGGCTGATAAGCTTCATAGCGCTTAGCGAAATGCTTGACATTAAACTTGGTTTTCTCCAGTTTATCAATGTCCTTGTAAATCTTCTTCAGCTCGTTATTGTTCGTAGCGCGATAGAAATTACCATCGGTTGTCTGCGCAATGTCGCTCAGCGTCTTCGTATCTATCTCTACCGGAATATTGACGTACTGTACTCCTCCTGCCACAGGCATTGGATAAGGAGCCACCTTGTTGGTTCCTACACCGATGGTGTAAACACGTATTCCGTAGCTTTTGGCAATCTCTGCTGCGGTCATTGGCGAGATTTCACCCATGTTGTTACTGCCGTCGGTAAGAAGAATCACAACCTTCGATTTTGACTTAGAATCCTTCAGACGGCTCACGGCATTGGCCAATCCCATTCCCACTGCAGTACCATCGTCAATCAGTCCCCGGGCGGCAATATCCGTACGGGTTGCCTGCAAGAGGCGCAACAGACTGGCATGATCGGTTGTCATCGGGCACTGGGTGAAAGCTTCACCGGCAAAGATAGTCAGACCGATGTTGTCGTTCGGTCTTCCTGAGATGAATTCTGTAGCCACATCCTTAGCCGCTTCCATACGGTTCGGTCTCAAATCTTCGGCAAGCATAGAGGTGGAAACGTCCATCGCCAACATAATGTCAATGCCTTCTACCGTCTTGTTGTCCCAAGCCGTATGCGTCTGCGGACGAGCCATCGCACAGACGATGAGCACGAAGCAGATGCATCTCAGCACCATTGGCAGATGGATGAGACGCACACGCAGGCTCTTCGGAGCATATTGATACTTTTTCGTGTCGCTCATGCGCATGGTTGGCGCATTCTTCTTCCTGTAGAGGAAATACCATAATATATAAGGTATCAGCAACAGGAGCAACAGAAAATAGCCTTTACTTGCAAATTCCATTTCTTTATTTTTCTATTTATAGCCAGGCAAAGAGTTTCGGAATAAACCGCTTTGCCCGGCGAAACGTTTCATAAGTACACCCTGCCTTACATCAGCAGCATGGCTGACTGATAAATGATGTAACCCAACAGAGCCAGACCTACGATGGCTCCTATCCAGAGGAGCGACTTGATGAGGCGGCGCTGAGATTGCGTCTTCTGCTCTTCGTTGGTCAGCTGCGGAACCACCTTTTCTTCTGTAGGTTTCTCATCTGTCTTGGTCTGGTCGATGAAGTTGATGGCATTCACCAGGTTTGCGTCGTTCTCATTCACCAGAGTTTCATATTTGGCAAACTTCACGAGATCGGCAGTTTGGAAGAGTTCCTTCAGTTCATCTATCATCTTCTGGTCGCCTGCTTCGCGCAAACGTTCGATGATTTCGGCACTGGTCATCTCCATGGCATTGAATCCGAAACGGCTCACGATATATTCTCTCAGCGTATTGGTAAGCTGGGTGTAGTAAGCCTTCTGTGTTTCCTGATTCTCAACGTGCTGCTGCTTGATGACGTTGATTTGATTCAGCGCCTTTTCATGAGCCGGAACACGTTTTACGATGCGGATATGGGTGATGATTGGCTTATTGTTCTTCAGTCTGTTGCGCAGATAAAGCCATGCGCCACAGAGGATTAACAGCAATAGACTCAACCAGAACAGCGCGCTCCATTCGCTCCAGGAGAAAGGATTATCCTGAACATCCTTGGGCGGATAGAACTGGTTGGGATGAACCGTATCTACAGGCACGGTGAGCACCTTCAGCGCAAGCTGGTTGCCATGACAGTTCTTGCCGTTTACCTTCACATTGAGCGCAGGAATCACGTACACCTTTTCATCAAATGAAGTCAGCGTATAGTCGCGACTCACCACCATTCGGTCGTCGCCTATGTGCGAAGTGTCGCCCTTACTCTGCTCTACCACTTCCACTCCCGGCGTAATTTGCTGCTGCGGCTTGAAAGATGGCAGTTGCACCTTATCGCCCTGCTTTACCGAAGCCTTCAGATGCAGCACAGTCTGCTGTCCTATCAGTATCTGGAGCGAGTCGATGCGTTGCTCTACCTGCTGGGCTTGAGCTAAGCCTGAGCACCCCAGGAGAGCGAGCGACAATATGATATTCTTTACTTTAAACATAGTTTCTTTACTTTGAGCTTTCGGTTTATCAGCCCCTCTGCTTGAAAAGCATCAGGAGCGCCTTCGAGAAGTCCTCGTTAGTGGCAATCGAAGTCCAGTCGACCTTGCTTTTGGCAAAGTCGGTTTTCAGATTCTCCTGCTGCATCAGCCATTGCTGGGTATGAGCCATTCGCAGTTTCTTCGAACTTGTATCAATATACATTTCGTGTCCGGTTTCTGCATCCATCACCTTGAGCAGTCCTACATCAGGCAGCACCTTGGCACGTGGGTCGTAAACCTGGATGGCTACTACATCATGTTTCTGGTTGGCAATCTGCAGCTGATGCTGGAAATCCTTATGATCGTAGAAGTCGCTGATTACGAAAGCTGTGCAGTGGCGTTTCATCACGCGGGTGAAATATTCCAGGGCGCAGCCGATGTCGGTACGCTGGCTTTGCGGCTGGAAGTTGAGCATTTCCCTGATGATATAGAGAATATGCTTTCTTCCTTTCTTAGGCGGAATGTACTTCTCGATACGGTCAGAGAAGAAGATGACACCTATCTTGTCATTGTTCTGAATGGCACTGAAGGCGAGTGTGGCAGCAATCTCAGTAGCCAGATCGCGCTTCATCTGCTTCATCGTACCGAAATCGAGCGACCCGCTGACGTCTACGAGCAGCATCACGGTAAGTTCCCTTTCCTCTTCAAACACCTTGACGTAAGGCTTATGAAAGCGGGCGGTCACGTTCCAGTCGATGTCTCTCACATCATCGCCATACTGATATTCGCGCACCTCGGCAAAGGCCATTCCCCTACCCTTGAAGGCAGAATGATACTGACCAGCGAAGATGTTCTGACTCAGTCCGCGAGTCTTGATTTCTATCTTCCGAACCTTTTTAAAGATATCTTGTGTATCCAAAATCCTAAACTATTAACTATAAACTATTAACTGTTAACTATAAACTGTCTGTCTCTTATACACATCTCCGAGCCCACGAGACAT
>ENA-OZKD01000547-OZKD01000547.1-human-gut-metagenome-genome-assembly--contig:-NODE-547-length-11693-cov-4.099931_pt1 | contig 11693 bp, 8 predicted proteins | sample MGYA00244819_ERZ653749 | MGnify/ENA primary metagenome ERZ653749 (study PRJEB26926, sample SAMN06165329) | human gut metagenome | biome: ENVO:00009003; feature: ENVO:2100002; material: ENVO:00002003... | reverse complement strand
ATCTGATTGAGTGCAGGGGTAATCCTGATGGAATCCTGAGTTCTGAGCGGAACAGTCTCCACCCTGTATGAAAATGGAGCTACCACCTCCATCTGACACAGAGGTCTGCTGTCATCCGATGACACATAAAGAACTGCCGCCTTCACAGCACCCTCGACGACCACGGCGTCATCCGCCGGCCTGACATCGTCTATATCCACACTGCCCGTCACATTTACGATCTGGAGAATGGACGGCTGGCTGCTCTTGAGCCTCTCCTTCTTCACGACCCTCGTCTTTGCATTGTTTCTCATGAGAAGGTTCTCATAGCTGAATCTGCTCCTGACGGGATCGACCTGCGCAGAATATGAGAACATATCCTTGAGAAGGTCTGCCTCCACGTCCTCGTACACCTTGATGTCCACATTGAGGCTGCTCTCCACCTGGAGTATCCTGTCCTCACCGCCGTCATTTGCACGCACGGACACCGAACCGCGGGATGCGGTTATCATATCGTCCAGTATCATATCCTCGTCTATTCCATCGCAGTTCACAGTGTCCTGGAACTCCCTCGTGGCGCTGACATACTGCACCGGAGCCACCTCGTCATCCGGCTTGTATATGACAAATATGTCCATCTTGCCGCTTATATGTACCCCCACGTCCGTGGCACGGCTCTCTATCTCCGAGAAGTTCACCTGATCCCACAGCACACGTCCGATATTCGGCTTATTTGCCGGGATCTCTATGTCCTCCTTTATCTTCATTATGTCTCTGGAAGACGCCGCAAGATTTGTAAAGCTTACCTTCTCCGTCATGCACTCTATACCAGAGCCGTTTGCTATGCCCACGGCGCCCTCTGCGGTGATCTGCTGGCACGCCCAGAGCTTCACGCCCACAAGCCCTCTCACCTCGTATTTTCTGGAATTTATCACGGTCACGTACAGATCCTCCAACACACCCTGTACGGAAACCTTATCTCCCAGCGACAGTTCATCCGCATTTATCGTCTCCTCAAATGGCAGCTCTCCGTCATGGCTCTCAAATGAATACCCCTCCCGGTCCGTCTGGTATAGGATGGCGTAGCTCACAGTTCCTGTGATGCGCGCCTTGCCCTCCATGACGTCTATGTTTTCTATCGTCACCTGTCCTTTGCTGGCTATCTGTCTGTCTATATCCCCCTTCACATCAGGGACATTGAAATCGTCATCCACGGTAAACTCAACGTATTTTGCCGCCTTAAGATTCGTCGTTGTGATCCTGTTCTTAGTAAGCTCCATATTTTCCCCACCTTATTTTTTATGATATACCGTTCTACTTGAAAACAACCGGAAGATCCATCTTCACTATCCTGACCACCATATAAGGAAATGATACATTGTCTCCCTTCACGCCATCCGTCGGAGTCGCCACCTGCCTTAAAACTCCCTTGATGTAAATGGCATTGTCGTCCTTGTACATCTCCTCCAGAGTCACCCCAACGTCATCCCTATCCTGCATGCCCGCAGCGATGACTATATATGTATATGTGCTGTTTGAATATACGAGATTAAATGGGCTTTCCTTCTTTTTGTCTATGATGGTAACCAGTTCATCCGGCAGCATGGTCTCATCGCACACGTCATAGAGCAGCGGCTCACCACTGTCCGACACCTCAAACCTTGCACATCCAACGCAGAATATCATGAGCTCCAGTGCAACCACCAGCAGGAAGGTAAGTCTGCCCCACATTCTCCCTCTTAGAAACTCTTTTTCATTTTCCACATGTATCACCTCCGCCATTTGCTTTTTAAGGTGTCTGGCTGTCATTTTAAGCCACTTAACACACTTTGGTATAGTATATGTACCCCATTTGCTCTTTATGTCTGTAAACGCAAAAAAGGCGGGATATCCTGTTTGATATCCCACCTCCGTATCAGAAGCTCGTCCTTCTGTATATTATTCTGTCATTCTACTCTGCGTCTGCAGGTGCGCTCTTCTCAGCCTCGATCTCGGCCTCAGCCTCTGGTGTGACCTCGATTCCAAGCTCAGCGAGCTGCTTGTCGTCTACATAGTCAGGCGCATTTGTCATGAGACATGATGCATCCTTTACCTTAGGGAATGCGATTACGTCACGGATAGAATCCTGCTTTGCCATGAGCATGACCAGACGGTCAAGACCATAGGCAAGTCCTGCGTGAGGTGGTACTCCGTACTTGAACGCATCCAGAAGGAATCCGAATCTCTCGTGAGCCTCGGCCTTTGTAAAGCCAAGGCACTCGAACATCTTCTCCTGAATGTCATCCTGATGGATTCTGACTGAACCTCCACCGATCTCATTTCCGTTTAATACTATATCATAAGCCTTTGCACGAACCCTGCCCGGATCAGAATCGATGTACTGAAGATCCTCCTCCATAGGCATGGTAAATGGATGGTGCATAGCTGTGAATCTGTTCTCCTCGTCTGACCACTCAAGAAGTGGGAACTCTGTGATCCACACGAATCTGTATACATTCTTGTCCACAAGTCCCATGAGTTCTGCCAGATGGCATCTCAGTGCGCCGAGGACTGTCCATACGATCTTTGTCTTGTCCGCTGCGAACAGAAGCAGGTCGCCAGGCTTTCCATCCATGGCTGCCACAAGGGCGTTCATCTGCTCCTCTGTCATGAACTTGGCAAATGATGACTTGTAGCTTCCATCCTCGTTGATAACTATATATGCAAGTCCCTTTGCGCCGTATGTCTTTGCATACTCGATAAGGGCATCTATCTTCTTTCTAGGCATGCTTCCCTGTCCCTCGGCATTGATACCGCGGACTGTTCCGCCATTTGCAAGGGCACCTGTGAATACTCCGAACTCACAGTCCTTGACAACATCGCTGACATCCTTGAGCTCGAGTCCAAATCTGAGGTCAGGCTTATCTGAACCAAATCTGTCCATTGCCTCCTGCCATGTCATTCTCTGAATTGGAAGCTGGATGTCGAGATCAAGTATCTCCTTGAAGAGCTTTGCAAGAAGACGCTCATTTACATCGATTACATCGTCAACGTCAACAAATGAGAGCTCCATATCCATCTGGGTGAACTCCGGCTGTCTGTCTGCACGGAGATCCTCGTCACGGAAGCATCTTGCGATCTGGAAATATCTGTCGTAACCAGAGCACATAAGAAGCTGCTTGAAGAGCTGTGGTGACTGTGGCAGAGCGTAGAATGTACCAGGGTGTACACGGCTTGGCACAAGGTAATCTCTTGCTCCCTCTGGTGTTGACTTGGTCAGCATAGGTGTCTCTATCTCAAGGAATCCCTCATCTGCCATGAACTGTCTGGCGATGGTGGCTACCTTACTCTTCATGATAAGATTTCTCTGGAGGTCAGGACGTCTGAGGTCGAGATATCTGTACTTGAGCCTTATCTCCTCCTTGGTCTTGCTGTTCTCCTCTATAGGGAATGGAGGTGTCTCTGCCTCTGACAGTATACGGAGGCTGCTTGCAACGACCTCGATGTCTCCTGTTGCAAGGTTCTCATTCACTGCACCCGCACGCTTGCACACTGTTCCCTCGATGGCTGCAACGAACTCTGAACGGAGCTTTCCTGCCTTCTCGAAGCACTCTGCGCCACACTGTGACTCCTCAAATATAACCTGTAATATTCCACTTCTATCTCGAAGATCTACAAAGATTATTCCACCTTTATTTCTGCTCTTCTGAACCCAGCCCATCACGGTAACTTTCTCACCTATGTTGGCACTGCTAACCTCTGTACATCTGTGGCTTCTCTTAAGCCCCTGCATAGATTCTGCCATCTTACGCTATCCTCCTAAAATTAAAAACTTTCCTTATGTCACTATACACTTTTTTCATTTTTCGTCAAGACCTGGAATATCGCCGTGAAGCACCTGATCCACCCTGCTCATGATGTCTGTGGTGTTGATCAGCCGCTGGAACGCCAGGAACGCCCTCATGTCGAAGTGTCTCACCTCATCTATCACCATTCCAAATGCCGTATCCGCGTCAAATGCCTTCCTGTATGGTCTGTCGCTGACCAGTGCACTGAACACATCGCACACTCTGATAAGTCTTGCGCCGAGTGGTATCTCCTCGCCCCGCATCCTGTACGGATATCCCGAGCCGTCATAGTTCTCATGGTGATAGTGCACCATATCCACTATGTCCTGATCGTAGCCCTCACGCTTAAGTATCTCCGCGCCAAGCTTGGCATGCAGCCTGACGTATCTCATCTCCTCGATCTTCATCGCACCCTGCCGCCGTCCATATATGTAAGGACTCACCTGCAGCTTGCCCACATCGTGCAGCATTCCCGCCACGGCAACCTTGTGTATGAATTCCTCATCACAGCCCAGCTCCCTCGCCAGCTCAGATGCCAGTACACTCACACACATTCCATGGCGCACCGCATCATTCATATCAACTGAATAGCATTCTTCTGCATCCTTCTCCAATGCTAATCCCATATAAATCCCGCTTTCTTACGCTCGATCATCTCATCTATTCGAGCTATATAATCGTCTACACTCTTACAATTCTCTATTCTGTCTATACGTGTCCCCTCTGTCACTCCGTCATGTCCTGGTCTCACCACAAGCTTCGATGAACTTCCGGCACCGAGACCGATGATGTCAGTCCTCTCCTCCATGATGAGTATATTGTACAGGCACTCAAGCCCCGGCTTCGAGTAACCCACGTTCTCCAGATTGCCGGTCATGTTCTTCTGTCTGTACAGATAGTATGGATCAAGCCCCATCTCAGCCGCCGCCCTCGTAACAGCACCGAGCTGGCTGTCTATATCCGACTTCAGGGTGTCACGGTATTTGTCCATCTCTATGTTCAGATTCGCCGCCCTCTTGATGGCAAGGGTGTGAACCGTCAGACTTTCAGGGGAAAGCTCCTTCACCTGTCTCAGCGTGTTCTCCACACTGTCCGTGTCCTCTCCCGGAAGTCCCACTATCAGATCCATGTTGATGTTGTCAAAGCCCGCTCTCCGGGCATTCTCCATGGCTATGACCGTCTGCTCCGGCGTATGTGCCCTGCCTATGGTCCTTAATGTCTCCTCGTTCATGGTCTGTGGATTTATGCTTATACGCGTCACTCCGTGGCGCTTCATGACCTCAAGCTTGTCAAATGTGGTACTGTCCGGTCTGCCCGCTTCTATGGTGAACTCCCTCACCTGTGACAGGTCAAATGACTTCTCTATCATGCTGCAGAGTCTGTCCATATGCTCCGCAGATATGGATGACGGCGTTCCGCCTCCCACATATATTGATATGAGCCGTTTTCCGGAATATGCCTCCGCAACGTATGCCATCTCTTTCTCGACTGCGTCCAGATATGCATCCACCTTATTCTTATATACCGCGATCGGATATGAGGTAAATGAACAGTACAAACATCTTGTCGGACAGAACGGTATGCCTATATACAGACAGTATTCGTCCTCCTCCGCCACAGAGTCTATGATTTTCTTCTCCCTGTCAGCCACCGCCACTGCCAGCTCGGCTTTCTCACGGGAGGTTCCATATATCTCCTGGTAGTTTCCTATTATATCCTCTGAGGTCATCCCGGCTTCCATATAAGACACAGCTATCTTCGTAGGTCTGATACCCGTCAGGGAGCCCCACGGAAGTCTGCGGTCTGTATACTCCGAAAGCATGTTGTATATCGCCAGCTTTAACGGATTCCTCACGGCACTCTTATCCCGGCAGTCGCCATCCACAGGGATCGTGTGCTGCATGCCAAAGTCCGCTCTCCTCCGTCTACTACAGAATACAGCTCTATATTTATTCTATTGTCATCTATATCCGCCACAAGCTCCTTGTCTATCTCCGCCTTAAGCTCCGGCTTTTTGTCAAATATCTCCGGGACCACTATTCTTTCACCGCCGTAGAAGGCCTGGAGACTCACCCGGAGATCATTGTTGTAATCTTCTATATTCTGTATCAGTAATATCATATTTCCACCATGATCCGCCCATCAGAAGAACGGATTCATCTTCTTCTCTTTTCTTATAAGTGTTGTCTCCCCGTGTCCAGGGTACACCACGGTATCATCAGGAAGCACAAACAGCTTCTCTCTTATGTTCTCGAGCAGCGCATGCTCATCACCTGTAGGGAAATCCGATCTTCCCACACTGTATTTGAACAGCGTATCCCCTGAGAACAGTATATTCTCTGACTCGAAGTAATAGCACATTCCGCCTCTGGTATGTCCCGACACACTGATGCATCTCATCTCAGTGCCAAGCAGCTTCTTCACACTGCCGTCGCTCAGATAGTGATCCGTCTCAGTCTCTATCACCTTTTCAAATACACTGGTCATCATCGCCGACAGGTTCACCCTGCTGTTGCCGAGAACTTCCTTCTCGTCCTCCGAAGCATATGTATCCGCGCCTGTGAGCTTCTTCAGATCTCCCATCGCCGCCATGTGATCCACATGACCGTGAGTGAGATAAATGCCAACGCAGGTATACTCATTCTTCTTCAGTGTGTTGTATATATAATTCGCATTCCATGAAGGATCAATGACTATCGCCTCCCCGGTCTGCTCATTTGCCACTATATAACAATTCGTCTGGAATCCTCCCAGCTCACTTCTGATAACTTTTAATTCCGCCATATAAACCTTTCCGGCCATCAGCCCGTAGTTCTCTCTATATCAATTATATTATCAACATTCCTTATCTTGGCAATTATCGTATTCAACTGTTCCTTCGACTTGATCGCAAATGAGATCGTGATCGTAGCCTTGCCCTGCTTGCTTGTACGGCTGTTGATACTGTTTACGTTTATATTTGCCTCGCTGAGGATCTTGGTTATGTCAAATAATATGCCGTTTCTGTCATCTGCATATATATTTATCTCGGTCATGTATGTGTTCGATGCAACAGCGTCATCCTTCCACTCGGCCTCGATGACTCTGGCTCTGTCCGCCTCGCTCATGCACAACACATTTACACAGTCGGTACGGTGTATGGACACACCTCGTCCTCTGGTGATAAATCCTATGATCTCATCCCCCGGAACAGGTGAACAGCACTTGGAGAATCTCACGGCAACGTCATCTATGCCATTTACGATTATTCCACCCTTGCCGGTATGGTTGCCATGGTTCTTCTTCACCGAATACTCGTCCAGAACCTCAGCGTTCGTGGCAGTCTGTGGCTTGTGCTCCTTGTTGTACTCATCAATCAGACGGTTTACTATCTGACCTTCCTTGATTCCGCCATGTCCAACGGCGGCAACTATGGAATCCCAATCCTGGAAATTGTACTTTTTGTATATCTTCTCCTGATACTCAGGCTTTGAGTACATGGAGTAATCTATTCCCTTTGATTTGCAGTAGTTCAGTATGAGCTCTCTTCCGCGGCTGATATTCTCATCCTTGAGCTGATGCTTAAACCACTGGTTGATCTTTGTCCTCGCCTGTGTACTCTTGACTATATTCAGCCAGTCACGGCTTGGTCCTGTGGAGTTCTGTGAGGTTATGATCTCCACACGATCTCCGTTGTTAAGCTTGGTATCTATAGGAACCTGTCGTCCGTTGATCCTTGCACCGACCATTTTGTTACCCACCGCCGTGTGAATGGCATAGGCAAAATCTATAGGTGTGGATCCGCTAGGAAGGTTCTTAACATCTCCGGCAGGAGTAAAGCAGTATACCTGTTCAGCAAAGAGATCAAGGTCAGTCTTGACAAAGCTCATGAACTCCTTGTTGTCATCGGTATCCCTCTGCCACTCAAGGATCTGACGGAGCCAGGAGAGCTTTTCTTCCTCCTTCTGCATGACCGTACCGGTTATGTTCTCCTTGTACTTCCAGTGCGCAGCGATACCATACTCAGCCGTTCTGTGCATCTCGTAGGTTCTTATCTGTATCTCAAATGGCTGTCCCTCAGGTCCGATCAGTGTGGTGTGAAGGGACTGGTACATGTTGGACTTAGGCATGGCTATGTAGTCCTTGAATCTTCCCGGAATAGGCTTGTACATCTCATGAATGATACCCAGTGCTGAGTAACAGTCCCTGACCGTATTCACCTTGATACGTACCGCAAATATATCGTATATCTGATCCAGAGTCTTGTTCTGGTTCTTCATCTTCTTATATATACTGAAGAAATGCTTTACTCTTCCGTCTATCTCAGCCTCAAGTCCGGCATTATCGATATGCTTCTTGACATCGGCAACGACCCTCTTGATATAAGCATCCCTCTCGGTAAGCTTCTCATCTATCTGCGCCTTGAGATCCTTGTACACATCCGGCATGAGGTACATCATGGACAGGTCATCCAGCTCGACCTTGATCTTGCTGATACCAAGTCTGTGTGCGATAGGCGCATATATATCCATGGTCTCTCTGGCCTTCTCTATCTGCTTCTCCGGTGACTGATACTGGAGGGTTCTCAGATTGTGGAGTCTGTCCGCCAGCTTTATCAGTATGACTCTGATATCCTTCGCCATGGAGAGGAACATCTTACGCAGATTCTCCGCCTGAACCTCTATCTTGTCCGTGGTCATCTTGAGCTGTGTCAGCTTCGTAACTCCATCCACAAGGAAAGCAACCTCCTCGGAGAACTCCGCTGCTATCTCCTCAGATGTCATGACGGTATCCTCAACGACATCGTGGAGTATTCCTGCCACTATCGTCTCCTTGTCGAGCTCAAGCTCTGCCAGGATTATGGCCACATTCAGAGGGTGCATGATATAAGGCTCCCCGGACTTTCTGAGCTGTCCCTTGTGGGCAGCGTCCGCCACCTTATATGCCTTCTCTATCATAGTGATGTCGGCAGATGGGTGATATGTGAGTATCCTTGAGATAAGCTCCTTATACAATTCCTCCGGCGGTGTAAAATCTGCCGGTGTGGACAGATCTATCTCTCTCTTCGCCTTCATCTGCTTATTCGCCTGCTCCTCCAGCTTTATAAGTTCATTCTGAGGAACATTCTTGCCAGACGCAAGAGCCTTCTCGATGGCTGCTATTCCATCCTTCGTGGCCTGCTCCGAGGTGATAACACCTGCTTCCGCAGCCCTCTTTGTCTCCTGAGCTATTATATTGTCCTGTGTCTTATCCAATGTCTCTCCCATATGCTCACCACACTTCCTGTTTTATTCTGCCCTGATCATTCGCCCTCAAACTGTACTACTGAAGCCACGTCATATTTGGAAAGTCTCTCTCTTCCCTTCAAGTCTGTCAGCTCTATGAGGAATACCATCTTGACCACGATTCCGCCAAGGCTCTCTATAAGCTTAGCCGCAGCCTCTATGGTTCCACCTGTTGCAATAAGATCATCCACCAGCACAACCTTCTCACCCGGCTTGATGGAATCCTTATGTATCTCTATAGTAGCCTGTCCATACTCAAGATCGTAAGACATCTCCACGGTCTCTCTTGGAAGCTTGCCCTTCTTTCTCACGAGAACAAGTCCTTTGCCGTTCTTGTAGGCCAGCGGTGCTCCAAATATAAATCCTCTGGACTCTGCTCCGGCGATGACATCGTAATCTACTCCCTCCAGCAGCTTATCCATCTCATCGATGGCCAGCTTCATGCCCTCAGGATCCTCTGTTACACTTGTCACATCCCTGAATATGATTCCCGGCTGTGGAAAATCAGGAATACTCTTGATATACTTTTCTACCTCACTCATCTTACGTCCTCCTGTATGATATATATTACAAATGCACTTAATAGTATTCTCATCAAAGTCAGCTTATATTCCCTTGTTATAGGCCTCCATCTTCATCTGGAGCGAACGTCTTCCCATATATTCATTGATGGTCGGATAGTATGCGACATCTATCACTACGGCGTTCGGCTGACCATTTAACATTTTAACACATTCATCCTCTCCAAACCACTGTTTTATGTTATTCACAAATGTATCCGGATCAAAATCTATGGCATCCACGCACCTTCCGTACCCGGTATCAAGCTGAAGCTTCAGAAGATTTTTGTTTCTTCCAAGTATCTGCGCCCTTCGCACCGGTACTGCCGCCTGTGCAAACAGCGGTTTCCTGTTACCCTTTCCGTATGGTTCAAGCCTCTCGATCTGTTCCGTCAGCTCTATGCTGTTGTACGCCAGCGGCATGGCCACATCTATCATCAGCTTAGGTGTTATATCTTCATCCGTCAGCACCGCCGCTTCATTGAGCTTCCGCCTCAGCTCGTCAAGCCTCTCCTTCTCTATAGAAAAGCCCGCCGCCATGGCATGTCCGCCAAATGCAGTGAACATCTCCCGGAACCGGTTCAGCTCCTCGAACATGTTGTAGCTGTCTATGGATCTTCCCGATCCTTTCAGTATCCCCGGCGTCTCTGCGTCCGTGAACACCATCGCAGGTCTTGTGTATGCCTCCTTGAGCCTGCTGGCGATTATTCCCACAACGCTCTCATGTACAGCCGGTATATACACCACAAGCACCTTGTCCGCAAGGGTAGCCGCCTGTCCGAACTCTCCGTTCACAGTGGCTGTCTCAAGCATATCTGTGATATGCCGGGCTCCGGCCTCCGTCATGCTCTTTCTCTCATTGTTGACAGCCAGCAGTTCCCTAGCCCTTGCCTCGGCGACATTTGGATCTCTCTCAAGCAAGAACTCAAGTCTCTGTTTCGCATCCCCCAGTCTTCCCGCCGCATTGATGCACGGCCCTATCAGAAATCCCAGATCATATGTTGATATCTTCTTCTCATTTCTGCCGCTGAGCCTCATGAGGGCATTCAGACCCGGATTGCGGCTGTCCTTCAGACTTTCAAGGGCATATTTTACATAGAGTCTGTTCTCATCCACCAGATCCATCATGTCACAGTTGGTAGCCAGCCCCAGGATCTCCATGAATTCATTTACCTCGCTCTCGGCTATCCCGCATATCCTGTACATGTACTGGATGAGCTTGAACGCAACGCCGGCCCCGCACAGCCCCTTGAATGGATATTCACAGTCCTGCCTCTGATTGTCTATGACCGCATCCGCCTGGGGCAGCATATATACCCGCTCGCCGCCATCACTCTCCTCAAATGGGATCTGATGGTGATCCGTGACGATGACCGTAAGCCCGCGCTCCTTCGCATATCTCACCTGTTCTATCGCCGCTATTCCATTGTCGCAGGTTATGATAGTATCAACACCATCCGCTATGGCGGCATCTATAAGTCTTTTATTTATTCCGTATCCATCATGCACTCGATGTGGAATGTCGTAATCCACCACGGTGCAGTCATCAGCGCAGCTTCCGTTCAGCGCCGCCCATGTTCTCCGAAGACCGAGAAGCAATATATAATTGGAGGTAACTCCGTCCACGTCGTAGTCCGAGATTATCCTTATCCTCCTGTTATCGCTGAGCTTTTCCTTTATTATCTCACCGGCTTCCACCATATCCTTCATCAGTGCCGGATCGTGCATGGAATCCCAGTCGCCATCAAGGTACATAACTATGGCTTTCTCCCCGGTGACTCCTCTGTTCGTGATAACCCTCGCCACAACAGGACTCACACCGAACCTCTCGCCTATGGCATTAAAGTCCGCTCTTTTGCCCGCCACTCTCCACTCTGGCTTCTTCACATATTTATCTATTATATCCTTCTGCTCCGGTGTCAATGTCATCTTCTGTTCTCCGTATCATTTTATCGCAGGGACATATCCGCATCCCTGCTGTATCCATCCACATATTTTAGCAGACGCATTATGGTCTGTCTCTTATACACATCTGACGCTGCCGACGATACTCCTTGTGTAGA
>ENA-OZKD01000540-OZKD01000540.1-human-gut-metagenome-genome-assembly--contig:-NODE-540-length-11789-cov-4.487302_pt1 | contig 11789 bp, 8 predicted proteins | sample MGYA00244819_ERZ653749 | MGnify/ENA primary metagenome ERZ653749 (study PRJEB26926, sample SAMN06165329) | human gut metagenome | biome: ENVO:00009003; feature: ENVO:2100002; material: ENVO:00002003... | reverse complement strand
GAGATCCTGAGATGTCTCGTGGGCTCGGAGATGTGTATAAGAGACAGATATTGGAAGCGCGGAATTGGTCTTCGAAGCCGCACAATAAAGAATCATGCGGCATATACGGCATTGTTTTATCTTTTATGGATGTTGAGAGGAATGCTTGCAGCGCTTTCTTCGGCGTTCCATCGTTGCTAGGTTGAATTGCGGATGTTGAAAATGACTGGAAAGCATAATCGGACAGTCTCTGCTGGCATAGCTTGATGTACTGCAGGGTTATACTCTCGCTATTGAAGTTTATGTTGCAGATTCGTGTAATCCAGTTGAGGAGTTGCCGCTGTTGGGGTGTTTGAGGCTCTGTGCCATCGAACAGCGTTGAATATCGTTTTTGCTCGTAGAGCCAATTAATCCATATTGGTTCTTTTGCGGTTTGAATAAAAGTGTCTAAGCCCGACGGTGTGGAGAGTTCGCTAAGGAGACTATCTGTGTCATGCTGTGTTTGCGGAATACCCGCTTCAACAAGTTCTTTTGTTTTTCGAATGTAATCCGGAACTGACTGCGTTTCGTGTTCGGCCCAAGCGTTAAGAGCATCGATTAGTGCTTGGTGACTCCCGTTCTGAACGGGATACTCAATGGTCTGGAACTGTAGATGTTCGAAATTGGCCAAGGTGGTTTCATAATGGTCTTTCGGCTCTTCGTTGTCATGACCGAGGAAAATGAAATGTTTAGGTCCATTGGAATGCAGACCGAGAGACAGATATCTGATGACAGGATCGTTGACACTGTAGCCAATGAATAAAACGGTGTAGTTGGCGAACACTTCAGTGAGGAAACGCGTTGCCCAACCGTCAGTGAAGTAGGCTTTTCCAAAGTCTCTATCATCAAGCACCATATTTTTGCTGGGTCTAAGTATGGAACCATGAAGATGAACTAATCCTTTGAAATCACGTCCGAGAGGGAGAGCCGGTGCGAAGTATTGTTCGCCATAATCAAGGCCTTGTTCATCCGCCGCTTCTGCAAGAAGATTGTCGTAGTTCGTAGTGATGATTCGTGGTGTTTTGCAGGCTGTGGCTAACGCCATGACAGCCGCATGTTCGCTGTTGACGGCGGGCTGTTTCTCTTGAAAAATCTTTTTTGTTATTTCATGGGTGTTGAAATGATCGTCGGAAAGCCGGCCTATGAAATAGTCCAGTCGGTCAGCGTCCTTTTTGGCAGGGGACAAGTGGCCGCTCTGCCCAGCTAGTTCGGCAGCGAGTCCGAAAAAACCTGGAAGTCCGGAAGGAACAGATACTCCAGCGCCTACAAAAAGGACCAAACGGTCCCTTTTAAGCTGCCTTTCCAATTCTTCGGGAATATTCACAGATTCGGTAACATACATATATTCACTCGGGTCTAGATGTTTGTTATTTGCTTTTTAGTTGTGCCCTTTAAAGGATAGGTAATGCCCATTATCTTACGCATTACGTAATTTCAAATTCGAGGTTGGAAGAGCGTGTGGATCCGGCTATGCAGCAGATGGTGGATAATGCCATGGATTCATCGAGCGGATACGGACAGCAGCTTTCCGAAGCGTGGCATTACATGTTTGGCCGTGAACCGAACTATTCCGCTGCGTACGCGGCCGCCATCAAGGCCGTCGAGTCGATAGCTTTGCCCATGGTGGAGCCGAACAACAAGGACTCGACCCTGAGCAAGGCGGCAAGGGTCATGCGGGACCAGCGCTGGGAATTCCAGATCGAGGCGCGGGAAGAAAACAATGTTCCTGGCGGTGTCATCCAATTACTTATGAGTGGTCTGATGAACAGTCAGCCCGACCGTCACGGCGGTCCGGATTCTGGAGTGGTCTCTAAGGAGAAGGCTCAGGCGGCCGTTTATTCCGCAGTGTTTCTAATCCAATGCTTCAAAGCAGGTCTTGTGCGGAGACCAGCAATCTGACTTAACATCGGTTCGTGGGGTTTGTACTCTCGCTGAATGAATGGTCTTATGTATCATGCACGGGAAGACAACAGCAACAAAGTTCCTTGCTCATGCCATGGGCGAGCTGTTACTTGCTGTTATCTGAAGCTTGTTGCAGTACTTCGATTACTTTTGGCATATCGGTCCAAGGGGCGTATTCCTGCTCATGATTAGGCGCGAGTCTGTTACGCCCCTGGCGGTTTTCCGTTGTATTGTGCCGGGCTGCATTGCGTATGGCGGCATCGAGATGTTCTTTGTCAATGAGCTCGGTGTTGATGTATTTGTTACGGTTTCCGCCGACAACTTTAGCTTCTGCTGCAGCTGACTCGACATCAGGTGTCAGTGTATAGCTTGACGGGCAAGCCTTCACATAGTCGAGCAGCCAGACCTCGAAGCAAGGATTGGAAATGATGAGTTCGATTCCATTGTCATTGCAGATTCTCGCTGCTTCGCCGTGGTCGTGAAAATCGTCAACATCGACCACCACCCAGATTCGTTCATAACAATCTGTAGAAGTATCTCGCTTGTCTTCCCTCTTCAACTTAACAGCGAGCTTCGCGAGCTGCTTAGGGCTGTTGTTCTTCTGTTGATAGTCAATGATGACATCGTATAGGGACTCAAGCTGCTTGAAATACTGTTTCTCAGTGACTGCTCCGCCGGCCACGACAAGAAAGCGTCTCTTGCGCGGTCGGCGCGACCGTGCGGCTTTACGTCCATGTGCAGGAACGTTTCGCTTTTTCGACATCAGGCATCAACCACATTCACGATCTGGGCGAAAGCGGTATGAAAATCAGGCCGTGGTATGGCGCCGTACACGCCGTTGAGATAGTTCTTGCCGATGTTTTCCATATTCCGAATACCCAGATTGGTCACCGGGAACAATTCCGAAACGCCTTCCTTGTTCTTTTCCACAAGCCAGATCTGATCTGGTGCCAGTAAACGCTTTGCCGAACCGGACTGATTGATCAGCGACACGTCATGAGTCGTGAAAATAAGCTGGGAACCGTGAGGATTCGTTTCCGCGTCGGCATACAGCGCCACCAGCTCCTTCACCAGAGCCGGATGCAGACTGGTATCGATCTCGTCGATAAGCGTCACCGACTGCTTCGACAGCTGGCGAAGAGCAAGCGAGAAGAATGACAGCGCAGCAACGGTGCCCCTGGACTCATCATCAGGACCGAATCCTGCGGAAGATGATTCGCCGGTATGAGTGAACATCAGCTGGGAAGCGTTCTTGACATTGAATGTCTCATCCACTTTGTTCTCATCCATGCCGAGTTGCTTATGCATCTCTTCCTTGAACTGAGCCCAGAGATCCGGTGGGACGTCCACAGGAACGCTTTTCACGTCACTGATGCCGAAGTCTGCATACCTAATCAATGTGGCCAGATGTTTCGAAAGCGGTGTCTCTTTCTTGAACTCATCCAACAGCGTAGGCTGCTCCTGTTCGAAAGCGCTTGCTTCGTAATAGGCTATGCCACTTTGGAAGAATGAAAATGCCGGCCGAATGGACTCAATACCGGCAGCTGCGGCTGCGGAAAGCAGAAGTGCATTCGGCCTGAGTTCTATGGTCTTGCGTACTTGTGAGCGAGGTCCTTTGAAGGAAGGACCGAATTTCACCCCATCCGTTGAGGAACGGGAAAACAGCAGAGAGGAGTGCGTGGAAAAACGTCCTTGCAGTTTTTTGAAGAAGATGAGATCTTCCTCAAGAATCCGTTCATTGTCATAGCGGAACCAATACTGGTATTTCAGTCCATCGTTCGCGATGAATGCAAGGAAGAACATGGACGAATGCGAGAAAGGATCCTTTCGTAACAGAAAAGGTTCCCTGGGAATAGGACTGCTTGCATCCCCTTGGCTGTAGCTATTTACCACCATGTTGCGCATAGCGCGCAATGCCTTCAGAAAATTGGACTTTCCCGATGCATTGGCGCCGTATATGGCTGCGATTGGAGAATGGAGAGACTCATCAGATTCCATGAACCGTTTTTCGCGAGTCATGGAGAAAGACTGCTCGTCTCGGAAACTCCTGAAGTTCGAAAAACTAAAATCAATCAGCATCGGGTTGCCTCGTAAGTATATTTTGCTCCTTTGATACTAAGATTATATTCAGAAATACACTCATTTTGCAATTTTCTGCTAAAGGCGGTGGTTTCATTGTGCTTATTGTTGCCGTATTGGAGATATCTAGTTACCGTTATACCCATGCTTGCGCGTATCCAGAGCCTCCTTCCAATAGGATTCCCTGGCGAGCACAACGTCTTTAGGCACGGTGAAGTCGTAATGTTCCAGAAGCGTGTAGCGGAAATGCGTCTGCACGTACTCCAACCCGTGCTGTTTCACAATGGCAATCAGCCCCGTATCGTTTCCGTGACCATCGCGGATGTAGTCCTGCAAACGCTGGTATATGCCGTTCCTTCCGGTGGCGCTTCCCACATACAGTTTCCCGTTATCGGTATTGGTAATTACATACACGCCTTGCTGACGGGACAGCGTATTCTTCCAGCTTGCCTTGTCGTTCTCCCGGTAGTGCCCGAATAGTTCGAGGGGGAAGATTATCCTTGGAAAGGATATTGTCAACGTGAGATGGGGAAGTTCAGTGACTTCTGTAGAGAACGCTAATGTGCAGCAGCCTACCGCACTGCAAGGGGTAGTTGAGGAAGCGGATGACGGCATCACTCTGATGGATCTGTTCAAAATCATTCGTAAGCATCTGGTCACCGCGATCATCGCATTCGTGGTGGTGGTGGCAGGCGTGAGCGCCTATACCTTCCTCGCTCCGGCGAAGTATACGGCTACGGCTCAGACCATGGCTACTTACAATGCTTCTCAAAATGGTGTCGACATTAACCAGCAGTCCGCTGGCGGCAGCTACATTTCCAACCAGATCACTTCATACCCGACGCTTGCCACCACTTCGAAGGTGCTCAAGCCGGTCATTGATGATCTCGGTCTGGACGAAACCGTGACGGATCTCGCCGGCCAGGTCACCGTCACCAATCCGACCAACACCGCATTCGTGAACATTGCCGTGGTGGATGGAGATCCGAAGCAGGCCGCGGACATCGCCAATTCCGTTGCCGAATCGCTGAAGAACGTCATTGAAAGCGACCTGTACTCCGGAGATAAGTCCCCGGTGAAGCTTTCCATCGTGCAGAAGGCACAGGTCCCGACGTCTAAGTCTTCGCCGAAGACTGCCCTGTATTTGGCTGTCGGTGTGGTGCTCGGCATCATCATCGGCGTGTTCGCCGCACTCATCAAGGACCTCCTCAACACCAAGGTTGAAGAGACTTCCGACGTGCGCGGCATCGTCCGAGCATCCTCCCTTGGCTCCGTTCCGATGGACGCTTCGCTTGATGATAAGCGTCCGGTGCTGGTGAGCCAGCCTAACGGCGCTATTGCCGAGGAATTCCGCCGTATCCATACGAATATCGACTTCCTGCAGACCGACCGCACCGAAGGCGTGGGCCAGCTGCTTGTCATCACGTCTGCGCAGCCGTCCGAAGGCAAGACCACCATGGCTATCAACACTGCGGTGGCCCTCGCTGAAGATGGTGCGAAAGTACTGCTTATCGACGCTGATCTCCGCCACCCGTCTGTCGCCCATCATTTGGGTATTGAAGGTGCCGCCGGTCTGGCGCACGTGCTGTCTGGGCAGATGGGCCCGAAGGACGTGGTGCAGAGCTACTGGAAGACGAACCTGCACATTCTGCCTGGCGGCAAGAGGCCGGCGAACGCTGGCGTGCTGCTGAGCTCCGAAACCATGAAGCTCATGGTGGAGCAGGCGCTCACCCAATACGATTACGTGATTATTGATACCGCCCCGTTGACGGTGTCCAACGATGGAGCGGTATTCGGCCGTTGGGCCAAAGGCCTTCTGCTGGTGGTCAGCCGCAACGTGTGCGAGAAGAAGTCCCTGCAGGAGGCGGCCGACACGCTCGCCACCGCGCAGGTGCCGGTGCTTGGCTTCATCTTCAACCGTGCAGATCCGAAGAAGGTCAACTCCCACTCCAACTATTACTACTACTATGAAGATGGTGCTCCGCGTAGCAGCCATCGTGCAAACGGCAAGAAGAAGAGGATCTGACGTTTTCCTTCTTCACGGAATGAGGGGTGTATGGCAACTGAGAACGATGATTCCCAGTCTATGAACGGTATTTTGTCCAACATATCTCGGGATGTGGTGGACACCAGCTGGGATATTCCTCCGCTGACCTTCCCCAAATTGCAGCCTACCGATTCGGAAGAGGCCGATGGTGCGGATGAGACTCCGCTTGCTGAGCCCCGTACCATCGCTTCCTCCGTGCCTGCGCAAACGGAACAGCCGGTTTCGGCTGCGCCAACAATCGCGAATATACCCAGTATGCCGCTCGACACCATCGATTTCGATGATGCGGTTGCACCAGCCGATGCCGAGGAAACCGCCACTCTGCCACCCCTCGTTTCTTCGACAGATGAACAGGACGCCGAAGCGACTCAGGCCTTTGATACATCAGATGGCATAACCGACCTAGAGGAGCTGGCCGCGGAAGATCCGGAACACGATCCGCTGAAAACCATTCCGGTCGCACCGAAAGAGCCATCTGCGGACAAGCGAAAGATTATTGCCATTGTCGCTGCGATTGCGGCAGTGGCGGTTGCTATCGCCGGCGTCATCGTGGTACGCAATCGTATCAATTCGAAAGAACAGCGTGCGGCAGTGGCGGTATGTGAGAAGGCGAAATCCAAATACTCCAAAGCCAACGAAAAACTGCAAAACGCCATCGAACAGGCAACCAGTCTGCAGGGCACTGCGGCAAACCAGGTGGCGGATGCCGCCACAATCGACCAGCTCACTCAGGCCGTGACCAAGGCGCAAAACCTCAAGACGGTCGGCGGATGTTCGGTGTTGCTGTCTGAAACCACACTGCGTGCGCACGCCCGTAGCATGAGCAAGCAGATCAGCAATATCAAAGAACAGACCAAGGCCGTTACCGCAGCAGCCACAGCTGTGGCCGCCAGCAAGCGAGCTTTGGAAGTGAATAAGACGACTGCCGCGTTGCAGAAGACCATTGCCGACGCAAAGACGTTGCTTGACGGTTCTGCAGGCCAGGTTGCGGACGAGTCGACACGTGACGCGCTTGCCAAGGCGATTGACGCTGCCCAGAAACTCCTCGATGGGAAAAGCACACCGGATGTTGCGGCCATGCAGAACGCTTCGAAGGTGATTTCCTCGACTTCTGACGGCGTGAACAAGTCTGTGGCGGAACAAACTGCGGCTAATGCCCAGTCGAATACCAATTCAAACACTAATTCGAATACCGGTAACGGCACTACGAACCGACGCTACACGTATACGTGGCAATTTGGTCCGGGCTCTGGAAACGGTGTGAACGGTGGCGGTTCGAGCGGCGGTAACGGCGGTTCGAACGGCGGCAATAACAATGGCGGTTCAACCGGTGGTAATGGTGGTTCGAACGGCGGCGGTAACGGCGGTTCTAACGACGATAATGGTGGTTCGAACGGCAACGGCAACGGCGATTCAAACGGCGGCGGTAACGGCGGTTCAGATACAGGTACTGCTGGCGAATAAGCCATATCGGAGAAGGATTTGGATATAGCGAATGGTACCCCCATAGGTCCCTCTTAATTTCTGGGGGGGGGCTGTGGTAAATTGTTTGCCGTATGCAGCTGAAGGGGAGAGAGATACATGCAAGGCGTGAATACCGGTGAATCCGGCGCACCAAACGGCGAGCAAGGTATGAGGACTCAAGAGATTCATATCGTCTCGTCCAATGCGCATCGACAGGCATACGCGTCCATGCAGAATCAGCGTCTGCAAAAGCAGTTCGAGCCGATGACTTTTTCCAATACCCCGTTTCCTGCGGAAAAGGAAGGACATAGGCGCGGCAAGGCTGAATCGACTCCCCGGTGGCGTTTCGCCTTCGTCGCCAGCCTGATCGCCATCGATTTGGCAGTGATGCTGCTTTCGTTGACCGTCAGCCTTGTAATCAACGGTGCTGCTTTCGATGCCATCGGCGATGTGATGCCGTTTTGGCTTTTCCTCATTCTGTTCAGCCTGATTTGGTTGCTGTGCTTGGCATTCGCGGGCACATACCACCGCCATGTTATGGCGGACGGCTATGAGCTGTATGCCAAAATCATCAATGCGTCGTTGCTGACCATCATCTCATACTGCAGCCTTGCATTTATTTTCAAACTTGCATTGCCCCGCACTGCGTTGATTATCGCGCCAGTCATCGCCTTCTTCTTGGACATCATCGCACGCTGGCAGATGCGTCAAGCGTTGCATCGTCACCGCAGCAAAGGCTCTTGCAAGTACAGAACGGTGGTCATCGGATCTTCCGATGGCATCAACAAAGCCTTGCAGACCATGCGCAACTGCATGAATTGGGGGTGCGAACCAGTTGCTGTATGTCCAATTGAAGCGGATCCAGCTTCAAAAGACGCTTATGTGGTTACCTCATACACACCGGATGCCAATATCGAAGGCTCCAGCAAACTCAAGGTGATTCCTTTCAACTCGGCATTCCCACGTATTTGCGAAAGCCTTGGTGTACAGGAAGTCTATGTGGCTGACGTGCTTTCGCGTGATTCCGAAATGCTGCATGGTCTTTCTCTTGCGGTGGAGTCGCTGGGTATGGAACTTGCCTTGGCGGTCTCCCTGGCGGATGTGAGCGGTCACCGTTTGTATCTGCGAAACACCACGGAACAGCCGGTTCTGTTGGCTTCCCTGCCGCAGTACACGGGAGCTGCGAACGTAATCAAGCGTTTGCTGGACATCATCGGCTCACTGTGCGCGCTGATTATTTCCTCTCCGATTCTTCTCGGCGTCGCCATCGCCATCAAGCTTGATGATGGCGGTCCGGTGTTCTTCTCTCAGACCCGTATCGGACTGCACGGCAAGCCGTTCAAAATGTATAAATTCCGTTCCATGGTCACCAATGCTGAGGAGCTGAAGAAGAAACTCGCTGAGGAAACTGGGCAGGAAGACCGGTTCATCTTCAAAATGAAAGATGATCCGCGTATCACCAAGGTAGGTCACTTCATCCGTAAGACTTCTTTGGATGAGTTCCCGCAGTTCTACAACGTGCTCAAGGGCGATATGTCTCTGGTCGGTCCGCGCCCGGCATTGCCGGAAGAAGTGGCCCGCTATGGTTCCCTATATTCCGCCCGACTGCTGGTCAAGCCGGGCATCACCGGTCCATGGCAGGTGTCCGGCCGGTCCGATCTTTCACAGGAGCAAAGCGAATATTTGGACGTCTCCTACATTGAGAATTGGTCCATCGCTGGAGATCTTGCGATTCTTGCCAAAACCGTGATGGTAATCTTCACTGGCCGTGGATCGTACTGAGCCAATAAGTGGGTTTTCTGTGATGTTCCCTCTGTTCTTGTGATGGAACAGAGGGAAATTTCATTTGGCGGCCGAAAAAAGGGGTGCCATGTGGCACAATAATGCGCTGGAATAGTCAAATTGAGTGCTTAATGATTTGAGGAGCAAAGCATGGGGCAACATGCTCAAGCAATACGGGAAAAACATACGGCACGGAATGTGACGCTTATTGTACTTGCGGTGCTGATCGTGCTACTTGCCATTGCTGCAGTGTTTGGTATGCAACTGTATAAGCAGGCAAAAAGCGTCAAGGCGCACGAATCGCAAGCCATATCCTCACTATCCGCAATCAATGACCCTGCAAAGCTCAAGGATGCCGCCGCGTCGCAGGCGTACATCGCGCAGGCTCAGCAGCAGACGGCGCAGGCCAAGCAGATTGCGCACGGTTCATTATGGAACGTGGCTGCGAAAATGCCGTTCGTCGGCAGTGACATCGCCACTGTGCAAGGCATGACGGAAGTCGTGGACAACCTTGCACAGCAGACACTGCCATCGTTGACCACTGCGGTGCAACAGCTTGCCGGGGCCAATCTTTCCGGTGCGGAAGGGCAACTCAACCTGCAGCCAATCGCCGATGCGCAAGGTAACTTCGACAAGCTCAACCAGCAGGTGCAGCAGCAGAACAAGCAGTATAACAGTCTTGCCGAGCCGAAAATCGGCATGGTGAAGAAAGCCTATCAGCAGGGCAAGGACCAGCTTGACAATATCGCCGATTTGGTTGGACAGGTCAGCAACGCCACTCACATGCTGCCTTCCTTCCTCGGCCAGAACGGTGCCCGCACATACTTGCTGGCGGCACAGACCACATCCGAAACACGTTCCGGCGGCGGCTTGGTTGGCTCTCTCGGCACCATGACTGCGGATAATGGCAAAATCGCGGTGGGGGACTTCCACCCGAATGGTGAGTTCGTCAATGGCAACAACGGCACCGCTGAGGAACATGCGGTATTCAACAGGCCGTTGGGTTTCTCCTTTGACGTGCGAGACACCTTCGCGGTGCCGGATGTTTCCCGCAACGCGGAAATGCTCAACGCTTCATGGCAGCGTTCGCAATATGCCTGCAACATCGACGGTTTGATTTCCGTGGATCCGGTGTTCATCCAGAAGATGGTGGAGATCAACGGACCTGTCACTTTGTCCAACGGCACTGTGCTTACCGGCGAGAACACCGCCGAATACATGCTCAACACCATCTACAAAGACGTTCCTGTGGCACAGCAGGACGAATACTTCGAGTACATTGCCAAAACGGTGATGGACGGCGCTTTTGGCAACATGACTGTGGACAAGATGATGAAGGTGGCGCAAAGCATCGGTGATTTGGCCGAGAACCGCCACTTCTACGCCTACACGTTCCACGATGACGAAGCGAAGTACTTCCAAGGTGCTGGACTCGCCAAGAATGCGCCTGAAAGCGAAACCAATCCGGAAACGGGCATTTACATCAGCGAGCAGAATCCTTCGAAGATGGGTTGGTATATCGACCGTACCAGCGAAGTGACCAAGACAGGTGACAAGACCTACCACGTGAAGTACACGCTGACCAACCGTATGACTTCCACGGAAATGGCTACCTGCACGAGTTACATTCTCGGTGGTGAGCAGAAGGGCGTTGGTGGCGTGCCCGTGGCGCCGAGTGGCATATCCGCGCAGCGTGTGCTGATTTACGCGCCTGCAGGTGGTTCGATTGGATCAATCGCCGTGACCGGTGATGTGCGTGACCGTAGCAATGCCACCATGGACGGCAAGCCATTGAGCTCCAGTATGGCGTACATCGCACCTGGCAAGAGCGTGACGTACGAGTTCGACGTGACCGTGTCTGACAAGGCCACGGCTGATATGAAGCTCGATCAGACGCCGTGTGGCAAAATGACCAATGATGTGAAATACAACTATTGAAATATGGCGCGGTAATTCTCGACATTATTGGTGCATGATTTCCTTGAATTCATCTCAATGAAAACTTGTTCAATGAAGTCTATGAATTATTGCTATATTCTTGGAAATACAGGGGGTATTTCTGCCGGAAAGCGGAGATACCCCCTATTTTATTAGTGAAAAAAGGGTGTATTTATGCGAATTGTTGTATTATATTGCATGTAATTAATATCCTATATTTTCAAGGGGTTGGCATGTCTGTTCTTGACGGATTTGAAGCAGTGGGAGAAAAGACCACCACCAATAAGATGACCATGACGGTCATGGAATCATCCGTTCGCTTTTCCAAAGGCGTGACCGAAGCGCTCGGATGCCCGGCATACGTGAAATTGCTGGTGAATGACAAGCAGAAGAAGATCGCAGTCCAGGCATGCGACGCCAAAGACGAGAACGCCATCAAGTTCTGCAAGACCAAGCGAAGCAAGGCCGATGGCGTCGACTCTGACGCTGCAGGAAAGGCTTCTTCCGTGACCTGTCTCTTATACACATCTGACGCTGCCGACGATACTCCTTGTGTAGA
>ENA-OZKD01000533-OZKD01000533.1-human-gut-metagenome-genome-assembly--contig:-NODE-533-length-11863-cov-6.334519_pt1 | contig 11863 bp, 6 predicted proteins | sample MGYA00244819_ERZ653749 | MGnify/ENA primary metagenome ERZ653749 (study PRJEB26926, sample SAMN06165329) | human gut metagenome | biome: ENVO:00009003; feature: ENVO:2100002; material: ENVO:00002003... | reverse complement strand
CTGAACCGGACAGATGAAAGGATCCCCAAACTGGGCAATCTGATCAGTCTTGGGCACAGGGAACTAATCTATACCTTTCTGGGAAAAGGATATGTAGATGCAGTTGCTGCACATGAGGAATCCATTGTCCAGTACATGAAGGATTATGATGCAAGCTTCCGTATCCTGGAAGATCCGCTGATGGTGGTCGGGATAGGTGTTGCTTTTGCAAAAGAGGATGACAGAGGAATTTGTGAGCAGATGGATCAGACGCTGGAAGAAATGCGTCAGGATGGCACATCCCTGAAAATCATTAAAAAATATCTGGATGATCCCCAGAAGTATCTGGAGGTGGATGATCTTGGATATTAGGAGAAGAATAAAAGTAAAGCGATTCTGGATATTCGGCATTCTGCTTGGAATCTGTGTGACTGCAGCTTCCCTGTATTACTTTTTTCAGGCAGAGAAAAAGGAAGCAGAGAACAGGATGGTGAAAACTGTAAACTATGTCAAAGTGCAGTGTTCCACCTACACCCATTATAATGAAGCTTCGGAATCTAAAAGTCTCCTCCGTGCCATTGAAAGCGCCAGACAGATGAGTACGAATATCGACATGGAAACAGAAAACGGCGGCCGGCTAAGCCAGGAGTTTCTGAAAGAAAATCTGCAGACCCTCTGGGTGGATGGTATCCTTGTGTTGGATGCAGAGGGAAAGACAGTCTGCAAATACAGCATGGATGAGGCTCTGACCAATGAGATCACAGATTATCTGCAAAAAGACATTATCATGGATTTTACCGGATATGAAGAAAGATCTTATTCGGAACGGATTGACCGAGAAGACGGATCACGTATCGACATTGCAGCCTGTGCCAGAAAAGATGCACCAGGTATGGTTGCAATTTATTATTACACATCTCCGGAATTTGTCAGAAATTATACCCTGACAATACAGAACCTTTTAAATGGCTATAGCACTCAGAAAGATGGAACGATTATTGTTGCAGATAAGGGAACCATCGTTGCTAGCAACGATGAAAGCCTGCTGGGACAGGATACTGCCGGCAACCAGGTTGTCCAGGCAATGAAAGAGCATACAGACAGTCAGCATATTTTTCATTTAAAAAATGAAGGAACCGGAGGTTACGGAATCATGCTGAAGCAGCGGGATTATTATATTTATACCTATCTTCCGGATACGGAAGTATTCCGTAACCTGCCACTAAGTGTAACAGCTGTCGTTTTTCTTTATTTACTCATATTCGGTATATTCTGCTTCTGGGGTTACAGAGCGGATCTGGCACATCGGAAACAGGAAAAGGAAAAAGATGAAAAATATAAAGCAGAACTTCTAAGAGCAGCAAAAAAAGCAGAAGCAGCCAATGAGGCAAAAACTGAGTTTCTGCAGAGAATGAGCCATGATATCCGGACACCGATCAATGGAATCTGCGGCATGATCAATGTGGCAGACCATTATGCAGACAATATGGAGAAACAGACGGAATGCAGGGCAAAGATCAAAAAGACATCCCATCTGCTGCTGGAACTGATAAACGAGGTTCTGGACATGAGCAAGCTGGAGTCAGATGAAGTGGTTCTGGAAGACATCCCATTTAATCTGAACAGTATTTTTGAGGAAATACTGGGTGTGATCGAACATATGGCTGCGGAGCAGAACATCCGGATCATTTGGGAAGAGAAAGAAGTTACACACTGGAATCTTATTGGAAGTCCGGTGCATGTGAAACGGATTCTGATGAATATTTTGTCCAATGCGGTGAAATATAACAAAGAAAACGGATATGTCTATATCAGCTGTCGGGAAATCCCATCGAAACAGACAGCAATGCCCACATTGGAATTTGTCTGCAGAGACACCGGAATTGGAATGACAGAGGCATTCCAGAAACGCATTTTTGAACCATTTGCACAGGAACATGCAGGAAGCCGCACAAAATTCGCCGGAACAGGACTGGGAATGCCAATTACAAAAAAACTGGTGGAGAAAATGGGCGGAACCATTTCCTTTGAAAGTAAAGAAGGCACAGGGACTACATTTGTGATCCGGATTCCATTCCAGATTGATGCAGATATGAAGGACAGGAATGAAACGGAAGAAAAAACAGAAACTTCTATCCAGGGGCTCCATGTTCTTCTGACAGAGGATAATGAGCTGAATATGGAGATTGCAGAATTTGTGCTTCAGAATGAAGGCGCTGTGGTGACAAAAGCATGGAATGGACAGAAGGCTGTTGACATATTCAGAAAAAGCAGACCTGGAGAATTTGATGCTATTCTTATGGATATTATGATGCCTGTCATGAATGGATATGAAGCAGCAAAGATGATCCGCTCTCTGGACAGAGAGGATGCAAAAGTGATACCGATCATTGCCATGACAGCAAACGCGTTCACTGAGGACAAAATGAGAGCAAAGGAAGCAGGAATGGATGAACATATTGCCAAGCCTGTTGATGGGAAATTATTAGTAAAAGTGATCAATGAGTTAGTAAAACGCAATCAGAGGGAGAAGTTATAATGAAAAAGAAAAAATGGAACAAGTTAGTTTCTGTGCTTTTGGCGATGGTGACAGCCGTATCACTTCTGTCTGGCTGCGGCGGGAAAAGTGCGGAAAAAGAAGATGCAGAAACCATCACAGTGTATTTATGGAGCACAAAGCTGTATGAAAAATATGCGCCATACATCCAGGAACAGCTTCCGGATATCAACGTTGAATTTGTAGTAGGCAATAATGATCTGGATTTCTATCGTTTTCTGAATGAAAACGGCGGATTGCCGGATATTATAACCTGCTGCAGGTTTTCCCTCCATGATGCAAGCCCCCTGAAGGACAGTCTGATGGATCTTTCCACAACCAATGCTGCAGGTGCTGTCTATGATACCTACCTTAACAATTTCAAAAATCAGGATGGCAGTGTAAACTGGCTTCCTGTGTGTGCAGATGCCCATGGCTTTGTAGTGAACAAAGATCTTTTTGAAAAGTATGATATTCCTCTTCCAACGGATTATGAAAGCTTCGTTTCTGCCTGCCAGGCATTTGATGAGGTGGGTATCCGTGGGTTTACTGCAGACTATTACTATGATTATACCTGTATGGAAACACTGCAGGGTCTGTCAGCATCAGAACTGTCTTCCGTGGACGGACGAAAGTGGCGTACTACCTACAGTGACCCGGATAATACAAAGAGAGAAGGTCTGGACAGTACAGTCTGGCCGGAGGCTTTTGAACGTATGGAGCAGTTTATTCAGGATACAGGGCTGAGCCAGGATGATCTGGATATGAATTATGATGATGTGGTTGAGATGTACAAAAGTGGTAAGCTTGCCATGTATTTCGGCAGTTCTGCCGGTGTAAAAATGTTCCAGGATCAGGGCATTAACACAACATTCCTGCCATTCTTTCAGCAGAACGGCGAAAAGTGGCTGATGACTACACCATATTTCCAGATAGCTTTAAACCGTGACCTGACAAAGGATGAAACACGTCGGCAGAAAGCAATGAAGGTACTGAACACAATGCTTTCAGAGGATGCGCAGAACCGGATCATTTATGATGGGCAGGATCTGTTAAGCTATAGCCAGGATGTGGATTTCCGGCTTACGGAATATCTGAAGGATGTGAAACCTGTGATCGAAGAAAACCATATGTATATCCGTATTGCGTCAAATGACTTTTTTTCCATTTCCAGGGATGTGGTGTCTAAGATGATCTCAGGAGAATATAATGCAGAGCAGGCTTATCAGTCATTTAATTCCCAGCTTCTTGAAGAAAAATCCACTTCTGAGGATATTGTGTTGGATTCAAAGAAAACTTATTCCAATCGTTTCCATACCAGCGGAGGCAATGAAGCCTATTCTGTTATGGCAAACACTTTGCGCGGTATTTATGGGACGGATGTGCTGATTGCAACAGGAAACAGCTTTACAGGAAATGTACTGAAGGCCGGTTATACAGAAAAAATGGCAGGCAACATGATTATGCCAAACGAGCTTTCCGCTTACAGCAGTGAGATGAGCGGGGCAGAACTGAAGGAAACGGTCAGAAACTTCGTAGAAGGCTACCAGGGAGGCTTTATCCCCTTTAACCGTGGCTCTCTGCCTGTGTTCAGTGGTATTTCTGTAGAAATCAGGGAAACGGATAATGGTTATACATTGAGTAAAGTTTCAAAGAATGGAAAACAGATTCAGGACAAGGATACTTTTACTGTGACCTGCCTTGCAGCACCACAATATATGGAAGCTTATCCAGCAGAGGAAAATATTGTATTTGATGGAGGGGATACCTCTGTGGAAGATACCTGGACAACATATGTTTCAGATGGTAATGCCATTCTTGCAGAGCCTGAAGACTACATTACTCTGAGGTGAGAAGAATGGATGTTAAGAATCATAATACAAACAGAAAGAAACGGGTTGTGAGAAAACGATGGAATGCAGCAGTTCTTATTGCCCTATTTGTTGGAATCCTTTTGACTGTTTTCCAATATTTGGGGTTTGTATCGAAGACTGTTTATGAGGAAAGTGTTTCTCACCTGACAGAAATTTTTCATCAGTCTGATAATATGCTAAGTGAGCTGACAAATAAGAATCTGACTTATCTCCATATATGGGGGGAATATCTGCAGAACACTTCCGATGAAAGTGAAATTCGTGAGTATATAGAGAAAGCACAGGAAGATGCAGGCTTTTTAGATTTTTATTTCCTGTCAGCGGACGGGAACTATAAGATGGTAACAGGTGAAACCGGGTATCTGGGATTACAGGAAAATATTGAAGATGAGATCCGGCAGGGAAATGATGTGATAACCAATGCAACAGTTCCCGGAAAATCCCAGCTCCTTGTTTTTGCCACTCCCAGGCCTCATGGAAGTTATCAGGGCTTTGAATATGATGCCATTGCCATTGCCTATGAAAACTCTGATATCGTAAATGTGCTGAATATTTCTGCTTTCAATGGAAATGCCCAGAGTTATGTGGTTCATCCGGATGGCCGTGTTGTTGTGGATCATTCTTCTGAGGCATGGGGAGAGGTGTATAATTTCTTTGGGATTCTGAGAGAACATTCCAATATGTCTGAAAAAGAGATTCTTAAACTCTCAGAAGAGTTTAAGGAAGGACATACAGATGCAATGCTGATAAATCTGGATGGAGAGGATTACTATCTGGTCTATGAGAAATCCAAACCTCAGGACTGGATCTTTCTGGGACTTGTCCAGGCTGATATCGTCAATGCAAGTATGAATGTTCTGCAGCGTAGCACTGTGCTGCTTGTAAGTGCAGTAGCGGTGTGTATTGCCGGCCTTTTTATTGGAATTATTCTCCGGAAAAACAGGGTAAACCTGAAGAGAAAGGATACGGAGATCCTGTACAGGGACGAATTGTTTCAAAAGCTGTCAATGAATGTAGATGACGTTTTCCTGATGCTGGATGCAAAAACATATCAGGCAGATTACGTCAGTCCCAATGTGGAAAAACTGCTGGGAATTACAGTAGAACAGATTCGTAAAGATATTTGTGTCCTTGGGAAACTGCATCCCGGGGACGTTGAAGATCCGGAGAAGAAGTATCTGGAAGAAATCCAGGTTCATGAGCAGCAGGAATGGGATCTTGAATATGTTCATCAGAAAACAGGAGAACACCGCTGGTTTCATAACGTTGCAATGGGCAGCGAGGTAAACGGAAAAAAGAAATATATCCTGGTTCTGTCAGATCGTACCTCTGATAGAAAAATGAATCAGGCCCTTTCTGAGGCGGTCCGCGCTGCGGAGACTGCAAACAAGGCAAAGAGCACCTTCCTTTCCAATATGTCTCACGATATCCGGACACCAATGAATGCGATCATCGGCTTTACCACACTGGCTGTAAGTAATATTGATAATCAGAAAAAAGTCAGAGATTATCTGAGCAAAATCCTTTCCTCCAGTAAACATCTGCTTTCACTGATCAATGATATCCTGGATATGAGCCGTATTGAGAGCGGGAAAATCCATCTGGAAGAGACGGAAGTCAGTCTGTCAGAGGTTCTTCATGATCTGAAAACCATTATCAGCGGACAGATCCATGCGAAACAGTTAGAGCTTTACATGGATGTCATGGATGTTATCAATGAGGATGTTTATTGTGACAAGACCAGGCTGAATCAGGTACTGCTGAATCTTTTGTCCAATGCGATCAAGTTTACTCCTGCAGGCGGAACCGTTTCTGTCCGGCTGAGAGAGTATCCGGGTATACAGAGAGGCTGTGAACTGTACGAAATCCGGGTAAAGGATAACGGAATCGGCATGAGTCAAAAATTTGTACAGAAGATATTTTCTCCTTTTGAGAGAGAGCGGACTTCCACTGTAAGCAGGACTCAGGGTACAGGACTGGGCATGGCTATCACCAAGAACATCGTGGATATGATGGGCGGAACCATTGAGGTTCAAACAGAACAGGGCAAAGGTACTGAATTTATTATCCGTCTGCCATTGCGGATTCAGCCTGAGAACCACCGTATAGAGAAAATCGCAGAACTGGAAGGTCTGAAGGCATTGGTAGTAGACGATGATTTCAATACCTGTGACAGTGTGACTAAGATGCTTGTAAAGGTTGGAATGCGTTCGGAATGGACACTTTCCGGTAAGGAGGCTGTTCTCCGTGCACGACAGTCTATGGAAATGGGGGATGCATTCCACGCTTATATCATTGACTGGCGTCTGCCTGATATGAATGGCATTGAAGTTACCCGTCAGATCCGCAGTCTTGGTGATGATACGCCAATCATTATCCTGACTGCTTACGACTGGTCAGATATTGAAGTGGAAGCCAGGGCAGCAGGGGTGACTGCGTTCTGTGCCAAACCTATGTTTATGTCAGATATCAGAGAGACTCTGATGGCTGCTATCGGTCAGAAGCAGGCCGGGGCAGAGGATAATATTCTTCCGGCAGCAGATTCAGATTTCAGAGGCAGGCAAATACTGCTTGTGGAAGATAATGAACTGAACAGAGAAATTGCAGTAGCACTCCTTAGTGAATATGGTTTTCAGGTTGATACAGCGGAAGATGGAGCAGAGGCTGTGGAGAAGGTTAAGAATTCAAGACCAGGTGATTATGATCTGGTGCTTATGGATGTGCAGATGCCTGTAATGAACGGATATGAGGCTACTGAGCAGATCCGTTCACTGGATGATCCGGCACTGGCGGGAATTACGATCCTTGCCATGACTGCCAATGCTTTTGACGAAGACAGAAAGAAAGCACTGGCATGTGGTATGGATGGATTTCTATCCAAACCAATTGTTATAGAGGAACTGATCAGTACATTACAAAACAGTCTAGAGCGTGTCTGAAAAAGGCTTTCTGCAAGATGTGCGTCACAATTTGTGGGATATTTTGCCCGGATGAGGGCGCCGTAGCGGGCTACGGCAACTGAATTCGGGTGAAATATCCCGCAAAGTGGGGCGTGCAGATTGCGGGAATGATTTTTCAGACACACTCTAGGGTAAGTTTAACTGAATCAGGTAAGTTTTCTGTTTGAACTGTGATAATGGGATATGAAAAGTGGTTTGATGAAAGCAAGGAGGAGCAACGAATGATTTGTGGAATGACGTATTTTCAGATATGTCTGTATTTTCTTATTTATTCTTTTGGCGGCTGGGTTGTTGAAGTTATTTTTCATGCAGTAGCGTTGGGAAAAGTTATAAACAGAGGTTTCCTGAATGGACCGGTTTGCCCGGTATATGGATTTGGGGTGCTTTCTGTTTTTGCTTTGCTCAATACAATTCAGGGCAGCGGGCGTCAGATGAGTGATGGAATGATTTTTGTGTTTGGAATTGTTCTGGCAACTGCGGTGGAGTTGGTTGCAGGCTGGCTGCTGGATGTGTGTTTCCACGCAAGATGGTGGGATTATTCAGATAAACCCTTTAATTTTCATGGCTACATTTGCCTGGAGTTTTCTCTGATCTGGGGACTGGCTATCGTTATGGTAGTAAAAGTTTTCCAGAAGTATGTAGAGGCACATGCGTTACATACACCTGCAACCTGGGAATGGATTGTGATAGCAGTTTTGTATGCTGTGTATCTGACAGATTTTATTGTGACGGTAGCAGTGATCCAGGGACTGAATAAAAAGCTTACCAGACTGGATAAGGTTCGCTCAGATCTGAGAATTGTAAGTGATAAACTGAGTGATACACTGGCTACGACTACGATTGGCACAGCACAGAAAGTGGGAGAAGGAAAGGTTCAGGCAACTCTTGCAGCAGCAGAACTGCGTGATGCAACTGCCGCACAGCGAGAAAAATCTATCGAAATGCTTCGTATAAAAAGAGCGGAGCTTCAGGCTCAGTTTGAGGAACTGTCCAGTTCTATTACCAATCATACCGTTGTCGGTCAGGGGCGTATCATCAAGGCATTTCCGAAGATGCAGCACAGAGACTATTCCGAACTGATTCAGGAGCTGAAAAAGAGATTAAAATAGATTAAAATGCAGAGGGAGGCTTCAGGTGAACAGACAGGCAGTACAAACCTTAAAGACTTATTTTGGATATGATACATTCAGAGAAGGGCAGGAGAGTGTTGTGGAGTCCATTCTGGAACACCGGGATGTGCTTGCAATCATGCCGACAGGAGCCGGAAAATCCATCTGTTATCAGGTACCGGCACTGATGCTGTCAGGAATTACGATTGTAATTTCTCCTCTGATCTCACTGATGCAGGATCAGGTAAAGGCTTTGAATGAAGCGGGAATACATGCCGCATTTATCAATTCTTCACTGTCGGAAAGTCAGATTAGCAAGGCGTTGTACCTGGCAGCAGGAGGAAGATACAAAATTATTTATGTTGCACCGGAACGTCTGGAAAATTATGAGTTTCTGGAATTTGCCAGACAGGTGGAGATTTCCATGGTGACAGTGGATGAGGCACATTGTATTTCACAGTGGGGCCAGGATTTCAGACCAAGCTATGTCAAAATCGTAGACTTTGTAAAAAATCTTCCCGGTCGTCCGATCGTCAGTGCTTTTACCGCAACTGCAACAGAGGAAGTAAAGAACGACATTCTCTGTACTTTAAATCTGGAAGATCCGAAAGTAGTGATCACCGGGTTTGATAGAAAGAATTTATATTACAGCGTGGAAAATATCCGGCGAAAAGACGATTTTGTGATGGATTACATAGACAGACATCCAACAGAGAGCGGGATTATTTACTGTTCTACAAGAAAAAATGTGGACAATCTTTTTGAACTGCTTTTCCAAAAAGGAGTTGCTGTTACCAGATATCATGCAGGACTGAATAATGAAACCAGAAAAAAGAATCAGGATGATTTCATTTATGACAGAACTCCTGTTATTATTGCAACAAATGCATTTGGAATGGGGATTGATAAATCCAATGTGAGATATGTGATCCATTACAATATGCCGCAGAGTATGGAGAATTATTATCAGGAGGCAGGACGTGCAGGGCGTGACGGAGAGAATTCACAGTGCGTTCTATTGTTTTCTGCACAGGATGTTATAATCGACCGAATGCTTCTGGATAACAAAGATTTTTCCGATGTGGATGAAGAGGATGAATTTCTCATTCGTCAGCGGGATATACGAAGGCTTCAGATCATGGAAGGATATTGTAAAACAACAGGATGTCTGCGAAATTATATTCTGGAGTATTTCGGTGAAAAGACCTTCGGTCCCTGTGATAATTGTGGAAATTGTCACAGAGAATACCATGAGACAGATATGACCAGAGAGGCGAAGTGGGTAGTGAACTGTGTGGCTGAGACGAGAGGAAGGTATGGACTGACAATTGTGCTTGGTACTCTGCTGGGGGCTAAGAGAGCCCGGTTGAGGGAGCTTGGAGCAGATAAGTATAAATCTTATGGAGCATTGAATGATCACAGTGAGGCAGAACTCAGGGCACTGATCAGCCAGATGACTGAGATGGGATATCTCTATCAGACACAGGAACGTTACAGTGTGCTGAAACTGGGCGATATTTCTCCGCTAAGAGATGAAAATACTCACGTGATCATGCGTACTTACGAGGAAAAAGAACCGGATAAAAAGAAAAAGCCCCAGAAATCTGTCAGAAAACGCAGTACAGATGCGCTTACGGCAGCAGGTTACGATTTATTCGAAGCCCTGCGGAAACTTCGTCTGGAAATTGCAAAAGAGGAAGCCATGCCTCCATATATCGTGTTCAGTGATAAGACGCTGATAGATATGTGCATCAAATGTCCATCAAATGAAGAAGAAATGCTGGAGGTTTCCGGTGTGGGCGAGAATAAGCTAAAGAAATACGGTCAGAGATTTCTGGAAGAGATACAGAAGTTCTGCCTGGAACGTCCGAATGCGGTTTTGAGTATGTCGGAAGATGAAAATGGTAATCCCTGAGAACAAAGGTTGGAAAACAGATGAATATAGAAAAATATACGGAAGAATTAATCACATTGAGACATTACTTTCATCAATATCCGGAGCTGGCACTTCAGGAAGTGGAGACGTCTGCATATATCCGGAAATATCTGGAGAAACTGGGATATGAGATTGTGCCGATAGAACCTACAGGATTGATTGCGGAACTTCCATCTCTGAGAAACAGGGAGAAACTGGTTGTACTCAGGGCGGAGATGGATGCATTGCCCATACAAGAGCAGACAAATCTACCATATGCATCAGTAAATCAGGGATGTATGCATGCCTGCGGTCACGATATGATCCTGGCAGCAGCACTGATCCTTGCAAAAATTGTGGCAGAAGAGCAAAGAATGCAGGAAAGTTTTCCGGTCAGGCTCCGGTTCCTTTTTGAACCTGCAGAGGAGATTGGTGAAGGTGCAAAAAGAATGCTTCAGGCCGGAGCATTAGAGAATCCGAAAGCAGATGCATTTCTGATGTTTCATTACGCAGCGGACATGACATTTGGAATGGCAGTGCATCAGGGACAGGCATCTTCCATGATCAACAGTATGCAGATTCATGTTCATGGAAAATCCAGTCACTGGTGTGAAGCGGATAAGGGGATTGATGCAATTTATGCAGCTGCTCAAGTGATAAGTGCCATTCATGATCTGAATGAAAGTTTTGGAAAACAGCATCCGGATGCAGGAAAATATATTGTGGGTACGGGTACGATCCATGGCGGTGAATATACGAATATTATTGCAGACCATGTGGTATTAAACGGAAATATACGCGCAGTTCATGAAGAAACTTACATGGCACTTGAGCACGAGCTGGAGAGAAATCTGCAGGAAATTGAAAAGCAGACTGGCACACAGATCCGTATGGAATTTCCAAAAGATCCGGTATATGCGTTTGCCAATGATGAGGAACTTACAGAGACAGCAAAGGTAGTGGGTGCAGAAGTATTCGGAGATAAATTTGTTCTGGAAGGAGAAGATGAGTTGTTTCTTTCCGGTGACAACGCATACAGATATTTTAGAGAAACCAGAGGACTTTTCACAGTATTTCTTGCGGGAATACCAGGAGAGAATCATCCTCTGCATCATCCGAAATTTCAATTGGATGAGAGAATACTGCCGTACAGCGTGGAGACATTGTATAAGATTATAACTACATTATGAGTATTGCAATTTTGGAAAATAATGAATTGTGATGTGGTTCAGCAGAGCGTGAAATTCTACTGAACTGGATTAATATATTATTTACGCAGATTGCTATGGAAGGAACGTCAGCAGGATGGATAATTTGTATCTGTTCTGCTGTTTTTTTGAGTATACTCGTAATAATTTCAGAGAATACTGTAAATTAACCAAATTAAGTAGGCCCTGCTTCAATTGAGGATATCCACCGGATTCTATGAAAAATCTCGTTACTGTTCACTCCGTTCACAGTAACGTAGCCAAAATTCATTCCAGATTGCC
>ENA-OZKD01000524-OZKD01000524.1-human-gut-metagenome-genome-assembly--contig:-NODE-524-length-11938-cov-6.164857_pt1 | contig 11938 bp, 8 predicted proteins | sample MGYA00244819_ERZ653749 | MGnify/ENA primary metagenome ERZ653749 (study PRJEB26926, sample SAMN06165329) | human gut metagenome | biome: ENVO:00009003; feature: ENVO:2100002; material: ENVO:00002003... | reverse complement strand
ACACAAGGAGTATCGTCGGCAGCGTCAGATGTGTATAAGAGACAGTTATTACATATAACCGTGCGCGCCACATTATCCAATTGCACATCCTTTCCATCCCGGACCATGAGCACATCATACCCCTCTGCCAGCAGTTTCTTTTTCAGAACCCGTGCCATACGAAGCGTCACATCACGTTCTGCCGTTCCGTCCCGAAATGCCATTCCATCTGAAACCGCCACTGCTTTCACAGAGCCTGCCGCTGTCGTTCCTCCGGTCACCTTTGCAGAGCCATCCGGATGACACAGCGTTTTGACCGATGAACCGCCTTTCGTCCCATGTCCCGCATTGACTGCAATCACAATGTCCTTCCGGTTCTTTTTCGCCTTGTACATAACGGCATAGCCCGATATAATTCTGGCATGATCCGCATATTTCCAGGAAGAGTCCAGATAAATTTTCTCCTTCCCCTTCGCATATCCGCATATCGGGAAACTGATGACCATCAAAAATACAATTAGAAATACTATCCCCTTTTTCATATACACTCCTCTTTCTAAACATTCGACAGTTTTTATCCCCCTGTAGGAGCAAAATATCTTTTCACTGTCTTTACTCTACCTCATTTTTTATGGTAACACAAGATAAAATCCCCGTGTCGTTGCATTTCGGTGCCTTTAAGAGTATCATTACCATGATACGAATTTTAGGAGGATAAATTTATGAAATTAAAAACAAGACAAATCACTGTTACAGCAATTTTACTCGCAATCTGCATTGTAAGCCAGTTTTTCAAAAATCTGAATGTATACATCACAGGCCCGATCATCAATGCCGCTCTGATTTTAACCACGGTATACGCTGGTCTGGCCTGTGGCATCATTTTAAGCGTGATCACTCCAATCACTTCCTTTTTCATCACCGGAAGCCCGATTATGGCAGCCATTCCTGCAATGTTCCCATGTATTATGATTGGAAATATCATTCTCGTTCTGGCAGTTGCCCTGCTCCGCAGTAAATTCGGTAAAAAAGCCGGTTTGCCCGTATCCATTGTAATTGGCGCTGTATTAAAGGCTCTGTTTATGGGAATTTTGATTTCTCTTATCATTCTGCCGAATATGCTCCCAGCAAAAATGCAGCCAATGTTACATGTCCTGCAGCTTCAATTTTCTGTCACACAGTTAATTACCGCTCTGATCGGCGGGGTATATGCTATCATCATTCTTGCGGTACTGCGTAATACCTCTCTTGGTGAGCAGGCGTAATCCCACATTACATAAATTAACGCCCCGGCAGCTACAACTACCGGGGCGTTTTATGTACCTCTCCAAAGTACCAGTTCTTTTTATTTTCTTTGTTTACTCTACATTTTTCAAAGCCTGATCCATCGGAATCTTCTTGATTCTCTGGAAATCAAATACCATAACAATCAGATATCCGATCAGCACAAATCCAAACATTTTTGCATAACCAATCGGTGTTACGCGAAAAGCGAACCAGCCGCTGTAGGAAAAGAGCATCATCCGCCATGCCGCGGCCATAACAAGTGTTCCAAGAATCACACTGATGAGATCCGCGATTACAACCACAATACTCGTCGAAAGCAGATACAGACTCGCGATCTCTTTGTTTTCGTATCCAAGGATTTTTGTCATGGAAATCGCATTTTCATTCTTCTCAATAATCAGTTTCGTCAGAAGATAGATCATAACCGCAGCCAGAAGAATACAAAGAATCTGGAAATAATTCATGTACGATCCCATCGAATGGTCAAGCTGATCTGCCATCTTTGTAATATCTCTTATCGTAATGGTCGTTGCAATATTTTCCTCATCAATATCTGTAATCCTGCTGTCGGATAAAAATCCACTGAATTCATTTTCCTTTAAGTCAAATACTTTTCCGTAATTGTCAATCGACATAAAGAGCGCAAGACTTTGGGACTTGTCATAAAATCCCGCAACTTTAAACTTGTAAGATTTGTTTTCATACTTTTCATCCAGCGATACGGTATCGCCAACGGTAAGTCCATACTTGTCAGCAAACGAAGTGGAAATATAAACTTCATTTTTCTTGAGCGAACTTAACTTTTTGATCTTTACATAGTTGCTGTTGTCCGCGATTCCATATACCGAGATCTCCTCATCAAGCACATCACTCTTTTTTACGAGTGAGGTCATGTCAAACTTCTCCGCATCTTTATTTTCTGTCGTAATCAGTTTATTATCGTCATCCTCATAGGATTTGAGCACATACTGGTATTTTGCAAACATCATGCCATCCGTATTGCTCTTGTAATAATCGAGCGTATCCGGCATACCGACCGCCATCGCAAGCATGATCATGATAAAGAAAATACCGACAAACAAGATCAGATAGTTTGCAACATTCTGGAACATGATACGCAGACGGAAACGGCTTAAAAAGCTCCATCTCGGCAGACGCATGGCTTTTTTGTTCTTTGCCTTTTTTAAATCATGACGTAAAAACTGCAGTGGTGTATGCTGCATCATGCGCACAATCACGATCAGGTTGACCACCAGCATGAGGATAACCGGAACCAGTGTGGTCTTGATAAATGCATCCGGATTCCAGATCGTGTAATACGTTGGCAGACTGTAACTGTTGTAATACATCGACACAACAATATTTTTAAACACCGTATAGCCGAGTATATTTCCGACAATCGCAGCCAGCAGTGTTACAATAACCGGCATGGACAGATAGTGCCGCACCAGCTCTCTTTTCGTGTAACCGGACGCGCGCAGTGTTCCGATCGCGGAGGACTCTTTTGCAATCGTATTGCTGATCGTCACGGCAAAGATAAATGCGATGATTACCACAAGGATATCCAGCAGCACACCGCCCATGGCTTTGTCCGATCCCATATCATCGGTTGCAAAATTGATCGCCGGATTTCCGTATTTCGGTGTGTAATCTTCGAGCTCATTGTCCGCAACAACCACCTGTGTGAGCAATGCACGCATAAAATTATCAGAGCGTGTTTTTTCCCCGGCCTCATCCGCAGGCTCCGTTTCATATTTCCATGCATAAGTATAGTGAATACTCTTGTGCAGCCGGTCGAAACCGTCCTGTGTCACCATTGCCACATCAAATTTCAGTGCATCAAACATCAGATCGGTGGTCTTTTCGTGTAAGGTGGAGTAATTGACATACGCAAGCAGTCCCACAACTTTATAAGTCTCTCCGGAAACTGTGACGGTATCTCCCACCTTTATTCCGACGTTGTCGGCGTGCATACGGTCAATGGCAATTTCATCCGCCTTCTGTGGAAAACTTCCCTGCAGCATACATGCCAGGTTGATATCCTTTGTCTTTGCAAATACGCGGATCGTTCCATCCTTTTTCCCATCGTTATTATAATCTTCTTCCTCATTTCGGAAAAAGTTTTCATACAATGTTGTCTTTGTTGCCTTAAAATCCGCTTTTTCACCGGTCTCAATTGCCGAAAGCAAGGTGGCATCTGCCTGTTTTTTTAACTCAAAATGACCGTCTTCCTGTTTGTATTTTGTCACGCCTTCGTTTGCCGAAGTAATCATACTCTCGTTTGCCACATACATACCGGACACAAAGCCGATCGTGAGCACAAGAAACAGAAATACAACCAGATATTTTTTCCAGTCCCCGATCAGTTCTTTCGGTATTCTCCTGATCAGGGGATTTTTGATTTTTTTCATAGCAGCCCCCTTACCATTCCAGATCTTCCGCGGATACCTTGTTTGTATTGATGTCGTTGTGGCGCACCGCACCGTCACGGAGCTTGATCACATGGTCTGCCATATTTTTGATCGCCTCGTTATGTGTAACCATAATGATAGTATTTCCGTATTTTTTGTTGACCTCCTCAATCAGCTTTAAGATCTCCTTGGAGGTATTGTAGTCAAGTGCTCCCGTTGGCTCATCGCAGAGCAGAATATCCGGATTTTTTACAATTGCACGGCCGATGGAAACACGCTGCTGCTGGCCTCCGGACAACTGGTTCGGCAGTTTGTAGCGGTGCTCGTAAAGTCCAAGCGTATGTAACAGATCATCAATATCAAGGGCGTTATCCGACAGATAAGCCCCCACTTCAATATTTTCTTTTACATTTAAATTGCCGATCAGATTATACATCTGGAATACATAGCCGAGATGTTTTCTGCGGTACTGTGTCAGCTTTTTCTCACTCATATCCTCTAACTTATCGCCGTTGATATTGATGTAACCGGAATCGGCGTTATCAATGCCTCCGATGATATTGAGCAGTGTGGATTTTCCGGAACCGGATGGTCCTAACAGCACACAGAACTCCCCTTTTGCAACGGAAAAATTCATGCCGCGGAGTACTTCCTGACGCGTCTGTCCGCTTCCGAATCCTTTCTTTAAATCTACAATTTCCAAAAACTTCTTTTCTTCTTCTGACATAGAAACTCCCTTTCTTTTTGGTTTAACTTTTCATACTAATATTAGTTTCATCTAACCCCTGGTTCTTTTTTTAGGTCTCCCGCAAAAAGCGAAAGACCCATGCTTCTTTTCTGAACCTTTTGTCCAAACGCGGACGATCTGTGCTTCTTTTCCCGACCTTCCGTCAAAACATGCAGACAGCCTACGGTCTGATGAGTCCGTACCAGCCTGCCAGCAGATATTTTACACCTTTTTCCGCAAACCGCAGTGCTTCTTCCTCGTCATCAATGTGCGTTACCATAAATATAAACATATCGATCTGTGAATGAGACATCCAGTGTACAACGCTTTGTTCCACCATCGGCACATGGTAAGCTTTGCACATCGCTTCACAGATAAATGCATTGTGCTCATCCATCTGGTCGACCAACCGGTCCGGCATACGTTCCATGCTTGATCCCTGCGCTTTTGTCAGCACTAAAAGCACTTCATCCCGGTAGGTGTACAGTTCATGGACAACCTGTGCGACTGCTTCAAAATCGCTGCTGTCGTCATGCTCTTTTGCTTTGCCGCTCTCCATCTCCCTGACTTCAAAAGAAAAATGCTCCCGCAGAATTTCATTGAGCCGATCCATAAAATTTCCTACCACCTCACAGAACAGATCGTCCTTGTCCTGAAAGAAAAAATACAGTGCCCCTGTGGTCACACCCGCCTTCTGGCAGATTCCGCGGAGAGACGCCCCCACAAACCCTTTTTCCATAAATTCTTTTTTGGCACATTGGATCAGGTGTATCTTCGTCTCGCTGTCATGTATTTTCTTTCCTGCCATGGTACGCTCCCTGTAAATAAAAATGTAACATAACGTTGTTATGTTAGATAACACCGTTATGTTACATCATTCCCATGTCTATGTCAATAGAAAAACTTATGCATTTTTCTGTTTGTGTTTATCATAAGCTGCAAACATGCCGGCAAGCAGTGTTCCGGAAATAGAATGCCAGGTGCAGGAAACTGCGCAGATGATCGCAGACTCCGGTGTTGCGGAAAACTGTGCGGTCGTTGTGGCAAGGTTTGTTGCCAGTCCCGCATTCTGCATGCCAACTTCGATGGCAATGGTTCTCTTTTTGGCGGTATTCATGCCAACAAGTTTTCCTGCTCCATAACCAAGCAGATAACCAAGTCCATTGTGAAGAAAAACAGCTACAAAGATTACAGCTCCGGACTGGAAGAACTTCGCGCCCTGGGAAGATACCACACCACCGACAACACACGCCAGCCCCAGTACTGCCACACCCGGCATAATTTTCTGTAACTCACTGAACATTTTCTTTTTCCCCAGCAGATAGTTTAAAAGGAAGCCCAGTGCTACCGGAAGAATAACCGTTTCCACAATGGAAACAAGCATTGGCAGTGCCTTGATGGAAATATTGGTTCCGCTTGCCAGAAGAGAAACCATAAGTGGTGTCATGATCGGGGAAAGGATCGTGGATACGGTTGTCATTCCCACGGAAAATGCCACATCTCCACCACAGAGATACGACATGATATTGGATGACACACCACCCGGACAACAACCTACCAGAATGAGTCCCAGTGCAATGCCGGCAGGAAGATGCAGCACTTTCGTCAGTGCGAATGCCAGAAACGGCATAATCAGATACTGTGCCAGTGCACCAACACAGATATCGAATGGTCTCTGTGCCAGAATCTTAAAATCCTGCGTTGTCAGTGTCAGACCCATACTGAACATAATAATACCGATGATGATTGACTGACTTGTAAACTTATTGGAAACCGGATCGGTAAATAACTGATGGTTTACCCATCCCATCATTCCCGGAACGATAAATGTTACTACCGCAATTGCAATTACCACAATTGATGTGTAGTCCGATAACCATTTGCTGAGTTTTTGTAGTGCTTTCATAAACTTTTCCTCCTTGGTCTGTTCACTGAAAAACGAATTCAGACATTAAAAAAGTCCCTTCCCAGATACTACTCTGGAAAGGGACGAATAAAATCCGCGTTACCACCCTGATTCCACAGAAAAACTCTGTGACACTTCACATACCAACATATGCTATCCCATAACGGAGGAAACCGGCGAAGTTTACTCACAGTTGTCTGCTTTCAACCCGCTTCTTAGAGAGGATCATCCATATCCGGCTACTACCTGTTCGCACCACCCACAGGCTCTCTGAAAATAACGATAAGATACGATGCTGTTCTCATCAACGAATTTCGGTGAACAATATTTTCTTTTCGATGATTATTATATTCCCCTGTACAGATATGTCAAGGAAAATTTTTTCCACCAACGCTTTTCTGATTGACCTCTCCGCTTGCTCTTATGGGACATACATTACATCTTTTTCTCTATATGTCCCCACAACTTTCCATCAGTCTTTTTCAAAATGCTGATAATCCTTCGAATGTGTCCAATCACCGCCCCAGATAAATCCATATCTGGTAAAAAGCTTGTAACACAGATCATCGTGATCGATCTTGTGCGGAAAATTCCCACTCCGGTCAACATATGCTTCTGCGTTTGCAGGCTCAATCGACAGCTTTCCGTTGACGGTTTTTACATAGGGGTTATAAAGCGTATTGATGTCGACTGCCATGCCCAGACCGTGTTTTGAGATTTTTGTCGTGTGGGAAATGAAACGGAAATTAAACGCAGAGGAATTGTTATCGCTCATGGATGCCTCATCATCCGCATCGTATTCATCCACCAGCCGGACTTTTTCAATGGGATATTCTGCCTCATACAACTGCCTGAAAATGGCAAGGACATCCTCTGCAATGGCTTTGTTTACCACAAGTTCTCCCTCTTTTGTCTGACCGTCAAACCCCATGTGGAGCACATGAAGATAGCGGAGATCTTCCCGCGGTACGGTACAGTCTGCCTTGTATGATTTTCCCTGCATCTTCTCAAAAATATCGTCCGGGATTTTGGAAATATAGAACGCTTTCTCTGTGATACTTTTCCCGGTACGGTCCGCATTTTCAACACTTTGTTCTTTCTGCGTATGATCCGGTTCGTTCATGTTTTGTTTTTTCTCACTCAGTTCTGTCCCTGAAGTCCTGTGATCCTGTTCTTTTTCACTGTTCTCCTGATCCGCAACCTCAGACTTTTTTGTGTTTGATTTTTCCGGATGCCGGATCAGACGGCTTCCGGTTACGACTGCGGCGGCTGCAAGTAACACGGCCGCAGTGATGATCATTCCTTTTTGTTTTTTCACCAGTTTCTCCTTACTGACACGTTTCCCTTTTCTGTAAACATAAAAATTCATCCGCTTCAACATGATAACACCGCTAAGCCTACGCTATCGAAAAAAGTGTCATGTGAAAGCCCGAAGGCCGCATTTCTGCACGGATGAATTGTGTATATTTTAGCACTGATTTTTGGGATTTGCTATATTTTCATAACAAAAAATGCATTTTTCTTTTAATGCACCCTCGAAAAATAATCCATCAGAATTCCCTTAATATGATTATACCTTCTGGCATAAGAATTCTCCACCCGTATAATCTCCATATTGTGTGCCTGACAGATGGCATTTTTCTTCCGATCGCGCTCCTGCACCACCGCATCCTCGAAATGCTCTTTCCCGTCAAGTTCGATTGCCAGAACCGGCAGTTCCTTTTTTCCCTGTTTTTCGTACACAACAAAATCAAAGCGCCCCATATAAAACAGATCATCATATGTCATGTTGTCCTGAAACACCTGCGATATGGCAACTTCTTTGTGGATCACATACTTACTCTGGGAAAGCCAGATATTTTCGAGCGCATGCGTCAGGTTTTCGAGAAACGCATTTTCGGTAGCGGTAGAAAACGGCTGGATGCCAAGTGCACGGGAACTGATATGTTTTTCCGTGATCTCTGACTTCCCGTTGGTTTTGATGTACTGCGCAAGTTCATAAAGATCATCGTCTGCCTGTCCTGCATGCAGACGCTCCAGTTCTTTGCTGTCTGCGAGCAGAACAAGTTTGTCTTTCGCCCGTGAGGTTGCAACATTGATCAGTTCCTTATTGTTTTTCAGCCACTGATAGGTACCGGCATTGGTGCGGTCGGACAGTGCCGTGGAAAAAAGCACCACATCCTTTTCATCTCCCTGAAAAGCATGCACCGTTCCACAGACTAAATTTTCGAGGTGGTTTTCTTTGATCGCCTGCTCGATCAGTGCCCGCTGGTTTACAAACGGTGTGATCACCGCGATACTTTTGTCCGTGTTCTGCTTCGCGTATGCAATGACCTCGTCTGCTTCCGCCGGAGATGTATTTTTGATCTCGGCACGGTCACTTTTTACATCTACATAGACAAGTGGCTCCGGCTCTTTGCTTTTTGAACAGATCTGCAGTTTGGAATTGTAATATTTTTTATTGTTAAATCCAATAATTTCTCTGTTGCAGCGGTAATGGCTGCGCAAAAGCACTTCATCACTCACCGCATCACATGCCAGATACGTTTTGTAAATCGAATTCTTTCTGTAATCATATTCCTCTGCCACATGATACCGCCGTCGCAGCTTGCGGTTGATCAGTTCTCCGAGCAGAATAACCGGATTCAGCTGCTGCGGATCTCCCACAAGCATCAGTTTCTCTCCACGGATAATCGGGACAAGAGAGATCGCAACATTGCACTGGCTGGCCTCGTCCATAATGGTCATGTCAAACAGCGGCTCTGGTTCCCCAATCTTATGTGCCGATATGCAGGTAGTGATAATGATTGGAAAAACACGCTGCAGCTTTTTTACATTTTCGGATTTCTGCATGTATTTGTTGAATGCCCGCGCCTGTGTCTCTGGATTTTCTCCGGAATCTAAAATCTCCCGCAGTTCCTGATATTTGGGTTCTTCGAGTGTCTTGATATAACGCGCAGACGTATAAAATAAATACTGATAAAATTCTTCTTCGTTGCGGTCGAGAAGCTGCAGGGCATCCGAATCAGAAATTTCGCCAATCTGATGGATTCTCTGATCGAGCTTCTGCATCTGGTATCCCTGCAGATCCATCTGAAACGGGAGCAGATTCATGGCATTTTTAATATGTTCCTGGTATTCCATCAGATGCGAAAGTGTCTCTTTCCGCTCCTTTAAATCCAGAATTTCCTCATACTCTTTCAGTCTCGCAGAAAGACGTTTTGCACGGTCAACCCGGTCATCCTTGCGCTTATCGAGCGTGGACGTAAATATTTTTACGGTCTGCACCTGATTTCGCAGGCGGTTGATGTAGCTGATTGCAGCTTTAACTTTGTCTATATTCCCAAGCCGCAGTACCGGAAACGGAATGGTCTGTCCATGGTACTCAAGATGTGTCAGTTTTTCAAATACATTGTCGATTGGAACGTTATTGTAGGACGCAAATAAAACGGTCGTATTGTTAAAAAACGCCGTTACTATTGTGTTAATAATCGTATTTGTTTTTCCCGTGCCCGGTGGCCCCTGTATGTAGGCAAGCGGATATTTCATGGCGTTGTTGATCGCCAGCAGCTGATCCAGATTGATGTTCTGATTGATCAGTGCAATCGGATACGCCTTGGTGCGGCGCGGCCGTTCTAGCAATTCCCCGAAGAAGGCTTTGACTGGATAAGTAACCTGCTGCCTTTCAAACATATCAAGTATGGCTTTGTACTCGTCATGCAGATTCAGCACTACATCCATCCCAAGCCCCAGCACATACGGCATATCATCTACGACCGGCTTTTGCCCGCCATGACCGGTAATCGCATCTTTGATTTTTTCCAGATTGTTTTCAAAATCTTCCAGCAGTTCGTACTCGTCCGCATCCAAAAATTTACGCGCATTTTCCGTCTGTCCGTCAATACCAAACTGTGTGCAGACTGTGATATCTTCATCCGGCTGAAACACTCTGTTTTTCACATCAAGGTTCAGGTTCCGGTATGCCAGAACGTACAACCCCTTCGCCGTATGAATACTCAATACATTGAGTGCCAGTTTCTTAATTCTTAAATTGGTGCTCTTTTTCTTTTCGTGAGACAGGGAATACTGGAAATTTGACACGACCTCCTGAAACTGCTGATCGTTAAGTGCATACCGTCCGTTTTTCACACGATCCCCATCGATATAATGGATCAGATCATAATCGGTGATGTAAGGCGTCGTATCCATGCGGTTACACAGTTCCAGATAATTTAGTATTTTCAGATTTGCAGAGCTGGAAAAAATAGTTTTATAACGCTCCGGATGCATCTCGATATCTTCGATCAGCTGCCTGTTTTCCGGACAGTACGTTCCTTCAATGACTTCCGTGGACAGAATGGAATCCACAAAAATTTTGTCATATTCCCCCAGTGTATACATTCCAAGGTGCAGACCATCTACTTTGAGGGTACGTTTTGCCGGATCAAGATCACGGATTCCAATCCAGTATTTTGTAATCTGATCCGCTTTGTTCCGATATTCGATTTTCAGCCACTTTCCCTCATGAATCGCCCGGAAAATGTCCCTGCAAATCTGATTCATACTATGCTCCGTCCTGTTTTACATGATATCTCTGTCATTCATTATGATGTTCGGACAGAACCTTTGTCAAGCAAATCCTCAATTCCCTTTGCTGCTCAAAGGATTACTTCTTGTTTCAAAAAACTGGTTGTTATCTATGCGTGCGCGGTTTTTGTCGTTGTACATACTGCTCTGCCGGATTTCTGCATTTTCTTTTTCCTGTTCCGGTGTGTTCTCCGCAAAATATTTTGGTCCTGCGGTAACCGGATCTGCATCCGTTCCTACAAGCATCGCTGATTTATCCGTGTAATTTTTTGGTTTCATGACATACCTCCAACTTTTTTGTTAGTATGTCCGTTCTTTATCCTCTCCACTCCCGTAAGTAAAAGTTTGTAACAACTTCCGTAACCGGTCTGTCTTCGGATTCTCGAAAAATTCTTTCTTAAATCTTATTCTAATGGAATATCGTACTCTTTCTCAATTCGTCCGACATCGTTTCCAGATGACTTTTTACTGTTCTTGCAATGATTTCATCATCTTCCACGATAAAAATGCGATACATCGATTTAGTATCTGCCACGCAACCGCTGCTGTTCGCCTTCTTCTCCTGATACAGAAAAAGATAATCAGCACAGCAATAATCACCAAATAACTTCCCATTGCCTGTCCTCCTGCGTTTCCATCATGAAATCTTATTTCCTGCCTTTGAATACTTTAACGCTTCCTTACAATATACAGACTGATTTACAATCCAAATCAGGCACACTACAAGAGAAGGTAAGAATCCTATGCCAAAAACGGGTGCACTTCTGCTAAACTGTTATTCATAACCAAACCTCAACCTCCTTATCAAACTTGAATTTATCGATTTCTTTATTATCTAATCTGTTAGTAATCTATCCAACAGCATCTGCCTATTATTTATAAACATTTCTGTTACCTGGTAACTCTCTGTATCCTCATATTCGCACAGATGTATGCGTCCATTATCAAAACAATAGATATCTGCATCTGGTATTCCTAACAAAATTGGCGAATGCGTAACTATAATAAACTGTGCTCCCTCTTTTGCACATCTGTATATTT
>ENA-OZKD01000516-OZKD01000516.1-human-gut-metagenome-genome-assembly--contig:-NODE-516-length-12022-cov-6.244924_pt1 | contig 12022 bp, 9 predicted proteins | sample MGYA00244819_ERZ653749 | MGnify/ENA primary metagenome ERZ653749 (study PRJEB26926, sample SAMN06165329) | human gut metagenome | biome: ENVO:00009003; feature: ENVO:2100002; material: ENVO:00002003... | reverse complement strand
TGATCTGACGATCCGGCTCTGTGATTCTCTCAAGAATCGCATTCTTTCTGTATAAATCCTCATTTGCATCAATCACAGGTCTTAAAGAATCAAGAACCTCTGTTACTGCCTGTAAGAATTCAGGCTGATCTGCATTTTTCTTCTTTACTACTTCGAGTACCTCATCAACGTAACCCATTTTTCTATCTCCTTAATATTAATTTTTAACGTCCGGAACCAGTAAAATCCCGAATCGTCATGTTCTGATCATAATCTGTTGTCTGTTTCTACATCAACCTTTTTTATTGTAACGAAAAATGCAGGATTTTGCAATAGAAAATTCTTTATTATTGTAATTTTCTACCACTATGGCGTAATAAAGCGACTTTTTGAGTACAAAATGAAACAGGGCGATTCAAAACTTGCATTCTGAACCGCCCGGTTATAACACTAAATAAGTATATATTTTATTTATCCCTGCTTATTTTCGACCAGTCAACGAATTCAGATTCCTCGTCCGTATCATAGTAGGTCAGTTTAAAGTAATCCACCAGTTTTGCCAGGGCAAAGACAAGTATCTCTTTTTCAGAATCGTTCATCTCATCCGCAACATTTTTAATCATCTGGCGGTGAAACTGTTCGTGATGATAATAGGCAGCTTTCCCTTTATCTGTCAGGCGCAGCTTTATTACTCTTTTATCCCGCGTACTCCGTTCCCGGACAACATATCCTTTCTCACATAAGGCATCCATTGCTTTCGTGAGTGTGCCTGTTGTAACGGACATCAGTTTTGCAACGGTTTTCATATTTCGCGGCTCATCAATTCCCACTGCCTCGATAATATGCATATCATTATAACTGATGTCTTTAAACTCTTCTGTGATCAGGCTTTTCGCCTCAATCTCCAGAATATCCTTGAATAATTTTACAAGAAGATCATTTAAGGTCTCTTCCAGCGTCATGTTAAACTCCTTCATGATCTGGTGTGACCTACCACTCAACTGCACATGCCCCCCAGGTAAGTCCGGCACCAAATCCAGCTAATACGATTTTATCGCCCCCGCTTATCATACCATGTTTGTGGACATTATCAAGTAAAATAGGTACGCTTGCGGCCGAAACATTTCCACACTTCTGTAAATTACATGGGAATTTTTCCATTGGCTGATGCAGACGCTTTGCCACTGACTCAATAATCCGGATATTTGCCTGGTGAAGCAGAAAATATTTTACATCTTCAATTGGAAGTTCTGCCTGTTCAAGTGCTTCACTGACCGCCTTTGGAACCGTGCGCACGGCAAACTTATAAACCTCTCTCCCATCCATCTGGGTGAACGCATAATGCTGTGCACCAAGCTGGCGGTAAAGATTATTCACCGGACGGTTCTCACAATGCAGTGCCATGCCACCGGCTCCGTCTGATCCCTGCACCATGGAAAGCAACTGGCTTCCTTCTGCACTAACTACAGCAGCTCCGGCTCCATCCCCGAAAAGCACACAGGTACTGCGGTCTGCCCAGTTCATCATTTTTGACAGGGTTTCTGCCCCGATAACCAGTGCATGTTTGTAACGTCCGGTACGGAAATAGGCATCCGCCGTAGCCAGTGCAAATAAAAATCCGGAACATCCCGCACTCAGATCAAATGCCGTTGCACTTTTTGCTCCAATTGCAGCCTGTACTTCACATGCCAGCGATGGAAATATGTAATCCGGGGAAATTGTTCCCGCGATGATCAGATCAATTTCACATCCGGATATTTTTGCATCTGCAAGCGCCTCCTCTGCCGCCTCTACCGCCATGGAAGTCGTTGTCTCTTCCACCGCAATATGACGCATGCCGATCCCGGTGCGGGAACGAATCCACTCATCTGAAGTGTCCATAACCTGAGCCAGGTCATCATTGCTTACAACTTTTTTCGGAAGCGCACTTCCGGTTCCTAAAAATTTCATTTTATGATTCTCCTCTATGGAACAATTAGAACTTTCTGAAGCGATCATACCGCTCCTGTGCAAACTGTTTACCACTCTTGTGATTCTGTGCACGTAAAAATTCTTTCATATTTCCTTTCATCCATGCCGCAATCGAAGTCAGCGCATCGTCATCAGCTCCGCCATACTCCGGAATCACCTTATCCACAACAGACAGTTCTTTCAGATCCTGCGCCGTGATCTTCATGACCGTTGCCGCTTCTTTTGCACGTTTTCCATCCTTCCAGAGAATGGAAGCAAATCCTTCCGGAGAAAGAATCGAATAGGTGGCATTTTCCATCATCCATACTTCATTACCAACCGCAAGGGCAAGAGCTCCGCCACTGCCGCCTTCGCCAATCATCAGGCAAAGAATCGGCACCTGGATTCCGGACATTTCATAAAGGTTTCTTGCAATTGCCTCACCCTGTCCGTTCTCCTCGGCTTCTTTTCCCGGATATGCGCCGGATGTATTTACAAAAGTAATGATTGGCCGATTAAATTTTTCTGCCTGCTTCATCAGACGGATTGCTTTGCGGTATCCTTCCGGCGAAGGCATACCAAAGTTGCGTTCCTTGCAGTCCTTTAAATCTTTTCCCTTATGCACCCCGATCACGGTTACCGGCTGTCCATCCAGATAGGCAATACCACCGACAATTGCCGGATCATCACGGAAATAACGGTCTCCGTGCAATTCCATGAATTCGTCAAAAATCTGCCCCATATAATCGACAGATGCCAGACGTTTCATCTGACGTGCCGCCATCACTTTATCCCACGGTTCTAACGGTCTGGAAAACGTATTTCTCTCGCGCATCAGTTCGGTCGGCTCATAACGGTCATCGTCATGTGCCGGATCAAAGTTTGCATATCCTTCGGTCGGACGATGCAGACGAAGGATTTTTCCCAGCGTATCTTTTAATTCGTCACGCTCTACAATCGCATCCACGAATCCGTGTTTCAACTGAAACTCGGCTCTCTGGAATCCATCCGGAAGTTTCTCACCGATGGTCTGCTCAATCACACGCGGACCTGCAAAACCGATCAGTGCTCCCGGCTCTGCAAGAATAATGTCTCCAAGCATTGCAAAACTTGCGGTCACACCACCGGTTGTCGGATCGGTCAGAACCGGAATATAAAGAAGTCCTGCATCCGAATGCCGTTTTACAGCTGCCGAAGTCTTTGCCATCTGCATCAGGGAAATAATTCCCTCCTGCATACGTGCACCACCGGAACAGCAGAATAAGATCACCGGAAGTTTCTGTTCCGTTGCCTTTTCCATTGCACGTGTAATCCGCTCACCGACTACGTGTCCCATACTTCCCATCATGAAACGGGCATCAATCACACCGAGAACTGTCTTCTCTCCGTTGATTGTACAACTTCCCATGGTTACGCCTTCGTTTAATCCGGTTTTTTCCTGTGTTGCAGCAACTTTTTCTTCGTATTCCGGGAAATTCAGCGGATTTTCGGTCTTAAGATCATTATCCCAGGTTTCAAAAGTTCCTGCATCCGCCACCATACGAATACGGTTTTTGGTGCGGACACGGAAATAATATCCGCACTCGTAGCAGACATATTTATTTTTGATGACACGCTGTTTATCCAGTTCTTTTTTGCAGATTTTACAGGTAACGGTCTCTACAACAGGTGCTGCTTCCTTTGCCTCTTCCTGCTTTGGCTCTTCTGCCTGTGTTTTTTCTGGTTCTTCGTTGTGATTTACTTTGATATATTTTTTATTAAAAAACATTGCCTTTCCCCTATCCGATTGCAAATGTCAGTTCTGCGGAACATGCCAGTTTTCCATTTACTTTTGCTGTTGCCTGCCCCACACCGATCGGTCCCTTCACCTTGATAATTTCGGTTTCAAGCACCAGAGTATCCCCCGGAACAACTTTCTGCTTGAATTTTGCTTTATTGATTCCTGCAAAATATGCCGTCTTTCCTTTCCATTCCGGCTGCGAAAGAATCGCAACCGCACCGGTCTGTGCCAGTGCTTCCACGATCAGCACACCCGGCATAACCGGATTTCCCGGAAAATGACCGGCAAAAAACGGTTCATTGAAGGTTACATTTTTCTTTGCCACTGCGCGCACGCCCGGCTCTACTTCTTCCACTGTGTCAATCAGCAAAAACGGATGTCTGTGCGGCAGGATTTCCATAATTTCCTGTGTTGTCATACTCATAGCTTCTACTCCTCGTATTTGCGAACCAGAAGACTTGCGTTATGTCCGCCAAATCCAAGAGAGTTTGACAGTGCATAGGTAAATGACTCGTGGTATTCTTCTTTACAGTAGTTCAGATCCATCTCGTCATCCGGTGTCTCATAACCAACTGTACGGTGAATGTATCCTTCTTCCAGCTCTTTGACACAGGTGATAAATTCAACCGCACCTGCGGCACCAAGAAGATGACCGATCATGGACTTTGTAGAATTGATCTTAATGTCCTTTGCATGATCCCCAAACAGTAACTTAATGGCACGGGTCTCAAAAAGATCGTTGTGATGCGTTGCAGTACCATGCGCATTGATGTACGTGATCTCGTTTTTGTCTACCCCCGCATCCTCGATGGCATTCTGCATAGCGCGTGCTGCACCTGCACCGTCTTCGAGTGGGGAAGTAATATGGTAAGCATCTGCAGAACATCCATATCCCACAACTTCTGCATAGATTTTTGCGCCTCTTGCCTTCGCATGCTCAAGTTCCTCAAGAACAACAATGCCGGCACCTTCACCCAATACAAAACCGCTGCGGTTTTTATCGAAAGGAAGGGAACATTTTTCCGGATCATCGGATGGAGAAAGCGCCGTCAGTGCACCGAATCCGGCAATCGCACATGGACATACGGCTGCCTCTGTTCCTCCGGCTACCATGACATCTGCCTCTCCGTACTGAATGCTGCGGAACGCATCACCGATATTATTCGTACCGGTCGCACAGGCAGTTACATCATTGGTACATTTTCCCTGCAATCCCAGCTGGATGGAGACATTTCCTGCTGCCATGTTTGAGATCATCAATGGAACGAAAATCGGATTGACTCTGCCCGGTCCTTTTTCCACAATCTTTGTATACTCACGCTCGATTGCCTGAAGACTTCCAACACCGCATCCAACGGCTGTACCGCAACGGTAAGCGTCCTCTTTTTCCATATCAAGCCCTGCATCCGCAACGGCTTCTTTGGCTGCTGCTACTGCGTACTGTGCAAACAGTTCCATACGCTTTGCTGCCTTAAAATCCATATGCTCTTTTCCGACAAAACCTTTGACTTCTGCCGCAAGATGTGCTTTATATTCACTTGCATCAAACTTCGTGATAGGACCAAATCCAATCTGTCCGGCATGGATTCCTTTCCAGAATTCTTCCACATTCAGGCCGATCGGCGTGATTGCTCCCATTCCCGTCACAACGACTCTTCTCATTTTCCTTTTCCTTTCTTTCTATCAGGTTCCTTAAATGGCCATACCACCGTCTACGGAAAGTATCTGTCCGGTAATATAATCCGACTCCGGTGATGCAAGAAATGCGACTGCATTCGCAATATCCTGTACCTGTCCGGCTCTGCCAAGCGGGATCTGCTTTTTTAATTCTTCCTGGGTCTTTTCCGGCAATACTGCGGTCATCTCTGTCTCTACAAATCCGGGAGCAACCGCATTGACGCAGATTCCTCTGGATGCAAGCTCCCTTGCAACAGATTTTGTCAGACCGATCACGCCCGCCTTGCTGGCTGCATAGTTTGACTGTCCCGCATTTCCAAGGATTCCGGATACCGAAGAAATATTGATAATTTTTCCGGCACGCTGTTTTAACAGATAGCGTGACAGATGACGAATTGTATTGAAAGTTCCCTTCAGGTTGGTATTGATCACAGCATCAAAATCGCTTTCCTTCATGCGCATCAGCAGATCATCCCTTGTAATTCCGGCATTGTTCACCAGAATATCCATATGCTTATATTCTTTGATAAGGGATTCAATCATCTCCTGACATGCTGTAAAATCAGAGACATTGCAGCGAACACTCACGGCATCTCCTCCGGCCGCTTTGATCGCTGCAACCGTTTCATTTGCAGCATCTTCGGAACCATTGTAGTTCACCACAACAAATGCTCCGCGTTTTGCCAGCTCCAGCGCAATGGCTCTTCCGATTCCCCTGGAAGCACCTGTAACAAGTGCATTTTTACCGGTTAACATATTTATTGAAATCCTCCATTTTGTCGATGTTGTATGTGGTAACATCGCGATTGATCTTTCTCATAAATCCGGAAAGGCTGCGTCCCGGTCCGATCTCCACAAATTCCTCTGCTCCGTCTGCAATCAGGCGCTCAATTGTCTGCTGCCAGCGCACGGAAGAAGAAACCTGACTTACCAGATAATCCTTGACGTCTGCCGGATCTTTGACATAATCTGCAGTCACATTGGTCAGATACGGAATGGTGATCGGCTGAATCGTTACATCTTCCAGTGCCTCTTTAAGTTTCTTTCCTGCTTCTGCTAAAAGTGCAGAATGGAACGGGCCACTGACTTTAAGCGGAACCACGCGCTTTGCTCCGGCTTCCTTGCAGGCATCTCCTGCCTCACCTACAGCATCTGCTGCTCCGGTGATAACGATCTGTCCCGGACAGTTGTAATTTGCAATGGAAACAACTTTGTTTGTTTTTGCAGCGGTTTCCTCACAGATTGCTGCGATCTTTTCCGCATCCAGTCCAAGAATTGCAGACATACCGCCGCCTACCGGATATGCCTGTTCCATATAAATACCGCGCTTGCGGACAACCGCAAATGCATCCCTCATCGTCATCGCTCCGGATGCAATCAGCGCACCATATTCGCCAAGGCTTAAGCCCGCCGTAACGTCGCAGCCAATTCCCGCTGCTTTTAATGCTGTATAAATAGCCGCCTCGGTTGTGAGCATACAGATCTGTGTGTACTCTGTAATGTTCAGCTTATCATTTTCTTCAAAGCAAAGAGCTGCCACATCCAGACCTGTCACTTCATTTGCCAGATCATAGACCGCTTTTGCTTCCGGCATGGCGTCGTAAAACTCTTTTCCCATACCAATATACTGAGATCCCTGTCCAGGGAACATAAATACTCTCTTCACTGTCTTCTCCTATTTCTGTCCCAATAACTTTTCGGCACCACTCATAACATCCCGGATAATTTCCGCACAGGTCTCTTCTTTTTTTACCAGACCCGCAGACTGGCCTGCCATAACGCTGCCGTACATGACATCGCCCTCGACAACTGCTTTGCGCAGTGCTCCGAGTGTCATCTGCTCAAGTTCTTCGAACGGTGCACCTTCTTTTTCTTTCTTTAAGTACTCGCGGGTCATTTTGTTACGAATAACGCGAATCGGATGGCCTGTGGACATGCCGGTCACTTCACTGTCAATATCTTTTGCTTTGACCACGCGCTGCTTGTAATTTTCATGAACCGTGGATTCTTTTGCAACAACAAAACGGGTTCCCATCTGTACTGCCTCTGCGCCAAGCATCATAGCTGCCGCAAATCCACGTCCATCTGCAATTCCACCGGCTGCAATGACCGGAATGGATACCGCATCTACTACCTGTGGTACGAGTGTCATCGTCGTCTGGGCACCGATGTGTCCACCGGACTCCATTCCCTCAGCGACCAGTGCATCCGCACCGCCACGCTCCATCAGCTTTGCCAATGCCACGCTTGCCACAACCGGGATCACTTTGATTTTGGCTTCTTTCCACATGCTCATATATTTGGCCGGATTGCCGGCGCCGGTTGTTACTACCTTAACGCCTTCCTCCACAATTACTTTTGCAATCTCATCCGCTTCCGGATTCATCAGCATGAGATTTACTCCAAACGGCTTGTCGGTTTCTTTTTTTGCTGCCTGAATCTGCTCACGCACCCAGGAAGCCGGTGCTCCACCTGCTCCGATGATGCCAAGTCCGCCGGCATTGGATACCGCACTGGCCAGTTCATGTGTTGCGACCCATGCCATACCGCCCTGAATGATCGGATATTCGATTCCCAGAAGCTCTGTCACTCTTGTTTTCATAGCTTATGCCTCAACACCCTTATTTTTCATATAATCAATGACATCCTGAACGGTAAGGATCTTCTCTAAATCCTCAGAAGGAATCTCTACACCGTACTCTTCTTCCAAAGCCATAACCAGCTCAAACAGATCTAAGGAATCTGCCTCAAGATCCTCTTTGAAACGGGACTCTGCGGTGATAGAATCTGCGTCTACGTTTAACTGGTCTGCAATGATTTCTTTTAACTTTTCTAACATAATGGGTTCTCCTTTTACTGTCTTCAATTTTGTTTGATTGTGAAATAGTTTGATTGTCAAACAGTTTCTTAGTCAAAGTATATGCAAAGATAGTTTGATTGTCAAGATATTTTTTCAACAGGGTAATGATAAAAGAGTACAAAAAAGCACAGCAAACACTTTCTTCCTACACGAAAATGTTTGCTGTGCATATGGTTCTGTTTTTTGAACTTATCCGATAATGAGCTGCATTGCCCCGTATATTCCGGCATCATTGCCAAGCTGTGCCAGTTCAAAGCGGGTATCACGACATGCATGGAAGCAGCTTTCCTTAAAGTGCTTCTGGATCGTATCGATTAAAATCTGTCCGGCTTTGGACACACCACCACCGATCACGATAACTTCCGGATTGGTCACGCAGGCAATATTCGAAAGGGTTGACCCTAAAATTTCTCCCACTTCATCTACCAGTCCAAGAGCTACTTCATCGCCTTCTTTTGCCACATCAAAAATGTCTTTTGCAGTAATATCTTTATAATCACGAAGCTTTGTCGCATCCTGTGTTTTGGCAAGTTTACGTTTTGCCATGCGTACAATACCGGTCGCAGAAGTATACTGTTCCAGACATCCATACTGCCCACAGTTACAAGGCTCGATCTCATCATGGTTTACGGTAATATGTCCGATTTCTCCGCCTGCACCGTTATATCCGGCAACCACATGACCGTCTACAATGATTCCACCGCCAACACCGGTACCAAGCGTTACCATGATGACATCTTTGCTTCCTTTTCCGCCGCCCTGCCACATTTCGCCAAGACCTGCAACGTTCGCATCATTTCCGACTTTTACTTTCAGACCTGTCTGTGCACCGAGTTCCTCCGCAACATTGATCACTCCCCAGCCGAGATTGACACACCCGTTAACAACGCCATCACTCCGCACAGGACCCGGAACACCGATTCCCACACCCTCTACATCACTCTTACTGATGCCTTCCTGCGCCAGCTTATTATCAATCGCCTGTGCAATATCCGGCAGTACTGCCTTTCCGTTATCGCTGGTATCGGTCTTGATTTCCCATTTGTCAAGAAGCTCTCCGCTTGTCTCAAAAAATCCCATTTTTACGGTGGTTCCTCCCACATCTACGCCAAATCCATATTTCTTCAATTTCTGATTCCTCCTTGATCTATGTGATATCTATTTTTTTCTACCCCATGTATCTGTATTCTACCATATTCCGGAATTTCTGCCTAGTATCGATAAAAAAAATCAACCGGTGTATCCATAAATACACCGGTTGCACTGTTTTATATATGTTTATTGTACGTTTCCACCACCGATATCTCCACTCTCTCCGGTATCACCGCCATTATCCGTAGTTCCGCTATTGTCCGGTTTATTGGTATTTTCTCCATTTTCCGGCTTATCGGTGTTTCCTCCGCTTTCTCCGGAATCGCTGTCCCCATTATGTTCCGGTTTGGAATTGTTATTCTGATCACCGGCATTGCTGTCGTTATTGTCCGGCTGGTTATCATTTTCGGAGCTTCCGTCCGTTGTATTATCTTTCTGCTGGCTCTCGGAAGTCTGCTGATCATCCGTCTGGTTTTCCTCCGTCTGGTTTTCTTCGCGCATCTTGTCGTGTTCTTCCTCTTCCTTCTTCTGCTGATTTTTAAAATCGTCCGAAAGCTGAGCATAAGGAAGGAAATCAAGCGAAGATAATCCCTCGTGGGCCGCAGACATATATGCTTTCCAGATCTGTGCCGGATACGTGCTTCCACTCAGATTGGAAATGGCTTTTGGATAATCACATCCCACCCAGACTGCAGTTGTATAATATCTGGTAAATCCGCAGAACCATCCATCCTTGTGATCGTTTGTTGTACCCGTCTTTCCGGCACACGGCATATCGGCAAGCTTTGCAGAACGTCCGGTTCCACTGTCCATAACGGAGGTCATGATATCCGTCATCATCCGCGCCGCATCCTGCTTATAAACTGTTTTTTCCGTCAGGCTGGACGTATAGACTACATTTTCATCAGAATCCACAATTGATTTTACACAGGTCGGTTCCCGGTAAAGTCCGTCATTTTCAACCGCTGCATACCCGGATGCCATCTCAAGCGGAGAAACACCCTTGGTAAATCCACCAAGAGATGTGGCAAGGGTATAATCTCCGTCCTTAATCTGTGCAAAATTCATATTTTTTAAATACTGCAGACCTGTTTTTGGTGTCAGTTCATCATACAGCTGCCAGGCAATCGTATTAATGGAATGTGCAATCGCATATCTGAGCGGAATCTTTCCGGCATATGTATTGTTTGCATTGGATGGTCCGTCTTTTAGTTTATGGTCATCCACAACGGTATCCGGAGTATACCCGCGCTCCAGCTGCGGAGTATATACCAGCAATGGCTTAATCGAACTTCCCGGCTGACGATAACTCTGGTATGCACGGTTTAACGTATAGTTATCCGAATCCTGCTTACGGCCGCCCACGATTGCCACTACATATCCGCTGTTGTTATCAATCGATACTGCTGCCGCCTGCATCTTGTAAGTTCCGTCTTTGGATTTGTCTTTAAATCCTTTGAGGGTATCATCGATAGCAGACTGCAGTTCCTTTTGTTTTTCCATATCAATCGTCGTATAGATTTTGTATCCTCCGGAAAACAGTTTCTTCTGACACGCACTGTAAAGTTCGTCATATGCTTCCCCATAAGACTTCTTTTCCTTATCCGAATCAAAATAATATTTAAACTGGAAACCTTCCTGTTCCATCAGTGCACGGGTTGCGCAGTCATACGTGTAAGTATCAATCGAACTGTTAATTTTCTCCGTGGCACTCTTTTTCGGCCGGTTCAGCGCAATCTCTTCTTTGGTGGCCTCATAATACTCTTCCTGGGAAATTTTCCCGTCATCCCGCATATTCTTTAAGATCAGATTCCGCCGGATAATGGTATTGTCCGGGTGTGTCACCGGATCATAATTGGACGGGCGGTTCGGGATCGCACACAGATACGCGGTCTGCGATACATCAAGATCTTTCAGTTCACAGTTAAAATATCCATGACAGGCAGCGTCAATTCCGTAATAGCCGTTTGCAAAATACACGTTATTCAGATAAAATTCCATAATTTTATCCTTACTGTAACGTTTTTCGAGTTCCCACGCAAGAAACATCTGCTTCACCTTGTACTGCCACGTCTGTTTCGGCTGCATATAAATCAGCTTGGCAAGCTGCATGGTAATCGTACTTCCACCCTGCGTGCCTCCCTGCGATTTTTTCAGTTTCGACATGACTGTGGCTTTGACCGCACGCATGAGTGCCTTCAGATCCACACCGTTATGCTGGTAAAACTTCTTGTCCTCAATACTGATAATCGCTGCGACAAAATTCTTTGGAATATCCTCGTATTTGACATATTGCGCATTCTTGTCTCCCCTTCGTTCAGAGATCAGTTTTCCGTCTTTATCAAAAACGGAGCAGGTCTGTGAAGGGATAAATGTGGAATCGTCGGAAGCAGATACCTCCTGCACTGCCTCACGGCGCATCTGCTGTATCTGATCCGCATATCCGCCAAAATAGTAGTATCCAAAGCCTGCCAGCACAACAAGCATCAGCACGATCTGCAGCTTTATGACAAACCAGAAAAAGCGATGCTGCTTTTTCTTTCTTTTCTTTTTCTTCTTGGTTGACATATACTCTCCTCCATATTTATTTTGGAAACATACATCATACATTTTATCTCTTTTGGACAGTATATGCAAATTATCCTGTCTCTTATACACATCTGACGCTGCCGACGATACTCCTT
>ENA-OZKD01000514-OZKD01000514.1-human-gut-metagenome-genome-assembly--contig:-NODE-514-length-12028-cov-7.199115_pt1 | contig 12028 bp, 9 predicted proteins | sample MGYA00244819_ERZ653749 | MGnify/ENA primary metagenome ERZ653749 (study PRJEB26926, sample SAMN06165329) | human gut metagenome | biome: ENVO:00009003; feature: ENVO:2100002; material: ENVO:00002003... | reverse complement strand
GGGCTCGGAGATGTGTATAAGAGACAGTTATTAATGTTGATATCATTTTGATATCGCAAATATACGGTATTAAAATGATATCACAAGGGCAGAAGATAAAGATTTCAAATACTTTAACAGAAAAAGGTCGTTGGGACGATACCCAACGACCTTTTCCCAAATTTTCATCTATTTATATATAGAAATATTATTCTATCACTTCCATTTCTTCCTCTTCTATTTCTTCCTTGATCTCCTTCTCTTTCTTTCCGAAATTAGGATCAATCTTCAGGAAAGCAGTAACCAGGAAGGTGATGGCGCAACATGCCATCACGATGATGAAGAACATGCGGTAACCTACCATATCCTTCAGATATCCAGAAACCATGCCCGGCAGCATCAATCCGAGATAGGAGATGCCCGTACAGATGGAATAATGGGAGGTTTTGAACTTTCCCTGACTGTAGAACAGCATGTAGAGGGTAAGAACCGTGAAGCCCAGACCATAACCCAACTGCTCGACAAAAAGACAGCTGGAAACCACGATGAGGTTACTGTTGAGCGAATAACTCAGATAGATGTAAACCACATCAGGCAAGGTGATGGCGCAAACCAGAGGCCAGAGCCATTTCTTCATTCCATCCCTGCTCACCAGAATACCACCAAGAATTCCACCCAGCAGCAAACCTATCAATCCCACAGTACCATTGGCAAAACCATATTCCTGAGGTGACAGTCCCAGTCCACCCTGCGAATTAGGACGGAGGATGAAGGTCTTGGTCATGGTGTTCAGAAGCGCTTCAGGGAATCGGTAGAGCAAGAGAAAGAGCATCACGCAGACGGTTTCACCCAATCCGAACTTCACGAAGAAGGTGCGGAACATGTTCTTCAGTTCATGAGCCACTTCACCCACCGTTCTGTCGGTCTGCATATCCTCCTTCGGACGAGGCATGAAGCGGCTGTGGTAGAGCCACAAACCGATGAAGATACCTGCCAGTCCGTAAAAGATAAGCGCCCATGAGAAGCGAATCTGGTTGCGGAAGAGAACCTGAAGCACACCTGCCAGCATCACCAGAAAACCATTCACAAAGATGATGGCGAGGCGGTAGAAGGTATTTCGCAAGCCTACAAACTTAGTCTGCGTATGTTCATCCAGCTCAATCATGTAGAAACCATCTGCAGAAATGTCGTGGGTAGCACTACAGAAGGCGATGAGGAAGAAGAAGCACATCGTTGCCTGGAACCAGAAGGCGGTAGGCAGCGAGAAGGCGATGCCAGCAAGGGCAGCTCCAATGAGTGCCTGCATGGTGAGCACCCACCAGCGCTTAGTCTTCAGCAAATCTATGAACGGACTCCACAAGGGCTTGATGACCCAGGGCAGGGCGAGCCATCCGGTATAGAGACCCACCTCAGCATCGGTCAGCCCCAACTGCATGTACATCACCACAGAGAGGGCGGTTACGATGACGTTGGGGAGTCCTTCGGCAAAATAGAGGGTCGGAATCCATGCCCATGGACTCCGACTGTTTTTCTTAGTTACCATTTTACATCACTATTTATAAAGTTTCTTGATTTCAGCACCCTGATAGTAGTGCAGCAGGATGGCATCATAATGATAACCCTGCTCGCCCATCACGGCAGCACCAATCTGGCAGAGACCTACTCCATGCCCCCAACCGGCTCCGATGAGTTCGAAACGCTGAGGCACTCCCTGTTCATCCTTATCATATTTATCCACCACGAAGGCTGAACTCAGCAGATGACTGTCGCTCAGCGTACGGCGTATTTCGAGTTCCTTACCGATGGTAAAGGTCTTCTCTGTTCCGATGATCTGGAGCTTGCTGATTCTTCCACTCTTTCCGCGCTCCACGGCCTTCATGTCTAGGATGGCACCCAGGTCCATCTTCAGTTTGTCGGCGATGAGCTGCTGCAACTTCTCCTGGCTGAGCGTTTCCTTCCAGCGGTAGAAATTGACGGTTTCCTGATCATAGTCGTTGAGCACTTCTGACAGGATTTTCTTGTCCTGCGTGTTGCAGAAAGCTGGCGGATTGAAGCGGATCCATTTCTCAGCCTCCTCCTCATTGGTCAGATTAGGCAGTGTATGTTCCACGCCCAGGGCAATGTCGCGAACCGCCGTGAGATAAGTCTTCGGCGTGTCCTCCCAGCAATACTGGAATTCCTCGGTTATTCCGCCGCAGCATTTCGAGAATCTTGCATCGCAGATTTCGTCGCCGTCCATCAGAATCTGTCCCTTGGTCTGGCGGATGGCTTCAGCTACATGGGGCGATGTTTCCTTGGTGATACCCTGGTAGCGCTGGCAGTGGTCGTCGGCACATACATCAAAGAGGGTGTGGTCTTCGCGGTCGTACCAGCGGATGAGCGTATCTTCCTTCTTGGTGAAGGAGAAGAAGTTGTTGCCGCTCTCAGCCACCTCTCGGCGCTTCTTCATCTGTGCCAGGAGCCATGAACGAGAGATGACGGCGTGCGCCTTCAGGAGTTCGAGACTCGAAGTGGCACTCATTTCACTGCTGATGACGCTCTCCAGATATTTCTCTACAGGCAACTCATTGATTGCCACAATCTTATCCGATTCTACCACAAAGCGGAGCGTGCCCAGGAAGGTTTGGGTTTCCTTGCGCTCCCAGTGGAAGTTGACACCGATGGTTACGTCGCTCAGCGAAAACGAGGCGTCGGCACTCTGCGGATGGAAGGTGAGCTGGCTGTACTGGTTGCCGTTCCAGAGCACACCGCCCTCTGAGAATTCTACCACCTGTTCGCCCAGCACCTTTTCGCCCTTGGCAAGATAAGGTTTGTTTAGCGAGAAATGAATCTTCTGCGCACTCACGATGCCCACCGTTACGTCGGGCTGCTTACCTTTATTATATAAGGTGGAAGAGGCTTCGGCTGCATCCTCGGCATCCTTAGATGCCTTCAGTTTGGCGATGATGGCGTTCATCTTTTCTTCCGAAACGCCACATTCCTGCAGCAGCGAGAGGGCTTTCTCCTCGGTCAGCTTTCGGAAATCTTCCTCACGAGGGGTGATGATGAGTCCGCTCATATCCAGTGCTCCCGGCGAAACCACAAACTGGGCGTCGCCTTCGGCAAAATAGGCTTCCGGACGGTGCTTTTCTCTCGGAATGACCACGCTGATGAATTCCTCGCCCTTGCGCCAGGAGATGATGTTCATCATCGGTTCGGTTTCGTCGCCACGCTGAGGCATTGCCTTGTAGAGACGGCGGAAGAGGGCCTCATCGCTCTCAGCACTCTTCGAGATGATGACGAAGGCGGGAACGATGAAGTCGCGAACCACTGAGATTTTCTCCTCATCATTGAGAGAGATGATGTCGGTCAGGTTGCGGGAGAGACGCTGCCAGTTGGTCTGAAGAGGAAGGATGCCGTTGGTTCCTGCCTGGAAATGAAGATGGTCTGGAGCCGATGCACCACACTTCGGACCGTTGTAGAACACCATCAGGTCGCTGTGCAGACTGATGAAGCGGTGCATCTCGCCGTAGTTCTTGTAGATGAGCTGAGGCTGATGCTTGCGTGCCGGAATGGTGAAGTGGACTGGCAGAATCGGGAACGGATTCACCAGAAGATGGAATTTCTCGTCTATCTGCTTCGACATCTGTTCCTTAGGACGGTTCTTGTCGCAAAGGAAACAAGGGCGCTCGCCCAGGGTTTTCTTATCTATCTTGGCGCCCGTACTTACGATGCGGGCTGGGTTCCACTGCAGTTTCAGCTGGTCGGAGAATTGGCGGGTTTCTACATGCTTGAGGTCGCGGAAGCGGTGGCGCGCATCGGTCCAAACCTCCAGCTGACGGTTGAAGAAACGCGAGATGCTGCTGTCTTCCATAATGTCGGCCTTGCCCTGCAGCATGTGCTGGCGTGCCTTCAGTTCCATGGTGCGCAGGCGGTCCTTATACAGGTTGTTGGCGTTCACCTTCTCTACGCTGAGGGCTGCATCGCTGTTACCTCCCCAGCGGCGGCAGAGGTAGAGTTCGTCGTAGATTCTGCCGATGCGATAACGGCGCGAAAATGCCAAGCCGAGCGCATAATCCTCACCATACGAGGTGTTAGGAAACTGGATCTGTCTGACCAGCGGAGTAAAGAAGGCGCGCGGAGCACCTAATCCGTTGATACGCAGCGCATTGTTGCATCCGTTTTCATCGGTCCACTCCTTGTGGTCTATCAGTCCCGGTGGCAGGGTGTTGAGGTCGAAGTCGCACATGCGGTACGAGCCGATAATCATGGCTGCCTTCTGCTTGTAGAAGGCATCTACTATCTTCTGAAGTGTCTTTGGTGAAGAATAGAGGTCATCGCTGTCAAGCTGTACAGCAAACTTTCCGCAGAAACTGCTGTTGATGGCTTCGTTCCAGCATCCGCCTATTCCCAGGTCGGTTCTCTCCGGCACAATCTGTATCAGGTTGTCGACTTTAAGTTCATCCAGTATTTCGCCGGTGCGGTCGGTAGAATGGTTGTTTACCACAATGACGTTAAACTTGAAGCTTGCCTTCTGTCCCAGCGCACTCTTCACGGCATCAGCCACCGTCTTTTCACGGTTGAAGACGGGGATGATGACAGATGCCTCGTATTCAAAATCCTGCTCACCGAAGTCGGGCTGGCGGTAGAAGGTGGTGTCTATCAGGGCGCCCACCTTGCCCAAATGCTGGGTGCATGCCTTTTCCATCTCAATCTGCACCTCGCGGTTGCGCGGGTTTACATAGTCAAACTGCTTCTCGCCGCTCTTACGGGTGTCGAGTTCGGCTTCTGAATAGAGGAATTCGTTGAGATGGAAGATTTCGCCCACGCGGCTCAGATAGAGACGGAGGTCGTAGAGGGCGGCAAACTGATACTCTTCGCGGTCGGGTTGGGCGATGTAGTCGGCCAGCGCCTGTGCCTTGATGCACCAGAGGCTTCCAAAGTCGAAGTCATCTCGCAAAGAACCTGACTGGTAGTCAATTACCGGATGTTTCTCCATTTTGCCTTCCACCATCTTGTAGTGGTCGGCGTAAACCATGACGGCATCCGTATCATCTGCCACTCTGAGGAATCGCTCCAGCGTGTTGTTTCCCCATCCTATGGTGGTGTGGCGGGTACAGATCATCATGTAGTCGGCATCTGTATTTTCAGCGATGCTGACAATGGTGTTACTGCTTTCCAGGCGGTCGGTGATGACAAACGTACATCCTTCGGGCACCTGATGATGAGCGGCAAAATCAGCACTCACCAGGAAGTGGATATGCTGTACTGTCTTGTACTCATGAAGCACCGACAAGGCATTCTGCGCATCGTCGATGTATTCGCAAGGCAAGAAAAGGTCTATTTTTTCTCTCATTTTCTTACGTTATTTTTGTTCACTTCAGCCCTTTTCGGGGGGCTAAATCTGTGTTTTTTATCTTTATTTTATCTTATTATATTAAAATATGTGGCAAAGATACTAATTTTTCGGCAAAAAACACTATCTTTGCAGTATGAATAATGAAAAAAAATATCTTTTGGGCCTTACACTTGCCGAATTGAAGCAGGTGGCAAAGGACTTAGGCATGCCCGCCTTCACCGGTGGGCAGATGGCGAAGTGGCTCTATGAGCAGCATGTGAAGAGCATTGATGAGATGACCAACATCTCGAAGGCGAACCGTGCCAAACTCGCTGCCGAATACGAAATAGGATGCTTCGGATATTCCGATGCACAACATTCGGTGGATGGTACCATCAAGTACCTCTTCCCTACCCGAAGCGGCAAATTTGTCGAGACGGTTTACATCCCCGACAAAGACCGCGCCACGCTGTGCGTTTCTTCGCAGGTGGGATGCAAGATGAACTGCCTGTTCTGCCAGACCGGCAAGCAGGGGTTTGAGGGCAGCTTGCCTGCAGGCGACATTCTGAACCAGGTTTACTCGCTGCCGGAGGTGGACAAGCTTACCAACATCGTGTTCATGGGTCAGGGCGAGCCGATGGATAATCTCGACAATGTGCTGCGCGCCACTGAGATTCTCACCGCCGACTACGGCTGGGCATGGAGCCCGAAGCGCATCACGGTAAGTTCGGTGGGCGTGAAGAACAAGCTGAAGCGGTTCCTGGAAGAGAGCGACTGCCATGTGGCCATCAGCATGCACGACCCTATCCCTTCTGAGCGCGCTGAACTGATGCCTGCCGAAAGGGGCATGGGCATTGAGCAGGTAGTAGAACTGCTGAGGAACTATGATTTCTCTCATCAACGCCGCCTGAGTTTCGAATACATCGTCTTTAAGGGCGTAAACGACAGTATGCAGCATGCCAAGGCCATCATCAAGCTGGTGAAGGGACTTGACTGCCGCTTCAACCTGATTCGTTTCCACCAAATTCCAGACATTCCTCTGCAAGGTGTGGATGATGAGAAGATGGAGCAGTTCCGTGATTACCTCACCCAGCATGGTGTCTTCACCACCATCCGTGCCAGCCGCGGCCAGGACATCTACGCCGCCTGCGGTCTGCTCAGCACCTCGAAGAAAATCGGAGAAATCCGTGAGCACGAGGATGAAGAGAAGATGAATAAGTAAGGAAAGGTGGGGAAAAATGGTTAGAGAATCTTTAAAGATCCTACTTGCCGGCTGTCTTTTGTTCCTTTTTCTGGCAAGTTGCAGCCCGGGAGGAGGAAGAAACAGAAAACTGCCCAAGAGCACAGGACAGCCTTACGAGGTGGTACTCAAGGGAGATACTGACAGCATCGTTACGAAGATACTGACGGAAGAGGTGCCAGCCCTGCCCCAACCCGAACCGCTCTGCCGGCTCATCCAGGTTAAGAAGGGCAAAATCCACGACAGCTACCTGCTCGTAAGAACTCGCATCGTAGTGAACATCCCGGCAGCGGAATTCTCAGTCAGGCTGAGCCGCAACGAGAATGCTTCACCGCAGACCGTCATCCGCATCTCTGCCCGCTCGCTGCAGCAACTCAGAGAGAAACTCAACCCCGAGAAACTGCGCCAGCTCGTAGATGAGACTGAACTGGAGCACCTCGCATCCATCATCTCCACCAACCCGAGCAAGCAGAACCGCGAGATGCAACAACTGGTAAAGAAGAACTTCGGCATCAGCATGAACATCCCTGCCGAAATGCAGGCAAGCAAAAAGGCGAAGAACTTCATTTGGATCTCAAACAACGCCAGCTCGGGCATGAAGAACCTGCTCGTAATGAAAGTGAAGAGTGAAGAACGAAGAGTGAAAAATTCAGATGCTTTTTCACCTCAAGAGAAGCAGCAGATTGATAGCATTCTCCGAACCAATATGCCCGGCGAAACCGACAGCATGTACATGATAATCCCGGTCCTTTCAGAAAAAGGACTCTGGGAGATGAAGGGCGACGCCATGGGAGGCCCCTACGTGATGAGGCGCATCCGCCTGAGAAAAACGGGGGATGAAATCATCATCATCGGCTTCGTCTATGCGCCCGAAATGAAAAAGAAAATATCAATCAAGCAGCTAGAAGCTGCGATTTCTACTATAAAATAAAACGATAAATGGACAGCAAAAAAATTAGAGTGGCCATCACTCACGGAGATACCAACGGTATCGGATACGAACTCATTTTTAAGGCATTCAGTGAGCCAGAGATGTTGGAGTATTGTACCCCTATCATCTACGGTTCGCCTAAAGTGGCAGCTTATTACCGCAAGGCGATGAATCTGCCAGCCCAGTTCTCCATCATCCAGAAAGCAGAAGATGCTGAAGACGGAAGAATCAACCTCCTGCCAGCTGTAGACGAGGAGGTAAAGGTTGACATGGGCATGCCTACTCAGGAATCGGGTACGGCAGCCATCAAGGCACTTGACCGAGCCATGACCGACTACCGCGACGAGCTCTTCGACGTGCTCGTTACCGCACCGGTAAACAACCAGAACGCACAATTTGAGGGCTTCCAGTTCAAGGGCCACAAGGAATACATAGAAACTTGCCTGGGCGAAGGTGCCAAAGGCCTTTCCATCCTCTGCGGCGGCGACCTTCGCATCGCATCCGTAACCGGAAAGACTCCGCTCAAGGACGTGCCGGCAGCTATCACCCAGGAGCTCATCATCGAGAAGGTGAAGCAGATGCACACATCACTGAAGCGAGACTTCATGATTACCAACCCGCGCATCGCCGTGCTCGCCCTGAATCCTAGCAACAACGGTGAGGAGAGCTGCGGACCAGAGGAAGCCAGCATCATCATCCCAGCCATTGACCAGCTTGCCGAGCAGAAAATACAAGCTTTTGGTCCTTACCCTGCTGACGAGTTCTTCGGCAACGGCCATTTCGTAGAGTTCGACGGCATCATGACCATGTATCATGATCAGGCTACTACCCCGTTCCATTCTCTCTACACCGAGGATGGCGTACTCTTTACTGCCGGTCTGCCACTCGTGCACACCGCCGCCAACACCACTCCTAGCTACAGCATCACGGGCTGCAACGAAGCCGATGCAATCTCCTTCCGCCATGCCATCTACTTGGCGCTGGATGCCTTCTGCAACCGCGAAGACTATGATGAGGCCTACGAGAATCCACTGCCTAAACTCTACCACGAGAAGCGTGACGAGAGTGAGAAGGTAAGATTCTCCATCCCTAAGAAAAAGGGATAAGAGAAAGATTCCCTATTCCCGAGAAAAAGCGGAATAAAGAAAGATTCGGGAGGGAAGATGACGCAAAAAAAGCTAATCTGCCCTATAATCAGACCTCCCGAACGTTAAAATTAAAAAAAAATGCAGATAATTCAGAAAAAATGAGTAATTTTGGCAGCTAAATGGATACTTCCGAACTACAAAAGATAAAACAACGCTACAATATCGTCGGTAACAGCGACGGATTGAACCATGCGCTCGACGTAGCCCTACAGGTAGCGCCGACCGATCTCTCCGTGCTCATCATCGGCGAGAGCGGTGTGGGTAAGGAAATCATTCCAAGGGTGATTCACGACAATTCGCCACGCCGCAGAGAGAAATATTTCGCCATCAACTGTGGAAGCATTCCGGAGGGAACCATTGACAGCGAACTCTTCGGACATGAGAAGGGTTCCTTCACTGGAGCCATAGGCGAAAGCGAAGGATACTTCGGTATTGCCAATAAGGGTACCATCTTCCTCGACGAGGTGGGCGAACTCCCGATTCAGACGCAGGCAAGACTGCTGCGCGTGCTCGAAACGGGAGAATACATCCGCGTGGGTGGAACTGAGATAAGGAAAACGGATGTCCGCATCGTGGCAGCCACCAACGTAAACATGCGCAAGGCTGTGAGCGAAGGCCGCTTTCGCGAGGACCTCTACTACCGCCTCAACACTATCCCGATACAGATGCCTGCATTGAGAGAGCGTGGAGACGACATCCTCCTGCTCTTCCGCCTCTTCGCCATGCAGATGGCCGAAAAATACCGTCTGCCTAAGATTTCACTCTCAGATGAGGCCAAGCAGATCATGCTGAAATACAAGTGGCCGGGAAATGTGAGACAGCTCAAGAACATTACCGAACAGATGTCAGTGCTAAGCCGAGAAAGAGAAATCGATGCACAGACTCTCACCCAGTTTATTCCGAGAGATGAGGAGTCTACACAGCTCGCCACCATACAGAAGGATGGCAAGGACGACCATAGCTACGCCAGCGAGCGCGAACTGCTATACAAAATTCTCTACGAACTGAGGGGCAACGTGAGCGACCTGAGACGAGAGATGAACAGCCTGCGCAAGCAACTCGATGAAGCACGCCAGTTGGGCGGTACAGGCGGATATGTTTCTCCGGTTCAGCCGAATACCCAGGTAGCTCCAGTATCATCCGTATCTCCGGTTTCATCGGTTTCTCCGGTATCTTCCGTACCTCCGATTACCGATCTCGACGAGCTACAACACATCCGTCAGGAAATAGCTACAGGAGGCATGAGGGGCACTTACAAACCCGAAGCCGAGGATGCTGAAATTGAGGAGATCAAGGAAGAAAACGAGAATCTGAACCTCAGCGATCTTAGCAAGCAGATGATAGAAAAGGCACTGGAGAGAAACAACGGAAACCGCAAGAAAGCGGCAGAAGAACTGGGAATCTCCGACAGAACTCTGTACAGAAAGATTAACAAATATAAGTTATGAAGCATATACGCGCGTACCTATATATAATAGGAGTCACACTGATGGTGGCGGTCATGGCAGCATGCTCCGTGAGCTACAAGTTCAACGGTGCCAGCATCGACTACACCAAAACCAAGACCATACAGATAGCCGACTTCCCTATCAGAAGTTCGTATGTGTGGGGTCCGATGGGTCCAATGTTCAACAATGAACTCAAGGATAAGTTTGCCAGCAACACCCAGCTCATACAGGTGTCACGCAACGGAGACCTGAAGATAGAGGGCGAAATCACCCAATATTCTCAGCGCAACAAGTCGGTTAGTTCTGAGGGACACTCAGCACAGACCGAGCTCAGTATCACCGTAAACGTACGTTTCACCAACACCAAGAACCATACCGAGGACTTCGAAAAGCAGTTTACATCTGCCAAAACCTACGACACCACTCAGAGCCTTGCCTCGGTGCAGGAAGAACTGGTAACCCAGATTATCAAAGACCTGGTAGACCAGATATTCAACGCTACGGTAGCTAACTGGTAAAGTAAGTGAAGAACGAAGAGTGAAGAATTTAACGGCTTTACTAATCATAAAGTTCAAAACTCAATGTTCAATGTTTAAAGTTCAAAATAAAATAAAGTAAAAATATCGTGGAATTAAACAGATTGATACAACACCCGGAGGAAATGAACCGAGAGACGCTCTACGACTTGCGCGCCCTCTTGGCCTTATATCCGTATTATCAGACGGCACGCCTGCTGATGTTGAAGAATCTGTACTTGCTCCACGACCCGAGTTTCGACGAAGAACTGCGCCGTGCAGCCATCTACATCACCGACCGTAAGATTATCTTCGAGATGGTAGAGGCAGCCCACTATCAGATAAAAAACGCCCCTGAAGAGGCTGAATCCGACAAGCAGCAAGGCGTAAGAGGAATAGGAGCAGAAAAACACGGAGACCGTACTAGCGACCTCATCGATCACTTCCTGGGATCCATTCCTATGGAAGAAGACGAAGAAGAGAAGAAGGAGAAACGTAAGCCTACACCTGCTGACGCGGCTGTAGACTATGTGGCTTATCTCATGGAGACCGAAGACCAGCAGGAGCCAGAAGATACTTCGCGCACCATGAGTCTCATCGACGACTTTATGGAGGATGGCGGTTTCAAACTGCCTAAAATCCAGCAGGACGAAGATTACAAACCAGAATTTACTCCCGAACTTCAGACCGATTCCGGCAAGGATGGCGAAGAGGAAAACAGCGGTGTATTCACCGAAACCCTCGCCCGCATCTACATCAAGCAGGGCAAGTATCAGAGGGCTTACGAAATCATCAGCCGCCTGCATCAGCAGCATCCTAACAAGAACGGATATTATGTTGACCAGCTCAGATTCCTTGAGAAACTGATGCTGAACAGCAAGAAGAAATAAAGAAGAATAATAAATAAATAAAACTAGTTTTAAAAAATGGCTTACACATTATTAGTAGTATTAATCGTCCTGGTAGCTATCCTGATGATTTTCATCGTGCTCATCCAGGAATCAAAGGGAGGTGGACTTGCAAGTAACTTCTCTTCAACCAACTCAATCATGGGTGTTCGCAAGACCACTGACATTGTTGAGAAATTAACATGGGGCCTCGCTGCAGCCTTGGTTGTCATCAGCGTGGCATGTGCTTATGTAGCCCCTCAGGCAGCTGGCGAAAGCAGTGTTTTGGAGGGAGCCACTCAGGAGCAGACCGCTCTTCCTGCTATGCCAGGTGCTAGCAAGGATGCAGCAGCAGGTGCGCAGAAGGCTATTCCTGCAGCTGGTGCAGATGCCCAGAAGGCAGCTCCAGTTGTTCCAACAAGCCCTGCAAAATAAAAAATAAGAAAAAAGGTACGAAAAAATTTGGTAGAACCATTTTTTTTTCGTACCTTTGCACCCGCTTAACAAGAATATGGTGGACGTAGTTCAGTTGGTTAGAGCGTCAGATTGTGGTTCTGAATGTC
>ENA-OZKD01000499-OZKD01000499.1-human-gut-metagenome-genome-assembly--contig:-NODE-499-length-12167-cov-8.023448_pt1 | contig 12167 bp, 9 predicted proteins | sample MGYA00244819_ERZ653749 | MGnify/ENA primary metagenome ERZ653749 (study PRJEB26926, sample SAMN06165329) | human gut metagenome | biome: ENVO:00009003; feature: ENVO:2100002; material: ENVO:00002003... | reverse complement strand
TCGTGTCGGCGCACATTTTGCCGTTCTCATCAAGAATAACTGCCTTCGTGTAGGTAGAACCTACGTCGCATCCGCCAAAGTATTTCATAGTATTTACTTCCTCCTGAATGTTTTTTTATGTCCGATATACGTTCAAATGATCCGAATTACCAGGTGACCTCGTCATCGATGTCAATGAGCGTCGGGTCGACCGGCTCCGCGTGCATGACGTTGACCATGTAGTTGTTCACACGGCCGCGCATGTCCTTACGGGAAACGGTACGCGGATCCATCAGGTCGTGCTCGACCCAGATCAGGTGGATACCGAGCTCACGAGCCTGATCGTCGAACAGGCCCTGCAGGCCGGCCATCGTCTTGCAGCAGACGTGCTGATACATGATAACAACGTTCGCGTTGAAGTTCTCGCACTGTCTCCACAGCTCGCCCAGAACGTGATCGTGGCCGCCGTTGGTGTGGCGACGCATGACCATGCGCTCGTACAGACGGCAGAGGTCGTTGATGGCCTCTTCCTTGTCGGTGGTGTTGAGCATCTTGGTCATATTCAGCGCTTCCATCTCGGTCAGCGCGTAGATGCCCCAGCAGTTGGCCAGCCAGTTGGAGAAGTTGGCGTAGAAGTGGGCCGGGCAGCTCCAGATGAGCGCACGGTACTTCTCATAGCCGCCGACGTAAGCGGGCAGCTTCTTCTCGTAGGTCTCCATCATGGTCTTGCAGATCTTGCGCTGCGTCTTCAGACCTTCGGGGAACAGGCCGCCGTCCATCTCGTAGTTCCACTTACGGAACAGCTCGAAGGAGGAACCGACCAGCTGCGGATAATGGGTCTTGTTGATCTCCCACTTCTCCATCTCGAGTCTGGTGCACTCGTTCATCTTCTCCATGGTGGCGAAGTAAGTGTCCCAGTTCCAGGTCTCGCCGGTGAGACCCTCGACCCAGTGGATGCAGTCCTTCATGTCGGCAGCCGCCATCTCGGTGGTGTCTTCGTCGTCGTAACGGACGGGCATGCACAGCGGGTAGCTCGGCATGAACTTGCTGAAGCGGCGATCCTGGAAGGACGTCGCCATGACGGAACCGTCGCACGGCATGGAGGAGGCGATGAAGCCCTGGCCGCACATCGGGTACTCGTCCTTGACCGCGCAGCCGCACTCAGCCGTCGGCAGCGGGCAGGTATCGGACGGAAGGCCGTAGCTCTCGATGGCGTCGATGTACGGGATGAGGGTCAGCTGGTCCATTTCGGAGACCATGAAGACCGGGATCATCTGGTACGGGATGCCGAGCAGGTTCGGGAAGCCGGCCATCATCTGCGCCATCGTCATTTCGTCGAACATGATGATGCGCTTGTTGATCTTCTGGTTGCCGCCGATCTTCGCGTCCGCCATGATGAGGTTGGCGATCAGATCCTCGGCCCAGTGGGTAATGGCGACCCACATATCAAAGTCAGCCTGCAGCAGCTTGCCGCGGCGGCCGAACACGCTGCGGTCGACCACAGCCGGGGTAGCCAGGTAGGAAGCGAACCAGTGGTACTCGAACACGGCCAGCATAATGGACACGGGGTCCTTCATGACCATGTTGAGCATGCCGCCCCAGATCTTCAGCCAGCCGACAAAGTCGTAGCCGACGCTCTTGAGGCCCTTCCACTCACGGCGGGCAAACGCGATGGCGTCTTTCTTATACAGGTAACCGAGGTGACGGTCGCCGTTCATGAGCCAATCGATCTTGGCGCTGGTGTCCATGGCGGCGAATTCCTTGAACTCGGCCGTGATGCGGTCCTTATCGCGCTGGAGGCTCAGTTTGGTCTTCGCTGCGACCTGGGACCAGTCGATATCCTGGATCATGCCCTTCCAGACCTTCAGGTCGGAGGGGACATTTTTCTTCATCCATGCAATGTTACTTTTCAGCATTTATTTGTCCTCCTTCGCAGCCTTATGAATCTGCTTGATCTCAAGACTCTCGACAAAGGCCTGCAGTCTCGTGCGGAGCTGACCGGAGGAGCGAGCCATGTACGGGCGATCAATGGACAGGACCGGCCAGCCATACTCTTCGTTCATGATGTGGCTTGCCAGCGCGCGCTCGAATGCCCAGAAATCGCAGAACTTCATGGATTCGTAGATGATGCCTTCGGCACCGTTCTCGGTGGCGAGACGGTTGATCGTGTCGCGGCGCTCCTGGATCTTCTCCTGGCTCATGTAACGCGGGCACTGAGTGGTCTTCAGGTAGTGGGCGCAGATCTGCGTAAGGACATCGTCCGTGTCGTTGAGCTCGATGACTTCACGGCCCGGGGTGCTGCCGAAGCAGAAACGGTCGGCAACGATCATCGCGCCGGCGTCTTCGACCATGCGGGTCATGTCGAGGTCGTCGATCTCGGAACCGATGAGGGCCACACGGCAGCGATACCACGGCTTGGCGTCGACTTTTCTCTTCTTGATCTCTGCCAGCGTTTCCTTCAGGTACGGGAGGATCTTGCTCTTCGGGCAGCAGTAAGTAACCAGATTGAGGACATGGAATTCATAACCGGTGATGGGCGGGTTCTCGAGCTTGCGCATGTCGCCGATCTCGGTGATGATCTTGCAGACCTCATTGTGCTCGGCAACAGCCTTGCGCAGCGCCTCGTCGGACGTATCAACGCCGTAGGTCTCGGCCAGAACGTTCAGGAAGCGGTTGCGGATCTGCGTGACGTAGTGCTTGAGGGTGTAGTCCTTGACTTTGTACGGGATGTCGCAGTGGGTAACGAACATCTTCTTGTTGGGCATGTCGGGGGCAGCGACCAGCTCGATGTTCTCCATGCAGCGGTTCATCTCCGCGCAGGCGTCCACACCAGCGATGGCGTCGAGGAAGTTATAGCCGCCCTCGATCGCACGCTCCACGAGTGCTCTGCAGTACTCGCAGGTGTAGTTGGACATGTAGTAGGATGCGATGTCGAATGAACCTGTCTTCGGCGCACGAAGTCTGACCGAGAAACAGTTGTCTACGTTGAGGACCACTTCGGGCATGTGATAGCAAGTGTAAGCGATGGGGTGCATACCCTCATCCTTGGCCTGCTGCACGAGCTCGTTGTTGGCGCTGTCAAGAAGGTTCTCAAAGTAGATCAGATGCTTTAAATCCTTCAAATGTTACACCTCTTCTTCCCTTTTTTATGGTTTTCGTTTGATTGGGCTCGCCGGGGGCGTTCCCCCATGGTGGTCACGGACATGGGAAGCAGTCGCTGTGATCCCGGCCGAAACGTGCGGTTCTCCGAAGCGTACCACCCTTATGTAACACTTCAAAGCATTCCGTCCGAAAACGCAAGGATAGCTTCCGTTATCACGTCAACAGATTAACATATTCGCGCACAATTTACAAGTCTTTTATCACATCCGGGGGCAAAAAATTGTTGATTCTTACAAGAGAATATGATAAACTTTTGATAATCCATTCAGAGCAGGGTGATTTTTCCGTACGGCAGCCCTGCCCCACTTAGAAAGGAGTGTTTCCCATGCACGAACATGAACACGATCACGATCATGCACATCACTGCCACCCGCACAGCCATGAGCACTCCGGCGATAAGCCGATGAGCCCCGAGGAAGTGCTGGCGCTGCTGAACTATATGCTCGACCACAACCGCCATCACGCTGACGAGCTGCACGACATCTGCCACGCGCTGGAGGATGAGGGCAAGACCGAGGCGGCCGCGGCTCTGGCCGAGGCGCTGCATGCATTTGACCACGGCAACGACAAGCTCGAAAAAGCCCTCGAGCTTGCCAAACAGGCATAACGGGTAAAAAAGGAGCGAACAACCATGTGTCTTTCTGATGCATATGAGATCAAGGACGGCAAACAGAACCTTGTCTGCTCGCGCGTGTGCAACGTGTCCGCCGACGGCGAGAACGTCACGCTGACCGACCTGATGGGGATCCGCAAGATCGTCCCCGGCAAACTCAAGAAAGTGGACCTGATGAGCAACGTCATCCTCATCGAGCCCTGCTGAAACAAGCTGCCAGCCGGCGTCCGGAACATCCGGGCGCCGGTTTTTTCTATGCCCCGGGTGCAAATTTTCCTTGCATTTTCCTGGCATTTCCTTTACAGTGTAAGGAATCTGCGGGAAAAGGGACGTGAAGATATGGGGTTTTGGGAATTGGTCGTGCTGGCAGTCGGTCTGTCGATGGATGCGTTTGCCGTCTCCATCTGCAAGGGGCTGGCGCTGCAGCGCGTATCGTGGAAGGAATGCTGCATCGCAGGATTGTGGTTCGGCGGTTTTCAGGCGCTCATGCCGCTGCTGGGCTATCTGCTCGGCACGCAGTTTGAGCAGTTTGTCACCTCCGTCGACCACTGGATCGCATTTGTGCTGCTGGGCATCATCGGCGGCAACATGATCCGCGAGGCGCTGTCCAAGGACGAGGACAAGCTCGACGGCTCGCTCGCGTTCAAGGCCATGCTTCTGCTGGCGATTGCAACAAGTATCGACGCGCTCGCCGTCGGCATCACGTTCGCGTTCCTGCCCGGCACGCGCATCGTGCCCGCCGTTGCGCTCATCGGCTCGATCACCTTCGTCTTTTCCGCGGCCGGCATCCGGCTCGGCAACGTGTTCGGTCTGCGCTACAAGCGCAAGGCCGAGTTCGCCGGCGGCGTGATCCTCATCCTGCTCGGCACAAAGATCCTGCTCGAGCACCTCGGCGTTTTGTAACAAAAGATCGTTTTTACTCCACGATCCCGCCCGGATTGTGGAGTTTTTTCTCGCTTTGTGCGTTTGGAGACAAGTTTTCACACCCGGGCGAATATGTTGAACCAGCAGCAAGAATCCCCCAATTCAGAGAAGTAGAAAACGGAAAATCTGCACAACAATTCCTTTCACATTTGTTGAAAAAGACAATTTTTTTACGCCGGAAAAAGATTTGACCGGTTTCTCTTGCGATTTTGTGAAATTTAAGATATAGTTTAGGTCAAGCGTTCGGTATTAGACTGAAAAATGCTTAAATGAGTGGAGGAACGACATGAAAAAAGTATTACTCACGATCATCAGCGTCTGCCTGATTGCTGCGAGTATCTTCGGCCTGTTCGCCGGAGTGTCCAGCATCAGCGACATCATGAATGTCAAAGAGTACAAGGAGGAGGACGCGAAAGAGGGTCTGGACGCCATCGACACGCTCAATGCCGGCCTTGACCAGCTGCAGGAGAACGAGGGCACGTACCTCGCCGGCGTGGACACCTACACCGCCGGCCTGATCTCCTACTCCGAAGGCAAGACTCAGCTCTCCGCTGGCTACGCCGCCTACTACGCCGGCAAGAAGCAGCTTGAGGAAGGCAAAGCCGCCTACGCCGCCGGCAAGAAGCAGATCGAGGACAACACCGCAGCCTACAATGAAGGCAAGGCCACCCTCGCCAAGATTGAGCCTCTGATGCCCTATGTCAATCAGTATGTGGAGTTCCGTGACGGCACCATCGCCAACCTCGCCGGTTTCTCGAGCGCCCAGGCGTGGTTCGTCTCCGTCGTGCGTCCGATCGCGGCCAAGCAGGGTCTGGCCATTCCGGACGATGTGACCGACCTGCCGGCTTACATCCAGCAGATGGTCGCCGACGGCAAAGCCCAGCTCAAGCAGTATGAAGACGGTCTGGTCCAGCTGGCCGAGGCCGAGAAGGCCATCGCCGCAGGTGAGGCTCAGCTCAGAGACGCTGAGAAGCAGCTCGCGCAGGGCGAAGACGCGCTCGCGGCCGGCGGCAACCAGCTCGCCGACGGCAAGAAGCAGCTCAACACCTTTGAGGAAGGATGCGCGCAGGTCGCTGCCGGCTGCGAGCTCCTGATGAGCCAGCCCGCTTACATGAACGACGAAGGCAACGGCGACAAGAAAATGTGCCCGAGCGTTGCCGACATCCTCAAAGAGCGCTATGGCGACAACTTCTCCATCTGGGAGCTCGATGACAACGGTGAGATCCGCGTCGTCAACGGCTGCCAGTACCTCAACCTCGAAAACTGCCGCGCCGTCGGTCAGGCCGGTAAGGACTACATCGAGGTCTACCAGACCGGCGCCGTCACCAAGGAAGTCATGGGCAGACTCGGCGTCGTCGCCACGATGCTCATCGCGTCCGTCCTCGGCCTCATCGCCGGCCTGTTCGGCATCCTGTCCGTGATCCGCATCAGCAAGGGCAAGATCGTGACCGCTTCCGTCTGCGGCATCATCTCTGCCGTCATCGCCGCTGCCGGCAACGTCATCGGTATGCTCACCGGCTACACCGGCTACACGTTCGCCTGCCGCTATGGCGAGGCTCCCGACCCTGTCACCTACGAGTTCACGGGTCACACCCAGTTCGTTGCGATCGTCATTCTGGCCATCGTTGCGATCCTGTTTGCGATCATCGCGTGTGTCGTCTCCGGCGCTTATAAGCGTTCGCAGAAGGCCGTCGCCGCCCAGGCTGCCGCCGCTGCCGCTCCCGTGGCAGTTCCGGTCGCCGAGCCGGCCGCCGCTCCTGCTGCCGACGACAAGACTGCTGAGTAATGCACGGTATCTATAAAAAATCTCCGGAGTTGAACTCCGGAGATTTTTTTCTGTATTGTCCGAACCGGTGTTCCCGGCACGGGCAATTTGTTTATCTGAAAAGCAGGTTCACTGCCACAGCTCCGCCGTGACGAACTGCCGCCCCTTGCGTGACATGCCGCCCACTTCCGTGACGCTGCCCTTGCCGCGCCGCGCAGCGACAGCACGTCGCCGGGCGCGACCGGCGCATCCGGCCGCAGACACTCTGAATAGTTCAGGTGCACCGCGCCCGCGCGGATCTGCGCTGCGGCGCTCGTGCGCGAGAGGCGGAACATCCCGCTCACAACGGCGTCCAGCCGCGCCGACTGCACCGTGAACGTCACGGGGCGCACCTTCCGCTCCGGCACCGGCACGGCAGCCAGCTCTGCGGCCGCCGCCTTCACGCCCGTGCGGCCCACCTGCTCCAGCTCCAGCAGCGCCGGGGCCACGCTCGGCAGGCAGAACACATATGCACCGTGGTTCTGCACGAGAATGTCGCCGACCCACTCGCGCCGGATGCCGAGGCCGAGGATCGCGCCGAGATAGTCCCGGTGGCCGGGCGCGCCGAACGGCGCCGAAAAGTGCACGGCGCGCAGGTGCTCCGCGGGGTCAAAGTCCTCGGCCGTGAGGTAAAACGGCAGGAAAAACGCCGCCCGCCGCTCGCAGCCCTCCGCACCGCCATGCAGCACGAGCGTGCAGTCACGGTGACGGGCCCAATTCGTGAGTGTGTACTGCTCCGCCGGTGTCAGAAACGCCGTGGATGTGACCGTCGCCGTGCGCTCGCAGCGCTCGGCCAGATCGGCCGCGCGGCGCAGAAGATCCTCTTCCATTGCCCTCACCTCCCGTTGATGTCGCGGATCGCAGCCTCGAGCTGCTGCGCCACCTGCGCCAGCTCCTGCCGGAACTCGCGCGCGCTCATGCGCAGTACGCCCGCGCGCAGCGCCGTGAGCTGGATGAGCGCGTCGGACGTGACGACGCGCACGGACTCGTTCTTGCCGATCTCGTCGGCGAGCTTTTCCATGTAGGCGTCCGCCGTCTCGCTCTGGCGCGTGAAGACCACGTGCAGGCCGCTGCGGTCGAACTTCTCCCCCTGTCCGCCAGGCACGCGGTAGCCGTCGAACACGACCACGACCTCGCGGCGCGTGAAGGCGGCGTAGTTACTCAGCGCATCCATGAGCCGCTCGCGCGCAGCGTCGATGTGGCCGCTGTCGGCCAGCGCGCGCAGCTCATCCCAGGCGAAAATGACATTGTAGCCATCCACGATCACGCGCTCGCGCCGGGGGTGGAACAGCTCGGCGCGCTCTGTCTCGTCCGCACCGGGCGCGGCGTTGCGCACGGGGGCTGCGTACTGCGCGCGGCGGATGGGGCCGAACTCGCGCTGCAGGATCTGCTCCAGCTCCCGGTCGTCAAGATCAAACCGGCGGCGGAACATCCGCGGCGCCGGCGGAGCCGCTTCCGCCTTGCCGAAGCCGGTGTCGAGGTGCATATAATCGCGCACGCGATCCCACGGGATGACCGTGCCCGCACCGTGCGCGCAGAACACGCTGTCCGGCGTGTTGTCGAGGTCGCGCGTGGGGTCGTAGCCGAGCGCCGAGATGACCTCCTGCGCGTTGTGGCAGGTGTCGTAACCCGCGACAGTGCACGAGATGCGCCCGCGCCCGCGGGTGTAGGCTGCGACCTCGGCGGGGTAATCCCGCATCGTGGCCACCGGCGCGCGGCCGGTGAGCACAGCCATGTCGCCGTGTGTCTCGGGTGAGGAAAACGTGCCGGACATGAGGCGCACGTCGCTGATCGCGCGGCCGATCTGCTCGGCCGGGACCTCGATGCGAAAGGCGTAGTACGGCTCAAGCAGAACACTCTCCGCCTGCATGAGTCCCTGCCGCACGGCGCGCCACGTCGCCTGACGGAAGTCGCCGCCTTCGGTGTGCTTGACGTGCGCGCGGCCGGCAAGCAGGGTAATCTTGACATCCGTCAGCGGTGCGCCGGTGAGCACGCCGCGGTGGCACTTCTCGGCCAGATGCGTGAGGATCAGGCGCTGCCAGTTCCGGTCGAGCACGTCCTCGCTGCAGGCGGTGTCAAACGTCAGGCCCGTGCCGCGCTCGGCGGGCTCGAGCAGGAGGTGCACCTCGGCATAGTGGCGCAGCGGCTCAAAATGACCCACGCCCTCAACCGGCGCCGCGATCGTCTCCTGATAGAGGATGCGGCCGGAATCGACCTGCACATCCACGTCGAACCGCTCGCGGATGAGGCTCTTGAGCACCTCGATCTGCACCGTGCCCATGAGCTGGACATGGATCTCGCGCAGTGCCTCGTCCCAGACAATGTGCAGCTGCGGATCCTCCTCCTCGAGCTGGCGCAGGCGCGGCAGAAACGCGCGCGCATCCACATCCGGCGGCAGGCCGATGCGGTAGGTCAGCACCGGCTCGAGCGACGGCGGCATGGACGCCGCCGCGCTGCCAAGGCCCTGCCCGGGATACGTCTGTGTAAGGCCCTGCACGGCGCACACGCCGCCGGCCGGGACGGTCTCCGCGGACTCGAACTTCTCGCCGGAATAGAGCCGGATGGCGTTCACCTTCTCCTGCATGGGCGTGTCCGCCCCGCGGGGAAAATACGTCAGCGGCGCGCGCACGCGCAGCTGCCCGCCCGTGACCTTCAGGCACGTGAGGCGGTTGCCCTGCGCGTCGCGCATGATCTTGAACACCCGCGCGCCGAATTCCGCCGGGTACACCGGCGGCGCTGCATAGCGCTGAAGCGCCGCGAGAAAGGTGTCCACGCCCGTGAGCTTCAGCCCCGAGCCGAACAGGCACGGAAAGAGCTTACGGCTGCGGATGAGCGCGCGCACGGTCTCGTCTGGCAGCGCGCCGGTGTCGAGATACTGCTCGAGCGTTGCCTCATCACACAGGGCGATCTGCTCCGGATCGGGGTCGGTAAAGTCCACGCACGCGCCGCTCAGATGCGCGCGCAGGTCGGACATGAGCGCCGCGCGGTCCGCGCCCGGCAGGTCCATCTTCGTCACAAACACGAACACCGGCACCCGGTAGCGCCGCAGCAGCTGCCAGAGCGTTTCCGTGTGCGCCTGCACACCGTCCGTGCCGCTGATGACGAGCACGGCATAGTCGAGCACCTGCAGCGTGCGCTCCATTTCGGCGGAAAAGTCCACGTGGCCCGGCGTGTCGAGCAGCGTGACCGCCGTGTCACCCAGCGTCAGGCGCGCCTGCCGCGAGAAGATCGTGATGCCGCGCGCACGCTCGAGCGCGTGCGTGTCCAGGTGCGCGTTTTTGTGGTCCACGCGCCCGAGGTCGCGGATCGCGCCCGTCCGGTAGAGCAGCGCCTCGGACAGCGTCGTCTTCCCGGCGTCCACGTGCGCCAGAATTCCCAAAACCAGTTGCTTCATAAGCACCTCGTGAAAATGCAAGAATATAAACAGTATACCAAAAAACACGCCCGCGGGGAAGTCCCCCGCGGGCGTGCCACATCGTCAAAAGGGCCTCGCAGAGTTTGCGTCCGCGGACGCAAAGAAAGTCCAATCATTTTCTCCGGCGGCATGTACGGCGGAGAAAATACCGCTCGGCTCGCAAACGTGCGCATTGTGCGCCTGTGGCGTGCAATGCGTGCGCTGCAGCGAACTGCAATCTCTGCCAACGAGGACCCAGCGAAGCGGTCCTCGTTGGGGCGCGCTCACCAGATATTGTCCGGGTACTTGCCCGCGGCGCGCAGCGCGCGCAGCGCCGCGACCACGTCCGGCAGGTCGTCGTGATACGTCACGCCGTGCCAGGCGTCGTCCGTGTGCAGCATGGTGACATCCGCCGTGCCGGCGCGCAGCTGCGCGTCCACGACCGACGGCACAAAGTACTCGCACTTGAGCGGGTTGCGCGGCAGATTCTCGTCCAGAAACGCCGGGAACCGGCGCTCGAGCTCGCGCAGGTACAGCGGCGAGAAGCCCCAGAAGTTCATGGACACCGTCGTGTCGCCCGGCAGGTCGATGAAGTGCGCGCCGTCCTCGGTATAGGCGGCGTCCGCGCCGCGCTGCTCGATGTGCGTGCGCTCCGTGATGCTCTCGAGCATACCGTCGCGCTCCGTGCAGACGCCGCGCGACACGCTGCCGTTGGCCGTGACGGTATTGCGCAGGCGGAAGCCCACCATGGCATACGACCGCTCGGGGCGCGGCACGGCGAGAAAATCATACAGCAGGCGGTAGGCCTCGATGCCGTAATAATCATCGGAATTGATGACGGCGAACGGCCCATCGATCTCGGGCGCGGCGCACAGCACGGCGTGGGCAGTGCCCCACGGCTTCGTGCGGCCGTCGGGCACGGTGTAGCCCGCCGGCAGCATGTCGAGCTTCTGATAGGCATAGCGCACGTCGAACGCCGCGGCCACGGCCGGGCCGACGCTCTCGCGAAACTCCTCGGCCGTGTCCTCCTTCACGACGAACACGGCCTTGCGGAATCCCGCGCGGTAAGCGTCAAAGAGCGAATAGTGCAGCAGAAAATGGCCGTACTCGTCCACAGGCGTCGTCTGCTTCGGGCCCCCGAAGCGGCTGCCCATGCCGGCGGCCATGATGACCAGACAGGGTTGGTTCATAAGTTGATTCCCTCCATATTTCCAAACGGGTCTGTGCCATTATAGGCCGCGGGTCACAATTTGTCAATTTGCCGCGCGGCCACCTTGGCTTCCCGCGCAGAATATGGTATACTGCTTGCTATCTTGGCAGTTTGGACGGGAGGAGATCATCATGCAGCAAAAGATCGGCACGCTGCGCCTGGCGCTGACGTTTGCCGGGTGCTTTCTCGGCGCGGGGTACGTGTCCGGGCAGGAGCTGTGGCAGTATTTCGGCGCGTTCGGCGCGCGGGGGCTTTTGGGGCTCGCGCTCGCGGTCGTGCTGCTCGGCGGCACCGGCGTGCTGCTCCTGCGGCTGAGCGCGCGCACCGGCATCGAGACGATGGACGCACTGATCGTGCGCGCGGACATTCCGTGGCTGCGCACGGCCGTCGGCGTGCTGACGGCGGCGCTGCTGTTCGGCGTCGTGTGCATCATGGCAGCCGGCATCGGCGCGCTCGGCAATCAGATGCTCGGCCTGCCGGTGTGGCTGGGCGCGGCCATTGCGTGCGTGCTCATCGCGGCAGCGGCGTATTTCGGCCTCGGCGGCATGGTGTCGGTGTTCACGGTCGCCGTGCCGTGCATGATCGTGGCCGCGCTCGTCATCGCAGGCATCCGCCTGCACCGCACAGAGCTGACCGCCGCGGCCTTCGCCGCCGGGGACACCAACCCCATGCTCGGCAGCTGGGCCACGAGCGCCGTGAACTACGCGGCCTACAATTTCTTCGCCACCGTGGGCATCCTCGCCCCGCTGACACGCCACCTGAAGAAACCCGGCACCGCCGTCTGTGGCACCGTGCTCGGCTGCGTGCTGCTGCTGGCGGTCGCACTCGGCGTGCTCGCCGCACTGGCCACGAGCCCGGAGAGCACGCGGGCTCCGCTGCCCATGCTCGACCTCGCCTGCCGGCTGGGCGCGGCCGGCGTCGTGTACGCCGTGCTGCTGTTTCTCGGCATGTTCGGCACGAGCGTGTCCTCGCTCGTGGCCGTGCTGACCTATGCCGGGCAGAAGTCCGCATGGCTGGCCGGGCACCGCACAGCCCTACTGCTGTCTCTTATACACATCTCCGAGCCCACGAGACATCTCAG
>ENA-OZKD01000488-OZKD01000488.1-human-gut-metagenome-genome-assembly--contig:-NODE-488-length-12284-cov-7.419249_pt1 | contig 12284 bp, 9 predicted proteins | sample MGYA00244819_ERZ653749 | MGnify/ENA primary metagenome ERZ653749 (study PRJEB26926, sample SAMN06165329) | human gut metagenome | biome: ENVO:00009003; feature: ENVO:2100002; material: ENVO:00002003... | reverse complement strand
GCCCTATCATCTTCATATGCCATCTTATTTTTTAGAGACATTTACTGAATATCCCGAAGTATTCGGGCAGGTGTAAACTTGCCCGAATGTCTTTTAGGGATAACCTGTGTCGTTTTTCTCCGATACATTAAAACCACTCAGAAACAGTTGATGATATAATAAGTTGCACATACTTATGCCTTCATGCTCTTGTTTTTTGTTTCTTTTGTCGATGAAAGTAAGATATTCGTTAGTCACGGCTGTGGTTAAGTTTAACCACGGCCGTGACTAACTTTAACCACCCGGGTGAGCAGGCTTAACCACGGCCGTGGCTAAGCAATTGCAATAGGCTTCTATACAGCCGGAAGACTGTTGCCTTTTATTTTGCGGTAAAGGTCGAGCGCGTATACGTCGGTCATTCCGGATATATAATCGAGTACAGCCTGTATTTTTTCATACAAGGTAGGTGCATTCACATTATATTGGCTTGACATACGATTGATAAGTAGCTGTGAATAAGCTTTTTCTGGCGTACGCACTGCATTGATCATCAAGTCGATCAGCGTGCTGATTACCCGGAAACCGGCAAGTTCTATATCCAGCACATCACTCGAACGGTAAATCTTATGAAAAGCAATCTCCGAACAATGCTGGTATGCCTCTTTTAAAGGAGAACCGATATGTTTGATGAGTGACCCTTCAAACTCTCCTGAAAGGATTTCTTCTTCATGCTCTACGAATACCCGGGTGCATTCTTTTATCAATGCTCCGATGACTGAAGAACGAAGATAGGCAATCTGTTCATTAACATCCGTTACAATCCGGCAAATTTCTTCTATTCGCTGCTTTCTTTTGTCATCGAAGAATAAACTATATAACTCTTTTGTCTCGGCATGGGTCAGTAACTTCAGCTTGTGAGCGTCTTCTATATCCATCATTTGATAACAGATATCGTCTGCTGCTTCTACCAGATAAACCAGCGGATGACGGGCGTATCTCAATGGTTCTCCTTCTTGGCTCAGCCGGGTGATTCCCAACTCGGTAGCTATTTTTTGGAAATCTGCTTCTTCGCTCAGAAAGAAGCCGAACTTTGATTTTTTTCCTGCCAGACGTGAAGAAAAAGGATACTTTACAATAGAGGCCAGGGTGGAATAAGTCATCACGAATCCACCTTTACGTCTTCCTTCAAACTGATGCGTCAAGAGCCGGAAAGCATTGGCGTTTCCTTCAAAGTGTATCAAATCATCCCATTCTATCGATGAAAGCTCTTCTTTCAAGGCTATTCCTTTCCCTTCCGAGAAGTAAGTTGAGATGGCTTTCTCTCCGGAATGTCCGAAAGGAGGGTTCCCTAAATCATGTGCCAGACAAGCTGCCGATACGATAGAGCCTATTTCTGATATATGAGAGTCTGCCAGTTCAGGATGCTTCTGCAATAGCCGGCTGGCCACATCATTTCCCAAAGAGCGCCCTACACACGACACTTCCAGACTGTGCGTCAGGCGGTTGTGCACGAATATGCTTCCCGGCAATGGAAATACCTGCGTTTTGTTTTGCAAACGACGGAAAGGGGCAGAGAAAATCAGCCGGTCATAGTCGCGTTGAAACTCGGAGCGGTCGTCTTTCCGTGCTTCGTGCAGCTCTTCCAGTCCGAAGCGTTTATTTGATATTAATTGTTTCCAGTTCATAATTCGGGGTTTATATGTTTGCAAAAGTATAAAATCTCCGTTTAAAAAACTGTAAACGCTTAGATAAATCCATTGAATTGTGTAGATTTGCATCTTATTAGATAAGTTAATTTTGAAAATGAAAGTACAGGTAATCAATAAATCAAAGCATCAGCTTCCCCAATATGCTACCGGGCAATCGGCGGGAATGGATATCCGCGCTAATTTGGACGAACCGATTGTATTAAAACCTTTGCAGCGCTGTCTTGTTCCGACAGGATTGTATATTGCCCTTCCCAAAGGGTTTGAGGCACAAATCCGCCCACGCAGCGGCTTGGCTCTCAAGAAAGGTATTGGTGTATTAAATTCTCCCGGTACTATCGATGCCGATTATCGGGGAGAGATTTGTATTATCCTGATTAACTTTTCGGCGGAGGAATTTACGATAGAAGACGGAGAGCGAATTGCACAGATGGTCATTGCCCGTCATGAACAGGCCGAATGGCAGGAAGTGGAAGTCTTGGATGAAACTGAACGTGGTGCCGGGGGCTTTGGACATACCGGTAAAAACTAGAATAGAATAATGAATAACAGACAAACAACTAAAAGATATTTGCCGCTATTGTGGCTTTGCCTTGTGGCTCTGCTCATGTCGTGCGGAACCATGCGGAAGGCGTCTTCTTCCCAAAAAACGCCGGCAGAAGAGCAGAAAGACCCGCTGACACCCGAACAGCGACGTAAATACGATTATTTTTTCCTGGAAGCACTCCGCATGAAGGAAAAAGGTGACCTTGACGCCGCTTTTGAAATGTATAGCCATTGCTTGGACATTTATCTGCAGGGGGCGGCGACTTTATATGAGATAGCTAAATTTTATATGTTCCTCAATCAGCCTGACAAGGGTGAAAGGGCTTTGAAGGAGGCAGTGGCGGCCGACCCGAATAATTATTGGTATAATCAGACACTTGCTGCTTATTATCAAAATAAAGGGGAGGCGGCAAAAGCAATCTATGTTTATGAAGACATGGTAAGTCATTTCCCAAAACGATTGGAACCATTGATGTCGTTGGTGGACCTTTATAACCGTACCAAAGACTATCAGCAGGTAATCAATACACTGAATCGCCTGGAGGAACGTGATGGAAAGTCCGAGGCTATCAGTATGGAGAAGTTCCGCATGTATTTGGCGATGGACAACGACGAACAAGCGTTTACCGAAATCGAGAATCTTGCGAAAGAATATCCATACGATATGCGCTATCTCACTATCTTGGGAGATGTTTATATGAACAACGGAAAGGAAGAAGAGGCGTATTCCATCTTCCAGAAGGTGTTGAAAGAAGAACCGGGATATGCTCCTGCCATGCTGTCTATGGCTACTTATTACGAGAAGAAGGGAGAAGACAGTCTGTATCAGGCTCAGTTGGACTCTATACTGTTGAACGACAGGGTGGAGAGCAATACTAAGATGAACATCATGCGTCAGCTCATCCTTCGTTCGGAACAAACCGACAAGGATAGTATCAAGATAGCCGGTTTGTTTAATTCCATGCTCGAAAGAAAGCAGGAAAATGCGGACATCGCTATGTTGGCAGCTCAATATCTGCTGACCAAGAAGATGGACAAGGAATCCGTTCCTGTGCTTCATAAGGTGCTTGAGATTGATCCCGAAAACATTCCTGCCCGCCTGCAACTTCTGAGTTTCGCCATTCGCGAGCAAGATATGGATGAGGTGATAGCACTTTGTACTCCGGCATTGGAGTATACTCCCGAAACATTGGAATTCTATTATTATCTGGGACTTGCCTACCATCAGAAAGATCAGCCTGACGAGGCACTCGAAGTTTTTAAGAAAGGGGTGAACCAGGTAAATGAGAAAAGCGATAAGAATATCGTATCAGATTTCTATGCCATTATGGGAGATTTGTATCATATCAAGAAAATGAATGTCGAGGCATACGCTGCTTATGATTCGGCTTTGGTTTATAAAGAGGATAATATCGGTGCTCTCAATAATTATGCTTATTATCTGTCGGTAGAACGCGAGCACTTGGATAAAGCGGAAGAAATGAGTTATCGCACTGTCAAGGCTGAGCCGACAAACGGAACTTATCTCGACACATACGCGTGGATACTTTTTGAAAAAGGAAAGTATGCTGAAGCCCGTATTTATATTGATCAGGCCATGCAGAACGAGGGTGACAAGAGTTCGGTGGTGGTGGAACATTGCGGAGATATTTATTATATGAGCGGCGAAAAGGAAAAGGCATTGGAGTATTGGCGACAAGCCGAGAAACTTGCCAATGAACCGCCTCAAGAAGGCAGTGAACCGCGTGACGAGAAGGAATTGAAATTATTAAAGAAGAAGATTGCACAAAAGAAATACTTTGCAGAATGATGAAGCGTATCTATATTTATTTGTTCGGAGCCGTATTGCTGGCATTCGTTTCTTCCTGTTCTTCTACCAAGAATATGAAAAAGAGCGTGTCTATCGGTAATTTGTCGGAAACGGAGTATATGACTGAGGTTCTCAACCGTGCGCCGGCATGGGATGCTTTGACGGCAAAGATGTCAATGGCTGTCGACCTGAACGGAAAGGGAGCTACCAAAATAAGCGGCATTATCCGCATGAAGCGTGATGAAGTGATACAATTGTCTCTTACAGCTCCGTTTATCGGCATCGAAGTGGCGCGCGCCGAAATCTCTCCCGATGGGATATTGGTGATGGACCGCCTGAACAAGCGTTACGTGCAGGTATCGTTTGCAGAGCTTAAGGGGTTGGCAAAGGCAGATTTGGACTTTCACTCCCTGCAGGCATTGTTTCTGAACGAAATCTTCCTTCCCGGTAAGACAACATTATCTGCTCGCGATATTTCGGCATTCACCGTTCATCCCGAAAACGAGCATGCCGTGCTTGAGGTGAAGAACGGAAAGAAGTTTGCTTATCGCTTCCGCACCACAGCCGATGAAGGGTTGCTGAAAGAAAGCCATATCGGACTGGCAGGCACTTCTTACGGATTGCGTTGGAAGTATGATAAGTTCCGTCCGTTGGAGAAAAAACAGTTCCCGAGTCACATGTTTGTTTCCTTTGAAGGAGGCAAGAAACCCGTTACGGCCACTTTTGACTTTTCCCGTCTGTCTACCGGCAGTGATTGGGAAACCCATACCGATGTGCCCAAGAAATATGATAAAGTTGAATTGCAAGATTTGCTCAAACAGCTCATTAAGAAATGAAACGTATCTTCCTACTGTGTATCGCCTGTTGTTTTCTGAGTGCACTGTCGGCACAGAGCACCCGGAAGATTAGGGAGCTGGAAAACAAACGGAAAGAATTGCATCAGCAGATTGCTGAGTCGGAGACTCTGTTGCAATCTACCAAAAAGGATGTGAAAAGCCAATTGGAAAATCTGGCTCTGCTCACCGGGCAGATAGAAGAGCGTAGAAGATATATCCATACCATCGAAACGGATGTGAATACACTGGCAAAGGAAATAACAACTTTGCAACGCCAGTTGACCGCCTTGCAGCGGGACCTGAAGGAGAAAAAGAAGAAATACGAGGCATCTGTGCAGTATATGTACCGTAATAAGTCTGTGCAGGAGAAACTGATGTTTATTTTTTCTGCTGAAAACCTGAGCCAAACGTATCGTCGTATGCGTTATGTGCAGGAGTATGCCAACTATCAGCGTCTTCAGGGACTTGAGATAGAGCGTAAGCAACGTCAGGTAGTGTCGAAGAAGAAAGAATTGGAACAAACCCGCAAAGCAAAAGAGAATCTTTTAAAGCAAGGAGAAACAGAAAAAGCCAAGCTTGAAATTCAGGAAAAAGACCGTCAGACACTTTTGGCTAATCTTAAGAAGAAGCAGAAAGGAATACAGAATGAAATTTCCAAGAAAAAACGTTCTGCACAACAACTGAATGCACAGATAGATCGGTTGATAGAGATTGAAATAGAAAAAGCCCGTAAGCGTGCTGAAGAGGAAGCGCGCCGTAAGGCCGCTGCCGAAGCTGCTGCACGCAAGGCTGCTGCGGCAAAAGCAGCCGAAGAGAATAAAAAGAGCAGTGGGGAAACTGCCTCTACTTCAAAATCGGGTGTTAAAACTTCGGGAAAGAAGGTGGCACCGGTGGAAAAATTCAATTTGAATAATGAAGATCACCGGTTGTCAGGCAATTTTGAGCGTAACCGCGGAATATTGCCGATGCCTGTCACGGGACCGTATGTCATTGTGAGTCATTACGGACAGTATGCTGTGGACGGACTGCGTAATGTGAAGTTGGATAATAAAGGAATTGATATCAAAGGCAAACCGGGTGCAAAGGCACGTGCAATTTTTGATGGAGAAGTTTCGGCTATATTCCAATACAATGGCTTGAATAATATTTTGGTGCGCCATGGTAACTATATATCGGTTTATTGCAATCTCTCTTCTGTAGCTGTGTCCAAAGGAAGTAAAGTAAGTACGAAAACTATACTTGGCACTATTCATACTGATAGTTCAGGTAATTCGGTTCTTCATTTCCAACTGCGTAAAGAGACAGCGAAGCTGAACCCCGAGCTTTGGTTGGGAAGATAAGTTCCCCGGCTTGTGGCAAGCAGGAATTGCTTTCACACAAAAATCCCATGAATAGGAGATTTAAGTATCTGTTATGTGTGAAAGCACATCGCATCAACTTTTCTGACGGAGGAGAATGTTGTTTCCATTCTCGTCTCGAAAGACCTTGGTCTTTTCTGAAAACTTCAAGGTCTTCTTTTAAAATCTCAAAGTCTTTTTTTAAAACTCTTTGGTCTTTTGAAAACATTTACTTTTCTCTCTTGATAAATAATTCATATTTCTATCGGATACCCCGATTATTAAAATGTTAAACAATTTTCTTGATAAAAGATTGTTTTTGCATTAAAAAATGCATAGCTTTGTTCATCAGCTTCTGTCTCTTAAGAAGAATTGATATGGGATTTATAAAAATGATATGTAATACTATGAGTCACTGGGTACCTATAAAGTATATATCCGAGAAATATCAAATAGATGAAAATTATATTTGTAATTTGATTGTACGGAAAGTTGTTACTTCGTCCCAAATTGGGAGAAAGGTAAAACTGATAGACGAGGATTCGTTTGTTTCCTATTTAGATTTGCATAAAGAGATAGAAGATAAAAAGGAAATCATTGCTCAGCTGCGTGATACTGACAGAATGCTGGATGTAGAATTGAGGGCTTGCAATGAAACCCACGTTGCTTTTGAAGTGCAACAAAGGATTTTATTCCGTGTCTATCGGGCATTTGTGCAGGCTTTTTCCCTGTTTATCAGAAATGAGGAAGAACGCGGTATCTTTTTGTCGCTCAGTATGGGAGAACGGCTGGATTTGATTGCTTCAAAATATTCTCATACACTTCAGACTACATTGAAGATATACAAGAATACTGTTGACCGTGTTTGCAAAAAGAGCTTTAATTTTATAGAAGAACAGCGGGATAATGTGACAAAGCTGGAGAAACTGAATCGGAATATGAGGGAAGTGTGTGCCAGGCTGAGAAATGGGGAGGTGAGGCAACGGGCGAAATGTGATCCCAAGTTGAGGCACAAGGAATGTGAAAGTGCTGAAGTAATGAGGTTGACAAAGTTAAGTACAAAGCTTCGGTATGAATTGTCAAAGGAGAGGGATACGGTTAAAATTTTGCGAATCAGATTGCATGACTTTGAAAATGAGCAACTGCAAAAGACAGAACAAATAAAGAAAGTTCGGCAACAAGAGGAGCAGGAGCAAAAAAAACAACGGGAAGTAGAACTATGGTTGCAAGAAAAACGATTGAAGGCAGAACAACTGTGGATGGAAGAGCTGATGAAAGAAAAGTTTTTGCTGCAGGAACAGTTGAGTGACGAGAAAGTACGGGTAAAGAATATGCAAATGAAGTTGACAGAAGTGGAAAGTGCCTTATCTGATTGGAAGCAAAAATATAGCGAAATGCAGCGCGAGTATCGGGCATACGTTGCTAAAGTGGAAGCCAATGTTTTTAAATACTTGATGATTAATTTGAAGAAATGGATAAAGAATAATTATTTATTATTGCTGCTTGTGGCTTTAGCTGTTTGGGTTATTTACTTACTGTATCAACTGTTTTTTATGCTTTTCTGAAAATGAAATGATACGTTCTGATGGTATAGCGTGTCAAAGCCGATTTTGTTATCGTGTTGTCACTTTGGCACGCCTTTCCTATCATATTAATTATATCACCAATCCGTCCAACAATTCTATATACAGCCCGATGGCTTCTTCTATTTCCGATACCATAATATATTCATCGGCCGTGTGAGAACGTGAGGATTTGCCCGGTCCCATTTTTACCGATGGGAATTTCATTAAAGCCTGATCGGACAAGGTAGGCGAGCCAAATGGAACACGGCCCAACTGAATAGCACGTCTGACAAACGGATGTCCGGCATCAATGTGGGATGAATTCAGACGGAACGAACGCGCTTTGGCTTCACTCTTGATGTGAGTGCTGATTTCATTAAATAATTCTTCGTTGGAATAACATTCATTACTGCGGATGTCTACAACAAACGTGCAGATATCGGGAATGACATTGTGTTGGGTTCCGGCATTGATTTGGGTAACACTCATTTTGACCGGTCCCAATAAAGGAGACTCCTTTGGAAAACGATAGTCACGAAACCACCGGATATCCTCCAATACTTTATATATAGCGTTGTCACCTTCATTGCGTGCTGCATGCCCCGCTTTTCCGTGAGCTGTCACATCGACCACCATCAAACCTTTCTCTGCTATGGCAGGTTGCATCTCTGTTGGTTCTCCTACAATACCCAATGCAATGGGTGGAAGCTGGGGCAAAACACTTTCAATACCGTTCTTGCCTGACACTTCTTCTTCGCATGAAGCCAAAAAGATAAGGTTATAAGCCTGTTCGGTGGTAGATAAATGACGGTAAACTTGAAATAAAGATACTACACTGGCACACGCATCATTACTGCCCAGTCCGTAAATTTTTCCGTTCTCAGCCTTCGGAGTGAAGGGATGTTTGCGCCAGCCGTTCACAGGCTTTACAGTATCGATGTGCGAATTGAGCAAGATAGTAGGTTTGTTCAAGTCAAACATGGGGCTGATGCACCAAATGTTGTTTCCCGAACGGCCTGTCATAATACCGGTCTCTTCAATATAGTTTTGAAGAAAATCGGCAGCAGCTTCCTCTTCTCTGCTCAGCGAAGGGATGCCTATTAGCGAATTCAGCAACGTGGTTGCTTCTGAAGTGTAATATGCTAAGTCAATCATATCGATTTTATAATTATTGTGCGACAAAGATACGATTTTTGCCCGGTAAAGTATGCTTAAAAGTAGTGATAATTAAGTTATGTATGCAACTAATTTTAAAGAGGGGATTCTTGTAACTCTTTGATTGGTCGGGAAAATTAATGCCTGTTTATGATGGATAATTCCAAATTAAACGATAACTTTGCCACGTATTTAAAATAATTTATAATGAGCAATTCCCAATTATCTGTCCTGATTCAGCGTCAGGCTGAGAAATATGGCGACCGTGTAGCCCTGAAATATCGTGATTATGATACTGAAACTTGGGTTCCGGTCTCATGGAAACAATTTGCCGAAACGGTAACAACGACTTCCAATGCACTTCTTGAGTTAGGTGTAGGTGTACAAGAAAATATTGGTGTCTTTTCTCAAAATAAGCCCGAATGCCTTTATGTGGATTTTGGCGCTTTTGGTATTCGTGCAGTGACTATTCCTTTTTATGCCACAAGCTCGGAGGCCCAAGTGCTTTATATGCTGGGGGATGCGGATATCCATTACCTTTTTGTGGGTGAACAGTTACAGTATGATGTTGCCTTCCGGGTGATGTCGCTTGGCACACAATTGAAGCAGATTATTATTTTTGATAAGGATGTAAAGCGCGATAAGCGTGATACCTCTTCGATTTACTTTGACGAATTCCTGAAGTTGGGCAAAGCTCGTCAACATCAGGCGGAAGTGGACAAGCGCATTGCCGAATCGGGTAATGGGGATATTGCCAATATCCTTTATACCAGTGGAACGACGGGCGACAGCAAGGGGGTAATGTTACATCATTCTTGTTATGAAGGAGCTATCAAGGCACACAATGAGCGTTTCCCGCAATTGGGTGACCAAGAAGTAGTGATGAATTTCCTGCCTTTTACCCATGTGTTTGAGCGTGCCTGGAGTTATTGGTGTATTTCTATGGGTTGCCAGTTGGCTATCAATTTGCGTCCGGTGGATATTCAGAAGACCATCAAGGAGATTCGTCCGACAGCCATGTGCAGTGTCCCTCGTTTTTGGGAGAAAGTGTATTCTGGAGTTCAGGAGAAAATCAATGAAACGACCGGACTGAAGAAAAAACTGATGTTGGATGCATTGAAAGTAGGTCGTGAGCATAATATAGAATATGTATGCAAGGGACTTACGCCTCCGGCCTTGCTTCACATGAAATACAAATTTTATGAGAAGACTATTTATAGCTTGCTGAAGAAGACCATCGGTATTGAGAATGGTCGCTTCTTTCCGACTGCCGGAGCTGCCATTCCACCTGCTGTTCAGGAATTTATATTGTCGGTAGGTATTAATATGGTGGCGGGATATGGATTGACAGAGTCAACTGCAACCGTGTCTTGCGAAAATGACTTTGATCATGTGGTAGGCTCTGTAGGGCGTATTATGCCGCATGTGGAAGTGAAGATTGGCGAAAACAATGAGATATTGCTTCGCGGTGTCGGCATTACGCATGGGTATTATAAGAAAGAAGCGGCAACAAAGGCTGCCTTTACTGAAGACGGATGGTTTCATACAGGTGACGCCGGTTATATCAAGGACGGACATTTATTCCTTACTGAGCGTATTAAGGATTTGTTTAAAACTTCAAATGGGAAATATATTGCTCCTCAAGCTATCGAAGCTAAGTTGGTGGTGGACCGATATATCGATCAGATTTCCATTATTGCGGATGAGCGTAAGTTTGTTTCGGCTTTAATCATTCCGGAATATAAATTGGTAAAAGAGTACGCCGAAAAGAAAGGCATCAAGTATGCTTCTATGGAAGAGCTGTTGCAGGACCAACAGATTATCGATTTATTTAAGGAACGAATTGATACGCTTCAACAGCAATTCGCACATTATGAGCAGATTAAACGTTTTACCTTATTGCCCCATCCTTTCAGTATGGAACGCGGTGAACTGACTAATACGTTGAAGATAAAGCGCAATGTGTTGAATAAGAATTATGCTGCCGAAATAGAGAAGATGTACGAAGAATAAAGAATTTGATTCATTTGTATTTTAGGCACGGATTGTACGGAATGCATTGTTCTTTCATTAAAAACAGTGAAATCCATGTAATCAGTGCCTAAATTGTTATATCTTTGCAACTTAAAAGAAAAATTCCTCAAAATGATAACAATAGAGCAACTGAAAGACGTAAAAGAACGTACCGCTGCCCTCGAAAGATACTTGGACATTGAGAATAAACTTGTTCAGGTGGAAGAAGAACAGCTTCGTACACAAGCGCCCGGATTTTGGGATGATGCCAAGAAAGCTGAGGCACAGATGAAGAAAGTAAAAGAGATTCAGAAATGGATTGACGGATATCGTGAGGTAAAGACTTTGTCAGACGAATTGGAATTGTCTTTTGATTTCTTTAAAGATGACTTGGTGACCGAGGAAGAAGTGGATGTCGCTTATTCCAAAGCGCTCACTGCTGTAGAATCTTTGGAGTTGAAAAATATGCTTCGTCAGGAAGCCGACCAAATGGATTGTGTGCTGAAAATCAATTCGGGAGCCGGAGGTACCGAAAGTCAGGACTGGGCATCCATGTTGATGCGTATGTATATGCGTTGGGCCGAAACAAACGGTTATAAACTGAGCATCGCCAATCTTCAGGAAGGTGACGAGGCCGGTATCAAAGCTGTGACTATGAACATTGAAGGCAGTTTTGCTTATGGTTATTTAAAGGGTGAGAATGGTGTGCATCGTTTGGTACGTGTTTCTCCTTATAATGCTCAGGGAAAACGTATGACGTCTTTTGCTTCTGTATTCGTAACTCCGTTGGTTGACGACAGTATTGAGGTAAATATTGAACCGGCACGTATGAGTTGGGATACATTCCGAAGCGGTGGAGCCGGCGGACAGAACGTAAATAAGGTAGAATCCGGTGTACGTTTGCGTTATCAGTATAAAGATCCTTATACAGGAGAAGAAGAAGAAATCTTGATTGAAAATACCGAGACTCGTGACCAACCGAAGAATAAGGAAAATGCAATGCGCCAGTTGCGCTCTATCCTTTATGACAAGGAGCTGCAGCATCGCATGGAAGAACAGGCCAAGGTAGAAGCCGGAAAGAAGAAGATAGAATGGGGGTCGCAAATCAGAAGTTATGTATTTGACGACCGTCGTGTGAAAGATCATCGCACGAACTACCAGACATCGGACGTAAATGGCGTGATGGATGGAAAGATTGACGACTTTATTAAAGCGTATCTCATGGAATTCTCGGGTTCGGAGAATGCGTAAAAAGTAAGTAATTTATTTGTTTTCTCCCGGAAACTTTGTACTTTTGAAGGTCTCAAAAGAGAAAGTTTAATCTTAAAATAAAATAT
>ENA-OZKD01000486-OZKD01000486.1-human-gut-metagenome-genome-assembly--contig:-NODE-486-length-12328-cov-5.269453_pt1 | contig 12328 bp, 8 predicted proteins | sample MGYA00244819_ERZ653749 | MGnify/ENA primary metagenome ERZ653749 (study PRJEB26926, sample SAMN06165329) | human gut metagenome | biome: ENVO:00009003; feature: ENVO:2100002; material: ENVO:00002003... | reverse complement strand
TCGGCAGCGTCAGATGTGTATAAGAGACAGATATGCTGGTTGACAACTGTGCAATGCAGCTGGTGAGAGATCCGAAGCAGTTCGATGTTATTCTCACTGAGAATATGTTCGGTGATATTCTTTCTGATGAGGCAAGTATGGTTACCGGTTCTATCGGAATGCTTTCCTCTGCCAGCCTGAACGAGACCAGATTTGGTCTTTACGAGCCAAGCCATGGCTCCGCACCTGATATTGCAGGACAGAATAAGGCCAACCCGATCGCAACCATCCTTTCCGCAGCCATGATGCTTCGTTTTTCCCTGGATCTGGATGAGGAAGCAAATGCAGTTGAGGCTGCTGTACAGAAGGTTCTGACTGCCGGATACCGTACTGGTGACATTATGTCTGAGGGATGCACTCTGGTTGGAACGAAAGAGATGGGTGACCTGATCGCTAAGGAAATTTAGAATTCGAAATAAACAAAAAAGCAAATGGATCATTTTTTCCGGCTATGAAGCAAAAAGGAGATACAAGTTATGAGAAGTGACGCAGTAAAAACAGGCACACAGCAGGCACCTCACCGTTCCCTGTTTAATGCTCTTGGAATGACAAAAGAAGAAATGGACAGACCTCTGGTAGGTATCGTAAGTTCTTACAATGAAATCGTACCGGGTCATATGAACCTTGACAAGATCACACAGGCAGTTAAGCTTGGTGTGGCAATGGCAGGCGGTACACCTGTTATGTTCCCGGCAATCGCAGTATGTGACGGTATTGCAATGGGACACGTTGGAATGAAATATTCTCTGGTCACCAGAGACCTGATCGCAGATTCCACAGAAGCAATGGCAATGGCACATCAGTTTGATGCACTGGTAATGATTCCAAACTGTGACAAGAACGTACCCGGACTTCTGATGGCAGCAGCCAGACTGAATGTTCCTACTGTATTCGTAAGCGGCGGTCCAATGCTTGCCGGACATCTGAACGGACACAAGACAAGCCTTTCCAGTATGTTTGAGGCAGTAGGTGCTTACGCAGCAGGCAAGCTTGATGAGGACGGACTGACAGAATGCGAAATGAAGACATGTCCTACATGCGGATCCTGTTCCGGTATGTACACAGCAAACTCCATGAACTGTCTGACAGAGGTTCTTGGTATGGGTCTGAAAGGAAACGGAACCATCCCTGCTGTATATTCCGAGCGTATCCGTCTTGCAAAACATGCAGGTATGCAGGTTATGGAAATGTACAGAAAGAACATCCGTCCAAGAGATATCATGACAAAGGAAGCAATCCTCAATGCCCTGACAGTAGACATGGCACTTGGATGCTCCACAAACAGTATGCTTCATCTTCCGGCTATCGCTCATGAGATCGGAATGGACTTTGATATCAGCTTTGCAAATGAAATCAGTGCAAAGACTCCAAACCTCTGCCACCTTGCACCTGCAGGCCCTACATACATAGAAGACCTGAACGAAGCAGGCGGTGTATATGCAGTTATGAACGAACTGAATAAGAAGGGACTCCTTCATACTGAGTGCATGACAGTTACAGGCAAGACAGTAGGCGAGAACATCAAAGACTGTGTAAACTTAAATCCTGAAGTTATCAGACCAATCGACAATCCATACAGCCAGACAGGTGGACTTGCAGTACTTAAAGGTAACCTTGCGCCGGACGGCGGTGTTGTAAAACGTTCTGCAGTTGTAGAAGAGATGATGGTCCATGAAGGACCTGCAAGAGTCTTTGACTGCGAGGAAGACGCAATCGCAGCTATCAAAGGCGGCAAGATCGTAGAGGGTGACGTAGTAGTTATCCGTTACGAAGGACCGAAAGGCGGCCCTGGTATGAGAGAAATGCTGAATCCTACATCTGCAATCGCAGGTATGGGACTGGGATCTTCCGTAGCCCTGATCACAGACGGACGTTTCAGCGGTGCATCCAGAGGAGCATCCATCGGACACGTATCACCGGAAGCAGCAGTCGGCGGACCGATCGCACTTGTTGAAGAGGGGGATATCATCAGCATCAACATTCCGGAACTGAAACTGGAGATCAAGGTTTCTGATGAAGAAATGCAGGCAAGAAAAGCTAAATGGCAGCCTCGTGAGCCAAAGGTAACAACAGGATATCTTGCAAGATATGCTGCTATGGTAACTTCCGGAAACAGAGGAGCAATCCTTGAGGTACCAAAAGCAAAATAAAGATGAACAAGTACCCGGCGGGAATTGCAGCATAACCTGTGATTCCTGCCTGAAAAGTTAGGAGGATACGTAAAGATGCAGCTTACAGGTGCTGAAATCATCGTTGAATGTTTAAAAGAACAGGGCGTTGACACTGTATTCGGATATCCGGGCGGTGCCATCCTGAATGTATATGACGCCCTCTATGAATATAAAGACCAGATCACACATGTACTGACTTCTCATGAGCAGGGAGCATCCCATGCAGCAGACGGATACGCAAGAGCAACCGGTAAAGTCGGTGTGTGTCTTGCAACTTCCGGTCCCGGAGCTACCAATCTGGTAACAGGAATCGCTACCGCATACATGGATTCCGTACCAATGGTAGCCATTACATGTAATGTAGGAACACCGCTTCTGGGAAAGGATTCTTTCCAGGAGGTTGATATTACAGGAATTGTAATGCCTATTACAAAGCACAGCTTTATCGTAAAAGACATTACTACTCTGGCAGACACTGTACGCAGAGCATTCTATATTGCAAAGAGCGGACGTCCCGGTCCTGTGCTTGTAGATGTGACCAAGGATGTGACAGGTGCGAAATATGAATATACTGCCTGCGCTCCTGCTGAGATCACACCGAAAACAGACACCATCAAAGACGAAGACATTGCAACTGCAGTACAGATGATTAAAGAAGCGAAGAGACCATTTATTTTTACAGGCGGCGGTACGATTATCTCAGAGGCATCCAGAGAAGTGACAGAACTTGCTCACAGAATCGACGCTCCTGTATGTGACAGTCTTATGGGTAAGGGAGGATTTTCCGGAGAAGATCCTCTGTACACAGGAATGCTTGGAATGCATGGGACCAAAACTTCCAATCTTGGTGTCTCAGGCTGCGATCTCCTGATCGTGCTAGGAGCCAGATTCAGTGATCGTGTCACAGGAAACACAAAGACCTTTGCAAAGAATGCGAAGATTCTCCAGATTGACGTAGATGCTGCAGAGATTAACAAAAACATCGTAGTAGATGCAAGCGTAGTAGGAGATGAGAAAGAAGTTCTCAAACGTATTCTGGCAGAGGTTCCGGAAATGAGACATTCGGAATGGACTGCACATATCAGTGAACTGAAGGAAAAATATCCGTTAAGATATGATCATTCCCAGCTTACAGGCCCATACATTATTGAGAAGCTGTACGAACTGACAAAGGGAGATGCCATCATCACAACAGAGGTTGGACAGAACCAGATGTGGGCAGCTCAGTATTTTAAATACAAAGAGCCAAGAACCTTCCTTTCTTCCGGTGGCCTGGGAACTATGGGATATGGACTTGGTGCAGCCATCGGTGCCAAGATGGGAAGACCGGACAAGACAGTGGTAAACATTGCAGGTGACGGCTGCTTCCGTATGAATATGAATGAGATCGCAACAGCAGTCCGCTGTGGCAGACCTTTAATTGAAATCGTATTGAACAATCATGTACTGGGAATGGTACGTCAGTGGCAGACCTTGTTCTATGACCACAGATATTCCCATACAATTTTAAATGATGCAGTAGATTTTGTGAAACTGGCAGAAGCCATGGGAGCAAAAGCAATCCGTATCACAAAGATGGAAGAGGTAGAGCCTGCATTAAAAGAGGCTCTGGCATGTCCGGGACCTATCGTACTTGACTGTATGATCGATCAGGATCTCAGCGTATTCCCGATGGTACCGGCAGGCGCAAGCATTGATGATATTTTTGATGAGGAGGATATGAAAAACAATGAGCAGAGTGTATAATTTTTCCGCAGGACCGGCTGTACTGCCGGAAGAGGTACTGAAAGAAGTAGCAGATGAGATGATGGACTATCAGGGATCCGGTATGTCTGTAATGGAAATGAGCCACAGAAGTGCTGATTTCCAGAAGATCATTGACGAGGCAGAGCAGGACCTTCGTGATCTGATGAAGATTCCGGATAATTATAAGGTATTATTCCTTCAGGGCGGAGCTTCCCAGCAGTTCGCAGCAATCCCTATGAACCTTATGAAGAACAAGGTAGCTGATTACATTGTAACAGGACAGTGGGCAAAGAAAGCATACCAGGAAGCACAGAAATATGGAAAAGCAAACAAGATCGCTTCTTCCGAGGATAAGACTTTCTCCTATATTCCTGACTGCAGCGACCTTCCGATCAGCCCGGATGCAGACTATGTATATATTTGTGAAAACAACACAATCTACGGAACAAAATTCAAGAAGCTTCCCAACACAAAAGGAAAAACTCTGGTAGCAGATGTTTCCTCCTGCTTCTTATCTGAGCCTGTTGATGTATCCAAATATGGCATCATCTATGGCGGTGTACAGAAGAATATCGGACCTGCTGGTATGGTAATCTCCATTATCCGCGAAGATCTGATCACAGACGATGTTCTGGAAGGAACACCTACTATGCTGAAATTCAAAACACAGGCAGACGCAGGTTCTCTTTACAATACTCCAAACTGCTACTGCATCTATGTATGCGGTAAGGTCTTCAAATGGCTGAAGAAAATGGGCGGCCTGGAAGAAATGCAGAGACGTAACATTGAGAAAGCGAAAATCCTCTATGATTTCCTTGATCAGAGCAAGCTTTTCAAAGGAACTGTTGTACCGGAAGACCGTTCTCTCATGAATGTACCATTCGTAACAGGTGACAAGGACATGGATGCCAAATTTGTAAAAGAAGCAAAAGAGGCAGGACTTGTAAACTTAAAGGGACACCGTACAGTGGGCGGTATGCGTGCAAGTATCTACAACGCTATGCCAAAAGAAGGCGTAGAAGCACTGGTTGCTTTCATGAAGAAGTTTGAGGAGGAAAATGCATAATGTTTCAGTATCATTGCCTGAATCCCATTGCAGAAAAAGGTCTGGGATTATTTGATGAAGAATATAAGAAAAGCGAAGATCTGCAGGAGTGTGATGCAGTCCTTGTAAGAAGTGCAAAGATGCATGACATGGAGCTTCCTGAGAGCGTGAAGGTAATCGCACGTGCAGGTGCGGGTGTCAACAATATTCCTGTAAAGGACTGTGCAGAGAAAGGTGTGGTAGTATTTAACACACCGGGCGCCAATGCAAACGGTGTGAAGGAGCTTGTACTTGCAGGCATGCTCCTTGCTTCCCGTGATATCGTAGGCGGTATCGAATGGGTTGCCAAAGAGAAAGACCAGGAAGACATCGATAAACTCGCTGAGAAACAGAAAAAACAGTTCGCAGGATGCGAGATCATGGGCAAGAAACTGGGTATCATCGGTCTTGGTGCCATCGGAGCAATGGTGGCAAATGCTGCTTCTGCACTTGGAATGGAAGTATACGGATATGACCCGTACATCTCTATTGATGCTGCATGGAATCTTTCCCGCACCATCAAGCACATCAAGAGCCTGGATGAGATTTATTCCCAGTGTGATTACATCACCATCCATGTGCCTCTTCTTGACAGCACAAAACAGATGATCAACAAAGAAGCGTTAGACAAGATGAAAGACGGCGTAGTACTTCTGAACTTTGCCCGGGATCTTCTGGTTGATGAGGATGCTCTGATCGAAGCATTAGACAGCGGAAAAGTAAAGAAATATGTGACAGACTTTGCAAACCATACAGTAGCAGGACATAAGGGAATCCTGGTAACTCCACACCTTGGAGCATCTACAGAAGAATCCGAAGAAAACTGTGCGGTAATGGCTGTAAAAGAAGTGAGAGATTTCCTCGAGAACGGAAATATCAAGAACTCTGTAAACTTCCCGAACTGCGACATGGGAACCTGCGTAGCAGTAGGACGTATCGCCATCTGCCACAAAAATATCCCGAACATGATCAGCCAGTTCACCAAGATCCTTGGTGCAGAAGGCCTGAACATCGCAGATATGACAAACAAGAGCAAAGGCGAATACGCATATACTCTCATCGATCTGGAAAGCGTAGCATCCAGAGAAGCACTGGATGAGCTGAAAGCAATTGAAGGTGTTTCCAGAGTTCGTGTGGTAAAATAAGAAACATTAATCTGAAAAAGTAATAAAAAATCTCCTGTGATTCTGGTTGCAATCACAGGAGATTTTTTATTACTTTACTATAAACTATTTTTTGACTTTGAATTTTTTTATATCGGAATATGGACTGTAAACTCTGGATTTATTTTTGGAGGTCTTATTCCAGGAACGTACTGTCACATACCAGGTGCCTTTCTTTACATTTGTAAAGGTTACAGTTACGGTATTTTTGCCTTCGGTACGTTTCACATATTTCTTAACCGGATATTTCTCACCTGCGGAGGTCTTGTATTTGTTTCCGAGCAGAATTTCATAACCTGTGGCGTTTTTGCATTTTGTGTAAGTAACAGTCACAGTGTTTTCTTTTACAGTAATATCTTTGATCTTTGGCTGCTGCGGTGTGACAACAGTGATCTTGATCTTCTTGACCTTTGTCCAGGAACCATAGACCTTATTGCCCTGTGCATCCAGAACCCAGCTTCGGGCTGCCACATACCAGGTACCCTTTGCCAGATATTTGAAAGATGCCTGTGGCTTGCCTGTTGAGGAAACTGTTTTGCTGAATTTACCGGTCTGGAGCATATTTGATTTCTTGCTGATCACGAAGTCATAACCCTGAGCACCTGCACATCCTTTGGAAAGTTTGACAGTTAATTTATTTCTGTCAATGGAGTGGCTGGAAATCTTTGTGTTGGCAGGTCGCAGGTATGCACCGTTTTCATCTGTGATACTTCCGTCTGTGTGAATAACTCTGCCATTGAGAGATTCTGTACCAAATGCTATGAAATAATCCTGTCCTTTGGAAAGTGTAAAGTCAGCATATGGAATACTGCGCTCAAATGCACCGCCTACAGTTACAGTCTGGATACACTGCAGAACCCCATTCTCAACATCATACCAGAACAGATTTGCCATAAGTCCTGCACAGGAGGCATCTGCCTTTACGGAAAGCACAGCCGGGAAATCGAAAGCTCCGCTTCTTCCGAGATGGAAACCGAAATCATTCTGGTTTGTGGATATCAGGCTGTATAATGCTGCCGGGATATGTTCTGCTGTATTTGTAACAGAAAGATCGGTATCTGCAGGTGTTTCTGCTGTAATGGAAGTACCATTGATCTTCCAGATGAAACCATTCTCCATATCAAGGTTCAGGGAAATATCTTTGCCTTTTATCCCGGATAAAACAGAAGCAGGAAGTGTCCTGGAACCGTTCAGGGTAATGGAAATGGTATCTTTTTCTTTGGAAGCCTTGATCAGATCATTGACAGCATCCCAGCCTTTCTTCTGGAAACTTCCCTCAATATAAGGTTCCCCGTCACCAAGTTTTCCGAGGGTTTTTGTATCCTGATGTTTGCACCGCTTACAGGTGTAAGTTATGATTCCGTCAGTTTCTGCAGTTGGTTCTGTAGTGATAACGCCGTTATCATAGTCGTGGCCGTATGCGGAAATGGTGTATCCATAGGAAATTGTTTCATTACAGTCTTTACAGTAGGTATCTCCGCTATATCCGCTGGAAGTACAGGATGGAGAGGAGTAGTAACGTCCTGCGGTGTGTTCGTGTGTACATTTACTTCTCGTGACTGTGTAAGTAACAGTTTCTCTTTCATAATTGCCTTTGCCTGCATCAGAACCGTTATAAACTGCGATAACAGAATTACTTCCTAACTGTAAATACTTAGAAGAATCTTGCCAGTTCCAGTTTGTGGGTAAGTTAGTGGTTATATCTGCAACTTTCTTACAAGTCCATGGAACGAATATCTGGGGGTCCAAAGGAAGATTTGCTATCTTTGCTGGAGAGATTGTTGCTTGAATTTCACCAGAAAACCATGGCTCATAATTATCTTTGCTGATACGTATCCATACTTTTGTTTTTTTAGAATCAGATACGTTTTTTACTTTTGGACAGGTTGTATTCCAGTTAGGAGTTCCGGTTTCTGTTGAATATTCGACCTTACTGTCATCTGGATAGACTGAAACGTCATTTATAACTGGGTGCTCACTGCCATCATATGTTCCACTATATGCTGTAATTTTGATGGAATTTTCATTAAATGTTGCTGGTTTAATTGTAAGTTTTCCGGGAGTTGCATTTATAGTATAATTTTTAGTTGTATAATACATCGTGATTGGCCAAGTTGTGTTGGCGGCTGTATCTTTATTTGCCGTAGTTGTAAGCGTTATACCTAAAATGTCGGTAGTATCATTAGCAACTAGAGGTGTATTTGGAGATATTAAATAGGTTAATTCAGGATTATTTTCTCCATATTTCCTTTCTATATCATTAATTGAAATATTAAGGTTTCGAGGCTTGATCGTGAAAGTCCAAGACTCATCTGCAAAAATGTTTCCTGCTATATTTGCCGTTACGGTATAAGTTCCTGCATTGATAGCCTCATTTGATTGCTGACTATCATCTTTATTATAATAGGACAGTTTAATTTCATCTTTTATATCTTCAATATTGCATTTTAAAGGGGCTTTTTGCGCTGTTCCATCATATGTTAAATTCGATGGCTTAGTAAATGTAAAGTTCCGATTTGTAATAGGCTTGAATTCATTATTATTATTATTTTTGTCAAAATAATAGGTTTGTGTTGTATTTCCGACAGAAATAGTATGCGTTTCACCGGTTAGCCATGCGTACAGCGGATCGACTGCTTGGTGATTCTTGGGTTCCCATGACGTAGGATTTCTATCAATTATTACAGCCTCAGATTTTGGATTTTCAATAGTACAACAGTAAACGTCGTCCCCTTGGGTGTTTTTTGGGGAGCTGGATACGGAAGAGGCTTTTACCGAGCCGCCATTAATAGTAATCTGGTTACTACTGATGCCTTTTTCCTGCTTATTCGCGGAATATGCAGTTACCGAGCCGCCCTTGATAGTAAGTGAATCACTTTTGATACCAGTTCCGGATTGGGAAGAGGCTTTTACCGAGCCGCCCTTGATAGTAAGTGAATCACTTTCGATACCAGTTCCGGATGTGGAAGATGCAGTCACCGAGCCGCCATTAATAGTAAGCCGCTTAGTATTAATGGCGGGGTATTGCTCGGAATATACAGTTAAACTGCCACTATTGTTTGGGGAATTATTTATTGTAGGGAAAGAAAAAGGACCAATCATCAAAGTTGATAAGTTTTGTTGAGGGTTTTTCGTTTTTAGGAAGTTGTTATTTTCTAAATATATATTGACGTTGTCGACAGATTGTATCTCCAGTGCTGGCACTAAGTCAGCAACAATATTTACATTGTTCAGATAAATATTAATTTCATTACGCGTATGAATGTAAATGGAGGCGTTGGTTGGAGAATTAATGTCATCACTACCTTTAAATCTGTACGAACCGTTATCGAATATTTCCCATCTACTCATTTCAGAGTTATAATATTTAGAGTTAGTAGGATTAGTTAAATCAATATCTATTGTAGATTCCGTTCCATCAGTAGTAGCTGGTGCAATATTTGTTTCACTACTAAATTCAGGTACACTCTCCGAAGCAAAAACAGATAGTTCTTCTTCTGCTGACTCCTGATTGGTATCAGTAAAGACCTCGGATACTTCTTCCGAATTCCCGGAAGTAAATTCTCCCGCAAATATAGTCTGGGGGAGCATGTTTGTGGAACACAGTGCAAGTGCCATAACCCCGGCTAATAATTTCTTTCTCATAAAGATCGCCTCCCTGTTATAAAATATATGTTTATAGGGATATTATACATCATGGAATGAAATTATATAATGCCCGTTAGAAGGCAAAAAAGTGCCTTTTTGCTATTATTTATTTACAAATGGTTTCAATTCTTCGCGTTTTTCTATATCCAACAGATGGAAAATGCGGGAAAGATAATGTTTGATCGTATTGGGGGACAGAGACAGTTGTTTTGCGATTTCCTGATTGGTCCAGCCTTTGCTTGCAAGCATGGCTATGGAGTATTCCATAGGCGTCAGTTTATCTGTAACAGAGGACTGAAGCTGTGGATTATGAATAGCCATCCAACCACGACTGAAGGCAATAACTGCCTGGGAAAGCTGTCTGTAACTTTCCGGTTCCGCAGGTTTGATGCAGGCTTCAATCTGTCCAAGCATCAACCCATGATGTTCGATAAACGGTTCCAGAAATCCATCCGGTTTTGCCATGTTCCATGCTTTTATCAGAGCTTCTCTGGCCTCATCCTGCTGTTTCAGGTTGATCAGACACATAATGATCACGCAGTAGAGATATTCCATGGCAACAGGATAACAGCCGTCAAGCATCAGAAAGACAGACTGGCATAATCCCAGTGCCCGTGTATATTCTTTGTGAAGATAAGCATTATGAGCGAGGACATAAACAGCATAAGCGCGAAGCCCTGAAGGTAAGGAGGGCAGAAAATCCTGAAGAGGAGGAAGTCCGTCTGTGGGAAGATGCATCAGTACCATGGCCAGATAGTTGGCAAAAACACAGGAAGCCATGATTCCTTTTGGTGCAGAACTGTCTTTTGCGAGAAGAAGACATTCCTGAATATTTCTGAATCCCATTCTGGAAGCAGATGGATTGCCCAGAGTAAGATTGGAAAAAGAATATAAAAGTGCTGCGGACAGGCGCAGACAGAGATCCTTGTCCTGGAGGTAAAGTTCCGCAATATTTCTGCATTCTTCTGCACGTCCCGAGAAATAATATAATTCAGCCTGCGCAATCTGCCGTTGTTCCAAATCCTGAAAATTATCCACAGTAGCCTGTGCCTGTCCGGGAGTAAAAGAACTGTTCATCAAGGGCATAAGACGGGAAAGAGCAGAATCCTGAAAATTATCTGATGAATTCATTGTAAAAACACATCCTTATTATAATAGTAACAAACCGGAACCGGTATCAGCGTAAACAGTCCGGTGTAAATATGAGAATTAAAATGAAGCCCTGTCTGGCAGTGCAGCGGGCTTCATTATTGTCCGTTAAGGAAATATATAAATTAACATCCTCTTGATTTCATAAAGTCAAGAACCTCTTCTTTGGTGGACATGACGCGAAGAGCACCCTTGCGTGTGGTGATCAGAGAAGCTGCCGCATTTGCGAATGTGAGCAGTTCTTTTAAGTTCTCTTCTGTCAGATTGTCCAGACCATGTTCCAGAACATAGTTTAAGGAACTTGCGCAGAAGGTATCGCCTGCACCTGTTGTCTCGATAGTCTTTTCCTGAAGGAAAGGAGCAGCCTCTACTTTCATATCTTTGTAGTAAGCGCGGCTTCCGTCTTTTCCAAGTGTGATAAGGATAAGCGGAATGTTGTATTTCTCTTTCAGAAGTGCGGCGCCTTTGTCATAGTCTGTAGTTCCGAACAGGAATTCAACTTCGTTATCTGAGATTTTCAGAATATCGCATTTGCCAAGGCCGTATTCGATCTCTGCCTTTGCGTCATCCAGAGATTTCCATAATGGCGGACGAAGGTTCGGGTCGAAGCTGACAATACATCCGGCTTCTTTTGCAACGTCGATGGCATAGCGGGTTGCCTCACGTACTCCCTCGTGAGTGGAAGAAAGTGTTCCGAAGTGGAAGATTCTGGAATCTCTGATCAGGTCTTCCTGGATTTCATCTTTGGTGAGCATCATATCTGCACCCGGGTTACGGTAGAAGGAAAAATCTCTGTCTCCGTCAGGATAAGTATGTACGAAGGCAAGTGTTGTGTGTACCTCGTTGTCGATCACAAGGTTGCGGGTGTCAATCCCTACTTCCTCTACGGCATTCTTAAGCTGGGTTCCGAACATGTCGTTTCCGACTTTGCCGATAAATGCAGTTTTTTTGCCAAGCTTCTCAAGCATTGCAAGCACGTTGCATGGAGCACCGCCCGGATTGGCTTCCAGCATTGGATTTCCCTGTGCGCTGTTTCCGTTTTCAGTAAAGTCAATCAATAATTCGCCTAATGCGGTTACGTCAAAGGCTTTGTTTCCCATTTTGTATCCTCCTTGTTGTGATGGAAAGAAGCATAGTATCCGGAACAAGATTCTTTCCATAGTTAATAACATAAATTTAGCGCAGGAAAGGGAATTTGTCAAACAATTTTCTTTATTTTTTTGTGCAAAGATGCTAAAATAAACATAACTTGATTTGTTATTGTTTACAGGTGACGTTTAATGTACCATAAATACGCTGCCGGTAAGGGTAACCGATCATCGTATTTC
>ENA-OZKD01000478-OZKD01000478.1-human-gut-metagenome-genome-assembly--contig:-NODE-478-length-12407-cov-7.307885_pt1 | contig 12407 bp, 10 predicted proteins | sample MGYA00244819_ERZ653749 | MGnify/ENA primary metagenome ERZ653749 (study PRJEB26926, sample SAMN06165329) | human gut metagenome | biome: ENVO:00009003; feature: ENVO:2100002; material: ENVO:00002003... | reverse complement strand
TCTACACAAGGAGTATCGTCGGCAGCGTCAGATGTGTATAAGAGACAGATTTAACGACGAAACTGGCTAAAATAAGTAAACAGGTAACGTCTATTGAATTAGACAGTCATCTATTCAACTTATCGTCAGAAAAATTAAAACTGAATACTCGTGTCACTTTAATTCACCAAGATATTCTACAGTTTCAATTCCCTAACAAACAGAGGTATAAAATTGTTGGGAATATTCCTTACCATTTAAGCACACAAATTATTAAAAAAGTGGTTTTTGAAAGCCATGCGTCTGACATCTATCTGATTGTTGAAGAAGGATTCTACAAGCGTACCTTGGATATTCACCGAACACTAGGGTTGCTCTTGCACACTCAAGTCTCGATTCAGCAATTGCTTAAGCTGCCAGCGGAATGCTTTCATCCTAAACCAAAAGTAAACAGTGTCTTAATAAAACTTACCCGCCATACCACAGATGTTCCAGATAAATATTGGAAGCTATATACGTACTTTGTTTCAAAATGGGTCAATCGAGAATATCGTCAACTGTTTACTAAAAATCAGTTTCATCAAGCAATGAAACACGCCAAAGTAAACGATTTAAGTACCGTTACTTATGAGCAAGTATTGTCTATTTTTAATAGTTATCTATTATTTAACGGGAGGAAATAATTCTATGAGTCGCTTTTTTAAATTTGGAAAGTTACACGTTACTAAAGGGAATGTAGATAAATTATTAGGTATACTACTGACAGCTTCCAAGAAGCTAAAGAGGTCCCTAGCGCCTACGGGGAATTTGTATCGATAAGGGGTACAAATTCCCACTAAGCGCTCGGGACCCCTTGTAGGAAAATGTCCTAAGTGTGGCAACAATATTGTATTAAAAAAATCGTTTTATGGTTGTTCAAATTATCCTGAATGTAAGTTTACTTTAGCTGAACATTTTAGAAAGAAAAAACTAACCAAAACGAATGTAAAAGAATTACTGGAGGGAAAAGAAACCCTGGTAAAAGGAATCAAAAACAAAGAGAAAAAGCCCTACAATGCCGTTGTAAAAATCGGAGAAAAGGGATATATTGATTTTATCTCTTTTTCAAAATAAGCATAAAAGCCCTTTAAAGAGGGCTTTTATATATTAATCACAAATCACTTATCACAAATCACAAGTGATTAATCACAAATCACTTGTGATTTGTGATTCTTAATGATACAATATTACTATACAAAAAAAGAATGGGGCGTAGTTATGGAGAAGGAAAAACTAAAAATACTTGAAGAATTAAGACGTATTTTAAACAATAAAAATGAAGCAATTATTATCTTGAATAATTACTTTAAAGGTGGTGTTGGAAAGTCCAAATTATAACAAGATTTAACAGGTCTTAGGGCGTCACCCTAACGAGGTATTTATGGAATGTATCCATAAATACACTGCTCGCTGAAAGCACGAGCGACAGCACCGTTTTGGACAACCTGTCCATAAATGGTCTGCTCGCTTAGATTGCACACACCTTTATATCTTAGGCTATTTAAACATTCAAAAGTAAATATCAAACAAAAAATAAGCACGGACAACAGAGTATTTCTGCAATCCGTGCTCAATTTTTTATGCGTATCCGATATAGATTTCATACTGTGTATCGGATATTTTTTCTGACCATATCCACACCGATGTAAATCCCTCAATATTCTTGTATCTGTTCAATCTGCTTTCTATATCGTCACCGATATTTTTGTTGTTTGCATTAGCGGATATTGGATTGTCCCAACATTCGGTGACTGTTTCATCAAGAGTTAAACCAATACTTTGAGCATAATTCTGTGCGTAAGAAATCCAATGTGATATATCGAATTCTTCAATTTGTTCAACTGCTGTTGTTACTTCCGAAACAGTATTTGTTGTAATTTCAGGAGTCGATATTTCGTTTTTGGGCGGTTCTGTTTGCGTATGAGTATCTTGCTTTGGCTCGGTATTTGCTGTTGTGGTTTGAGAAAAAAATCGGCTCTTCTGATAACTTTTCTGTACTAATTTTAGTGGCAGATGACTGTGTTGTTTCTTCCGCAAATGTACTTTTATCAACGGTTTCATTTTCTGTTTTCTCGGTTAATTCTTCTGCCTGCCTTGTATCAATTACAGCGTTAGCTGATGAACTCTCAGTCGCTTTTTTATCCGGCTCGCTATGGGCAGTACAACCTACCATAGCGAAAATGACGGTCAATATCATAGTAAATATTACGATTTTTCTCATACAAAAATCACCTCGCTATTCACAATGTCCATTGCTCTATTGCGGATGTTATTCATCTTCCGCACCCATAGTATAGGATTATCCGCTTTCAATTTTTCGGTAACATTTTCTTTTTCGGCAAATGATTTGACAAGTTGTGAAAATATTGTTTGTGCCTGTTCTTCGATTTTTGCAAGGTAAGGGTACAGCCTTTCCGATGTGAGCAGATTGTAATATCTTATGCGATGATGTAGTTTAAGATATTGCCTGTGACGGTTTGCCCACACGCCGATATGTAATTCATTCTGCTCTTTGACAGTAATGCAAGGCAGATGATAATTGCCATGTATTACATAACTTACATTTTGATTATCGTATTCTTTGCTCATAATGAAACCTCCTTGTATTTGGTAAAACAATTTTACAAGGAGGTCTTTGTTTTGTCGAATGTGCGGATTTTTAAGCATAGAAAAAGACACCAACCTTTCGATTGATGTCTTCCCGCTATGCGATTAAGATATCATTTTAAAGTGTCGCAGGGCTTCCTCAATCAACTTTACCTTTTCAGGAGGACATTGAGGTTGTTTCTGGTTATCTTTCTTAGAATTGTTGTAACAATCTCTTTCGATAATACCGTGTTTTTGCTTTACCTGAGCAACATAAAGCGAAGATACTTTTACACGATGTTTATCGAATATGTAATCTTTGATTTCATCATAAGTTGCCTTTGCTTCGGATGTTGTTAAATCCAGCTCGTCCATGTCAACGGTAATGTCGATATATGTATCCGGATTTTTTCTAACCAACTGAACAACCGTCTCAACATGCGGCGTCTGCGGGAACATATCCACGGCCAGCGCCTGCTTGAGCGTGTAGCCGCGCTGCGTGAGCAGCTTCACATCACGTGCGAGCGTGCCCGGGTCGCAGGAGACATAGACAATCCGTGGCGGCTGCATGGACACCATCGCGTCGATGGCTTCCGGGGACATGCCCTTGCGCGGGGGATCGACCACAATGCAGTCCGGACGGACGCCGCGCCGGGCCAACTCCGCCGCAGCGGCACCGGCATCGGCGCAGAGAAACTCCGCATTCTTGATGCTGTTTCGCTCCGCGTTGCGGCGCGCATTCTCGATCGCCTCCGGCACGATCTCGGCCCCGATGACGTGCGCGGCCTTGCGCGCCAGACACAGGCTGATCGTCCCGGCGCCGCAGTACAGGTCCAGCACCTGATCCGTCGGCGCGTTGACGGCGTATTCCACCGCGCGCTCATACAGCCGCTCGGCCTGCACGGGATTGACCTGATAAAACGCCTGCGGCGAGAGCGTGAACGTCAGCCCGCAGAGCCGGTCAGTCAGCTCCGGCTCGCCCCAGAGCGTATAGAAATCTCCGGCGAGCACGACATTGCCCTTTTGCTTGTTGATATCGAGCACGATACCGGTCAGCTCCGGGCAATGCTCGCGCAGGTAGGCAACCAAATCGTCCGTCTGCGCGCCGAAACCGCGCGCAGAGACGATGCACAGCACAGCGTCGGGCGTGTGCATGGCGCAGCGCGTGAACAGATGCCGCACCGTACCGCGGCCGGTGGCTTCATCATACGGCGCGACGCCGCGCAGATTCATCCAATCGCAGACCGTCTGCGCCGCCTTGTCCGCGAGCGGGAGCTGGAGCAGACACTGCTCCACGGGCGTGATGTCATGGCTGGATGCGCGGTAAAAGCCCTTGACCACGCGGCCGTTCTTTTTGCCGACGGCGTAAATCGCTTTGTTCCGGTAACAGAGCGGATACTCCATGCCGATAATATCCTGCACCGGCGTCGAAACGCCGCCAATGCGCGTGAGCGCATCATTGACGCGCGCAAGCTTCATGCGCAGCTGCTCGTCATAGTCCATGTGCTGCAGGCTGCAGCCGCCGCAGGTGCGGTAAACAGGGCAGGGCGGCTCCGTGCGTGCCGCGGCAGGGGACAGGCACTGCTCCGCCTTACCGTAGACGGCATTTGCCGTCACCTTCAGGATGCGGACCTGCCACGTTTCACCGACGAGTGCGCCTTTCACGAACACGGCGCGGCCGGCGATGTGGCACACACCCGCGCCGTCGGACGTATAGCCCGTGATCTGCGCGGTATGCAGTTGGTTTTTTGCAAGCTGCTCCATAGCTTATTCCGCTTCCTGACCCGCGATGTGCATATACTCGTCGTACGTGCAGCGGCGGTCGATGATGCCGTCGGGCGTGATCTCAATGATGCGGTTGGCGACCGTCTGCGTGAGCTGGTGGTCGTGGCTCGTAAAAATAATATTGTAGGGGAAGGCAGCCATGCCGTTATTGAGCGCCGCAATGCTCTCCAGATCGAGGTGGTTCGTCGGCTGGTCGAACACGAGGAAGTTGGCCCCCGAGAGCATCATCTTCGAGATCATGCAGCGCACTTTTTCGCCGCCGGACAAAACCTTGACCTGCTTATAGACATCATCGCCGGAAAACAGCATCCGGCCAAGGAACGTGCGCAGGTAGCTCTCACGCTTATCGGTAGAGAACTGGCGCATCCAGTCGATGAGGTCATAGTCGCAGTTTTCAAAATAGCTGTTGTGATCCTTCGGGAAGTAGGCCTGCGTGGTCGAAACGCCCCACTTGACCGTGCCCTCGTCCGGCTCCTCGTCGCCCATGAGGATCTTGAAGAGCATCGTCACGGCGAGCTCATTCTTGCCGAGAATGGCGATCTTGTCCTCTTTGCCGACAATGAAGCTCACGTGGTTGAGCAGCTTTTCGCCGTCGACGGTCTTACTGATGTCCGTCACGAACAGGCGGTCCTTGCCGGGCTCGCGCTCGGCCTTGAAGCCGACCCACGGATAGCGGCGGCTGGAGGCGGGCATGTCCTCGACGGAGATCTTTTCGAGCAGCTTGCGGCGGGATGTCGCCTGCCGGGATTTGGACTTGTTGGCGGAGAAGCGGGCGATGAAGGTCTGCAGCTCCTGAATTTTCTGCTCGGCGCGCTTGTTCTGATCCTTGACGAGCTTTTGCATGAGCTGGCTGGATTCGTACCAGAAGTCATAGTTGCCGACATACATCTTGATCTTGCCGTAGTCGATATCGACGATGTGCGTGCAGACGTTGTTGAGAAAATAGCGGTCATGCGACACGACGAGCACCGTGCCGTCGTAATCCATCAGGAAATCCTCCAGCCAGACGACACTCGCGAGGTCGAGGTTGTTCGTCGGCTCGTCGAGCAGGATGATGTCCGGGTGGCCGAAGAGCGCCTGCGCCAGCAGGACTTTGACCTTCAGGCGCGGATCCATGTCGGACATCATGGTCTCGTGATGCTCCGGCGCGACGCCGAGGCCCTGCAGGATGCGGGACGCATCCGACTCCGCCTCCCAGCCGCCGAGATCGGCAAACTCCTCCTCCAGCTCGGAGGCGCGAATGCCGTCCTCATCCGTCATCTCGTCCTTGGCATAGATGGCGTCCTTCTCCTTGCCGCAGTCGTACAGGCGCTGGTTACCCATGATGACCGTGTCCATGACGGTATAGGCATCGTACATGGTCTGATCCTGCTTGAGGACGGACATTCTGGCCTTGGGGTCGATATAGACGTTGCCGGTGCTCGGCTCGAGCTGACCGGAGAGGATCTTCAGGAACGTGGATTTGCCGGCGCCGTTGGCGCCGATGATGCCATAGCAGTTGCCGGGGGTAAACTGCAGGTTCACCTTGGAAAACAGCGGGGCGCCGCTGTACTGCAGCGAGAGGTCATCAACAGTGATCATTTTGGAAACTCCTTCGTTACAATAGATAATACATTAGTTTATCATATTTTCCTGCACTTGAACAGCACAAATGAACAGAGCCGGCGATTTTTCGCCGACTCTGCGTTTTGCTTATTCTGCAAGCACCTTTTTCAGCCGCGCATAGCGTGGGAGGCCGTTTTCCAGCGGGATCTCCGGCACGCCCTGAATGAGCGGCAGGGCATAGTCGATAAAGTCCTGCGTGACGTTGTTGCCCTCCGGCACGATCCATTCCACCGGGACTTTCTTTTCATAGTTTGCGACATCGGAGAGCGGAATGAGCTTCATGCGGCAGGTATACTGACCGTCCATCATCACGCGCTCAAACGCAACCATCTTGCCGGTCTCACCGGAAAGCGCTGCCTCGACGGCCATCTTGCCGGCAGCAAACGCCTCATCGATATCCGTCTGGGAGGCGAGATGCGCGCCCGCGCGCTGCAGCAGCGACAGTTCAATGCCGCGCACCTTGGCGTGCTCGCGCTCTTTGATCACCTGCGCCAGACGCGCCGCCAGACCGCCAAGCTGCGCATGGCCGAAGCCGTCGGTCGCAGAGGCCTTGGCCTCGGAAACGAACGAGCCGTCCGCGTAGTGGATGCCCTCGGAAACGGCGATAAGAACGTTGTTTTTCTCCTCATAGATGCGGTGCACATCCGCAAGGAACTGCTCCATGTCAAAATCAACTTCCGGCAGATAGATCAGATCCGGTCCGGAGCCGCAGGCTGATGCCAGCGCGGCGCTGCCGGCCAGCCATCCAGCATGGCGGCCCATGATCTCCACAACCGTGATCGTGCCGGTGTCATACACGCGGCAGTCTTTGGAAACTTCCATGCAGGAGGTCGCTATGTACTTGGCTGCGCTCGCAAAGCCCGGACAGTGATCGGTGCCGAAGAGGTCGTTGTCGATGGTCTTGGGCACACCCATCACGCGGCAGTCCCAATCGTGCGCCTGCATATAGCGGCTGATCTTGTTGCAGGTGTCCATGGAGTCGTTGCCGCCGTTATAGAAGAAGTAGCGCACGTTGTATTTCTGAAAGATCTCCAGAATGCGCCGGTAATCCGTATCGTCCGTGTCCGGATCCGCCATTTTGTAGCGGCAGGAGCCCAGCTCCGACGACGGCGTGTGCAGAAGCAGACTGAGCTCATCCGGATCCTCCTGACCGATATCATACAGGCGATCATCCAGAACGCCGCGGATGCCGTGGGCAGCACCGTAAACGTTGGTAATGGCATCGGATTCCAACGCAGTCTTGAGTACTCCGTAGGCGCTGGCATTGATGACTGCAGTCGGCCCGCCGGACTGCCCAAAGATACACGCGCCTCTCAATTCACCGGACATAACGCACCTCCACAAATTCAAAGAATTGATAGATTTTACTGAAACATTGAATTCCGCTATTGATATTATCTCAAAACATGTGTAAAATAAATTGAATCGATTATCTGCTTTGGATCATATTGCTGTTCTATATATTATATGAAAGTGAGTTGACTTGTCAATGTCGATTGTAACTTCTCAGGAAATGTTTGCAAAAGCGTATGCGGGCGGCTATGCCATCGGCGCCTTCAACGTGAACAATATGGAGATCATTCAGGGCATCACGGAGGCTGCCAAAGAGTGCAATGCGCCGGTAATTCTGCAGGTATCCTCCGGTGCGCGCAAGTATGCCAACCGTACGTACCTGGTCAAGCTGGTGGAAGCTGCCGTTATCGAGACCGGTCTGCCAATCTGTCTTCATCTGGATCATGGGGACTCGTTCGAGTTGTGCAAGGCCTGCGTCGATGACGGTTTTTCTTCTGTCATGATCGATGCCTCCTCCAAGCCGTTTGAGGAAAATGTCGCGCTGACGCGTCAGGTCGTGGAATACGCGCACGCGCACGGTGCTGTTGTGGAGGCAGAGCTCGGCACGCTGGCCGGCATTGAGGACGATGTCAAGGTCAAGGCCGAGGATTCGTCCTATACGCGCCCGGAGGATGTGCAGGAATTTGTTGAGCGTACCGGCTGCGATTCACTCGCAATCGCAATCGGCACGAGCCACGGCGCCTATAAGTTCAAGCCCGGAACAAAGCCGCAGCTCCGGTTTGACATTCTCGAGGAAGTTTCCGAGCGCCTGCCCGGCTTCCCGATCGTGTTGCATGGCTCGTCGTCCGTGCCGCAGGAATATGTTCAGATGATCAACGAATTCGGCGGCGATATGCCCGGTGCGATCGGCGTGCCGGAGGATCAGCTGCGTCAGGCGGCGCGTCTGGCCGTGTGCAAGATCAATATTGATTCTGACCTGCGTCTGGCCATGACCGGCACGATCCGCAAATATCTTGCGGAGCACCCGGCGGAGTTTGACCCGAGAAAGTATCTCGGCCCCGCACGTGAAAACATCAAGCAGCTCGTCAAGCACAAGATCGTCGATGTGCTCGGCTGCGACGGAAAAGCCTGAGCTGCCATCCGACGCGCTGCTCAGTCTGAACAGGGGGAACACCCATGAATTTTCAGGAACTTCTGACGCGGCTGTCTGCAAGCTGTTTTGCTGCCGACCGGCCGGATTATGATTGGAAAACGCTGCGGCTGTTTCCGGAAACGGGGCTTGATCTTACGCTGATCGCGCGCTTAGCGGCGGCGTTGATCCTGTGCATTGTCGGCGCACTTGTGCACAGCACCGTGCTGCGCTACGTGCTTTTGGTTCTGTCCGTGCTTGCCGCCGGATATGATTATCTTGCCGCTGCGATTGTCTGCATTCTCGACCGGCAAGTATTCCGACCGTCCGTGATCGTGGTCGTGTGCGTGATCGGTACCATGGCGGTCGGACAGCCAGTGGACGCCGCTGTTTTTCTGCTCGTGTACCGGGTCGTTTCGATCCTGATCGCAGTCGTTACCGTTCATGCGAAGAAAACGCTGGAGGCCGCCGTCGGCGGTGAGATCCATTCTCCGGCTGAATTTTCCGCCCCAAAATGGGTCGGGTATCTTGCACCGGCCGGTTTGTGCATTGCGGTGCTGGTTGCCGTGCTGGAGATCGTTCTCAAAATTGCGACGGTTTCCCGGGCAATTCACGCCGCCATGATCGTGCTCTTCCTTTCCACGCCGTGCGCACTGCTTATTTCCGTGCCTCTGGTGTGGTATAGTGCCGTCAACGGCGCTTACCGCTGCGACGTGCTGTTTCGCAGCTGCCGCAGTATGCGTGCGCTCAACGCCGTGCGTGCAGTTGTGGTCGACGAAGGGGAGGGAGACATCCAGCTCCCGAAAGTGGTGAGTGTAAAGTCCAGTCAGCTGACGCCGGAAGCGCTGCTGCAGCTGGCGGCGAATGCGGAGTCCTGCTCGAGCAGCCGCACGGCTCGCGCAATTTGCGCTGCGTACAGCGGCCCCATCCTCACACAATATCTCTCCCGCGCAGTGGATATTCCGGAGAGCGGTGTGGAAGTTTACATCGAATCGACCCGCGTTTGCGTTGGTACACGCGAGCTGATGATCCTCAAGGGTGTGGACATTCCGGATGCGGACCTAACGGACGGCTATGTGGTCTACGTATCCGTCGGCGAGCAGTATGCAGGCAAGATCCTGCTGCAGGAAGTTGTGCAGTCGGACACGAAGCCCGCACTCAAAGAGCTGCGCGCACTGGGTGTGCATACAATCACGCTCTTCAGCAACGCCAGCAACGACTCCGTATCCGAGAACGCGAAGGAACTCAAAGCAGACCATCTCTACTGCAAGTGCAGCGGAGCAGAAAAGGAGCAGATTCTGTCGCAACAGGTGAATAACCTGAGTGACGGGGAACTGCTGCTGTATTACGACCGCCGCTGCACGGCACATCCGGAGCACTCGTCCGCTGATCTTGACGCCTGTGTGATTCCAGAGGAGAGCAACGAGCGGTTTGACGCCGATATCCTGCTCACGAGCCAAGATCCGTACCTGCTGCCGGAGGCAATCGAAACGGCCGGCTGGGTCGAGGGGATCTGCCGCGAGCATCTGGCGATTGGCGTTGTTGTGAAGGTCCTGCTGCTGGTGATGGCAGAGCTCGGCTACTGCACGCTGTGGTTCGCCGCCGTTCTGGATGGCGCCGCCGCGCTCGGCACACTGCTGATGGCAATTCGTGCGTTTGGCTTCGACAAGCCGCATCATCGCGTCCGCGATTACCTGCCGAAGGTCAAATCCAAATAAGAAAGCAAACTCTCCGATCCCTGTTTTCAGGAATCGGAGAGTTTTTTCGTCGTATTCTCGTTACTCGTTAGGGGAAAACTCTCCCAGCGGATTTGCCGCCGCTGCCGTGCGCAGCTGGTCATTATCCACGTGTGTGTAAATCTGCGTTGTGTTCAGGTGCTCATGGCCGAGCACTTCCTGCAGCGTGCGCACATCCACACCGTTTTGCAGCATGAGGGTCGCCGCCGTATGCCGCAGTTTATGTGTGGAATATTGGCTGGCATCCAGCCCCGCACGAGTCAGATTCTTCTTAACCATGACCTGTACAGAATCGCAGCTGATGCGCGTGCGCCGATTGGAGAGAAACATGGCTGTTGTGCGCGGCGGCGCAATTTCACTGCGTACAGCCAGATAGCGGTCGAGCGCTTCGCGGCAGGCATCATTGAGGTAAACGACACGCTCTTTGTTGCCCTTGCCAAGGATACGCAGACTGTCTCCGTGGTCATCCTGGAGGTTCAAACCGACCAGCTCCGAGATACGCAGACCGCAGTTGAGAAAAATACACAGAATGCAATAATCACGTTCCTTGTTTTTCCCATCCACGGCAGACAGCAGCCGCTTGCTCTCTTCCAGTGTGAGATAGTGGGGGAGCGTCTTAGGGATCTTCGGGGAGTCGAGATCCTGCACCGGGTTTTCCTCCAGCAGCTTCGCTTTCACAGTCAGATATTTGAAAAAGCTGCGGATCGCTGCGATTTTGCGCGCACGGGAGTTCGCACTCAGGCCGTATTCCAGCTCGTGCGCATTCGGCTGCTTGACGCGGTCGCGCGACAGATAGGCCAAAAAACTGTAAACCTCCGTGAGTGTCACTGCACGCAGAAAGGAAATATCGACATCTGCGATGGAGATCTCGTCCAATTCAGCCGTGCGCGGTACGAGCCCACGATCAAGCTTCAAAAACCGCAGGAACATCCGCAGATCAAGATAATACTGATCGACCGTAGCCTTGGAATGTCCGCAGATCGTTTCATGATAAATCAAAAAGTCGCGCAGCACCTGCGGCGCATCCGTATAGTCCATACCCAACACCTCAATAATTTCTGGTATGAGCATACCAGAAGTACGGGGCAGAGTCTATTGACAAAATCCACAAATAATTCGGCAAAATAAAAATTTTGCCGAATTTAGAGGAGGAGAAAACCGCCGAAAAGCCGCAAATGGGCCTTCCGGCGGTTTTCGTCGTCATTTTTACAATTTTACAATTCTTCAGCGCATGCTTTCTCGCAGCGGCAATCAAAAAGGTTTACGCACCGAACACGGCCTTGAGCGCTTCTCTAATGTTCTTGACCGGGATCGTCTGCAGACCGTTTTGCTTCTGCACATCGTCGCGCACATGCGCCGGGATGATACAGCGCTGGAATCCCAGCCGTGCAATCTCGGACAGGCGCTGGTTCAAATGGCTCACAGAGCGTATCTCACCAGACAGGCCGACCTCACCGACGGCAGCCAGATCGCTGCCGACCGGCAGATCCTTATAGCTTGACGCGATCGCCAGAATGACTGCCAGATCTGTGGCAGGCTCGTCCAGCCGCAGGCCGCCAACCACATTGATGTACGCGTCGCAGCCCGACAGCGAAAAACCGGCACGCTTTTCCAGTACGGCCAGCAGCAGCATGGCGCGGTTATAGTCAATGCCGTTGGCGTTTCGGCGTGCGCCGCTGTAGCCCGACGGTGTGACAAGTGCCTGCACCTCGGCCAGGACCGTGCGCGAACCCTCCATGACGCCGACAACGCAGGTACCGGGCGCGTTGATCGGGCGCCCGGACAGTAACATTTCTGATGGATTTGTCACTTCTCGAAGCCCGGAATCTTCCATTTCAAAGACGCCGATCTCGTTTGTCGACCCAAATCTGTTTTTAGCCGCGCGCAAAATACGGTAAGACATGCTCTGGTCGCCCTCAAAGTACAACACACAGTCGACCATGTGCTCAAGCACTTTCGGTCCGGCAATGCTGCCTTCCTTATTAATATGGCCGACAACGAACGCCGTATAGCCGCTGTCTTTGGCTGAGCGCATGATGCGCATCGTGCACTCGCGCACCTGGCTGATGCTGCCGGGCGTCGAGGCTGTCTCGGCGTCGTACATGGTCTGAATGGAGTCGACGATCAGGACGGTCGGCTGCAGGTCATCGATCGTAGACAGGACGGTGTTCAAATCCGTTTCAGCCAGCACATAAATGCTGCCATGATCGACACCAAGGCGCTGCGCGCGCATTTTCAGCTGGCGCTGACTCTCT
>ENA-OZKD01000470-OZKD01000470.1-human-gut-metagenome-genome-assembly--contig:-NODE-470-length-12506-cov-5.248173_pt1 | contig 12506 bp, 9 predicted proteins | sample MGYA00244819_ERZ653749 | MGnify/ENA primary metagenome ERZ653749 (study PRJEB26926, sample SAMN06165329) | human gut metagenome | biome: ENVO:00009003; feature: ENVO:2100002; material: ENVO:00002003... | reverse complement strand
GGAGTATCGTCGGCAGCGTCAGATGTGTATAAGAGACAGGTATACAGCAGGGAAAATCTGCTCGGACTGGTCTGGGGAAAAGATTATCCGGGAGACGTGCGTACAGTGGATGTGCATGTACGTCGTCTGCGTGAAAAGATCGAAACCAACCCAAGTGAACCGAAATACGTGCACACAAAATGGGGTGTGGGATATTATTATTACCAGAAATAGACGAGAAGGCAGAAAGGTTTTTCCATGCAGAAGAGTAAACAGTTTCTTCAGTTCTTAAAAAGTTTAAAATTTCGGCTGATTCTTTTGATCGTTGTGATTGCGGTCGTACCGAGTCTGATTCTTTCGGCAGCAGTTTTAAAATATTACGAAAAGCGTGCCGTTTCTATCCGGGAAAGTGAAATCTTAAGCCAGGCAAAAATTCTGGCAAATCAGATAGCGACAAGTGAATATATGAAGCTGGGGGCGGATGTATCGTCCAGCAATATTCAGACACAGATTGATATGCTCACGACCATCTATGATGGTCGTGTCATTGTTGTGGATGACAACTGCAAAGTTTATTATGACACGTATAATCTCGATGACCATAAGCTGATCATTGCAGAGGAGGTCATGCGCAGTTTCAAGGGCGAGGATATTGTGCATTATGATTCGGAGAACCATTACATTGAGATGACGATCCCGATCAGCGATCCTGATGATAAAAGTGAAACGGTGATCGGAGTTATGCTGATCAGTGTTTCTACGGACAATATTGTGATCAACCAGTCATATATGCGACAGGTGGCGGTGATCGTTATGGTCATGGTCGGAATTGCAATTGTGTTTTTTGCAATCCTTCTGCTTTTGTATTTCCTGAAGCCGTTGCAGAAGATCGAAGAGGGAATCGCTGCAATCAAAAACGGATACGGAGAGTACAATCTTCAGGTCAATGATTACACGGAGACGGCGGGAATCTGTGAGAAGATCAATCAGATGCTTGGCCGGATCAAAGTCATGGATGATTCCCGGCAGGAGTTTGTATCGAATGTGTCACATGAATTAAAGACACCGCTGACATCCATGAAGGTGCTGGCGGATTCGATCAATAGCATGCCGGATGCGCCGAAGGAACTGTATCAGGAATTTATGGAAGATATCACCAACGAGATTGAGCGTGAGACAAAGATCATCAACGATCTGCTTTCTCTGGTGAAGATGGATAAGTCTGCAGCAGGGCTGAATGTATCTTCCGTCAATATCAATGAACTTTTAGAGCAGATTTTAAAACGTCTGCAGCCGATTGCGGATAAGCAGAAAGTGGAACTTGTCCTTGAGAGTTTCCGCCCGGTTACCGCAGAAGTGGATGAGGTAAAAATCACGCTTGCGATCACAAATCTTGTGGAGAATGCAATCAAATATAACCGGAATGACGGAGAGGGCTGGGTACACGTATCGCTGAATGCGGATCACCAGTATTTCTACCTGAAAGTAGAAGATTCCGGAATCGGTATTCCGGAGGAGTCTCTGGATCATATTTACGAACGATTTTACCGGGTGGATAAATCCCATTCCCGTGAGATCGGAGGAACCGGACTAGGACTTGCGATTACAAGAAATTCCATACTGATGCATCGCGGCGCAATTAAAGTACATTCTGTGATGGGCGAGGGAACAACCTTTGATGTTCGTATTCCGCTCAACTATATTGCATAGGAGGAAAAAGATGAGAAAAAAAATAATTTCAATCATACTCCTTGTGGCAATGGTACTCACAATGGCTGCCGGATGTGGAAAAAAGGAAGATAAAAAAGACTATTTTGTATTTTATGTAAACAATGAGCTGACAAAGGTTGTTGCGAAAAAGATTACCCTGCAGCATACTTCATCCGGCAAAGCACAGGTGAAGGAACTGCTCAAAGATCTGCAGACACAGCCGGAGGATGCAACGCTTCGAAGAACCATTCCACGCAAAGTAAAAATCCAGAATATAGATCTGATCTCTTATCAGATTACGGTGGATTTCAGCAAGGAATATTACGATATGAAACCGACGGAAGAGATTCTGACTAGGGCTGCAATTGCAAAGACACTGTTGCAGCTGAGCCAGTATGTGACCTTTACTGTGGATGGAAAACCACTTGTGGATGCCTCGGGAGCAAATGTAGGTGCCATGAATCTGGACAGTTTTGTGGAAAATCCGGGAGAACAGATCAATTCCAGCCAGAAAGCAACACTGAAACTTTATTTTTCAAATAAGGCGGGTACCAGACTGGTTCCGGAAACCAGAGAGGTACATTACAGTTCCAACATTTCACTGGAAAAACTGGTGATGGAACAGCTGATTGAGGGACCAAGAAAAAGCGGACTCTTGGCAACGATTCCTTCGGAGACGAAACTGATTACGATCACAGTGGTGGATGGGGTCTGCTATGTCAATCTGGATGAAATGTTTTTGAATCAGAATCAGGAAATCTCAGAACCTGTTGTTTTATACTCTATCGTGGATTCCCTGACGGAACTGACGGGAATCGATAAAGTACAGATTTCCATCAACGGAGACACCAGTGGCAAATGCCGTTACACGTATAAACTATCAAAGATGTACAAGGCAGATGACCGTCTGGTCACAAAAGAAAGCGATGAGAAAGTAGAATCTACGGAATAGGAAAAGAAAGCGTGAGGAAAAGACCATTTCTTTTGCTTGCCACAGAGTTTCTGCTGGGGATTGTGTGTGTCAGAGAGCAGCTGCCGGCATGGGGTGTGCTGGCAGTTCTGTTACTGGTATATACCACTCCATGGAAGGAACGGGGGATGCGGAAAGTTCTGTTTGCGGCAGGACTTCCCGGTATGTTTCTTTTGGGGATGCTGCAGATGCAGCGACAGATCGATTTCAGGCAGCAGTACCTGCAGAAACTCACAGATGGCCAGGAGGTTCGCCTGGCGGGAAAGATTGATCGGATAGAACCGAAAACCAGATGCGTTTATTACTATTTAAAAGATTGCACGGTGGAAGCAGAATCGCAGACACTGCCATGCAATGATGTAATCGCATATGTTTCTTCTGCCAGCCATTCGGCTGGACAAATCCTGAATATTGAGGGTACAATTTCATTATTTACAGAAGCATCCAATGAAGGGATGTTTGATGCCCGGCAGTTTTACCAGAGTCAGAAAATTGATTTCGGCATATGGGTCACAAAGATCAGCCGGGTCTATGGAAAACCGGATCGTTACCGGTGCGCACTACAGAATATGAAAAAGCGTGCAAATGACGTGATCCGGCATTCTATCCGGGACGATGGCGTGCTTTCTGCGATGCTGTTAGGGGAAAAGGGGGCTCTGGATGCAGAGATAAAATCTTTGTATCAGAGAGCGGGGATCGCCCATGTGCTTGCTATTTCCGGACTTCATATTTCCCTTCTGGGGATGGGACTGTACCGCCTGCTGCGGAAACGACTGCATACCCGGTATGTGACAGCAGCGCTGGCAACGACCGTTTTTTTGATTTCCTATGCGGTTTTAAGCGGAAACGGGGTATCTACACAACGGGCGGTGGGCATGTGTCTGATTTATTTGTTTGCGGATGTGACAGGATATGCCTATGACATGTTAAATGCGCTTGGAATTGTTGTGCTCGTACTTTTGTGGGAAAATCCGTTTCTGCTATCGTATTCCGGATTTGTGTTTTCCGTGATGGCGGTGATTGCCATCGGAGTGGGAGCCAATATACTGCTGGAATGGGAACATTCATGGAAACGCAGACAGCAGGCCGGAGAGGAAACCATCAAAAAAACATTTTTCTCAAGACAAAAAGAAGGAATTCTGGTAAGTTTTGCAATCCAGTTGTTTACCATCCCGCTGGTCGCATATTCTTATTATGAAATTCCCGTGTACGCGATGCTGATAAATCTGTTTGTACTTGCGGTGGTCAACGGATTACTGGGGCTTACTGTGCTTGGGGTGATTGTGGGGATGGCGTTTTTGCCTGCGGGGCGTGTTCTGTTTGCGCCCTGTGGCTGGATGCTCGACAGTTACCGGTTTCTGTGTGAGGTTTCCTTAAAGATTCCGGGTGCGCAGAGGATCACAGGGAAACCTGCGCATATGCGGATCTTTTGGTATTACCTGGGGCTTGGAGTGTTTCTTTTGGCGATCTATGCCTGTGCACGCAGAAATGAAAAGCATAAAGACTGCAGGGAAACGGCAGATCTGTGTGTAAGCCGAAGAAAGAAACGTCTGCAGGGCATAGTTTTTTCCTGTTTTATTGCGTTTCTTCTGCTTTTTCTTCTTTTTCCACAGAAGAAATCGTTTGAGATTGATTTCCTTGATGTGGGACAGGGAGACGGTATTTATCTGTGCACGGGCGGCGGGACTTCCATGTTTATTGATGGTGGGAGCACCGATGTGAAACAGGTGGGAAAGTACCGGATTCTGCCGTTTTTAAAGGCAAAAGGAGTGTCAGAGATTTCTTACTGGTTTGTCAGTCATACGGATACCGATCATGTGTCCGGTCTTAAGGAGGTTCTTGTGTCCGGATACCGTGTGGAGTATCTGGTGTTTGCAAAAGCAGTGGAAAAAGAAGCAAAGACAAAAGAGCTGGCAGAACTGGCCCGCAGCCATGGAACGAAAGTGCTTTATATGCAGGCGGGGGATACGGTAAGAAGCAAACGTGCAGCCATGCGCTGTCTGTATCCCAAAGCTTCGGATAAAGCGGAGGATGTCAATGATCTGTGTCTGGTACTGCAATTTGAAGAGGGGGATATAAGCGCTCTGTTTGGTGGAGATATCTCCACAGATGTGGAAGAGCAGCTGCTCCGGCGCAGAAAATGGGATAAGGTTTTGGTTTTTAAGGCGGATCATCATGGATCGCGCTATGCGAACGCAGAAGCGTTATTGAAGTGTATCCGGCCGGAAATTACGGTTGCTTCAGCCGGAAAGGATAATCGTTACGGACATCCGAGCCCGGATGCCGTACAAAGGATCAAAGAGAGCGGCAGCAGATTTTTTTGCACCATCGAAGGCGGAAGGATACGGGTGCGCGTCATCGAAAATAAGCTGGTGTGTGAAACTTATGTGAAATAGAAAAAATTATTTTCCGGCACTGTACTGTACCAGAAACAGTTCAACGGCCATCTGGTCATTCATGTGTCCGGTTTTTACTGCAGTTTCGTATTCCACACCATCGCGGATCGCCTGTTTGAGCTGATCCATGGAAAAAGCACGGCTCTGCGACTGGTATTTGCGGACTGCCCACTCCGGGCAGCCGGCTTTTAAAGCAATTTCTTTGTTGCCAAATCCCTGATTGGTCATGGATTTGACAATCATCAGACGCTGAAACTGGCTGGAAAGCAGAAAAAGAATACGCATCGGAGCTTCTTTGAGAGCAAGAAGATCATAATAAAGATCCAGTGCCTTTTTCTGCTGGTGCAGTGCCACTGCATCAATCATGTCAAAGATTTTATTCTCGGTCTGTTCGGTGGTGATGGCTTCCACATCGGAGATATCAATATAGTCTTTTTCCAGTGTGTAGCAGAGGAGTTTTTCCAGCTCTTTGTCGATATTTTCCATGTCATCACCGGTTTTACGGATAAAGAGCGCATAGGCATCTCTTGTAATATTTTTTCCGTTTCTGCGGATTCTTCCCTCGATCCAGCGGGAGAGAGTCGTCTCATTCTGACGCGGAAATTCCACGATGCTTCCGTTTTTTTTCACCTGCTTGTACATCTTTGTTTTCTTGTCTATTTCTTTTTCCGCAAAGACAAAATAAGTGGTTTCCGGAATGGAAGACATGTAATCGGCAAGTTCTTCGGCGCTTTTTTTAAACAGACCGCTGTCTTCGATCAGAATGAGTCTGCGGTCGGCAAAAAAAGGCAGTGTCTCTGCCAGATCGATGATCTCTTTCTGGTTGATGTCGCTGCCGGAGAAAGCAGAAAAGTTCATGGTATCATCATCCGCTGCCAGTGCATGCTTTAATTTGTCCCGGTACTGGCGGATCAGATACTGTTCTTCTCCGTATAACAGATAAATCTGTTTGAATTGTCCTGTTTTGATGTCGTTATCAATCGTTTTCATGTCTACATTATATACATATTGGCAGACTTTTACAACTTTTTTTCAATTACATCTTGACAGAAGGGACAGCTTGACATATTATATTCTAGTATGTTTGCGATGAAGCGTCCGTGTCTGTTTCACCGCAGGAAACAAATTACAGTTTGATATGGAGGTGTACAGATTGGCTAACATTAAATCTGCTAAGAAGAGAATTTTAGTTACAGAGACAAAGACTGCAAGAAATAAAGCAATCCGTTCTGAAGTTAAGACTTCAATCAAGAAGGTAGAGGCTGCTGTTGCTGCAAAGGATAAGGCTGCTGCAGAGGCTGCATATAAGGATGCTTCTTCAGTTATCGAGAGTGCCTGCTCTAAGGGTGTATATCACAAGAACAACGCAGCTCGTAAAGTTTCCCGTTTAGCAAAATTAGTAAACGGAATCGCTTAAGATCTGAATATTATAAAAGGAGAAGGACTGCCAGTACCGTCATGCTGGCAGTCTTTTTTGTTTACAAATACGTGGGAGAATGATACAATAAACAGAGGAACTGATACAGCGGAGGAAAAAATGTCTGGATTATTGTTGGAGCTGCGCAGACAGATTGCGCACAATCGTCGGAAAGCTGCATATGAAGAACGGATGCGTGCATCTGCTCAGGAAAAACCGCAGGAGGTTTTTTCGCAGAAGACAAAAGAGACAAAGCCGGACACGGAAATACAGCCCGAAGTACAGGAAAGGAAAGTTAATGTTGTGAGCAGGGAAGATTTCTTACTTAGCCAGATTGATGAATTCAGAGAACGCGCCAAGCAGTTACAGTCATTGCTTGATTCCAGAGAGACGGAGGCACAGGAACTGCAGACGTTAGTGGATGAACGTCAGGAGAAAGCAGATGCTCTGGGGCAGATTCTCGAGGAACGTCAGAAAAAAGCAGATGGATTCACTGCGGAAGTGGAAAAGCAGATTGATCGTCTGATCGGCAAAGTGTCTGCCAAGATGGAAGAAATCGAAGTTTCCATGAAGGAAGATGTGGCAGACGGCAAACGCTTAAATGAAGAAAAAGCAAAGGAACTGAAAGATTCTCTTGCGCAGATCGAAGAACAGCTGACCACGGCAAAAACAGAAATCTCCGAGAAAGTACATACAGAAAATGTAAAATGCTACCGAAATATTTCGGATCTGTTCCGCAGCATGGATGAACGCCTGGACAAGCTTACCGTTATGGAAAGCAGAATGCATCCGGTCCGTATTTTTTCCCTGACGGGAATGATACTTGGAATCGTGAATCTGGTGGTGTTACTTTTGGTCCTGCTGGTTAGTGTGGGCGTGATTGCGTTTTAGAATAAGGATATGCAATTCTCAAAAGAATGAGGATTGCATTTTTTGTCTCAAAAAAGAGATAGAACAATTCGAAAAGAGAAATGTGAATAGGAGAATCTGATATGGCAAAAAAGAAAGTTTTGGTTGTAGGACATAAGCATCCGGATACAGACTCCATATGTGCAGCGATTTCTTATGCAAACCTGAAAAATGAAATAGAAAAAAAGAATCCCAAAACAGCTACGGGAATGACCTATATTGCAAAGAGAGCCGGATCTGTAAATGCGGAGACGGCGTATGTTCTGGAAAGGTTTCATGCAGAGGCCCCGGCAATGATTTCGGATGTCGGAACACAGATCAAGGATATTCAGATACGCCGTACAGAGGGAGTAAACAGTCATATCTCTATGAAAAAGGCATGGGAGATGATGAAGATCCTCGGGGTTGTTACACTTCCGGTGGTGCGGGAAAATAAGCTGGAAGGACTGATTGTAACAGGAGATATTGCAAAATCCTACATGGATGTATATGATAATACCATCCTTTCTACCGCACGTACCCAGTACAAGAATATTGTAGAGACGCTGGATGGACAGCTGCTGACAGGAAATGAACATGCGTATTTTGTTCACGGCAAGGTGGTAATCGGAATCGGTACACCGGAAGGAGTGACTTCTGCCATAGACAAGGATGACCTGGTTATGATCGGGGACGGGGAAGAGTCGCAGATGCTTTCCATTGCATCAAACTGCAGCTGCATGATTGTTACTAACGGATATGAAATCAGTCAGGAAGTGATCGAGGCGGCAAAGGAACGCGAAGTCGTTCTGATCAGTACACCGTACGATACGTTTACCGCGGCCCGTCTGATCAACCAGAGTATGCCGATCAAGCATTTTATGACAAAAAAAGGAATCATTCATTTTGATCTGGATGATTACGTGGATGAGGTAAGAGAGACCGTAGCCAATATACGGCATCGGGATTTCCCGGTTCTCGATGAAAACCAGAACTATGTGGGTATGTTTTCCCGCAGAAATTTGATGAAAGCAGAGAAAAAGAAACTGATCCTTGTGGACCACAATGAAAAATCACAGGCAGTATCCAATATCGATGAGGCGGAAATTTTAGAGATTATCGATCATCACCGGCTGGGCAGCCTTGAGACCATGTCTCCGGTGTATTTCCGCAATCAGCCGCTTGGATGTACATCCACCATCATTTATCAGATGTATCTGGAAAAGGGAATTACGATCACCTCGCAGATGGCAGGACTGATGTGTGCAGCCATTTTATCTGACACGCTGATGTTCCGCTCACCGACCTGTACACAGATAGACAGGGAAGCAGCACTCCGGCTGGCGGAGATTGCAGAGGTTAAGGTCGAGGAGCTTGCCTTAGCAATGTTTCAGGCGGGAAGCAATTTTGATAATAAAACAGAAGAAGAAATTTTAAATCAGGATTTTAAAATTTTCCATGCTGAGGATGTGAGTTTTGGCGTGGCGCAGATCAGCGCGATGGGACGCACTGAACTGGATAAGGTGCAGGAACGTATTGAGCCGAAACTGGAACAGATGATGGGAGAAAAACAGATCCAGATGATTTTTGTCATGCTGACGGATATCTTAAATGAGTCTACTTATCTGATTTATCGCGGTGCGGATGCATCGCAGCTGGTTGCGGCAGCTTATAATTGCGAGCCTTCCGATCAGGGGATTATGCTGGAAAATGTGGTATCCAGAAAGAAACAGCTGATTCCTGCGCTGATCAACACCCTTGCAGAGCGCAAAATGTAACAGGCAGACAGATCAATTGCGCTGTTCTCTGGGAGAACAGCCAAAATGTTTGCGGTATGCCCGGGAAAAGGTGGAATAATTGTGAAAACCACAGGCATAACATGCGGTGGTGATGGATTCCCCCTGGGCGATCTGATCTCTTGCCAGCAAAAGGCGCTTCGTGGTCAGATAGTTTCCGATCGTATAACCGGTTTCTTCCTTGAAGGCATGCATGAGATGATACCGGCTCAGATAGAAATGTTCGGCAAGAAAGTCGATGGTGATGTCATCTGTTAAATGTGCATTTAAATAATCTATCACATGGATCATTTTATGATTTGAGGCTGTGGTAGAAAGATATTCAATGCGGTTGGAGAGAGCTGCACGGTTTAACTGGACCATCAGCTCCAGAAAAAGAAGTTTATGATAAAGTTCGTTTGCGTATTCTCTGGAATCCAGAGATTGTTCCAGATCGTGGATAATTCTTGCAATCTGTGTTGTCTTCAGTGCCGGAATACGCAGTACATGCGATTTTTTCTGATGAGCTTCTTTTAAGCAGAGTGAGAGATCGTCGGAATCATGACAGGCATCCAGGTAGTGTCTGGAAATATAGATGATGATGCGCTCATAAATTTCAGAACTGTGCAGAACCGGACGGTGGACCGTACCTGCGGGAACGAATACGATATCCCCCGGTATCAGATCATAGGTACGTCCTTCCACATTGTAAGAAATATTTCCTTTGCGAAAGATCAGAATTTTATGAAAATCGTGGTAATGAAAGTCAATCGGGTGCATAGAGGTATCTTTTAAGTGAAAAATCTTAAAATCGTCATGAAGATATCCTGTTTTTTCATAATGTGAGAGTTCTGACATTGCATAAATCTCCTGTAAATATTAATTAGATTCAGTGTACTATGTTTCCACACAATTTGCAATATAAAAAGCACTGTAGTTGTTTTAGAAGACGGATCGTGCGGGTATACTTAGAATAGAAGCTCTGAATCGACAGGATGGAAAAGAAAAAAGGAGTGTAGAAATATGAAGTTTACAAAAATGCATGGGTGCGGAAATGATTATGTATATGTCAATTTGTTTGAGGAAAAGATAGCAGATCCTGCAAAGTTATCAATTGCAGTGAGTGACCGCCATTTTGGAATCGGATCGGATGGTCTGATCACTATTGGACCATCGGATATCGCGGATTTCAGGATGCGGATTTACAATGCGGATGGCTCGGAGGCGGAGATGTGTGGAAACGGAATCCGCTGTGTCGCAAAATATGTATATGATCATAAAATGACGGATAAGAAAGAGATTACGATTGAAACCGGAGCCGGGGTAAAAACGTTGCAGCTGACGGTTGCGGATGGCAAGGTTTCGCTGGTTCGTGTGGATATGGGAGAACCAATATTAAAACCGGATTTAATTCCTGTAGATGCATCGGGAGAACAGGTGGTAGATGAGCCGATTGAAGTAGAGGGCAGAGAGTGGAAGATGACCTGCGTGTCGATGGGGAATCCACATGCGGTAATTTTTGTGGAGGACACCGAACATTTTGAACTGGAAAAATACGGTCCGGAGTTTGAACATCATCCACGGTTTCCAAAACGGACCAACACAGAGTTCGTACACGTTATTTCTCCGACGGAAGCATCCATGCGGGTGTGGGAACGCGGATCTGCGGAGACGCTTGCCTGTGGTACCGGAACCTGTGCCACGGTTATGGCATGTATCTTAAATCATAAGACAGAAAATAAAGTTCTGGTGCATCTGCGGGGCGGAGATCTGACCATCGAGTATGATCCGGATAACAATCATATTTATATGACCGGACCAGCGACAGAAGTGTTTCATGGAATATGGGAGGAAAATTAAATGAAAATTAAAGAACTTATCAACGAAATGGAATATGAGATACTGGCGGGAAGCGAGGAGACAGAGATTACGACTCTGGTATATGATTCCCGCAAGGTTGAAAAAGGTTCTGTGTTTGTGTGCATCAGCGGAAGTGTGCGTGATGCACATGAGTTTATTCCGGATGTGGCAGCAAAGGGAGCAGCGGCCATTGTCGTAGAAAAGGATGTAACGCCGATCGATGGAATTACATATATCAAGGTAGAGGACAGCCGTCTGGCACTTGCCTGCATGTCTGCGGCATATTTTGGGCATCCGGCAAAAAAATTAAAGACGATCGGTATTACCGGAACAAAAGGAAAAACAACGACAACCTATATGGTTCGTTCGATTCTAGAGTCTGCGGGGATCAAAACCGGACTGATCGGCACGATCGAATCGATTGTTGGTTCTGAGCGTATTCCTTCTGCAAATACGACACCGGAATCTTACCGGGTGCAGGAGCTTTTTGCAAAAATGGTAGATGCGGGACTCGATGCTGTTGTGATGGAAGTCTCTTCCCAGGCGCTGATGCTTCACCGCGTATCCGGATTTGTGTTTGATATCGGCGTGTTTACCAATCTTGAACCGGATCATATCGGAGAAAATGAGCACAAGGATTTTGCAGATTATATGCACTGCAAGAGTCTTTTGTTCCAGCAGTGCAGGCATGGAATTTTTAATGGGGACAGCGAGCATCTGCAGGGCATTTTACAGGGACATACCTGTACGGTTGAGACGTTTGGGTATGGAGCAGAAAATGATCTGATTGCGCAGAAGGTAGAGTTAAAAAAGGAGCATGGGGCACTTGGTGTAAAATATCATGTGGGAGGTTCCATGGATTTTGATGTGGAAGTCAATGTGCCGGGAAAATTTTCGGTGTATAATTCCCTGACCGCCATTGCAATCTGTCATCATTTTGGTGTCAGTGTTGAAGAAATCAAAAAGGCGATGCTTCATGTAAGTGTCAAGGGAAGAATTGAGATTGTACCGGTAACAAAGAGATATACGCTGATGATTGACTATGCACACAATGCCATGGCACTGGAGAGTCTGTTAACGACCCTGAAAGAGTATGAGCCGGGCAGACTGGTCTGCCTGTTCGGATGCGGAGGAAACCGTGCAAAATCCCGCCGTTATGAGATGGGAGAGGTATCTTCAAAACTGGCAGATCTGACGGTTGTCACATCGGATAATCCAAGAAATGAAGAACCAATGGATATCATCAACGATATTCTGGTCGGGGTACACAAAGCCGATGGCGCATATGTGACGATACCGGACCGGAAAGAAGCCATCAGGTATTGCATGGAACATGCCGAGGATGGCGATATCATCGTCCTTGCAGGAAAAGGGCACGAAGATTACCAGGAGATCAAGGGTGTGAAGCATCATATGGATGAGCGTGAACTGATCGCGGATATTATCCGGGAAAATACGGATCCTGTCTCTTATACACATCTGACGCTGCCGACGATACTCCTTGTGTAGAT
>ENA-OZKD01000469-OZKD01000469.1-human-gut-metagenome-genome-assembly--contig:-NODE-469-length-12558-cov-4.864273_pt1 | contig 12558 bp, 8 predicted proteins | sample MGYA00244819_ERZ653749 | MGnify/ENA primary metagenome ERZ653749 (study PRJEB26926, sample SAMN06165329) | human gut metagenome | biome: ENVO:00009003; feature: ENVO:2100002; material: ENVO:00002003... | reverse complement strand
CTACACAAGGAGTATCGTCGGCAGCGTCAGATGTGTATAAGAGACAGGTACACCATTCCACCTTCGCCGCTTTGATTTTTCTTCCAGATACTCCTCCCAATCAAATCTGCGCCGGCCGGAGACATCCTTTCCATGCTCTGTCATACGGCTAAGGCCCTCTTCTCTCATCAGCCACACCCCGCTTTCTGCAGGGCGGCAATGATATCTTCCGTCCGGAAGCATTCTCCCAGAATCCCCTGGGACATTCTGCCCGCCGGTGTTGTATAAAATACATTGTCCCGGAAAAAGGACTCTGTCGGCGACTGACTGATTATCTGCCCATCAAAAAGCAGGCCACAGATATCTGCATATTGTGCACAAAAATCCATATCATGGGAAACCAGCACAATACTTTTTCCCTTAAGGCACAAATCTTTTAACAGCTCTGCCAGCTTTTTCTTAAAGGCTCCATCCAGTCCCTTGGTTGGTTCATCCAACAGCAGAATATCCGGTTCCGTCATCAGAAGCTTTCCTAAAGCAAGCCGCTGCTGCTGACCGCCGCTGAGATCCATGGGATTCTGTTCCTGCTGCTTCTCCAGCTCCAGATAACGAAGCATTTTTTCCACAGGAGACCGGTCATGCCAATCAGAAAGCATTACTGTCAGCTCCTCCTCCACCGTAAGCTCAGTAAAAAGACTCCGCGGATTCTGTGCGAGATATCGTATCCTGCCACTTGCCCTTACTTTCCCCCGGCGTGCCTTATAAATTCCCATGATCACTTTTAATGCCGTGGATTTGCCGGAACCGTTACGGCCGACGATGCCGAAGAAATCGCCCTGATGCACTTCGAAATTGATGTCGCGCAGCACATGCTGCTCGGTGTAGCCCTTGATGCCCTTCGTCCAGTTCAGGAAAGCCATCTTCAGACCGGTGGCCTGTTCGGTGGGCAGACGGAAGGACTTGGCCACATGGTCGACCTTGAGTACGACCGGACGCTCATCAACAGTGTTGTTATCAGTCATCGAAACCTCGCTCATGGCTTTAGAGCACCTCCGCGAACTTGGCGCTGTACTTGCGGAACACATGGATGCCCAGCCACAGAATCACAGCGGACAGCACATACGGCAGCAGACACAGCAGCTTGTTATCCACCATGGTCCACACGGTCGGCACGTATTCCGGAGACAGCAGGTTATGGCGGATATCCATGATGGTCTGCGTGGTCGGGTTAAGCATCAGAATGTCGGCAGCCCAGGAGAACTCCTTGTTCTGCGCCACCATGGAAATCGGGTAGATGATAGGCGTGGCATAGAACATGGCCTGCAGCACCACTTCCCAGATATGGGCCACATCACGGAAATACACATACAGCGAGCCAAGAAGCAGAGCAACGCCAAGACCAAGGCAATACAGCTGGATAATGCTGAGCGGAACCAGTAGGATGCGCCAGGTGTAGTGTGCGTGGGCGAAGAAACCGAAGAGGATGACCACCACAAGGTTGATGCCCAGGGAAATCATGGAACCCATCGTGGTGGACGCCACAATGATGTAATTCGGGAAATGAATCTTGCGCAGCAGATCGCCACGATCGACGATGGCGCGCATTCCCATGCTGGTCGATTCGGAGAAGAAACTCCACAGGCAGGTGCCGCACAGCAATGAAATCGGGAAAGTCGGAGTGCCATCCGAGAACTTCAGGAACTTCACGAACACCACGTACATCACGGCGAACAGCATCAGCGGTTTCAGCACGGACCACACCATGCCCAGGAATGAGCCCTGATATCGCAGCTGGAAGTCGGTTTTCACCAGTTCCTTGAAAACCACCATCGCATAGTGGTACCTCTTCTTGAGGCTTTCGAAAAAGTCTTTCACAAACGTCCTATCCTACTCGTGCGAAGTATTTGGGTGCAAAAGCTCGTAGAGCGTCCCTCTTCGGCAGTACTCTCATATATTCTATTGAGGAAAGGACGTTTGTCTTAGTAAGGCGGAATATCTCACATGGTTCTCACAGCGGAACAGCACCATCCGAATATCAAAATCTTTGTGTCGGCACATAAGCAGGCCACGTTCCCTGAGGGGAACAGTATTGTTCCGGTGCAGGTGGGCGCGGCGAATGCTGCGACTCGTTTCACGAACACTTTGCATGACGACGAAGGTGTGAACATTTCTGCGGAAAACCCGCGGTATTGTGAGCTAACCGCGCAATACTGGGCCTGGAAAAACGAGGATGCTGACTATTACGGCTTCTGCCACTACCGCAGGTACTTCGATTTCACCGATACTCCGCACAAAGAGAACGATTACGGAGAGATTATCGATTCGTATATCGATAATCACGCGCTCGCCGAATACGGTATCAACGATGATGCGATCGCTCGTGCCGTGGACGGTTGGGACGTCATCACCACGCCGTTGAATGACGTTCGCCGTATCGGCGGATTCTCAAATCTCAAGCAGCACTGGGATGCCGACGAGCACCTGCGTTTGAAGGACCTGCGCCACATGTATGACATTTTGTGCATGCGCCATCCCGACTACAGAGTGGATGCCGACGCCGTGCTCAACGGTCGAACTGCGGCATTCTGCAATATGTTCATTATGAAGAAAGACATTTTCTTCGAATACAACGAGTGGTTGTTCCCGCTGCTCGATGAGTTTGCCGAAGCTACTGATTTCAGCAGAATGGACGTGCAGACCACACGTACGGTGGGGCATCTTTCGGAACGGCTGCTCAACATCTTCATTGCGCACAAGCAGCGTACCGGTGCGCATTGGAAGATCAAGCGACTGCAGTGCGTGCATTTCCTGCATCCGGAACCGGCCACCGTTCTCAAGCCGCTTGATGCCGGATACAAGAACGTGGTGCCGGTGGTGTTCGCCGCAGACAACAACTATGTGCCGATGCTCACCACCACCATCTATTCGATGCTGAAGAACGCTTCCAAAGATCGTTCATATGATGTGATCGTATTGGAACGGAATATCTCCGACGAGAACAAGCAAAACATACGTCAGTTTTTCGAACGGTTCCCAAATGCCGTGATCCGCTTCTTCGATGTGAGCCGTTACTTGGCTGGCTTCAATCTCACCACCAGCAATGCGCATATCAGCATCGAAACGTATTACCGTTTCATCATCCAGGAGGCGTTGCCGTTCTATTCGAAGCTGCTGTATCTGGATTGCGATTTGGTGGTCAATGGCGATGTCGCCGAACTGTTCGATATTGAACTTGGGGATAATGCGATTGCCGCCGTGCCTGATATCGACTTCATCGGCAATCTCAATATGAAAAACGGCGAACGGGCCGGATACGTGCGCAAGCAATTGCATATGCGCGATGCGTACGGCTACTTCCAGGCCGGCGTGCTGGTGATGAACCTCGAGCGTATGCGCAAGATCCATACCGTCCACGAATGGCTGGAAATCGCCTCCAAACCCGGATACATTTATAACGACCAGGATATTTTGAACGTGGAATGCGAAGGCCTGGTCACGTACCTGGATTATTCGTGGAATGTGATGCACAACTGCGCCGGTCGTGTCAATGGCGTTTTCGATTTCGCGCCCGCCAATGTGTATAAGGCATACATGGCTTCTCGTAAGGCTCCGAAAATCGTGCATTACGCTGGTTTCGACAAGCCATGGAAGAATCCGTGGTGCGATTTCGCCTCGTTGTACTGGAGTTATGCGCAGGAAACGCCTTTCGTGGCGCAGATGATCGCAGCAATGAGCGGTGTGGAACGTCCCGTTCCGCCGGAACACCATGAGCGTGCGATTGCGGAAGACAGTCCCATCCGCAAGTATGTGGACGTGCTGGCCCCGACCGGTTCCAAGCAGCGCGAACTAATGAAGGTGATGGCGCGCAAGGTGCAGGGCAAGCGGTGATGCTGCTGTTGGTGTTTGTCCAGAATATTCCTATTTGGGCAAACACCAACAAGATAAGCTGTTGATAAATCAGTCTCTGCGGAACAGATCGCGTGTGTAGACCTTGAAATCAACGTCATCGAGCTCATTATTCCATCGGTTGGCCACGATTACAGATGATCGTTTTTTGAATTCGCTGAGATTGTGAGTGATTTCACTGCCTTGGAAGTCGGGCTTATCCAATGTGGGCTCATAGATAAGCACGGGGAGGCCGTTGGCTTTAAACTGCCTCATCACATCTTGGATGGCGGACTGACGGAAATTGTCGGAGCCAGATTTCATGGTCAGCCGGTAAATGCCAATGACAGGATTTTGAACGTCTTTGATACGTTCCATCACCTCAGAGGCAACGAACTCCTTGCGGGTGCGGTTTGCATCCACAATAGCTTCGATAAGGTTCTGTGGCACCTGATTATAGTTGGCCAGCAGTTGCTTAGTGTCCTTCGGCAGGCAGTATCCGCCATAGCCAAAGCTGGGGTTGTTATAACCGTCACCGATGCGTGGATCAAGACATACGCCATCGATGATTTCGCGGGTGTTCAGACCTCGACTTTCCGCATAGGTATCAAGTTCATTGAAATATGCCACTCGTAGAGCCAAATACGTATTAGCGAATAGCTTGATGGCTTCGGCCTCGGTGGTACCAACCACCAGTGTGGGGATACCGGTGCTGCCGTCGCTATTCGTACGGTTGTTTTCTGAGGGGTCTGCACCTTCGGCAAGCAATGTGGCGAATTGCCGTGCTGCCTGAACGGATTCAGCATTGTTTTGCGGAGCGCCCACTACGATGCGGCTTGGATGCAGATTGTCGTATAGTGCGTGCCCTTCGCGCAAGAATTCCGGGGAGAAAAGAATGCGATCGTCATCTAGATTCTCGCGAAGTTGTTGCGTATATCCAACTGGAATAGTGGACTTAATGATAATCCAAGCGTGCGGTGAGTACTGACGCACTGCGGTAATTGCGGCTTCAACACTAGAAGTGTCGAAGTAATTCTTCTTCTCATCGTAATTTGTTGGTGTCGCAATTATTGCGAAATCGACGTCTGCGTATGCCTCTTGTGCGTTAACCGTAGCGTGGAAGTTAAGTGGACGCTCGCCGGAAGCATTTTTTTCCAGAAAATCGGTGATCACCGGGTCGACAATCGGGCTTTTGCCATTGTTGAGCAGCTCGACTTTCTTGGGGACGATATCGAGCGCGTGGACCTCGTTATGCTGAGAAAGCAGTAATGCGATAGATAACCCTACGTAGCCAGTACCAGCAACCGCAATCTTCATAAGAGTAACCTGCCTTTTGTTTTTACTACCATCTCAGGCTATTGTAGACAAATCATTGAGGTAAATCGACAAAGCCGGTATCCTTCAGATAATTCTTGCCGACGCTCATATCGTACTGAATGAGTTGATAATCATGAAGCATTGTCTTGGCTTCTTTGGAAAGCTGTTTGTTATTAATGCGATTACCTGCTGCATCAAGATAAACCGGCTCGTCTGCATTGCCCCCAGCCGACGAGGGGATAGAGATTGCCGGGATGGTTTCGTGCATCTTCGTCAGGAAAGCCAGATATGGGCTGACTTTTGCATTGAGATGTGAGGCTAGCTGAGCGGAGAAATAATTTGATGATGTGTAGGCACTGGAGGCATCATCCAGTTTGGTGCCTGACGATTTCGAAGCATCGTTAGACCAGATGAAATAATCAGTTTCATGCAGACCAAGAATATTATCTTTGCTGGAATATGCCGTGGAGTAAATCCCGGGTAGATGATCTCCATAGAATACGACGGTGATTGGCCTATCGATATGGTTGAGCTGATTCAAGAATTCAGCTGTTGCTTGATCCGTATAGCTTAGACCCTTTGTATAGGTTTCAATATTTTGTTTCTCATCATCCTGCAAATTTGAAGAAGTATCTTCATCCTTAAATTGATTATCAGGATAAAAATTCTCATAAGGCATATGGTTCTGCATGGTGACAACTTGATAGAACTTCTTCTTGTCGGAAGATGAAATCTTTTTGAGTACTTCTGAGTAGAAGGACTCATCCGAGGCATACCAAGCAGAGTCAAGTGGTCGTAGGCCTTTCAATTGTGGTGTGCCATCTGTGGCATAAAACTTCGAGAAGCCAAATTTTTTGTAATTCAAATCACGGAAGTACATGTTGCGGTTGTAAGCGTGGAATGCGATGGATGAGCCCTTTCCGTTGGCTTTGTTCCAAGCTTGATTGAGCGTAGGCGCCCATTTGAGGGATGGAACCAGCTGCTGATAGGCAATGGATAATGTGGAACTGTAATTTGCCATGGACAAGCCGGACAAAGCTTGATACTCAATATTTGCGGTGCCGCCTCCGTAGCCCGGGGAAAGCATCAGACCGGAAGTTGTTTGGGCTTTGACATGACGGATATTTGGCATTGGATCTTCGGAGAAGCTGACGCCAGGCACTCGAGTTGGATCCGAGAACGTTTCGGAAAGCACCATGATGACAGTGTTGTCGGTCATGTTCTCGGATCGGGTTTGATTAAGCTGTTTTGCCTGTTCCGTGTATTTCCGAGAGATTTTTTCCATAGCTTCTTGCGAATATCCATTGGGTTTATCCATGGTTTTTGTGTGCGCGAGACGCAGGAAATTCACAACAGGACCATTGTTCGTGGAATCTGCGAGGCCATTCCAGATCTGTGGACTATCTCCAAGATTTTTTGCGAAATCTGTTGACCAGTATCCTTCGTTGCCAAATCCCCATACGAAGGAAAAACACAGTGCGAAACTGCAGCATGCGGCTACAATGCGAGTGAGCGTGCCGGCAAGGTTCTTAATCCCGGTAAAAGGGTGACGCCAGGAACAGTAGATAACGGCATTGCGTCCATCGATAAACTGCATGATAATGCAAATGACGACAAGCCATATGACGCCGCTAACTGCTGTATTGGCAAGTCCTTGACTGCTTTGAGGGATGAAGGATGCTAACTGTCCAGTGTTGCCTCCAGTGATGAAATTAAGATCAGCCGGAAGCACGGGTTCATTGCGAGATTCAATTTTGATGTGGTTCGCCACGGCGTAAACGGTCATGACTGTGCCAAAAATCGCTGTTGCTATCCAAAAACGATTAATTATGAATATGAGCGTGAGGTAGACGACTGCGAAAATAATGAGATTAAGTAAGAAAATGTAATTCTTGTCGGACCAGATTTGACTAATAAAATGTGACAACTGTCCAACGATGCTGGATGTCTGTCTTACGGCTTCGCTGATATCCTCGCCTTTTTTGTACTCGGGTTCGGAATACATGCCCCATTGGATAAACAATGTTTCGAATGTGGTGAGGGCCATGAGAATGATTGCATAGAAAGAAAAAGAGAAACGATGGCGCTTCTTCCACAAGGCATGCGCGCTCTGGAAGAACTTGATGATGAGCTGGACGGCTTTGAGACTTGTGAAGGTATGCCATGCGTTACGCACCGTGGTCGCAGCGGTACGTGCGGCGCATGCAGTGGTGCGGGCCGCGCTGGCAATAACGTGTCCTGCTCGTTTCAAGCCATGTTCAGCAGTCGTCAGCGCTGTCCGAACCGTTTGAAGAGTGCACGGCATCGCCTGTAATGCGTGATTGCCGTTAACTTGTTCCTCTGCGGCAAAAGAGGAAGCATGCTGCTCGTCCGCAATCGCAAGAATATTCGTATCGCATGTTACGGGGGATGCTTCCGTTGTCGGTATGTAGATGCTTCGGCGCGCGGGCTTTGTATGGAGAGTGGTCTTCCGCGTATACAGCTCCGCGCGGTGACGTGCCTTGAAATAAGAGGGGGTATCTGTCATGCTCTCATCGGCCAGTGGCTGGTAGATGCCGCCGGTAAACGATTGTTTGGGATGCTTGGTGTATGAAGGCTCGAAGGCATGAACGGCAGACTGGATATAAGGCATCGTCGCTTCCTTCACGGCAAATAACCCCTTGTGTAAACGGGGGTTTATGAGCATGTAAAACCGAGCTATATATTAGCCAGTGTGTCTGGACGAGTAGGTGTCTTGATGGTAGCTGGTGGGTATCTGAATGATGAATGAAACCAAGGCATGTTCTTAAGCGCAGTCAAATAGTTATGCGATAGTGGCGGTATGAAGGGGAAGAAGATTTTTCGATGCATGCCAGTGTTGGTGGCGTTGTGCGTGTTGCTTGAAGGCATGTTTTTCATGACTATTACCAAGCCTGGTCATGTGCCGGATATTTGGACGCATGTTTATCGAATTGACTCCATACTCAACGGGGATGTAATTGCGCGGCCAGTTACTTCAAGAAGTATGTTGCATAATACTGAGACGGGGGTGGTCGGTGGTGCGGTTGATCGCAGTTGGATGCAGTATTCCTTGGATCAATATGACGGATATGATCCAGGAATTGTGATTCCGGAGTCTATTGCTAATAACAAGGCGTCCGCAACGGTTGACCTGCCGTTCAACAATACGGCAACAAATTCACCGATTGTATATGCTCCGCAATTGCTGGGTTTTGCTGTAGGTCGATTATTTAATCTGAGATCTGGAACAACATATCGATTGGCAGAAATATGCATGATAGCTGTCTATGCATTACTCATGTACTGTGCGGTTATGGCATTGCCAAAATGGCGGATCCCAGTTGGACTCTTGCTGTGCGTTCCTCAAATGCTTAGATTCGCCTCATTTTCCATCTCTGCGGATTCGCTGACGCAAGCTGTGATGATTCTGTTCTCCTGTTTGCTGTTCCGGGGAATTATTGGTAAACGATCACAACGTGGAGCAGTGGCGCTTGCGGTAACGAGCGTGCTATTGGCAATGTGCAAGTTTGTGTACATGCCATTGGTTTTGCTGGTTATTCCGTTGATGTTTGATAGAGTTTCCGGTCGCTGGCGTGTGAATCGTGGTCGGGCTGTGCCATTGTTGATAGGCGTGGTCGCGTCTGGCGTATGGACCATATTCTGGTTGGGCGTCAATGCTTGGTATACGAATTGTCCGATGCTGGTTTCGTACAAACAAATGAGCGAGCGCAAGCATGCGTTGCTAACGGATCCTGTCGCCATGTTGGATGCTGTGAAGAACATCGCATGGGCGATAACGCATGCTCAATCGAATATGAATAACAGGACGGACAGCATCATGATTGCCGCGTGCTGGTTGGCAATTGTGGTTTCTGTAGTCGTGTTGGCTGTGACCAGTGTGGTGAATGCTTGTGTCAAAAGCCGCCGAAAGAATCCGGTTAGGACTGCCAATGGTTCTATAAATGCATGCGGTGTGCTTTCCTTACCATACGCATGGTTGATCGCGGTGGTCTGTATCGGAGATATTGTATTGATTTACCTTGCCTTGTGGCTGCAATACGATGCGGATGGGCTAATCGGAGTCGACGGTATGCAATTCAGGTATTTCCTTCCTTATGCGCCTTTGTTTGCATTCGTAATGTTGGAATCGGGAAGGCGGTTGCTGAAACAGTGAGCGAACAGGGATTCAAACCGAAACATATTCTGGTAACCGGCGGATGCGGGTTCATCGGCGCGAATTTCGTACGGTACGTGGCGCGCAATCATCCGGACGTGCACATCACCGTGCTTGACAAGCTGACGTATGCGGGCAATCCGGCGAACATCGACGGGCTGCCGCAATCGCAGGTCGAACTTGTCATCGGCGATATCTGCGATGCGTCGCTGCTGGAACGCATTGTGCCCGGCTGCGACGCCATCGTGCATTTCGCGGCGGAATCACATAACGACAATTCCATCTTCGACCCGGAACCGTTCATCCGCACGAACGTGGAGGGCACGATGCGGCTGTTGGAGGCCGCGCGTAAATACGACGTGCGATTCCACCACATCAGCACCGACGAAGTGTACGGAGACCTGGCGTTGGACGATCCGGCGCGATTCGACGAAAACTCGCCGTACCGCCCGTCAAGCCCGTACAGCGCGTCGAAAGCCGCGTCCGACCATCTGGTGCGCGCGTGGACGCGCACATACGGCCTGCGCGCCACCATTTCCAACTGTTCCAACAATTACGGGCCATATCAGCATGTGGAAAAGTTCATTCCACGGCAGATCACGTCCATTCTGGAAGGCGCGCGGCCGAAACTGTACGGCACCGGCGAGAACGTGCGCGACTGGATTCATACGGAAGACCACTCTTCGGCGGTATGGGCGATTCTGACGCGCGGTCGCATCGGCGAAACGTATCTGATCGGCGCGGACGGCGAGAAAAGCAACATCGCCGTGCTGCGCATGATAATGCGGTTGATGGGGCAGCCGGAAGACGCGTTCGATTGGGTGCGCGACCGGCCGGGGCACGACCGCCGGTATGCGATCGACTCGTCCAAGCTGCGTGCCGAATTGGGTTGGAAGCCGGCGCATACGGATTTCGAAAGCGGCTTGCACGACGTGGTCGACTGGTATGCGACGCACCGCGATTGGTGGGAGCCGGCCAAAGCCGCTACCGAAGCACGCTACCGGGCACAAGGGCTGTGATCGTTGTGGACGCGGGCGCGCGATAGGTGTGGCGGGCGCGACGGGAAGAGGGGTGGTGGCGAGTGCGAGCTGAAGGGCTTATGCTGGTAGGAGAAACGTTTTACAGGGGGTAGCTGATGGCGCGAAGGGCAACGCTGAAGGATGTGGCTGCGGCGGCGGGAGTGTCCGTGACCACGGTGTCGCTGGTGCTGAATGATCGGCCGGCGCGTGTTTCCACGGAGAAACGCGAGGCGATCGCGCGGGCGGTGAAACAGTTGAACTACGTGCCCAATCAGAACGCGAGGAGCCTCGTCACCAAACAATCCAAGCTCGTGGCGCTCATCGTGCCCGACATCGAAAACCTGTTCTTCGCGGCGCTCGCCAAATGCGTGGAGGATGAGTGTGCGGCGCAGGGGTATTCGCTGATCGTGGCCAATTCGGATGATTCGCGTGAGTCGGAACAGGCTTTGCTGCGCAGGCTGACGTCACGTGGGGTGGATGGCGTGCTGCTGATTCCCGCGCGCGAATCCTGCGCGGCCGGTGCCGGCGCCGCGTTGCGTGAGGACGTGGAGCGTGTCACCTGCCCGGTGGTGCTCATCGACCGACTGACGCAATGCGGTTGGTGTGACGCGGTCGGCTTCGACAACTATCTCGGCGGTCGGCTTGCGGCCCAGTACCTGCTGGAAGGCGGGCACAAGCGCATCGGCATTGTGACGGGCGATGTGGCCGAATCGAGCGCTGCCGACCGTCGCCGTGGTTTCGTGGATGCGATCGAGCAGGCGGGGGAGCAGTTCGATCCCGCGTTGTGCGTGTCCGGCGATTACCGTTTCGACGGCGGCTATCATGCTGCCGACCAGATCATCGACGGCGGTGCGACCGCCGTGTTCTGCTGCAACGACGTGATGACGCTCGGCTTCCGCCAGCGCATGGCGGAGCGTGGGCTGCACGTCACCGAAGACATGCAGGTGATCGGCTACGACAACATTCTCAGACGATTCGGATTGGGTTTGCGCATGACCACCGTCGAACAGAGCGTGGTCGATTTGGCCGCCGCCGGCTGGGGCATGCTGGGCAGTCGAATCGACGCCGTGGTGCGTGGCGATGGCGATTCCGGTGCGGGCCGTCCGTGGCTCGCCTCGCCGCAGGTGAAGGTGTTGACGCCGAAACTGGTGCAGGCCGCTTGCGCATAACGCGCATAACGCGTGCGATGCGTGTATTGCGTATTGCGCGTGTAACGTGGGGCGCGTATCGGAGAAAGGGGCGGTTTTCCGCCGCGACACGCACGTCGAAAGGATGATTTGGAAATCTTGATAAAACGTTTTATCATAATGTTGTGAGGTGATACAGAGACCGTACTCAACGCCACACAACAATTGCATAAAACATCGCACAAAAAAAGAACACAACAAAGGCGGCAGCCGCGCGGACGCAAACGGCCGTCACAGCCAATCAACGAGGAAGGCGCAATCATGAAGAAGCTCATTCTTGATCTCGATACCGGCGTCGACGACGCGCTCGCCATCTCCTACGCGCTGGGCAGCCCGGAAGTCGAACTCATCGGCATCACCGGCACCTACGGCAACGTGCTCGTGGAACAGGGCGTACGCAACGCGCTCGCCGTCACCGACCTGCTCGGCCATCCGGAAGTCAAGGTCTACCAAGGCCTGTCGCACTCCAGCACCACCGACCACTTCGAAGTGCTGCCCGTCTCCGCGTTCATCCACGGCGACAACGGCATCGGCGACGTGGACATCCCCGATTCCAACCGCTCCGTCGAAACCGAATCCGCGGTCGACTTCATCATCGATGCGGTGAAGACCTACGGCAAGGATCTCGTTTACGTGCCGACCGGCCCGATGACCAACATCGAAGCCGCTCTGAAGAAGGCTCCGGAAATCAAGGACGAGATCGGCCGCGTGGTGCTCATGGGCGGCGCACTGACCGTGCCGGGCAACTGCAACGCCTGCATGGAAGCCAACATTTCGCAGGATCCGGAAGCCGCCGACTACCTGTTCCGTTCCGGCACCCCGACCACTATGATCGGCCTCGACGTGACCCTGCAGACCCTGCTTACTTATAAGGAAACCCAACAGTGGCGTGACCTTGGCACCAAGGCCGGCAAGTTCCTCGCGGACATGACCGACTTCTACATCAAGGCCTACGAGACCACCTCGCCGCACCTCGGCGGCTGCGGCCTGCACGATC
>ENA-OZKD01000458-OZKD01000458.1-human-gut-metagenome-genome-assembly--contig:-NODE-458-length-12692-cov-6.087125_pt1 | contig 12692 bp, 12 predicted proteins | sample MGYA00244819_ERZ653749 | MGnify/ENA primary metagenome ERZ653749 (study PRJEB26926, sample SAMN06165329) | human gut metagenome | biome: ENVO:00009003; feature: ENVO:2100002; material: ENVO:00002003... | reverse complement strand
ATTATATTTAACTTATTATATATATATATTTATATATATTATAAGTTACCTCTAAAGAGAGGGAGGTGGGGGTAGGCGCTGAAAACTGTCACAACTGTCACAACTGTCACGCTTTGGAGGTTGAGGAAGGTGGAAGCATTGATGGATGATTTCTTGCTTCCTGCTGTTTTCGGAGTAAGAAAGCATAGAGAAACTTTTTACATTACATAGTTTTCTCGCACGATAAATTATGAGTTGGCAAGATTAACCGGATGCGTCCGAAGTGCTAAATTCGTTTAACATAACTCTGCAGGGTGAAATTTGGTAGTATCAGAAAATTGCCGTACCTTTGCATCGTGATTCAAGAAAGGCTGCACCCCCAACCAGCAAGTAGACAATTAACATTAATTTAAGTAACATTTATATTAACCCTTTAATATTTTAATATCATGGAACAGAAAGGAACATTGAAGTATCGTAAGTTGCAGCGTACACCACAGAGCGGCGAGAACGCTGGTAAGAAAAAGTGGTATGCCACTGCGGTAACCGACCGCGAGGTGGATTTCGAGGGATTCGTATCCCACATCTCTGACCACGGTTCGCCTTACTCCCGAGGTACTATCCACGGTGTGCTGATGGATGCACTCGACCATCTGCAGGAGTTGATTCTCGACGGTAAGAGTGTGCGTCTCTCTGACCTCGGCCTGTTCTCCATCGGTATGACTTCGAAGGCGGAGGATACCAAGGAGAAGGTAACGGCTGCCAGCGTAGAGGGTGTACACCTGATTGTGAGAAACACAAAAAGCTGGAGCAACTCTGAGCTGCGCAAGAAGTGCAAGATTCAGGAGTACGGCGGCTATACCGGCACCGACGAGGGTGGCACCTCTGGTGGTACCTCTGGCGGCACAGAACAAGGCGGCGACACCAGTCAGGGCGGCTCCGGAACTACCGGCGGCGGTACGCAGGAAGGCGGCGGCTCTCAGGATAACGGTGGCGGGCTTGAGTAAAGCCCTCGCCTGAGGGCAACCCCCAACCAAGTCAACATTCAACACTCAACATTCAACATTAAAAATTAAAGATTATGAAAGCAAGTACCTGGAAAACAATTTTGCAGATTGCAATCTCCTTCCTTACAGCCATCGCTACCACCCTCGGCATAACAAGCTGCAGCGGAATTTAAAGGTAAAAAAGTAAAAAGGTAAAAAGGTAAAAAAAAAGCCCCGGTGCATCATGCATCGGGGCTTTTGCTTTATCTGCTTTTTCTTCGTTTATCGGATATCTCTTCCTTCCTGGCTGTATCCTTCGAGCATCTTCGGGCTGCTGATAGGCTTGCGCGAACAGTAGTCGAAATCTACCTTCTTGTAGCCCTGGCTGGAACGCCAGCGGATGGTGAGCTTCACCGTCTTGCCTTCGGTATCAGGCACGACTCCGTTCAGATTGAACGCTACGAGGGCATCGCGCCAGTAGTTCTGAGGGTCGCCATTAACATTGTGGCGCAGCTCTACCTCGTAAGGATTATCTGGATTCACACCCGTAACGAGGTTGATGTAATGCACCTTCTGACCGCCCCAGAGAGCACGGAAACGGAGGGTGAGATAGCCATCTTCTGCCACCGTTACCCAGTCGCGCACGATTTCTACCTGGCTGTTGCCATACTTCTCGCTGTTCTCGTTATCAGAACCGAGCGATGGAACTGGCTTCTTGGTCAGGATGCTGTCTATCCAGTTGACGTGAATCACCTGGTTATACTTCTCGCTGTTCTCCGAGGTCTGGGAGTAGTTGACCAGGGCGCGAACCTCCTTACCGTCAAAGATGGTTGGTTTCAGGTTCTTGGCGAGCAGCGTGGTGTTGTCGTCGAGCTGCAGATAGCAGGCATCGCCACTCTTCTTCACGGTTACCAGTGCGTTAGGAAAAACGCGGTCCCAATCGGTATCGTTATCGTTATCGCACGACTGGAATGTGAGACCCGACAGGAGCATCATCGCTGCCAGCCCGATCTTCTTGAAATCAATTTTTCTCATATATACTGTTCCTTTCTTTTTAAAATTGTTCTTCTTTCTGATAAGAAAATAAGAAAGGAACAGAAATCTTGCTTCTGATTTAGAAAAAGATTGTTAAAGCTCAAGTTAAAAATAATACGTGCAGCCGATGGTGACAGCGCGATTGCCGAAGTGCTGACTCGCCATATCGTGGAAGCGGCCCTCGAGCGTCCAGTGCTTGCCCAGATTCTTGTATACCCCTACCTCGGCATAGAGATTAGCCGGGGTGTAGGGATCGCTGCGGCGACGGGTACACCAGATGAGGTTGCCCGTAAAGCGCCAGCCATCGGACATTGTGAGCTGCGGTGCCAACTTGAACACGGCAAAATGATTATACTCCGCATTGCGCTGCTGAGCCTCCTCTGAAGGGGTTTCGCTGCGCTGCCAGAAGTAGTTGACTCCGGTTGTGAGGCGAAGGATGCCCTTGTGCCAGAAGGCGGTGGAGCCGATGCCGAGCGTATTGTCGTGGATGGCACTGAACAGGTGCTGGTGGATGTTCTTCACCGAGGTGCTGAGCACGAAGGCTGGGCGGCTGTAGGTATGCTTGAGCTCTACCACATTCGCCATGCTGTTGCCGATATCGGCGGTATAAACCGGCTGCCAGGAGCCTTCCATATCGCCCGCGGTTACGAAATCGCCAAACTCGGGATTGAAGATGCGGCGGCAGTAGGTGGCCTGCAGGGTATGACCCGGCGTGAAGCGGTAATAGGCGCTCGCCGAGTAGATATGGTTGCGCGTGGTATGCTTCCAGTGCTCTTCCGGCGCAATCTGCTTAGGGCGGAAGTTGATGATGCGGAAACGGTCGCCTGCCATGAATCCCCACTTGCCGATGTTGTAATCCAGCTGGGCGTAGAAATCCTGATAGTTGGAATGGTTGATGTAACCGGCGATGCAGTTCTTCTCGATGGAGAGTCCGCCCTCGAAACCTGCCGTAATCCAGAGATCAGGGGTGATGACCGGAGTGGCGTATTCTACCACCATGAAGGGGTAGGTGGAGTGGTTCTGGTAGGGCGCAGTATGGGTTTCTTCCAGCGTACGTCCGTTGTCGCTGATATGCTCGGCACCGAGGGTAAAGAGGATGCTGGAGCCGTTGTCGGCGAGCGTGCGGGTATAGTCGGCCTGCAGATGATAGGCACGCACGTAATCGGCCGGGGTGTGGGTGAAATGGTTGCGGGTGTAGGTCTGCATCGCATCTATTTCGAGCACATCCTTCGCGGTAGGCGTCCAGAGCAGATTGAGTTTGGCGCCCTCGTGGGAGTAGTGGTTCACGGTGGTGCCTGAGATGCCCTGGTAGGCGTCCTTATCGTTGCTGGAGGTGCGCTGGAAGTTGCCTTCTACATGACTGAGCACACGGAGTTTATCCTGCTGGCTGATGACGCTGACGATGCCTTTTGCGCCGCCGTAGGTATCACCGAAGAGTCCCCATCTGCCGGTGGTTCCGTTCTCCTTCTTGCGCAGTGTGATGTCGATGACTTTCTTCAGACTGCTGCATCCCTTCATCACTTCGGCGTTCTGGCACACCTTGATGGTTTCTATCTCCCGAGCCTTGAAATGGTGGAGGAAGGTGGCGTAATCGAGTCCGTATTCCTGGTTGTCGATACGGATGACGAACTTGCCGTAGAGGTTGGCGAATGGATCTCCGCCGATGATGTTGTTGCCGTCGAGTGAGATGACTTCCGGGCACATCATGAGTACATCGAGGAGTGATTCTTCGCCTGTGAGTTCCATTTCGGGAACATGCATGATGTATCTGTCGCCGATATGTTCAATCGGAGCGGCCTGTGTCTGGTAAGTAGTGCTGGCCATCGCGAGTGCAATGATGAGCAGGCTTTTCTTCGTACTGTTGTTTATCTTCATTTTTTTCTAATTTATATTATTGGTAAAAAGGATTTCTTCGTGCCAAATTTATTTGCAAAGATAAGCAAAAAACGGGTAATAACGAAAAAATGGAGATTTTTTATCGTTCAATGCGTAAAAAAGATGTCATTGCAGTAAGATACGCAAGTACGCCAGGCATTTCACCCTTCCTGCATTACGAAAAGAGGAGGGTGATGAGCGGGATGGTGATGATGCTGCCAACCGTGGTGATGAACGTCATCTCGGTGATGAGCGAAGGATTGCGGCCGTATTTCAGACAGAACATCGTGCCGAAACTCGCTACGGGCATCGCAATGACAACCGTATTGATGTCGTTGACCTGATCGCTTACACCACATACCTTGAACAGGAAATAAATGCTCAGAGGTACTACCACAAGACGCAAGAACGAGGAGAGGTATACCTTAGGACTGCCAATAATCTCCTTCACCGGCAACTTAGCCATCGAAGAACCGATAATCATCAGGGCTGCCGGAACCGTTATGTTGCCCACCATCGTTACCGGACGCGCAATGATATCGGGCGTATGAACCCCGAAGGCTACCAGGAGGGCGGCAACAAAGGCACCAAGAAGAGCCGGAGAAAACAGCACCTTAGGATTGAACTGCTTGACGCTGTACTCGCCCTTGATGAGCATGACACCTGCCGTAAAAATAAAAAAGGTGTTCGGCATGTTGAGCAGCGCGGCATAAAAAATGGCCTTCGGACCGAATATGCTTGAAACAATAGGGTAGCCGATGAAACCTACGTTGGCAAACATCAGCGCAAAACCTATCATGCCCTGGTCATCATGATTGCGAGTGATGAGACGCGGCACCCAGAAACCGAATACCAGCAAAAGGATGTAGGTAAGGAAACCTACGCCCAGGAGGGGAAGGATGAGCGTGCGGTCGGGCAGCTCATCGCCCATTACTGACGAGAGCACCAGCAGGGGACAGGTGATATCTACCACCATGCTGGATAGCTTCTTGTCAAACTTGTCGCCCATATATCCCAACTTGCAGGCGACGTAACCTAAAATCACGATGATGAAAAGTATCACCATCACTTCCAAATTCTCCATTTATCCTGAAAATCTATACCTTATATATATATATGTATGCCGGAATCCCGATATTCTCTCGGAATTTCCGGCAAAAATGGGTTAATCGATAAATCGCCTGGTAATATCTCCGTAGTTCTCGATGCGGCGGTCGCGGAGGAATGGCCACCAGCGGCGCACATTCTCGCTGTGCTTCAGGTCGATATCTACCACCAGGCTCTCTTCTTCCTGATCGCTGGCACGGTAGTGGAGCTCGCCCTGAGGACCGGCTACGAAACTGCTGCCCCAGAACTGGATGCCCTCGGTCTGACCGCTAGGATCAGGCTCGAAACCTACGCGGTTTACGGCGATGACCGGCAATCCGTTGGCTACGGCATGGCCCCGCATCACGGTAGTCCACGCCTCGCGCTGGCGCTGCTGCTCTTCCTCGGTATCATAGGTAGCGTAGCCGATGGCGGTAGGATAGATGAGTATTTCGGCTCCCTGCAGCGCCATCAGACGGGCTGCTTCGGGATACCACTGGTCCCAGCAAACCAGCACGCCGAGCTTGCCTACAGAGGTCTGGATAGGGTGGAAACCGAGGTCGCCCGGAGTGAAATAGAACTTCTCGTAGTAGGCAGGATCGTCGGGGATGTGCATCTTGCGGTATTTTCCGGCGATGCTTCCATCCTTCTCCATCACTACCGCTGTATTGTGGTAGAGGCCCGGAGCGCGGCGCTCGAAGAGGGAGGTGACGATGACGACGCCGAGATCCTTGGCAAGCTTGCCGTAGAAATCGGTCGAAGGGCCCGGAATAGGCTCTGCCAGGTCGAAGAGGTTAACATCCTCTACCTGACAGAAATAGAGGGAGTTATGAAGCTCCTGAAGCACGATGAGCTCTGCGCCGCGATGGGCGAGGTCGATGATGCCTTCTGCCAGGCGCTGCTTGTTGTTGGCGATATCTGCCGTATTATGAAGTTGTAATAAACCGACGTTCATTTTTTTACTTTTAATGTTAAATGTTTAATGTTAAATGTGGAATGTTGAGTCTCTGAGGGCTCCCTCGGGCAACTGCATGGTGATGCAGTGGATGCTGCCATGCTGGCGGATGATGATCTGCGAATCTACGCCGATGATTTCGCGGTCGGGGAAGGCGAGCTGAATCTGCTTGCGTGCCTTCTCGTCCTTTTCCGGCTGATTGTAGGTGGGATAAATCACCGCCTTGTTCAGTATCAGGAAGTTGGCATAGGTGGCTGGCAAGCGGTCGCCCTCGCTATCCGGGTTGGTGGTGAGGCAGTCGCCCTCATCATAGATAGGGTCGGGCATCGGCAGTTTGAGCAAGCGGTAAGGGTATCCCTCCCAGGTGAAGAGGCCCTTGAGCTGCTTCTCCAACGCCTGGAAGTCTTCATACTGCTCATCTTCCGGATTATCGCAGCCTACATATAATAAGGTGTCGTGTGGAGCCACTCTCACGATGGTGTCGATGTGCCCGTCGGTATCATCGCCTATCAGATTGCCGTGATCCAGCCAGACGACTCTCTTGAGCTGGAAGAAAGTCTGCAGCAGATGGTCGATGCTGTCGTGGTCGAGCGGCTGGTTGCGGTGAGGCGCCAGCAGGCACTGTGAGGTGGTGAAGAGTGTACCCTTTCCGTCACTCTCGATGCTGCCTCCTTCGAGCACGAAGCCCTGGTGGTTCTCTATATCGGCATTGAAGGCAGCCTGATAGTATAGTTGCAGGGTGATGGCATTATCCTTCTCCCATCTGAACTTTTCGCCCCAGCCGTTGAACTTGAAGTCGAGTATGCGGTAAGGCACCATCCAGGTGTTCTGCTTTCTGCGCAGCACCATCGTGAGGGGTCCGTGATCGCGCACCCAGGTATCATTGCTTTCTACCTCGTAGAGCAGCACGCGGCTCATCTGTTCGGCAGAGAGTTTTTTCTTGAGCTGGTATCGGGTGGCAGGCACATCGGGTGTAGCCACAAGCAGCTGCTCGTAGCGCGTGATGATATCTGCCAGTTCGAGATAAGTATCTGTAATTTCAGGCAGATACGGCTTCCAGTCGGTGCCGGCATGTGGCCAGGTGAGCATGATGGCGCTCTGTGGCTCCCATTCGGCAGGGAGTGCGAAATCGCAGGGTAATGTAGATTGATGCATAAGCTATACTATTTTTATGATACGATGTTCTAAACCAATTTATTATACTCTGTTCTTCATCGGGAACCTTTCCTTGGGGGACGGGCTCCGTTCTGCTTTTATGAAGTATGCTTGCAAAATTAATAAAAAATCTACAACTATCGGCTGTTTTTGTGAAATATTTTGCGCAAAAGCGAAACTTTGTATTAAAAAAGTTTAAACGGAGGGCTGTATGGAGATAAAATCGGGGAAAAATGAGTAACTTTGCAGTCTAAAAATAAAATATTGAATAGGAGCGTGAAAATAAAACAGGTAGTTGATGCCCTTGAACATTACGCGCCTCTGCCCTTGCAGGAAGGATATGATAATGCCGGCCTGCAAGTTGGATTGACAGAGGCGGTAGAAATGTCAGGGGCATTGTTGTGTCTTGACGTTACTGAAGCCGTGGTAGACGAGGCCATCCGGAAGGGATGTAACCTCATCGTGAGCCATCATCCGCTGATATTCCGCAAACTGGCGAGAATCTCGGACGAGAACTACGTGCAGCGTACCGTGCGCAAGGCGATTAAGAATGATATTACCATCGTGGCGATGCATACCAACATGGATGCGGCTGCGGGCGGCGTGAACTTCAAGATTGCCGAGAAACTGGGACTGCGAAACGTGCAGTTCTTTGCTGGCGAGAAGGAAGTGGACGGCGTGAAGGGCGGCGAGGGCGTCATCGGAGAGGTGGCTGAGGACCTGGCAGCCGACGACTTGGTGCTGATGCTCAAGGAACGGTTTGGCGTGGAGTGCGTGCAGTGCAACCAGTTGCTTCGACGTCCTATCAGGAAGGTGGCACTCTGCGGTGGAGCAGGTGCTTTCTTGCTCGACGCAGCCATCAAGGCAGGTGCCGATGCCTTCATCACGGGCGAGATGAGCTATCACGAGTATTTCGGCCACGAACAGGAGATTCAGATCTGCGTCATCGGCCACTATCAGAGTGAGCAGTTTACGGGCGAAATCTTCCGCAGCATCATCCAGGAGAATTTCCCTGATGCCAAATGCTGCATCTCGGAGATAAATACGAATCCGATATTGTATTTATAACTTCAGTTTATAAGATGGCTGGAAGGGCGCAAGCCCAATTTAACATTTAACATTAAACATTTAATATTTAAATAAGGAATTATGGCAAAGAAAGATCCTACAGATTTGACAGTGGAAGAGAAGTTGAAGGCTCTCTATCAGCTTCAGACCACCTTGTCTGCAATTGATGAAAAGCGTGCGTTGAGAGGTGAGTTGCCTCTCGAAGTTCAGGATTTGGAAGACGATATTGCTGGTCTTACCACCCGTATCGAGAAAATCCAGACCGATATTGAGCAGTTTGACCGCGCCATCGATCAGAAGCAGCACGAGATTGAGGAGGCTCAGGCTAGCGTGGAGCGTTATAAGAAGCAGCTCGAAATGGTTAGCAACAACCGCGAGTATGATACTTTGAGCAAGGAAATCGAGTTCCAGGAGCTGGAAATCGAACTTTGCAGCAAGAAGATCCGCGAGGCGCAGCAGACGATCAACGAGCGCCTGTACGACCTTCACAAGGCTGAGGACCAGAAGGCAGACCGCGAGAAGGGCTTGGTAATGAAGCGTTTTGAGCTCGAGTCAATCATGGCTGAAACCTGTGAGGAAGAGGAGAATTTGAAGGAGAAGGCATTCGAGCTCGAGAAGAAGATTGAACCACGTTTGCTCCAGAGCTTCAAGCGCATCCGTAATGGTGCCCGCAACGGTTTGGGTATCGTTTACGTGCAGCGTGATGCATGTGGCGGTTGCTTCAACAAGATTCCACCTCAGCGCCAGCTCGACATCAAGATGCACAAGAAGATTATCCCTTGTGAGTATTGCGGCCGTATCCTCATCGACCCGGAATTGGCTGGTGTTAAGATTGAGGCTCCTAAGACAGAGGAGAAGCCAAAGCGCAAGCGCGCTATCCGCAGAAGAAAGACTGAGGATGAGGATTAATCTTACTCCTCTCTCCGCTCTTTTCGGATGATAATCTTCTGATAAAGATACGATAAGATACAATGAAGGCTCGCCAAAATTGCTTGGCGAGCCTTTATTTTTTTTCGTTTTCAGGCAGCTAGGACAATCTGTCTTAACTCCTTTAATCCTAATCTGGAACTTTTAATCCTAATCTGGAACCTAGAGTCCTCTAGCCTTGTAAATGCGGTCTTTGGCGTCGTTGATTTCCTGGAATTTCTTCTCGGCTGCACGGCGCACATCTTCGCCCAGTGCTGCTACCTTGTCAGGATGATGCTTGAGCGCCATCTTGCGGTAAGCGGCCTTCACCTCATCGTTTGAGGCGTCAGGACTGATGCCCAGAACACGGTAGGCATTATCCAGACTGCCTGTTGAAGAAGCCCCGCTCTCCAGGTTCAGCATCTGGTCTACATCCTCGGCAGAAAGCCCCATGTGGATGGCTATCTCCTTGAGCGCCTGAATCTCCTGAGGATTCACAATTCCATCGGCCTGGGCAATCATGACGAGGAAATTGAGCAACTGCAGGCGCTGCTCATACATCATGTTGGCACGTATCTGATGACAGCTGTCCTGTATCACCGAACGGTACTGCTGCATGCCCATCTGCTTCTGCTGTTCGAAGAGTTTGAGGAGAATTTCCTCGCCCTGCTGACTGGCTGCCTCGCCGAAATTCTGACGCAGGAAGCGGCGCACCATCTCCATCTCGGAATGCATGATTTTGCCATCTGCATTGATGATGTAGGAACTGAGCACCAGCAGCGAGAACATGAAGGAGTTTCGCTCTCCCTCATAGCTCTGCTGGCGGCTGTAGCCCTGGTTGCCGAAACCCTGGCGGCCGTTGTGCTGCTGGCCGCTGTAGGCATCGTAGGCGTTGTTGTAATGGTGGTCGCCGTCGCGGTTTACCGCATCCAGTCCATGCTCAAAGAGGGAACCGAGGGCATAGCCTGCCAGGGCTCCCAGCGGACCGGCTGTGATGAAACCGAGCACACCACCTATCCATTTACCTGCTGCCATCTTTTAGTTGTTGAAATAGTAGAGGAAAGAAGCGATGCCTGAGAGGGCTGGCTTGCGCTGACCTTCTATTTCGATGTCAAACTTGATGCTGGTCTTGCAGATGCCACGGATGTTCTGGATGTCGTGGAGAGTGGCTACCAGGCGCACGCGTGAACCGGTGATGACTGGCTGACCGAACTTCATCTTGTCCATGCCGTAGTTTACGAGCATCTTGAGGTTGTTTACCTCGATAATCTGCTGCCAGAGGTATGGGAGTACTGAGAGGGTGAGGTAACCGTGAGCGATGGTGCTGTGGTAAGGGCTCTCTACCTTGGCGCGCTCTACGTCTACGTGGATCCACTGTGGGTCGAGTGTAGCGTCTGCAAACTTGTTGATACGGTCCTGGTCAATCTGCAACCAGTCTGATTCTCCTAACTTCTCACCGAGGTGAGATGCAAATTCCTCGTAGGAATTGATTACTAATTTTGCCATTTCTTATTTTTCTCTTTATTATAAATATTATTGTTTTCCTATTTTCCGTCTTCAGCTTCCAGCTTCCAACTATTAACTATAAACTTTTAACTCAATTCAGTCTCTTCTGAAAATATCGCGGGTGTAAACCTTTTCTGCCACATCATCCAGACACTTGTCATACCGGTTGGCGATGATGGCCTGGCTCTGCTGCTTGAAGGCATCCAGGTTGTTTACGATGCGGCTTCCGAAGAAGGTGGTTCCGTCTTTCAGCGTAGGCTCGTAGATGATAACCTGCGCGCCCTTTGCCTTGATGCGCTTCATCACGCCCTGTATGCTGCTCTGGCGGAAGTTGTCGCTGTTGCTCTTCATTGTGAGCCGGTATACGCCGATGGTGCAAGGCTTCTCTTCCTCCTCGCTGAAGTTGTTCTGGTTGGCATAATCGTAGTAGCCAGCCATGTTCAGCACGCGGTCGGCGATGAAATCCTTGCGGGTGCGGTTGCTCTCCACAATCGCCTGAATCAGGTTCTCAGGCACATCAGCATAGTTGGCGAGCAGCTGCTTGGTATCTTTCGGCAGACAGTAGCCGCCGTATCCGAAGGAAGGGTTGTTGTAGAAGGTGCCGATGCGAGGGTCCAAACCCACTCCGTCGATAATTGCCTTAGAGTCGAGGCCCTTCATTTCGGCGTAGGTATCCAGCTCGTTGAAGTAGCTCACGCGCAGGGCGAGGTAGGTGTTGGCGAAGAGTTTCACCGCCTCTGCCTCGGTAAGTCCCATGAACAGGGTTTCTATGTCTTGCTTGATGGCTCCCTCTTTCAGCAGTTCTGCAAAGGTGCGGGCTGCCTGGTCCAGTCGCTCGTCACCATTCGGTCTGCCCACGATGATGCGGCTCGGGTAGAGGTTGTCGTAGAGTGCCTTGCTCTCGCGCAGAAATTCAGGAGCGAAGATGATGTTCTTGCTGCCCGTCTTCTGGCGGATGCTTTCGGTGTAGCCTACCGGAATGGTGCTCTTGATGACCATGATGGCATCGGGATTCACCTGCATCACCAGACGGATGACTTCTTCTACGTGCGAGGTGTCGAAGTAGTTTTTCACCGGATCATAGTTGGTTGGTGTGGCAATCACTACGAAGTCGGCATCCTTATAGGCTTCTTCTCCATCGGTTGTGGCTTTGAGGTTGAGTTCCTTTTCAGCCAGATATTTCTCTATGTATTCGTCCTGGATAGGCGAGCGGCGCGAGTTGATGAGCTCCACCTTTTCGGGTACCACGTCTACTGCCACCACCTCATGATGCTGGCTCAGCAGGGTAGCGATGCTCAGGCCTACATATCCTGTTCCGGCTACGGCGATTTTTATCTTTTTATTCTCCATTTCTTTCTGTTCTTTTAGGCAGTCTATACCTTAATATATATATTAGATGCAAAGATAGTATAAAAGGAGGAGACTACAAAATGAAAATGTTTTTTTTATTAAAAAATAACGCGAGAAGGGGGATGGGAGGAAAAGGAGTGCTCAAAAAGGGAGAGAAAAAGGGGCAGAAAAAGGCCTCCAAAATTCGCGAATTCTAAAACGGATGGCCGGTTGGGCGGAAATTCGCAAATTTTGAAGGCTGGGGAACTCTGTTTAAAAACTTCCGGACTATCCCCCGACGCTCTCATAATGTCAATAAATCGGAATAATCGGGAATGGTCTCTAAAAATACATATTTTTTACTTTCATAATCCATCTTGCAGATGTAATGCTCCAGCCCGTTGCTCACCACCAGAAAGTCGACATGGAGCAGAAGATTGTAAACCGAAATCTGGTCGAATACTTTCTGCGTGATGGGGATGTGAGGGGCTTTGTACTCGATGATCATGCGGGGCTGCAACTCACGGGAGTAGAGCACACTGTCGGCGCGCAGCACCTTGTCGCCACATTTCAGCTGGATTTCGTTGGCGAGCAGAGAGGCAGGATACCCCTTGTGCTCGATGAGAAAATGAACGAAATGCTGGCGCACCCACTCTTCGGGAGTGAGCGTGATGAACTTCCGGCGCAGCACATCCAGTATCTGGGGATGCTGTTTTGAGCCCGAAACCTTGATGTCGAAAGATGGCAAATTTAAGCGAATCATTTTTCTGTACCTTATTATATATCTGTCTCTTATACACATCTCCGAGCCC
>ENA-OZKD01000453-OZKD01000453.1-human-gut-metagenome-genome-assembly--contig:-NODE-453-length-12748-cov-4.028914_pt1 | contig 12748 bp, 9 predicted proteins | sample MGYA00244819_ERZ653749 | MGnify/ENA primary metagenome ERZ653749 (study PRJEB26926, sample SAMN06165329) | human gut metagenome | biome: ENVO:00009003; feature: ENVO:2100002; material: ENVO:00002003... | reverse complement strand
ACGAGATCCTGAGATGTCTCGTGGGCTCGGAGATGTGTATAAGAGACAGTCACCCATCGTTTCGTAAAAATGGAATTCCTACGCACCTGGACTCCTTCCCTCCGACATGCGGAAGTGTCGCGGACGCGCGCCCCGCAGCATGGGCGAACGCATCAAACGGGGGGGGTGTTCGGTACATTCCGTACAATTGGCCCACCCGTTACCAAGGGGTCAACTGGTAGTAACCAGATAGCCACCTATAAGGTTGAACCAGCATACGTGAGCAGTTGCGCAAATTAAGTTTGGAATTCTCCCAGCGGTATAAAAATGAACGTAAATGGCGAAGTGGGTCTAATCAACCATACCAATTGGTTCTCCAGCCAGATACCACTTAAGCATAGTTTTACTGTTTAACTGGTATTACATAACCAATACCTTTCCTCGGAAAACGGGCTTCGCGAATTATCCTGAGGGAAAGTCGTAGCCGCCACCCCGCGACCCACCGGGAATATCCATGACGCACGGTGGCTGATTTGATTTGAAATAGGAGGTTGTTGGAGGGTGGTGGACAGTTAGTTCAGATACGTATATTTTGGCGGTGCTAATTGGCGCTAACAAACTGGTTTTAAGTCGCTTTAGATCTAATAATAGGTCTTTCTCGCTATTGCCCGCGCGGCCTTGTCGGTCCAGACTATCAAAAATAGCTCAATTGTGCCCAAATTGGCCTCCACACGTCCTCTGAAAAATACGTATCTGAACTAACTGTCCAAGAGGAATGTCCACAGATAGAAAAAGGCTCTGGCGGACCTCCGAATCACCAGAGCCTTTCAAAACTCGCACACCTGAAGCACATCGCTGCATTCCTGTTTTCGCCCATGAAGTTAGAGAGCCTCTTCCGCCCACTTCTCGAAATCAATCGCACGCCTTTGGGCGGTTCGGTACGCTTCCATGTCTTCACGAGCGCCTACCACTACGATGGCCATTTTTCCTTTGATTTTAATGAGGCGGTACACAATCCGAATGCCACTTCCCCTGAGCTTGATTTTCATGAAGCCCGTCAAATCCGTGCCTGCCTTGTTTCCAAGAGGCTTGCCGAATCCGCCTTCGTTCTGCGGCAATGGGTTCGTTCTGATTCTTTCTATAGCCTTAAACACGTGTTTTCGCTGGGAACCATCGAGACGCTTGAGATCCTTGAGAGTATCCGGGTAGAAAGCGACTTCGTACCCGCTCATTCAAACTCGACCTCATCCATCTGATCGAGTTCGTCCTGGCCCACACCCAACTCTGCCATAACATCAGATAGGGAAACGAGTTCATCATCGCTTGTCGCAGCCGTCCTCTTAAGGGCCAACGTCAACAAGGCGAGGTCCTCCTCCGCCTGCTTAGCCTCTCGGTATTCATCGGGCGTCACGATAACGAACGCCGGCTTGTTGTGTTTCAAAACTACAACCGGGTTGTCGTTGCTCACTCTCGAAAACGCAGCGGGACCCTTACCGTGACTGAAATCGCTGATGGGAACAAGATTGTCGAGCATCTTTAAAGCAGGCATCGAGACCTCCAAATATAAAGTCTTTTATGCATTCATTTTAGCATGCAGAAAATACCAGCAATCACGGAATAGTGGCACGGACGAGGCATCGCTTTCCACCAACCGTTGATCATCGACCGAGCAAAATGTCCCGCCAAGAGATCGAGCGAGGATTCCGTCCCTCGAAGAGGGCCGTATTGGCCTCCTCGCGGGACGGAATCCTCGCTCGTTCGTTCCAGCCCGCGTCATCGCGTGCTAGACGGCCAGCTCGCCTGATTCACCCATAAGCCATCGTGCCAGGTCGACGACCTTGATGCCATCCCAATCAGTCGTTTCGTGCCCTGTTCGGGCGATGACGCACTTGGGATAGGCGTCTCGAATCCGTCGCAGCGGATCAAGCTCACGCTCAAGCGTCGCTTCTTGGGAAATGTCGTCACTCACCTGGATATAGACACGGCGGTCACGCCTGATGGCGACAAAGTCTACTTCCTTTTGGTAGAGAACGCCCACGTAGACTTCCCATCCGCGGCGCATAAGCTCGATTGCCACCATATTCTCGTAAACATGGCCAAAATCGAGCTTTTTCGTACCAAGCGCGGCGTAGCGAAACGAGTGGTCGGCCAGGTAGTATTTATCTCCCGTCGACAGGTATTTCTTTCCTGAGACGTCAAAGCGACGAAACCGGTAGAACGCAAACGCATCACACAGGTAGTCGATATACACAGCCAGCGTCTTGTCGCTTATCTTAAGGTTCGCTCGTGACAGCTCAGCCGCCATCCCCTTGAGAGAAGAGATGTTTCCGACGTTATCCATCAGGAACTCGCAGGAACGTTTAAGCTGCTCCGCATTACGTATACGATATTTTTGTCTGATGTCGCGCAGGATAAGAGTTTCAAGCACATCCGAGATGTATGAGAAACGCATCCTTTCGTCCTGGTAGATATAGGAACCCGGCATTCCTCCCTCGCGGACATAGCGAGCAAGGGCCTCGGCTGGAGAAGTGATCTCTTGATACGCCGAGAACTCCGCAAGTGAAAACGGAAAGACCTCGATCTCCACCGTTCTTCCCGTGAACAACGTCGAGAGGTCGCTTGAGAGAAGAAAGGCATTCGACCCCGTGATGTAAATGTCATATTTCTCTGACGCATGAAGACTGTTGATAGCCCGCTCGAACCCTTCACACATCTGGACCTCGTCGATCATGACGATATTCCGGCAACCCTCGATATAATGCTTTTCCACATATGTATGCAGCGCATGGTATTCCGCCAACGGCTCGAACTCAAGTAGATTGAAGTTGACGTGTATGACGTTGGCCGAGGGGTCGTTTGAACGAAGTTGGCTGGCAAACGCCTCAAGCAATTTCGATTTTCCGCATCGCCTGATTCCGGTAATCACCTTGATGTCTGGCGAACCCGCCACCTTGGAGAGCTTATCCATATAGAACGGTCGATTAATAAGTCTCATGGCAATCCACTTCGCAAAATTAAGATTAACTGAAAAACGCGAAGTACAATATATCATCTACTTCGCGTTTTTGAGAAATCCTAGATTTCGCGTAATTATATTCGCCAAGCTATCGCAAACCCGACACGGGTGAGATCTCCGCCTGATTGACCCTGCGCAGCAGTCCGAAGCGAAAGACGCGAGTCCTCAGACCGCTCCGGTAAAGTGAGGGCCGCGACGGTTACCGCGGCCCTCTTGGGAAACGTGTGCGATTGTCAATCGCTCGCGCTAGTCTTCCTTGCGGCGGAAACGAGCAAGGAAGACTCCGATTGCGGCGATCGCGGCACCCAGGCCGCCGATCGCGGCGACGGTCGCCACCGTTTGATCACCGGTGCTCGCAAGTGAGTTAGCGGACTTGCCACCCTGAGCCTTGTCACCAGCGGGCTTTCCCGCCTGGGCGCCATCGTTCGAACCGCCGGATGTCTGCCCACCGTTGCCGGAACCCTGATTGCCACCGGACGCACAAAGCCCCTTCTGCAGCACACGGTGCAGCCGAGTCACCGCAGACCGGGGCGGGAGGCGGACCTTTCTCTCGGAAAACTTCGCGAAGCCCAGTTTCCGAGAGAAAGCGTCCGATCCCGCCCCGGGCGACGGGATGAGTCTTACACCGTGTACTGCGGCAGGTCCTGCAGGGCGATGACGTCCATGCCCATGTCGTTGGCGCTGCCGTGACCCTGCTGGTCCTCGCGCACAGCCTCGATGGCGCTCACGTACGTATTGGCAGCAGACATCGCGGTCACGCAGGTCACGCCGCGGCGCACGGCCTCGGTGCGCAGCAGATAGCCGTCGCCGCGCGAACCCGGACCGTACGGCGTGTTGATAATCACTGCGATCTTGCCGTCGGCGATCAGGTCGCCGATGTTGGGACGCTCGCCATCGTGCGGGCCGCTGATCTTCTCCACGATCCCGCACGTCACGTTGCCGCCGCGCAGCACGCGCGCCGTGCCCTCGGTGGAGCAGATGTCGAAGCCCAGGTAGCGCAGGATGCGCGCGACCGAAAGGATGTGACGCTTGTCGCGATCGCACACACTGATGAACACCTTGCCGCTGCTGGGATCGGGCAGCTTGTAGTCGATCGCCAGCTGCGTCTTGGCGTATGCCTCGGGATAGCTCTTGGCGATACCCATGACCTCGCCCGTCGACTTCATCTCGGGCCCCAGGATAACGTCGGCTCCCGGGAAACGGCCCCAGGGCATAACGGCTTCCTTCATGCAGAACCAGTCCAGCTGACGCTCGTCGCTCGGCAGGCCCAGGCTGGCGATGGAATCGCCCGCCATGATACGCGCCGCGCACTTGGCCAGCGGCACGCCGGTGGCCTTTGAGATAAACGGGACGGTACGGCTTGCGCGCGGGTTGGCCTCGATCACGTAAACGGTCTCGCCCTTGATGGCGTACTGCACGTTAACCAGGCCGCGGACTCCCAGCGCCATCGCGATGCGGCGCGTGGTCTCGCGGAGCTTCGCCTGCAGGCTCTCGCTAAAGCTGAACGGCGGAATGCAGGTCGCGGAGTCGCCGGAGTGAATACCGGCCTCCTCGATATGCTCCAGAATGCCGCCGATGTAGACCTCTTCGCCATCGCACAGGGCGTCGACATCGGACTCGATCGCACCCTCCAGGAAGCGATCGAGGTACACCGGGTAGTCGGGGCTAATGCGCGCGGCCTCGGCCATGTAATCGCGCAGATGCTCGGCATCGTAGGCGATCATCATGCCGCGGCCGCCCAGCACGTAGCTCGGACGCACCAGCAGCGGGTAGCCGATGTGCGCGGCAACGGCCTCGGCCTCCTCAAACGAGGTGGCCTGGCCCGCCGGCGGGTACATGATGCCCAGCTTGTCGAGCAGAGCGGCGAAGCGCTCGCGGTCCTCGGCAAAGTCGATGGCATCGGGCTTGGTGCCCATGATGTTCACGCCGCTCTCCTCGAGCATGCGCGCCAGCTTAAGCGGGGTCTGGCCGCCGAGCGTCACCACGACGCCATCGGGGCGCTCAACGTCGATAACGTCCATGACGTCCTCGTAGGTGAGCGGCTCAAAGTACAGGCGGTCGGACGTGTCGTAGTCGGTCGAAACGGTCTCGGGGTTGCAGTTGACCATGATGGTCTCGAAGCCGCGGGCCGCCAGCGCATAGCTCGCATGCACGCAGCAGTAATCGAACTCGATGCCCTGGCCAATACGGTTGGGGCCGGCGCCCAGGATCATCGCCTTGGGCTTGTCCGCCGGCGTGGTCTCGTCGGGAGCCACGCACTTCTTGGCATCCGGACTCGTGCGGTAGATGTTCTCGTACGTCTTGTAGTGGTACTCCGTGGCGCTCGAGAACTCCGCAGCGCAGGTATCGACCGTCTTCATGCTGGGAACCACGCCCAGACCCTTGCGATAGGCGCGCACAAAGCGCTCGTCCGAGCCGGTCAGCGCGGCGATCTCGGCGTCGCTCGTGCCGTACTGCTTGAGCAGGCGCATCGCGTCGGCGTCGATATCCTCCACACGCAGGCCGCGGATGCTCTCCTGGACCTGCACCATGTCGTTGATGCGGTTGAGGTACCACGGGTCGATGCCGCAGGTGGCATGGATGCGAGCGATGTCCCAGCCACGGCGCAGGGCCTCGACCACAAAGAAGATGCGGTGCTCGGTCGGCGTGGCCACGGCTTGAGCGAGCTCGTCGTCGCTCAGCTTATCGGCACCCTCCTTGCCACCGGCGCAGATACCCTGGTGACCGTCCTCCAGCGAGCGCATGGCCTTGCCAAAGGCCTCCTCAAAGGTGCGGCCGATCGCCATGATCTCGCCCACGGCCTTCATGCGCGTGGTGAGCGTGGGGTCGGTTCCCTTGAACTTCTCGAAGGCAAAGCGCGGCACCTTGACCACACAGTAGTCGATTGTGGGCTCAAAGCAAGCGGGCGTAGCCTTGGTGATGTCGTTGACGATCTCGTCGAGCGTGTAGCCCACAGCCAGACGCGCGGCGGCCTTGGCGATGGGAAAACCCGTGGCCTTGGAAGCGAGGGCGGACGAGCGGCTCACGCGCGGGTTCATCTCGATGACGATCAGGCGGCCGGTCTGGGGGTTCACGGCAAACTGCACGTTGGAGCCACCGGTCTCGACGCCGATCTTCTCCAAGATGGCGAGCGAGGCCACACGCATGCGCTGATACTCAAGGTCGGAGAGGGTTTGCGCCGGCGCCACGGTGATGGAGTCGCCGGTATGCACACCCATGGGGTCGAGGTTCTCGATGGAGCACACGATGATGCCGTTGCCGGCGTGGTCACGCATGACCTCCATCTCATACTCTTTCCAGCCCTCGATGGACTCCTCGACCAGCACCTCGTGGGCAGGCGAGAGCTCCAGGCCCTGGCTCACGATGGAGACGAGCTCCTCGTGAGTATGCGCGATGCCACCACCGGCGCCGCCGAGGGTAAAGCTCGGACGCAGCACGCAGGGATATCCCACGCGCTCGGCGATGGCCTCGGCGTCGGCCACGCTGTAGGCATAGCCCGAGCGCGCGACCTCCAGGCCGATCTCGGCCATGGCCTCGTTAAAGAGCTTGCGGTCCTCGCCGCGCTCGATGGCGGCCAGGTCGCAGCCGATCATCTCGACGCCGTACTTGTCGAGCGTACCGTCTTTCGCCAGCTCGACGGCGGCGTTCAGACCGGTCTGGCCGCCCATCGTGGGCAGCAGCGCGTCCGGGCGCTCTTTCTTGATTACGCGCTCGATAAATTCGGCGGTGATGGGCTCGACATAGGTGCGGTCGGCAAGACCCGGGTCGGTCATGATGGTCGCCGGGTTGGAGTTGACCAGGATGACCTCAAAGCCATCCTCCTTGAGCACCTTGCAGGCCTGGGCGCCGGAGTAGTCAAACTCGCAGGCCTGGCCGATAACGATGGGGCCCGAGCCAATGACGAGGATGCGCTTGATGTCAGTACGTTTAGGCATGTTAGTTCTCCTCGGTCTCAGTCTCGGCGAAATTCCAGCCAGCCAGGCGGTCCTTCGCGGTGTCGATGTCCAGGTAGTTCTCCTCGCCGTCCATGAGTCGCGTAAAGGCGGTAAAGAGATAGTGGGCATCGGTGGGGCCAGGCGAGGCCTCGGGGTGATACTGGACCGAGAAGCACGGGGCGTCGAGCAGCTGGATGCCCTCGGCGGTGCCGTCGTTGAGGTTCACATGTGTTAGGCGAATGCGGCCAAAGCGCTCGTTCATCACGACCGGCGCGATTCCGCGGCGCACCCAGACGCGCAGATCTCCATCGGCCGCATGCTCGGTCTCGCCGCCGGAAAGCTCGGGGACAAGCTTGCCCAAGCTGGGGAACAGCAGGCCAAAGCCATGGTTTTGTGCGGTAATCTCCACGCGACGGCTTACCAGGTTCATGACCGGCTGGTTGCCACCGCGGTGACCGAACTTAAGCTTTTCCATCTGGGCGCCGCAGGCCAGGCTGATCATCTGGTGACCAAGGCAAATACCAAAGACCGGCACCTTGCCGATCTGCTGCTGCACCTGCTCGTAGGTCTCCACCACGGCGTCGGGGTCGCCGGGGCCATTGGACAAAAAGACGCCGTCGGGATTCATGTCGAGCACCTCACTCGCTGGCGTATCCCACGGCACGACAGTAAGGTCGCAGCCGGCGCGGACGAGGCCCTCCAGAATGCCGCGCTTGACGCCGCAGTCGTAGGCGACCACTTTGTGACGGGCAGGAGCGGCAACCGCAAGTGCAAAGTCATGCGTGGCAGGCAGGTCGGCGGCCACAAACTCGTGAGGCGCGGGGCAACTTACGGTCTTCACCAGGTTCTCGCCTACCAGCGTGGGCGCTGCGGCCAGACGCTCGGCAAGCTCGTCGACGTCGAAGATCTCGGTCGAGATAATGCCCATCTTGGAACCATTGTCGCGCAGATGGCGCACCAGAGCGCGGGTGTCGACACCCTCGATAGCGACGATGCCGTGAGCGCGCAGGTACTCCGGCACGCTGACGGCCGAGCGCCAGTTAGAAGGCGTGGCGCACATGTCGCGAACGATCATGCCGCGCATAGCCGGAGCGCTCGCAGGGCGCACGTCGTCGCCGGGGAAGGCCGACTGGACGTCGGTCTCGTCGATACCGTAGTTGCCGATCTGCGGATAGGTCATGGTTACGATTTGGCCGGCATAACTCGGGTCGGTCATGACCTCAAAGTAGCCCTCGAGCGAGGTGTTGAAGCAGACTTCGCCGGTCGCGGTGCCCGCGGCGCCGCATGCACGTCCATAAAAAATGGTCCCATCCTCAAGATACAGGATGCAGGGACCGCAGGTGCCCTTGCTGGTTTTGGCCAGCATACGCTGGCAAAGCTCGCTGGGCGCGAAGGTGCGGGCGGCAGCGCCCGCGGTATGGTTGTTCGCCATAATTCTCCTTCCCGGTCTCACAGGACCGGCTTAAAGGTGTGTAGTTAGGCCTCGCGGTATTGTAACCGCAAGCATGCCTCATGGCGTTAATTTCATCGAAATGTTTACGAAATGATAATTATGACTTTCTATGCATAATGATTTCTCTGGGACGGGGATTAAAAAATCATCCCGCGGGGCTTGTGGCTCACGCGGGATGATGGCGTCTTACTTTTTCTTGTCCTGCTCCAGCAGTTCGGACGGTGTGCGATCGGGCTTGCCGCCACGGAAAATCTCGCGGCCATGCAGACGATGCTCCAGATCGCGCTCGGCTTTTTCCTCGTCAATCTTGGTCTGGCTCACCACCGGGTCCTCAATCAACGACGACACCGAGTTCACCTGCTTCTGAATGCGCTCGGCGATGGTGTCATCCATACTCACGATGCGCATCTTCCAGTCGATACTCGTGGCGTTGGATGAGCTCTTGGTCCACACGAACGTCAAAATGGCGCTCTGGTGGCCGCGCGCGGGGAACATGCCAAAGAAGGAATCGTGCTGAATGTTGCTATCCTCGTCGATATAGGCGTGAACGTTATACACCACGCGGTCGATCTTATCGTTGAGCAACGCGTTGGTCGCAAGCGCCGCGGCCTGAATCTGCCCGTTGGACAGCAGCTCGAGCTCGTTGGCAGAAGACGTGTCCAACACCGTCACCTCGACCGTGCCCGTGCGTTCATCGGCTTCATCGACGGTAAAGTCGAGCGGGAACTGCGTAAAGCCGTTGCCCCATTCAAGTCCACCCTTGAGCGCGGTCGAAACGGTATCGACCGAAACGCTCTCGGACAGGTTGGCGGTGTTCAGACGACGCATCACGCCGTAGCCAATCTGCATGCCCACGATCAGCACCAAAATACCGATGACCACGGCCATCGCGGTCTTCGTAATGGTATGGCTCACCTGCGAGCCCGAAGGATCGTCCTCGGACAGCGGGTCGATATGTTTTGCCTGGCTCGCGCGGTCCTCGCTGCGCAGCTGCGCTAGCGCCGCTTTGTCACCGCGCTTGGCCGCAGCCCCCTTCTCACGCATGCGCTCGGTACGCTTTTTGGCGAGCGTGGGATCCAAGACGCCGGATGCATCGATTTCGGAGAATAACTCCGTCACTTCTTCCGGAGTCAAAGGGTTCTTGTCAGCCATAAACTTCCTGTCATATCAATCAGTCGAGCTCGTGCGCACGCGCACCTTCGAACTGCATTCGATAGTAACGGGCATAGGTGCCGCCACGGGCGAGAAGCTCCTCGTGCGTGCCACGCTCCACAACGCGACCATGCTCAACGGTCGCAATCTCATCGGCATGCTTAATGGTAGAAAGGCGGTGGGCGATGATAATCGTGGTGCGGCCGCGTGCCAGCTCTTCGAGCGACGCCTGCACCGCCTCCTCGCTCTCGTTATCCAAAGCACTCGTCGCCTCGTCCAAAATCAGGATCTTGGGGTTCTTGAGAAACACGCGCGCGATAGCAACGCGCTGCTTCTGTCCGCCCGAAAGACGGCTGCCGCGCTCGCCTACCACGGTGTCGTAGCCCTGCGGAAGCGATTCGATAAAGGTATCGATATTGGCGCGGCGGGCCGCCTCGGCGATCTCTTCTGCCGTAGCACCCGGCTTGCCGTAGGCGATGTTCTCGCCGATTGTTCCGTCAAACAGGTAGACATCCTGCTGCACCAGGCCGATGGCACGACGCAGGCTCTGCTGCGTCACATCGCGCACATCCTGGCCGTCGATGCTAATGGAGCCGGCAGCCACGTCATAAAAGCGCGGCAGCAGCGAACAGGTCGTGGACTTGCCACCGCCCGAAGGGCCAACCAAAGCGATGGTCTGCCCGGGCTTGATGGACAGATCCATATGGTCGATAACGGGATGCTCGTCGGCATCGCCCTCGCCCAGCTCGACATCCTCGTAGTTAAAGCACACGTCGTGATACTCCACGGCGCCGGCAGTCACCTGCAGATCCGTAGCGCCCGGCTTGTCCTGGATATCCGGCGCGGTCGAGAGCACCTCGTCCATACGCTTAAAGCCGGCGATGGCCTTCTGATACGTTTCGGCCGAATTGACGAGCGTCTCGAGCGGCGTGCAGAACAGCGAAATATAGAGTGCAAAGGTCGCCATATCGACCGCCTGCAGCTGTCCCTGGGCGACCAGCCAGCCGCCCAGCAGCACCACGATCACATAGAGCACACCCGAGAGCAGGCCATACGTCGCGGTATAGACGCCCATGGCGTGATACATGTTCTCCTTGGACGAAAGATAGCGATTGTTGGAGGCGCGGAACTTGAAACGTTCGGTCTCCTCATTGGCAAAGCTCTTGACCACGCGCATGCCCGCCAGCGAATCCTGCAGCTGCGCATTGATGCCGCTGATCTTCTTGCGGTTGTCGCTAAAGACCTCGCGCATACGCATGTTTTGCCAAAACATGATGACCGCAAACGCCGCCGTCACCACGGCCATGGCGAGCGCCAGCACCGGGGCGATGGTAAAGAGGATCACAAACGAGCCGATAATCTCGATACCGCAGATGATGATCCACTCGGGTACGTGATGCGCCGCCTCGCAGATATCGAACAGGTCGTTGACCACGCGGCTCATCATGTCGCCCGAGCTGTTGCGGTCGAAGTACGCAAAGCTAAAGCGCTCGTACTGGTCAAACAGGTCCTCGCGCATTTTGGACTCCATGCGCGCGCCCATCACGTGGCCCCAATAGCTCACAAAGTATCGGCAGGCGCAGCGGATGACATACATCAGCACCAAGCCCACCGCGATCATGCCGAGCGCCTGCATAATGGCAGCCTGACCCTGGGTAAAGAGCCCACCGGTCAAATTGCGCAGGATAATGGGGAACGCCAGGTCAATGGCGGCAAGCACCAGAGCACAAACAGTATCAGCAACAAAAAGCCCCATCTGGGGCTTGTAATACGAAAGAAACCTCTTCAGCATGTGATCCTCAAAGAAATATCAGCAACGTAAGGCCCTGGGACAAAGCAATCAGTAGTACTTGTCCCAGGGCTATCCCCACTCGTTAAAGCTCCGCGCCCCCAAGGCGGTGCGCGATGCTGTCGCAGGCAAGCGCGCCTACGACGGTCTTGGCGTCTTCGATCTTGCCGTCGAGCACGGCGTCGATCAGCTCGTGCAGCGGCACCAGGTCCACGTTGACAAACTCGTCATCATCGGGGTTGGGCGCATCAAACTCGAGCTTGGTAGCCAAGTAAATGTGGATGATCTCATCGCAATAACCGCAGGACGTGACAATCGACGTCAAAAAGCGAATACGACCGGCCCTAAAGCCCGTCTCCTCATGCAGTTCGCGCTTGGCGCAATCGAGCGGGTCCTCGCCCGGATCGAGCTTGCCGGCAGGAATCTCGACCGTCACGCGGTCGATGGCGGTGCGGTACTGACGCACCAGTACGATCTTGCCGCTCTCGGTCAGTGCCACAACGGCCGCCGCACCCGGATGGCGAACGATATCGCGGGCGCTGCGGTGACCGTTGGGCAGTTCAACCTCAAGACGGTGGACGTCGAGGATCTTGCCCTTCCAGGCGCACTCCTCCGAAAGAATCTTCTCGTGCAGCTCGACATCGTGCGGGTCGTCGTCGCCCAGCACCAGCGCCGGCTCGTCAGCGACCTCGCCACCAGGCTCGCCCTCGGCGTGCCCATACATGCGGCTGTCCTCTTCGACGATCTGCGCGTCCACGAGCTCTTCGTTCTTCTCGTCCATCCGTCTCATCCCTCTCGGACTTTAGGCATCCCAGGCGTCGCGGCCACGCAGCGCGCGCAGGCCGATGTCATGACGCAGGGTCTTGCCCTCAAAATCAATCTTCTCGCAGGCCTCGTAGGCAAGGTTGCGAGCGTTCTCGAACGTGTCGCCCAGCGCGGTCACGGCAAGCACACGACCGCCGTTGGTCACGAGCTGACCGTCCACCACGGCAGTTCCCGCATGGTACACGGTCACGTTCTCCATGGCCTCGGCGTCGGCGATGCCGGTGATGACTTTGCCCTTCTCGTAGCTGCCGGGATAGCCCGCGCACGTCCGCACGCCCGCGCAGGAGTACATGCCGAACTTCAGTCCCTTGCTGTGAACGTAGTCGGCAACCGCCTTCATGCCGTGCGGGAATTTCTCCGGGTCAGGCACGATGCGGCCGTCTTTGCCGCGCTCGCGCAGGCTCCAGCAGTCGTCGATAACCAGATATTCATACCCCGCCTCGCGGTAGCCCTGCGAAGCCATCAGGTCAGCCATTTCAAGAATCAACTGTTCGTTGATTTGCCAGCCGAACGTGTTCCAAGAGTTCCAGCCCATCGGGGGCAACTGTGCAAGCGGCATAAATTCTGTCTCTTATACACATCTGACGCTGCCGACGATA
>ENA-OZKD01000443-OZKD01000443.1-human-gut-metagenome-genome-assembly--contig:-NODE-443-length-12862-cov-3.900445_pt1 | contig 12862 bp, 9 predicted proteins | sample MGYA00244819_ERZ653749 | MGnify/ENA primary metagenome ERZ653749 (study PRJEB26926, sample SAMN06165329) | human gut metagenome | biome: ENVO:00009003; feature: ENVO:2100002; material: ENVO:00002003... | reverse complement strand
GTGTAGGCAAAGTAGGTCTTTTCTTTGCAGTTGATCTCGTAGAGCGGCGACTCGGCGATATACACGTAGCCTTCGTCGATAAGCGTGGGCACCAGGCGATAGAGCATGGTGAGCACGAGCGTGCGGATGTGATAACCGTCGACGTCGGCGTCCGTACAGATGATGACCTTGTTCCAGTTGAGGTTGTCCAGGTCAAAGGCGCCAAGGTTCTTGATGCGCTTGTCCTTGATCTCCACACCGCAGCCCAGTACGCGCATGAGGTCCATGATGATGTCGGACTTAAAGATGCGCGGGTAGTCCTCCTTTAGGCAGTTGAGGATTTTGCCTCGGACGGGCATAACACCCTGGAACTCGGCATCGCGCGAGGTGCGAATGGCACCTGCTGCCGAGTCGCCCTCTACGATGTAGATCTCGCGGCGGCTCTTGTCCTTGGAGCGGCAGTCGATGAACTTCTGCACGCGGTTGGCCATGTCGGTCTTCTGCTGCAGGTTGGTTTTGATGCTCTGGCGCGTCTTCTCGGCATTCTCGCGCGAGCGCTTGTTGATGAGCACCTGCTCCATGATCTTGTTGGCGGCATCTTTGTTCTCGATCAAGTAGGTCGAGAGGCGCTCCTTAAAGAAGGCAGTCATGGCTTGCTGGATAAAGCGGTTATTGATGGCCTTTTTGGTCTGGTTCTCGTAGGACGTCTGGGTGGAGAAGCAGTTGGTCACCAGTACCAGGCAGTCCTGGACGTCCTGCCACTTAATGCCGCTCTCGTTTTTGTTGTACTTGCCCTGTTGCTTGATGTAGGCATCGATGGCGCTGGTCAGAGCACTGCGGGCAGCCTTCTCGGGCGAGCCGCCGTTTTCGAGCCACGATGAGTTGTGGTAGTACTCCTGCATCATGAAAGTGCGCGAGAAGCACATGCAAGCAGTGATTTTTACGTTGTAGTCGGGCAGGTCCTCGCGATCGCGACCGCGACGGTCGGCCTCGATAAAGAAGGGCTCGGTAAGGTAGTCGGTACCGACCTTCTCGAGCACGTAGTCCTCGATGCCCTTGGGGTAGCAAAAATCCTCTTCGGAAAACTCGCCATCGTCGCCCTCGATGCGCAGGCGGAAGGTCACGTTGGCGTTGACCACGGCCTGGCGGCGCATGGTCTCGCGATACCACTCGTGGGGGATACTGATGGAGGTAAAGACCTCAAGATCGGGACGCCACTTGATGGTGGTGCCGGTGCGGTCCTCGTCACTGGGTTCAATCTCGAGTGCCTTCTTTTTGGCGCCGACGACCTTACCCTTCTTAAAGTGCAGGGAGTACTTGTTACCGTCACGCCAAACCGTGACGTCCATGTACTCGGAAGCGTACTGGGTCGCACAGGAGCCCAGGCCGTTGGTGCCGAGCGAGAAGTCGTAGTCGCCGCCCTGGTTGTTGTTGTACTTGCCGCCGGCGTAGAGCTCGCAAAAGACGAGCTCCCAGTTAAAGCGCTTCTCGGAAGGGTTCCAGTCGAGCGGGCAGCCACGGCCGTTATCCTCTACCTGAATGGAGCCATCTCGAAAGGCGGTGAGGGTGATAAGTTTGCCGTAGCCCTGGCGTGCCTCGTCAACGGCGTTAGACAGGATCTCGAAGGCGGCATGCGCGCAGCCGTCGAGTCCGTCCGAGCCAAAGATGACGGCGGGGCGCAGGCGTACGCGCTCCTCGTCCTTGAGCTGGCGGATACTGTCGTTACCATAGTTTGCGGTGTTTTTTGCCATACTCGCTCTCTCGGTGCTCCTTTGCTGCGTTTAAGTCATATAGATAGTCAAGGTAGCATAGCCCAGCCCATAGGCGATTCCAACCAACACGAAATCCATCGAACAATCGTTCGATTAGATAATGAATGCTTGGAATGCGGGAGGGACCTGTCCTGTCCTATCCAAACATCTGCGGCAGGTCGATGAAGACGGTTCGATCGCTTTCGCCAGCTTCGAAGCCCGAACGGGAGAAGAATCCATAGCGATGGCACTTGAGCCCCGTTGCCTCGACTTGGGTGATTTCCTCGTCGACCATTTTTTGCGTGACGGGGGATTTGCGGAACTTTGCTTCGTAGAATGCGTAGCCCTCGGGGTCTTGCGTTACCACATCGAATTCGCCGCTCGTTTTGTTTGCGGGATCGTCGTACCAGTACTTGCCTATGGCGTCGAAAGCCGGTTCGATCTTGCCGGTCCTGTTCTGCCGCACGAGGTATTGACGGCAGATCTCCTCGAACATATGAGGAACGTAGTTTTCCTCGAAGTCTTGGGAGACGTGACGATCATAGAAGACTTCCGGGTCGAGCAGCTGACGTGCTGAGGCATTGCGGAAAACATAGCGATAGTAAAAGAGCGAAAGCGGATCCACTACAAAGTAGCCAGACTTGCGCTTGTTCGTAGGGTCGTTGATGGGTGCACGCTTTTGGACGATTTCGAGTGACATGAGCTTGTCGAGCACGTCTGCCATGGCCGGACCGCTCGAGACGTGCGACTGTGCCAGCACGTCCCCCCAACGGGAGTAACCTTGTGCGAGAGCCCCGAAAACTTCGTTGGCGTTGGTCATCTTCGAGATCTCGGCGTTGAGATAGGACGGCACCTCGCTTTCTAAGCGGGCGCCAGGTTCCGTGACGAGCTCGATGATGTTGTCGCGTACGCTTTGGGATTGATCGATGAGGCGATTGTAAAAGGGGATGCCGCCAAAAACGCTATAGAGCCGCACCTTGTCCTCGGGCGAGAACGCGGGATAGAACTTCGCAGCGTCAAAGTAATCCATGGGCTTAAGCTCAAGTGCGAGATCAATTCGCCCGTAGAGGGGGCTTTCATGCTCGATGAGGGATTTCATAATCTCAACGTAGGAGCCGCACAGGACAATGTTTAAACGTGAGTCTTCCCTGTGGGCGTCGATTGAGGTCTGAAGAATGCTGTCTAAGCCTTTAACCGCATCTCTCAAGTAGGGGTATTCGTCGAGAACGAGGGTAATGTTCTTGTCTTTGGCTTGGGCAAACAGAAATTCGATGAGCTCGCGGATGCCTGTGAAGGCGAGCGGAGGAAAGCTCAGCGCTTCAGCAACAAGGACGGACAGACTCTCGAGGTTGTCTGCCTCGGAGGTTTGGCGGCACTCGTAATAGACCGTTGCGACGTCTGACAAATCCGTTAGCGCCTGCTTGATGAGCTCACTTTTTCCGACGCGACGCCTGCCGTAAATGAGAACATTGCGCTGCTCGGGTGCTTTGAGCGTTTTCTTAATACGGGCGAGTTCACGCTCCCTGCCAATGAATTCCACTTACTCGGTTCCTTCCGACTCGGTTTTGTCCGAGTTAATTGTATCGCATGAATCAGTTTATGCTCGAGTTTACTCGGACAAAACCGAGTCGGTTCTGTCCGAGTAAGTTTGAATAGTGAACCGAAGTTGTAATGTCCGCATGGCGATGACGAATATGGTTTTCATAATGACAGATATAGTTGACATCTTCTGATGGATGCAATATATTTCTGTCATGTTGCAACGGATATCTGTCCATTACTACGAAAGGAAATCCATGCCGGGCAAAAAGAACCTACGCATGAAGGCGGCGCGCGCGGCGGTTGGCCTTTCGCAAGCTGACTTGGCCGAGGCCGTGGGCGTTACGCGCCAGACCATCGGCCTGATCGAGGCGGGCGGCTACAACCCCACGCTCAATTTGTGCGTGGCGATCTGCAAAGCGCTACGCGTTACGTTGAACGATCTGTTTTGGGAAGACGGGATCGACGTCGACCCTAACGCTCTTTAGGAGTTCGCTATGAAATTTGAAGATTTAAAACTCGTGCAAAAGTGGCGTGAATATGCCGGCCCAAAGGATGAGCGCCTGGAGGCTGAGAGCGCGAAGATCTACAAGATTGGTTTCGTGCTGCTTTCGTTTGGCATGTTGATGATATTTTTCTACCAGTTTATAGCTCGACAGGTTGCGTGGGTTCACAGCGACGCCAGTGAAATGCCGCATGGTTTTGCAACGCCGTTCGAGGCAGCCATGTATTTGTGGCTCGTTCTCGTGATGTTGATTTGCGCAGGACTGCAAACGCGGAAGGGCTATGTCGATACCAATCGTTTTGGGCAAACCGAGCATCTTCCTGTTGGATATTTCCTACTTCTCAGCGGTCTTAGCGGCGCCGCGTTCGCGCTTGTTATTGCCGCAATGCGCTGTATCGCTGAGGCGCAGATCGTACCGCTCGAAAGCGTCTTTTGGTTGGCGAACCTGGCCACGGGCGTGTTCTGCGGTGCGACGATTTTCGCGGCCACGTTTGCTGGCCTGTGCGCAACGTTTTTCACGGCGAAAAGACGCCGTGCCAAGCTCGAGGCAGAACTCGACTCCTCTGACGATATCTAATGCGTAATGGGCTGGCTCTGGGTATCCAGAACCAGCCCATTTGATGTTCGATGAGCCGAGTCGACGTCTTTCACAAAAGTAACTAGGAGCTAGCGAGGCCTATCCGAATTGGCCTCATTGGCGGTGTCGATCTCGAGCGCCGTGCGGCGGGCACTGTAGGCGACGAGGCCGGCGCCTGCCGCGGCGAGTGCTGCAGCGGCTGCCGTGAGGGGAACGTTGGCATCGCCCGTGCCCGCAAGCGCGCCCGCTTTTCCGGAGCGCTTGTTATTGCCGTGGTCCTTGCCACTGCCGGAGCTGCTTCCGCCGGAGCCGCCGCCCTCGTCAGTACCGCCGCCACTTGAGCCACCATCGCCGTCCGCCGTCATCGGGGCGTCGTGAAGCCCTGTGGCGTCCGCGCTGTCGCATACGCCGACCTGAACTTCTGAGCGTTCGCATGCCGCGTCGGGCACGTGGAGCTCATGCAGTACAGCACCCAGCGCCGAGTTCGCGCCCGGTCGAATTTCTTCGAGCGTTACGGGATCGAGCGCCACCAGATTACGCGCCTTCGCATACAGCGTTACGCGTTTGCCCACTTCGTCGCTCCAACTCTCGGGGATGGCGAAGCTCATACGGAACTGTGCCGTGCAACCCGGTGCCAGCACGGCGTTGCCGTTGTCGGCTACCAGCGGGTGCGTTGCAAAACGTGCGCCCAGCGTCTCGAGCGCGTACTTCACGTGTGCCATATCGTTGGCCGAAGCGTCCTCGGCAAGCTCTGGATCGTAGATCGAAGCCATGCGTGCGTTCACTCCGAATCCGATGGATGCGCTGGAGAACGGCTGGCTGGAGCCCTCTCGGTACAGATCGATCGTGCCGGCGGTCAGTAAGGTGTTGCCGTCGTTTCGCACCGTGACCATGAAGGATTCGCCTGCTGCTCCGGGCACCACCGCGCCCGAGGTAGCAACGGCGCCCGTCGGAGTGGCACACGCCACCAAGGGCACTTCGATGTCGTGCAGCTCTGCCTCGCTCTTCTCCGCGCTCACAATGTGCGTGGCGAGCGCGGAGAGCATGCCTCCCGACGTCAAAAATGTCGTTATCTGATCGACGGGATGGTCCAGCTCGCACATCACAAACGGCTCCGTGAACAGATCGCCCGCCAAGGTGCTGGCGAAGATGCGGAAGTGCTTGCCCATCACTGCAACCGGGTTGCCTTCTTCGTCGTAGGTTTGTCCCACCTTGCCATCGGTGTTCTCTACATAGAGCACGCACCTGCCGTTGTTGCTTACGCTAAACGATGCCGGGCCACAGCCTGCGGCACCCACGGGCTGCGTTGCAAATGCCGATGCGCCTCGCGTCCACGTAACATGCTGCAGCTGCTCGTTGACAGTTGCCAAAAAGCCCGTGTGCTGCGGCCACGGCACCGCGTGGGGTACTGTGGCATCTGGCGACATAACGCCCCAGCCCGCGATGGACTGGCCGATCACGGCGTACGATGCGCAGCCGCAACCGTCTGCGGTCTCGTATGCAACGGGCACCACCATTTTGCCGTTGATATTCTCGGGCTCACCCAGCTCGATGCTCGACGGTGCTTGCGGAAAGCGGAGAACTTGGCGGAACGTCAGGCTGTCGCCCGAAACGTCCGACCATAGGGGAAAGCACTCCAGCGCAACCTCAGCCTCGCTGCCGAGCGTCTTTTCTGCGGTGGTTCCGCGGCGGTGGAGGTAGGCGCCCGACAGGCGCCCGTCGACAAGTGTCTTGCCCACCGTGATGCGTGGGCACTGCAGGCAATGGTAGCCATCCTCCTGAAGGCGGCCGCGCGAGATGCTGCGCCACGACGTGTGCGATATCACGCGAACTCCGTCGTTGCTTATGCGCAGGCGCACAACGGACAGTATGCCGGATGTGCTCGCCGTATCGAAAAGGGTGTTGTCGCCGGCGGGGCGCTCGCCCGAGACCAGCAGCACGTAGGCGTCCTGGTTTCCTCTTCCGTCCGTATATTCCACTACGTCGAAGTCGTAATCGTATATGCTGTCGCGCTCCACGTCGCCCTCGCCAAACCCAAGGGGAAAGTCCACAGGCGTGGGAGCGGACCACGTTCCGTTTGCCTTTGTGTGTACCACCAGGCGCGAGCGACCATTGTCGCCGTAGCGCACCGAGGCGATACGGAACAGGCATTCTACGCCGGCAATCATTGCCAGCTTCATGTGGGCTTCGCTGAGCACGCCAGCAAACAGCACGTTGTCGCTCGAGGGCTTGATGCCGCCACGCTCGTCTTCCGATACACCAGCAGAATTGGCGTTGGGGTCCGCAGCGGCGTCCTTCGCCTGCCCGATATAGGTGTACTTATACATCGTCGCGGCGTTTTCGTCGTTCTCTATCAGTGCATGGACGAAATGCTCGATCTGTCCTGTGTCGTCGCTTTCTGCATCCGCCTCGAGCTCAATGCGCGTGACCGCTTGATCCCAATCGCGCACGACGGGCACGACGTTTACGACAGCGGCCTTAACCTCGGCGCGTGCGAGCAGCTCGGCGTTGGTGACGATGGTGGCCGATGCGATAAATTGCGGCACGCCGCCCGCCTCGATGTTGCCGGCCGAGCCGAAGCGGGCATCCAGCGTGTAAGGCGTATCTCCACCCAATGCGAGCTCAGAGCGCTGGAGCACATACTGGTTGCCATTGTTCACCGACATATTCCACGAATCGAGGAGTGTGGGCCACGACCCCGACCAAGCCTTGGTGGTCCACTTGAACATTACGAACTGGAGTATCACATCGACATCGACGTCTGCACCCACGCGCAGCCGCGGAAGCTGGTGCCCGTCCGCCTTCTCGTACCCAATGAACAGGGTGAGGGATGCGGCGCCACGCACGGCAGACGAGGCGACGCCTGCAACGCCGGCGCCAAAGGTGACGGCAAGCCCGATCTGGATAGTGAATGAGCCCGAGGTGTTTGAATAGTCGAGCGAAATGTTCTTGAAAAACGCCGCGCCGCTGCCGTGCGTGTGGGCACCCACGGCGAGCGCCAGCTTCGCCAGCACCCAGGGGTTGACGTTTAGGAAAAACGGCACCGGTCCTAGGGTAAACTGTTCTGTCCAATTGAGGTCGGTTCTTACCTGGAAGAGGGCCTTAATATTGCCGTATGCGGGGTCGTTGTTGTTACCCCAGGTTTTGCCCACCCAATCGTAGGCGAGCGAGCCGTACACCTGTGTTGCGATATCCATCGTGAATAGCAGCGTGCAATGGTGGCGAAGGAGCTTGGTGTTTCTTGGATCGGTGCCCGAACCGGCACTCATGCTCTTGTACTGATTCCACTTCCCCTCCATCTCGTCGAGGTAGCGGTTTGCCTGCTTGGCGCCCGACTCACGCGGTGACTTCTTCCAGTATTCAGGATCAGGGTTGCCCGAATCGTTCATATAGCTGGCTGGTTTGTATCCTCCGCCAAACAGTACGTACCCGGCAAACGAGAAATCGAACAAAATGGGGAACGAGGGCATCCAACACGTGAACTTATTGCCGCCGATGCCGGGAAACGCCGCGGGGAAATCAAACGGAGTGATCTCTTGGTCCATGGTAGTGGGGACGATAGTGGTCGATCCGGATTCCGCCTTTGCCGCCGGCGCGGTAACAACGGCCATAGGGGATGAGAGCGTGTAGGTTTTGCCCTGGTAGTCGAGGACAAAGCGCAGCTTGCACCCTTCTTCCAGAAGGCCCGAAGCTGCATCAAGGAACGTGTCTTCAAGCGTGAACGTTGCCAGATTATCCGCACCCGATGCGCTGGCCTTGACTTGGCCAATCTGCGTGAAGGTTTCGGGTGAGCTGCCCGCGGCAGGCGTCACTTTGTTGATGCGCAGCGTTGCCTGTCCACCCTGTGGCAGATGTGCCTGCACGGTAAAGGCGTGCGTATCGGGCTGCTCGTTTGCCGTGTCGTCCTTCGGCAATGTCATGAACGTGGCTTCAGCGTACTGGATGTCCCATTCGTCGAATGTGAGCTGGCGGAAGTACGGCTCGCCGTCGGAAAGCGGACGCGTGGGCGCGGTTATGGCGGTGCCGCCCTGGATACGCGCAAGGGGAATCTCGACATCACGGTAGCCCGCCATGCTAATGGAGATGCCGCCGTTAAAGTCGTACGCGTCGAGAAGCGTTGCCTCGTCCACGTAGCCTTCCGAAAGAGGCGCGACCTCAAAGATGGCCGTGCCCTCGTCGTCGGTAGTGGCGGAGAGCTGCTTGCCCGCGGCATAACGCGACGCGAGCGTGACCTGGGCTCCCTTGATGGGCATATTCTTGTTGGCGACGTCGATCACAACCACACCAAACATGGTGCGCGAGAGCACCAGGACCTTGAAGGGGTCTTCTTCGTCGGCATAGGCCGCGGTGGGCGCGAACGGCAGCAGGAAGGCATTTTCGCTTCCCGGCACGCGAGGCAACATAATGCTCGCTAGCGAGGATGTTCCGGCGATAAGTAGCGAACGGCGATCAAGCATTTTGGGCTCCCATCCCGCAAATTTCGGTGGAAATAATCCAATTTTGCGAGAAGGTGCCCCGTGGCGGTAGTGCCGTTCGAGGGTCAAAATGTCCAATTTGAGCGCGCGAAAGCGCTAGGCCCCCGGAGTGCTTTCGATACGCCGGGCAGTCTGGCCGCTAGCGCAACATGTGGGCAACCAGCTCGGCGCGAGTTCCGATACCAAGCTTGGCATACACTCCTGATAGGCGGTTTTTGACGGTGCCCGGCGATACTCCCATATGGCGTGCGATTTCGGCGTTGGTCCACCCGCGACAGGCGAGCATGGCCATGGTGAATTCCGTGGTCGTCAGGTCGTCAGCCACGTCCTCGCCCGAATCGGGGTTGTGGATGCGCCGCCAGCCGTAGCTGAATCGATACGTAATCTCGATGATGCGTGCGAAGTCGTCAGGGTATTGCGTTTTTAGACACGCCTCGATAAGCCCCTGCAAAAGGCCGTGGTGCTCGCCGATAAGTTCGACAAGGCCGTCGGGGCGCGCAACGTTCCAAGCAGCTCCGAAGTGCGTTTTTGCGGCGTCGATGTCCTTGAGGCTCATGCATGCCATGGAAGCTGCCAGGTGCAGGAACAGCTCCGAGATGGGATAGCTTCCCTGTTTCATGATCAGGGCATTTTCCACCATGCCCAGGCTGCGGCCATATTCGCCGCGCAGATACAAGGCGTGCGCCATCACATAGCTGGCGAACAGGCGCAGGCCTTCGGGCAGATGCGCCGCAAGCGGATAAAACTCTTCGGCGGAATACGGGGAAGGCAAGTGCAGCAGGACGCTCGCGGCCGAGGCGAACAGGATGTGCATGGCGTGGACGGCAGGCGATTCCTTGTCGGCTGGCGTATCGAGGATGCCAGCAAGGCACCGGCGGGCATCGGCGATACGGTTGAGCGACAGACTGGCGTATCCGCAGATAAAGCATGCGGAATAGCGCAGTGCGGGGTCGGTGGCGTCAAGATAGGGGCGCGCTGTCTTGGCAGCGAGGGTGGCCTGTCCGCGAAAGTACAGCGCTTCTGCCGTGGCAATGGCGCGCGAATCGGGGTCGGAAATGCCTGCAACCGCAGCGTCAATCTGCCCCGGCACAAAGGCGGTGCACATCAACGGCATGGGAACGCATGGGTAGCCATCGCAGTCCATCTTCCATCTCCCAACAGCTGGCAACACTGGCAGCAATTGTACTCCTGTTACTCGGGACTGGAATTTTTGGGTATTGCCTACGATTATGCCGAACGCATAAAGGAAGAGTCTATTGGCGATGCTCTCAAGGTGGCTACCGAAGCCAAGCTGACCTCGATATTAGGAAAAATTGCCACCCCTGCAAAAAGCTCTGTCGCAGTGATGGGAAACGCATCTTCTGGGCATTCCGGCGTCTCCAGCTAGCGCTGGACTGCTGCTGTCGCCTGCGCGTTGGCGAGCGGGGCGTGGGGACCGTCCGGCGACCAGCGGTGACGGGCGAGCCCTGCCGCGTGCGTGGGCCTCCATCGGCGTAGACCCATGACCCCTATGGCATCGGAGAAGTCCACCATCGCGTCCAGGACCTTACCGTCCGGCACGCCCAGCCTAGCGGCTCTCTTGAACCCGAGGTCGAAGGGGGTGTTGTACAAGGCATATGGGGCCGAGTGGAAGTGGATCAAAAGAGCGTTACTTGACGTTTCGTGCATAATGCCAACCGCCCCGCGACATCACGTTCGCAGCGCGCAGGGGCCGGAGAATCTTCGCTATGAGAGTTGACGTCTAATACCTTGCATCGTATAGTTTGTATAGCATAGTATATGACGAGAGGAGGTGTGCGGATGGAGGCACAGATGAAGCGCGGCTTCCTGGAGGCCTGCGTGCTCGCGGCCGTCTCCGGCGAGGAGTCCTACGGCTACCAGATCGTGAAGGACGTACCGGCGAGCATGGGGCTCACGGAGTCGACGCTCTACCCGCTACTCAAGCGCCTAGAGAAGGCCGGGTGCATCACGGCGCGCTCCGCCGAGCACAACGGGCGGCTGCGCCGGTACTACCGCATCACGGACGACGGGCGAGCGCGCATCGAGGAGTTCCTGGCCGAGTGGCCGTCCGTACGGGAAATTTACGCATACGTTGAGGGGGCGCACCATGACGCGCGATGAGTTTCTGGGCCGGTTGGGCGAGCTGCTCGCCTGCCTGCCGGCCGAGCAGGTGGAGGAGACCAAGGCGTTCTATGCGGAGGCCATCGCCGACCGCATGGAGGACGGTATGAGCGAGGAGGAGGCCGTGGCCGCCATGGGCACGCCCGGCGAGGTAGCGGAGGCCACGCTCGACGACCTGCCCGCCGTGCCGCGCGCGATCGCGAGGACGCGCCGGCGCAGCACCGCGCTGCTGTGGGTGCTGACCATCGTGGGCTCCCCGGTGTGGGTGCCGCTGCTCGCCGCCTTCGCCGCCGTGGCCGTCACGGTCTATATCTGCATCTGGGTGCTGGCGCTCTGCGTGTGGATCGTCGCAGCGGCACTCGGGGGCGTGGGCGTAGTTGAGCTCCTGCTTGCCGTAAGCGGCGTCACCATCGGCCACTTCCCGTACGCCCTCGCCTCGGCGGGCGTGGGGCTCGGCCTCGTCGGCGTGGCGCTCTTCGTTGGTGCTGGCGCTTGGGCCGCCTCAAAACAAATTGCGCGCCTCTCGGCGCTCTGGGCGAGGAAGGCCGCCTCGCCCTTCTGGAAGGGTAAGGGCGAGAAGGGCGGCGCTGCCGCGCATCTCGCGGCGTAGAAAGGAGTGAGTACCATGACCAGCGCGAAGAAGATCTACCTCGCCGTGGCGGGCGGGCTCGTTGTCGCGAGTGTTGTCCTTGCGGGCATTGGCTTTATCGCTTCGGGTTTCGACCCGGCCGTGTTCACAACCCAAATCGACACGCGCGACAGCACCATCGTGCTCGGCGGCGTCGAGGTGGACGACCCGACGGGCCTCCCCCTCATCGAGCAGCTCGCCGGAATCGGCGAGGTCGACACCTCCGGCATCACCGCGTCCGAGTCCCCTGCTGCCCCGGAGGCGCCCACCGCTCCCTAAGCATAGCGTGCCCGGACGCCCCGTCCGTCGGGCTGTGCAAGCCTGTGGAACCCGGACCTCAACCCCAACCCAACCGGCCTCGAGCCTGCGTCGATTCGCTCCCCGTCCCGCGTGGGGGCCCATGACGCATACCCAAAATCCATCCGAGGAGAAAGGAACGCAATGACGACAGCCATGCCCCTCCGCCTTCACGGGGTCACGAAGGCGTACCGCGGGAGGACCGTCCTCGGCCCCATCGACCTCGCCCTCGAGGCGGGGCGCGTCTACGGGCTCATCGGCGAAAACGGCGCCGGGAAGTCAACGCTCATCTGTATCGTCACTGGCACCGCCAGCCCCAGCTCGGGCTCGGTTGAGCTGTTCGGCGAGCGCGGCGGGCGCGGGCTTGCCGCCGCCCGGAGGCGTATGGGCTACATGCCCGACGCGAGCTCGGCCTACCCGGGGCTCTCTGCGCGGGAGAATGGATTTGCAACGGTTGCTTAAACATTTTTTACAGGGACAGCCCTGCGTTCCTGAACTCAACTGGGCTCATGTAGACCAGTGTCGAAGGGGCAGTCGCCCCAGTCCGCGTACCAGACCTGTGTGCCGCCGAGGGAATACTTCCTCCAGTAGGGCCAGTGCGGGACGTCCATCCTCTCTTCCTTTCGGGGCGTCAGGCGCCGGGCCCAAGGCCGCACCTGCGCCCCAGCTCCGCCACGAGGGCGTCGTTGTCTCTGACCGAGACGATGGCGTCGCCGTCGTAGGGCGCCTCGATGTAGACGCGGTCGAGCGAGTTGGCCGTCCCCGCCCAGAGCGTCCTGGTGCGTCGGACGCCCCGCACGTGGGCGTAGGGTATCACCGAACGCGTCCTAGCGTACACGACGACGAGGCGGTCGCCGTAGAGCTCGAGGCGATTGCTGCGGACGGGAAGGGCAGCCAGGGCCACGAGGGCCGGGATGGGCAGCAGCGCGAGCCAGCCCCATAGCTGTCTCTTATACACATCTGACGCTGCCGACGATACTCCTTGTGTAG
>ENA-OZKD01000436-OZKD01000436.1-human-gut-metagenome-genome-assembly--contig:-NODE-436-length-12949-cov-3.793935_pt1 | contig 12949 bp, 10 predicted proteins | sample MGYA00244819_ERZ653749 | MGnify/ENA primary metagenome ERZ653749 (study PRJEB26926, sample SAMN06165329) | human gut metagenome | biome: ENVO:00009003; feature: ENVO:2100002; material: ENVO:00002003... | reverse complement strand
GAGATCCTGAGATGTCTCGTGGGCTCGGAGATGTGTATAAGAGACAGGTTTTGTCCCCGCACTGCTTGGCAGGTTCGTTTTTCGCTAAAATAATTCCGTGCCGGGAGGCAGGATCACCGGCCACGGCCACCGGCACCTCCCGCAGTTCCGGATGAGAGAGCAGCTCCACGGAGGCATAGAAGCAGTTCAGATCGCAGTGAAAAATGACCCGGTCCATGTGCGCCTCCTTTCTGGACGATTATGGGGTGTTCCGGAAATTGTTATCCTTTATTCTTGATCGCTTTTAATATAAATCCCCCCATAATTGCGATTGGAATGGAAACAGAGAGCGAGACGGGTTCAAGAAATGCACCCAATATTCCACCTAAGATCGTACAAACGACGGCAAGAGCAATCATATCAGGCCTCCATAATTTTCAAAACATATTCAGTGTGGTGAAATCTTATGTTGTGCAGCATGAGTTTGTTTTTGATTGGATAAGAGTAAGTATAGCACATCTGTTCGGAATTGAAAAGAGAAAAAGGAACAGCGGATTTCCGCTGTCCCTTTTGTATATACGCGAGCAAAACTATAAGCCGGGTTCTGTATCTGACAGTCATCTATCTCGACGTACCGTTGCCGGTACGCTCAAGCCACCCCGGGAGCGGCCGGGCCAGCCTTGGGACCCGAAGCCCCTGCTCCCATACCGGTGTTGCTCCGGATAGAGTTTACAGCATCGGACACTCTCGAGCCGACGGGTGCGCTCTTACCGCACCTTTCCATCCTTACCTGAGATACTTGCATACCTCGGGCGGTCTATTTCTGTTGCACTTTTCCTCAGATCGCTCTGGGCGGGCGTTACCCGTTATCCTTGCCCTGTGGAGCCCGGACTTTCCTCACAGCGGGCCTTTCGGCCTCGCCGCGCGACTGTCTGTCATACTCGCACAACTATTTTAGCCCATGGCGCGGTGCTTGTCAACGGAAAATGCATTGCTATTTTGCCGTTCCTGCGCTATACTATATATTGAATTTGTATGTGCAGACGAAAGGATGAACGTCTATGACGATACAGGAATATCTATCCTCTCTGCGGGGAAAAACAGCGGCAGTGCTCGGCATCGGCGTGAGCAACACGCCGCTCATCGAACTTTTGTGCCGAAACGGTGTGCAGGTCATCGCCTGCGACAAAAAGAGCCGCGAAGACCTCGGCGAGCGCGCGAAGCAGCTCGAAGCGCTGGGCGCGCACTTGCAGCTTGGCGAAGGCTACCTCGATGATCTGCGCGCGGACGTCGTTTTCCGCACGCCGGGCATGCGGCCGGACGTTCCGGCGCTGCTCGAGGCGAAAGCGCGCGGCAGCGTCGTGACGTCGGAAATGGAGATCTTTTTCGAGGTCTGCCCATGTACGATCATCGGCGTGACGGGCAGCGACGGCAAGACCACCACGACGAGCATCATCGCCGAAATGCTGCGCGCGGCGGGGAAGACCGTGTATCTCGGCGGCAACATCGGCCACCCGCTGCTGTGCGACGCGGAGAAGATGCAGCCTGAGGACTTCGCGGTCGTCGAGCTCTCGTCGTTCCAGCTGCTTGATATGAAGCGCTCGCCGCACATCGCGGTGATGACGAACCTTGCGCCGAACCATCTGGATGTGCACAAGGATATGGACGAGTACATCGCGGCGAAGGAGAATATCTATCTCCATCAGCACGAGGGCGACATCGCCATTTTCAACGAAGACAACGACATCACGCGCTCTCTTTCGGAAAAGGTATCCGCGCGGATGCGGCTCTTCAGCCGCCGCGAAGAGGTCGCGGACGGCACATTCCTTCGCGGAGATACCATCGTCCTGCGCCATGACGGATGCGAGGAAGCGGTCATGCAGATCTCTGACATCCGTCTGCCGGGGATGCATAACGTCGAAAACTACCTCGCCGCCGTGACAGCGCTCGACGGTTTGGTGCCCTACGAGGTTATGCGCGAGACTGCGCGTACCTTTGTCGGCGTCGAGCACCGCATCGAGCCGGTGCGGACGATCCGCGGTGTGCAGTGGTACAACGATTCCATCGCGTCGAGCCCGACGCGTACCATCGCGGGGCTCAACGCGTTCAACGAAAAGGTCATTCTGCTCGCGGGCGGGTATGACAAGCATATTCCCTTTGCACCCCTTGCACCCGAGGTGGTAAAGCACGTCAAGCTGCTTATTTTGTGCGGCGCGACAGCGGACGCCATCGAAAAGGCCGTGCGCGAGTGCCCGGACTATCACGGCAGCCCCGAGATCGTGCGCTGCGAGAGTCTGGAGGATTGCGTAAAGACCGCCTATAAGCGTGCGGTGCGCGGCGACATCGTGACGCTCTCGCCCGCGTGCGCGGCGTTCGACCAGTTTGCGAACTTCATGGAGCGCGGCAAGGCGTTCAAGAAGCTCGTCGTGGCGCTGGGCGAATAGGGAAAAGCCCGCGCGGCATAGGCTTCACTGGAATCGGGGTGAGGCTCTGTGCCGAAATGGAGACACAGAAGACTTTCAGGAAAGAAGCGGGCGCTGCTGCTTGTGCTGTTTTTGCTCGCGGCGCTGCTGGCGCTCGCCATCGTGGCGATGACGCACCTAAAACCCGTGCTCACGTCGCTCGCAACGGCGCGCGTGTCAAATACGGTCAACGGCATCGTGACCGCCGCCGTGAACGAGACGATCTACAGCGGCGGCGTAGATTACGACCAGCTCATCTCCTTCGAAAAGGACAACGAGGGAAAGATCACGGCGGTCAAGAGCAACATGGCGGAGTTCAACCGTTTGCAGTCCGCCATCATCGACGAGGTACTCGAAAAGCTCTCCGAGGTGACGACCAAGGAACTCTCCGTGCCGGTCGGCACGCTGCTCGGCTCGCCGTTTTTGGCGGGGCGCGGGCCGCTGATCCGCGTGCGGATGCAGTCGGTCGGCTCGTCGAGCGCGCATTTTGAAAATGCGTTCACGTCGGCGGGTATCAACCAGACGAAGCACCAAATTTATCTTGTGGTGGACGTGTACGTCAGCATTCTGCTGCCGGGCTTTTCCACAACGACAAAATTCAGCAACACCTATTCCGTGGCGGAGACCGTTATCGTCGGCTCCGTGCCGGACAATTACACCTATTTCAGCAATGGCGAGGACATGGAGCAGAACGCGGAAGATTACATCATGAACAACGGCTGACTGCCTTTTGCGCACCGCCGGAGAGAGGGAACGCACTATGGACAAAAATATCCGGATCGACGAGATCGTAACACGGCTGAATGCCGCCTCCGACGCTTACTACGGCGGGCAGGAGGAGCAGATGACGAACTACGAGTGGGACGCTCTGTTTGACGAGCTGACCGCTCTGGAAAAAGCGACCGGCTATGTCCGGCCCGACAGTCCCACGCAGGTGACGAGCCATTCCGGAAACGAAATGGACGGCGAGGGGGAGAAGGAAGCGCACGAGTACCCCGCGCTCTCGCTCGCCAAGACGAAAAAGGTCGAGGAATTGCAGGACTGGGCGGGCGAGCGCGACATTTGGCTCTCGTGGAAGCTCGACGGCTCGACGCTTGTGGCGACGTATGACGGCGGCGCGCTCACGCGCGTTTTGACGCGCGGCAACGGCACCGTCGGCACGAACATCACCTATATGGCCTCCGCCATCCGCGGTATTCCCGCGAAAATCAGCGACAAGGGACACCTCGTCGTGCGCGGCGAGGCGACCATCTCCTACGCAGATTTCGAGGCCATCAACGACACGCTCGAGGACGCGGACGACCGCTACGCAAACCCCCGCAACCTCGCCGCCGGCACGCTGGCGCTCGACAAGACGAATCTCGACAAGGTGAAAGAGCGCAACGTGACGTTCAACGCCTTTACGCTCGTCCACACGGATGAAGTGATCCGCTCCTGGGGCGCGCGCATGGACTATCTGGAAAAGCTCGGCTTCATCACAGTCGAGCGCGAGCACACGGATGCGAAAAATCTGCCCGACGCCATCGCGCGCTGGACGAAAAAGGTCGACTCCGGCGAGATGGGCATTCCCGTGGACGGCCTTGTCATCACCTACGACGACACGGACTACGCCGCGACCGGCAGCGTGACGGGCCATCACGCGACGCGCGCGGGCCTTGCCTACAAATGGGCGGACGTCTCCGCCGACACGGTGCTCGACCACATCGAATGGTCGTGCGCGGCCTCGACCATCACGCCGGTTGCGGTGTTCGACCCTGTGCAGCTCGAGGGAACGACCGTCACGCGCGCAAGCCTCTGCAACGTCAGCGAGCTCGAGCGCCTCGGCATCGGCAAGGACCGCAAGACCGAACTTCGCATCATCAAGGCCAACAAGATCATCCCGAAGTGCATCGCGGTCGTCAGGGCCGAGGGCAGCTATGAAGTCCCGACGGCCTGTCCCGTCTGCGGCGCGGCGACCGAGGTGCGTATCAGTCCCATCAGCGGCGTGAAGACGCTGCGCTGCACCGATCCGAACTGTCCCGCCAAGCACTTGAAGCGCTTTGTCCGCTTTGCGAGCAAGGGCGGGCTTGATATCGACGGCCTCTCCGTGCAAACGCTGCACGAGTTCGTCAACCGCGGCTATCTGCGCGATTTTGCCGACCTCTATCATCTGGACGCGCACGCGGACGAGATCGTAAAGCTCGAAGGCTTTGGCGAAAAGTCCTGCGCGAACCTGTTGGCGGCCATCGAAAAGAGCCGCAAAGTCGACCCCATCCACCTGATCTTCGCCCTCTGCATCCCAAACATCGGCACGGACGCGGGCAAGAAGCTCATCGCAGCGCTCGGCACGAAGGGCTTTTTATCACGCATCGAGAGCGGCGAGGGCTTCGAGGACGTGGACGGCATCGGCGTCGAGCGTTCAAACGCGCTCCTGAACTGGTTTGCTGACGATGAAAACAAAAACCTCTTCGACCGCCTGATGGCAGAGCTTACACTGGAGGACGTCGCCCCCAAACAGGAGGCCGACGGAACCTGCAAAGGTCTGAGCTTCGTCATCACGGGCGATGTGCACCTCTTCAAAAACCGCAGCGCGTTCAAAGCCTACGTCGAACAGCAAGGCGGCGCCGTGACCGGCAGCGTCTCGGGGAAGACAACGTACCTTGTCAGCAACGACGGGGAATCGAATTCGTCGAAGACGAAAAAGGCAAAGGAACTGGGGGTTCCTATTCTTTCCGAGGAAGAATTTGTCTCTCGGTTCGGAGGTCCCGAATCTGCTGACTCTGCGGAAGTGCAAATCGGCATTGATACACTGCTGTGATCTGCTGCACCGTGCAGCGGCGGTTTTCCGCACTGTGCGGAAACGGGCAACTAAAGGGGGATACTCTCTTTCAAAAGAGAGTATCCCCCTTTAAATCCCCCAAGAGAAATTTTACATTGGCAGTTTGTAGCTCGAAGAGCTGCACGCGCTGCGCAATCAGGTGCGGTGTACATGGCTTTGCCATGAATCCCTACCGCCTCGTTACCACTCTCAACCGCGCCTTACTACCGTGAGGCGCGAGTGACGTTTACTCGGCGGCAGACTGTGTGCCAAATGCGGCATTGCTGGCGCTCGCCGCGATATGCGTACTACTGGTAGACGGTGATTACACTGCACCAAAACAAGATTCGAGAGCGGCAGCGGATGATAGGAGCACACTAAGTCGTATAGCAGGAATCAACGCGGCTCTGCCGCGCGCAGGCATTACATTCCGGAGGCAAAAGACTTGTGCAAGCCCGAGATTGCCAATCAAAACCCTTTCTCTTGGGGGGTGTAAGGGGGGCTATTCTCTTTCCTCGGAAAGAGAATAGCCCCCCTTTGTCGCGTCCCCACACAGTGTGGGGAACATTCCTTCCGCATGAAGTGCGGAAAACTCACATCATATCCTTGATATGATTCAGCCGATCCAGCGCAGCGTACAGCGTCTCATCCTTCTTCGCGAAGTGCAGACGCACAATATTGTTGATCGGTTCATTGAAGAACGAGCTGCCCGGCACGGCGCCGACGCCGGCTTTTCTCGCCAGCTGCTCGCAGAAGTCGACGTCGCTCTGGCCCTTCTTGAGGTACGGGGAGATGTCGGCCAGCACGAAGTACGTGCCCTCGGGATCGGTGAAGGGGATGCCGATGTCGCGCATGCCCTCGGTGAAGATCTTTTTCATGTGCGCGTAGTGCGCGCCGAACTCGTCATAGTAGCTCAGCGGCATGTTGAGGCCGACGACGGCGGCCTCCATCAGAGGCGACGGGCAGCCGACGGCGTTGAAGTCGTGGTACTGGCGGATGCGCGCCATGATGTTCTCCGGCGCGATGGCATAGCCGAGTCTCCAGCCGGTGACGGAGTAGGTCTTGGAGAGCGACGAGCAGGAGACCGTGCGCTCCCACATGCCGGGGATGCTGTTCATGTAGACGTGCTTGCGGCCGTCGTAGATGATGTGCTCATACACCTCGTCCATGATGGCGTAAACGTCGTAGCGGATGCAGAGGTCGGCGATGGTCTTGAGCTCTTCCTCGGTGAAGACCTTGCCGCTCGGGTTCGAGGGATTGCAGATGATGATGGCCTTCGCACCGCCGCGGAACGCATCTTCGAGCACGTTCGGGTCAAAGGAGAACGTCGGCGGATTCAGAGGGACAAAGACCGGCTCGCAGTCGGCCATGATGACCTGTGCGCGGTAGTTTTCGAAGAACGGGGAGAACATCACGACGCGGTCGCCCGGATTCGTCAGGGCGAAGAGCGTGTCGACCATCGCTTCGGTCGAGCCGATGGTCGCGACGATCTCGGTCTCGGGGTCGATGGTGCGGCCCATGAAGTGACCGCATTTGCGCGCGATGGCCTGGCGGAAATTCGGCGCACCCATCGTGATGGGGTACTGATGGGGGCCTTCGTGGCTCACGACCTCGAGGCGGTCCATCATCTCCTTGGGCGGGTCAAAATCGGGGAAGCCCTGCGCTAAGTTGATCGCGCCGCATTCGTTGGAGATACGCGTCATTCTGCGAATGACGGAGTCGGTAAAGTGCTGATTTCTTCTGCTCATTTCCTGCATGGGTGTGCCGTCCTTTCCGTTGCGGTCAGTGCGGAACACGCTCGCAGAGCCGCGATCAAGTGAAGTTGTTCTTAATATTACATAAAGATGAGAGAATGTCAAGTATTACAAAGGACAACATGACGAAGTTCGACGCTTTGTCACGATAAAGCAGGAACGCGGCGGCCGCTTTTGTATAGAATGGAGCAGGCGAACGCCGGGAGAGGAGGGGAAAAGCATGTATTCGAATCCGCCGCCGCGCCCGCCGGGACCGCCGCTGTTCGGCCCGTGGCGCTGCGTGGGTGTTTGCGCGCTGGCGCTGGGGCTCGGTATTTTCATCGCGGCTGTTTTTCCGGTGGGGGCGCTGATGTTTCTGGTCGCATTTCTTCTCATCTTTTGCGGCATCGGCTGCCTGCGCAGATTCTAACATCGGTTGAAAAGGGTATGAATATTGGGGGGGAAAAGCATGAAAATTGTCGTTTGGAAGTCACCCAAGGTCCTCTCGTCGCTGCTGCGGCGCGTATTTGGCGTCAGGGAGGAAGCATAACGCGCGTCCACAGTGCATAGAGTGCAGTAACCACTTAGCCGAAGGAGAGGGACTGCAATGGAACTGGAATTGAAAAAGGAGCAGTTTGCCTGTTATCAGGCGTTACCGCAGCTCAGCGAGAACCGCGAGGAGACAACGGAGACCATCGTGCCGGACTATCTGCCGGACATCGCCCGCATCGTGGATGCGAGCGGGTGCCTTTTCCTGCGCAGCCGTGAGATCGCAGACGGAAAAGCGCAGGTGTCGGGCACGGTCCGCATGACGCTTTTGTACGTGGCCGAGGACGCGCAGGGGATGAAGTCGTTTGAATACACGCTGCCGCTCGACGAGACGATCGAGGGGCGCGCGCTGAGCGGCAGCGCGGACAGCTGCCTCGACGGCCGGCTCTGCTCGTGCGAGGTGCGCATGCTCAACCCGCGCAAGGTGTTCACGCGCGTGAACGTGGAGCTGACGCTTACGCCCTATGTGCCCGCGTCGCTGAGCGTGTGCAGCGGCGTGAAGGAGCAGGAAGCCTACAAGATCGAAACGCTGTGCGAGAAAAAGGACATCGGTATTATCCGCGCCATTCGGGAAAAGGACTTCACATTTTCCGATGAAGTGCTGCTTTCGGGCACGAAGGAGCCCATTCAGGAGCTTTTACGCACAAAGTGCGCGCTGCGCGTGACTGACTGCAAGTCGATCGGCAACAAGATCGTGCTCAAGGGCGTCGCGCGGCTGGATGCCATCTACTTGGATGAGAGCGGAAATCTTGCGTCGATGAGCAGTGAATTGCCGTTTTCGCAGATCCTAGACGGCCTTGCCGAAGAGGAGGGCGAGACGACGGTGCGCGCGTCGCTGCGCCTGACAGGCGCGGAGATCCATGTCGGCAGCGAGAGCGAGCCGGACAACAACCGCGCCATCTCGCTGCGGCTCTACATCAGCGCGTTCACAGCGGTGCGCGAGGTGAAAAGCGTTTGCTGTGTGGCGGACCTTTACAGCACGGCCTACGACCTGACCGCGAAGACGGAGACGGTCGAGCTGTGCGACAGCGCGGCGCTGGTGCTGCGCGAGCAGCTCGTGCGCGAAAAGATCGAGACCGGGGCCGAGGTGCAGACGGTGCTGGCGACGGACGTGATCTTCAGCAGCGCGGGCGTGAGCGGCGGGGGAGAGAGCGCGTCGCTGCGCGCGACGGCGAATCTGCGCGTGCTGTATCTCGACGAAAACGCCGTGCCGCTGCTCTCCGAGCGGCGGAGCGAGGTGCTGCTCGAGACCGACCTTCCGGGCAGCGGACAGGCGCGGGTGCAGGACATGTACGCGGGCGAGATCGCCGCGTCCGTCGGCGCGGACGGCGTGGAGCTGCGCTTCCCCGTAACGTTTGCCGTCAGCGTGGCGGAAACGCCGCGTTATCCTTGTCTTCAGTCGCTTGAGGCCGAGGAGTGCGGGAAAAAGGACGAGAACGTCCCCTCGCTCGTGCTCCGCGCGATGAAGCAGGGCGAGCGGCTGTGGGATATTGCCAAGCTGTACCGCACGACGGTCGAGGCCATCCTTGCGGCCAACGAGCTCAAGGAGGAATCCGCCGCGGTGATCGAAAAGCTGCTGCTGATCCCGCGCAGGCGCTGAGGAACGGAGGAAGAGGGTATGAGCATGAATACGGAGATCTATCAGGATATTTCGACCCGCACGGCGGGGGACATCTACATCGGCGTCGTCGGCCCCGTGCGCGCGGGCAAGTCGACGTTCATCAAGCGCTTTATGGAAACGCAGGTCATCCCGAATATCGACAATGTCTACCGCCGCGAGCGGGCGAAGGATGAGCTGCCGCAGAGCGGCAGCGGCCGCATGGTGATGACGGCGGAGCCGAAGTTCGTGCCGGAAGAGGCGGTGGACATTGCGCTTGACGAGGGAAGCAGCTGCTCGGTTCGGCTCATCGACTGCGTGGGCTATATGATCCCCGGCGCGACGGGTCAGATGGAGGGCGAGAGCCCGCGCATGGTCTCGACGCCGTGGCTCGACCACGAGGTGACGATGAGTGAGGCGGCGGAGCTTGGCACAACGCGCGTCATCCGCGAGCATTCGACCATCGGCATCGTTGTGACGACCGACGGCAGTATCACCGATATCCCGCGCGAGGACTACATAGAGGCCGAGGGCCGCGTCATCCGCGAATTACAGGAGATCGGCAAGCCCTTCCTCGTCCTGCTCAACGCGACAGAGCCGGAAAGCGATCGCGTGCAGGCAATGGCAAGGGATATCGCTTCACGCTATGGCGTGACATGTCTGCCCGTCAACTGCCTGACGCTCGACGACAACGCAGTGGGAATGATTCTCAAGGCCATCCTTTACGAGTTCCCGCTCTGCGAGCTGGACCTCTTCATCCCGCCGTGGGTCGAGGCGCTTGCCGACGATCACCCGATCAAAAGCGGCCTCTATCAGGCCATCCGCGAGAACACAGGCAGCCTCCACTGTATCCGAGAGGTGCAGGGCGCGATCAGCGCCATCGGCGGCTGCGAAAGCGTCAGCAGCGCGCGCATCACGTCCATTCAGCTTGGCACGGGCGTCGCCGCGGCGGAATTGCAGCTCCCGCGCGCACTGTTCTACCGGACGCTGAGCGAGCAGTCGGGCTTCGATGTGAAGGATGACGGCGATCTGCTGAGCCTTCTCACTGAGCTCTCGTCGGTCAAGGCGGAGTACGACAAGGTGGCGCAGGCGGTGTCCGATGCGCGCGAGAGAGGCTACGGCATCGTTGTGCCGACGGTCGACGAGCTGAACCTCGAAGAGCCGGAGATCATGAAGCAGGGTGGGCGTTACGGCGTGCGGCTCAAGGCGAGCGCGCCGAGCCTGCATATCATCCGCGCCGACATCGAAACGACGGTTTCGCCCATCGTCGGCAATGAAAAGCAGAGCGAAGACATGGTCAACTACCTCTTGCAGGAGTTCGAGGGCGACACGACGAAGATCTGGCAGTCCAACATCTTCGGCCGTAGCTTCCACGAGATCGTGAACGAAGACTTGCAGGCAAAGCTCAAGCACATGCCGGACGACGCGCGCCTCAAGCTCCGCCAGACGCTTGAGCGCATCATCAACGAGGGCACGGGCGGTCTCATCTGTATCATCCTGTAAAGAAACAAAGCGAGAGGAGGTTCCTCTCGCTTTGTTACATTCCTGTAACTGGAATGTCATCACTTTGTAACTTGTCATTTCCGCTGCCCGCTGTTATGCTGTTCTATAAGAAGGATAACAGGAGGAAGAGGATATGAGCCGAAAGATCGCGCTGCCGCTGCTGGTGGCAGCGGCGCTTGTCAGCATCATCTTAGCAAGCCGCACCCCGCAGCCCATCATAGAGGAATTGCCACCGGAGGAGGCTGACGCGCCCACCGCGCTGCTCACGCAGACCGAGGAGGTCGGTGATCAGACCGTCACGCTGAGAGTCTACGAGCCGGATGAGGCTGGCTATGCGCGCTACGCGCTCTTTGGCGCGGACGGTGCGGAGATCGACATACCGTTCGGCGTGAATCGCGGCACTTGGATCGGGAATGGCAACGCTGCCGAAAAAGTCTCCCTCACCGCACGGGACGATGTGCTCGGATTTCCGGGCTTCGAGCTTGAAACGATCCAAGGCATAGTTATGACAGTTTGTGACTTCTATGCGCTGACGGAGCAGGGCTTCGTCTATGCGGGCAGGACCTTTGGCTATGACTTTGATGATGCGGCGGAGGGCGACGGCGCGTGGCCGCTTGATCTCACGGGAGATGGGCGCAGCGAACTCATTACGCGCAGCACCTTTGGCGACGGCATGTCGTGTGTTTTTGTCTACCGTTGGAACGCCGCGGAGGGGGGCTCTCAGCGCAGTGAGGTCGACTGGGATAAGGCGGACGCGCAGCTTGCGCGCCTGAGTGAGCCCCTCGGCGTGACCGCACGGGCGGAGACCTATCACGCACAGGACAATACCGTTACGCTGACGCTCTACACGGAAAGCGGCACGAAGGAAACGACGCTGCCGCTTTCCACAGATATTCTCGGCGAGTGGTTTGCAGAGGACTGACCGGAATGATATAAAAAGGAACCGATTCGAAAGAATCGGTTCCTTTTTTACTGAAAAATTTACTTGGCCAGCACTTTTTTGAGTTTGGCGAAACGGGGGAGGGAGTCCTCCTTCGGGAGCTTGGGCTCGCCCTGGATGAGGGGGAGGACATAGTCGATGAACTCCTGCTTGACGCCGTTGTGCGAGTCGTTGATCCACTCGAGCGGGATCTTCTTCTCGAAGTTTGCGACCTCGGTGAGCGGCAGCAGCTTCGTCTTGCAAACGTAGTGGCCGTCCACAGTCTCACGCTCAAAGGCGACCATCTTGTCGGTGATGCCGGCGACGGCGTTCTCCACCGCGGCACGACCGGCCATGACGGCCTCTTCGATATCGGTCTCGCTTGCGAGGTGTGCGCCGCAGCGCTGGAGCAACGACAGCTCAATGCCGCGCACCTTCGCGCCTGTCTTTTCCTTCACGATGCTCGCCAGCAGCGCGGCGAGGCCGCCGAGCTGCGCGTGGCCAAAGCCGTCCGTCGCGCTGGTCTTGGCCTCGGAGACAAAGCTGCCGTCGGCATAGTGGATGCCCTCGGATACGGCGACCATACAGCTGCCGGTCTCCTTGTAGATGCGCTCGACGTCGGCAAGGAACGTGTCCATGTCGAAATCAGTCTCGGGCAGGTAGATGAGGTCGGGACCCGCGCCGTACTTCGTCGCGAGCGCGGCGGCGGCAGTCAGCCAACCGGCGTGGCGGCCCATGATCTCGACAATGCAGATCATGCCCGTGTCGTAGACGTGCGCGTCCTGATAGACCTCCATCAGGCTCGTCGCGATGTACTTGGCGGCGCTGGCGTAGCCGGGGCAGTGGTCGGTGCCATAAAGGTCGTTGTCGATCGTCTTGGGCACGCCCATGACGCGGCACTCGTAGCCGACCTTCTGCATGTACTTGCTGATTTTATTGCAGGTATCCATCGAGTCATTTCCGCCGTTGTAGAAGAAATAGCGGACGTCGTGCTTTTTGAATACCTCAAGGATGCGCTTGTAATCGGTGTCGTCCTCGTCGGGGTCCTTCATCTTGTAGCGGCAGGAGCCGAGGGCGGAGGAGGGGGTGTACTTTAAAAGCTCCAGCTCCTTCGGGTCTTCCTGACTCATGTCGAACAGGAGGTCTTCGAGCACGCCCTTGATACCGTGCTCTGCGCCGTAGACATTCGTGATGCAGCCGGAATCGAGCGCCGTGCGGATGACGCCGTAAGCGCTCGCGTTGATGACGGAGGTCGGGCCGCCGGACTGGCCGATGATGCACGCGCCTTTCAGTTCACTCATAGCAGTTCTCCTTATCGCTTAGGCCTTGCCGGCGCAGCCGAGCACATCGACGAGCTTGTGGCTGTCTCTTATACACATCTCCGAGCCCACGAGACATCTCAGGATCTCG